>Ga0180437_10007689_pt1 | contig 13944 bp, 8 predicted proteins | sample SS_ome_4_FD_132410 | JGI IMG/M metagenome (GOLD analysis project Ga0180437, IMG submission 132410) | Hypersaline lake sediment archaeal communities from the Salton Sea, California, USA - SS_3_D_1 metaG | ecosystem: Environmental > Aquatic > Non-marine Saline and Alkaline > Hypersaline > Sediment...
GGCCGGAAACGGCCACGCCCACCACGCAGACGGCCACCCCGGCCAGGATCACGCCGCCGTGACGGGTGAGGATCTCATCGGCGTCGAACAGCAGCAGGGGCATCATGGAGCCGAAGACGATCTGGGCCCCGTAGTTCAGGGCGTAGGCCAGCGAGAGCCCGATGAAGGCGAAGCTCATCCCCAGGGTCATCGACCCCAGCCCCCAGAGCAGCCCGAAGATCAACACGGTGGCGATCGTGGTCATGCCCACCCTGGCATAGACGCCGCCCAGATCTTGGACCACCAGGGGAGCGACCACCACGGGAATCAGGATCGTGACAAAAAAGAAAAACGGCCCCCAGAGCACCTCCCAGGGCGTGTCGTCCGTGACGAACTTGCTCGGCAGACCGAACGATCCGCCGCACACCGCCCCCAGCAGCATCAGCCCAAATCCCAAGACCTGTTCGGGTTGCATCGTTCTGGTTCTCCTATGGCGGTTGCGGGTATGGAAAGCACCAAGTCACCGAATCTTCGTCGTGTCGAACGGTCCTGTCAAGAGGGTTTTCGAGGGTTGGCCCGCGCGCCTTGCCGCGAACCGAGCGTAGGGTGGTTGCTCGCAACCACGCGTCCGCAGCCGTTACGACCGATAAGCCCGATTCCGCCCGATTCGCCACGTTGCCACTCCTCGCGCGACTCGGTCGCCCGGCCAAGAAGTACCGCCGCGACTTGGACTTACGTCGATCAGAACGACTTGCGTGCGTACCCAGATGCCGTTACGTTGTTTCGGCAGGAAATCGGACGGTGTCTTTACCTGTGCCGTTGCACACCGACGATTTGCGCGATAAGATCGTCGCTATGCGCTGGAACGTCATTGGGCCGCGGCACGGCCAATTAATACCTTGAGGCCGTTCAATAAACACTGGTTCTGTTGCTAGACCAAGACCACTCGCGAGCGACTTATGAGTGAGCGAAACTCAGTCTATGTATTCAAAGGGCCAACGCTCGACGAGTTCCGAGACACGGCGGTTTCCGTCGTGAGCAGGTTGGGCGGCCATCTCGATTGGGATGCACGACCAGCGCCGATCGACGCAGACCTCCTGACGAGTCACAACTCGAATGTTCACGCTGCATATATCGATTGCAGGGAATTCGAAGTCGCTACTGGAATCGGAACGGATCTCAAGATCCCCTGGATCAATGTACGAATCCAGGAAGGTTCGTTGTGGGACTATTCTCTTTACGAGGCGGATTCACACGTGGATAATTTCAGCACGTTGCCAGAATACTGGGAGGACGATCCGGAGTGGATCGCAAGTCAGCAAGGGAATCCGGAAGTGCTCGCAGACTGCTGGCGGATCGACCGGTCTGCAGTGGAAAACTACTTGAAACCGTGGGGCTTTGAAGTCGATGAAGATCGGGGCGTGTTCAGAACTCTGTTGCGTGGCAAGGCTTATCCAACGGACCAGTATGAGTACGGCGACATCTGGCAGATGACCGACTTTCTTCGAGCCTTAGGTGCGCACGACCCAAACTTCGATCAACCACATTGCATTCCTAGAGGCTTGGATTTCGACACACGCTGACACACGCCTGGTGCCACAGGCCGTGCCAGTGTTTCTTGGACCGGATCTTGCAGTACAGCATCGGCAGAGTACGTAGGGTGGGCACTGCCCAACAATGTCCTCGACCATTGGCGAGCTTCTGGATGGGTAGTGCCCACGCTACGGACTCAGTTCAACGACGTTTTATCCCTCATCGCCGCGCGACGAGAGATAAAACGCGATTCGTTCTGCATCTGCAAAAGAAAAATGAAAAGAACGCGTGCTAAGGTCATCTGTTACATCTCTCTCTTTTCCGCAACGGGATTATACGCGTGGTTCATCTACGCGAAATTCCTCGTGGAAATAGAAGGACGATGGATTTATTCAAGGGAGACAATTGGTTTCGTCGGGCTGAGCATCTTCATACTCCTTGCGTACGACCTTGCCCTCATGTTGCGGCATTCGAAATATGGAAAGAAGACTGCGTCAAAACACGTGTTGCGGGTCATCCTATATACCTTCCTCCTGACTCCGGTGTTTCTTGGGCCAGAGGGCGCATTGACTCCTCTGTTTGTTGCGATTTCGCTCCCGGTGCTATGCGGCGAAATTCGCTGGGTTCCCTATATCTTAATCAATAGCTTGGCCACTGGGGGAGGACTGATTACCGCGATATATGCTGTAGGCACAAGCATGATAATGCATCAAATGATGAGAATACAAACACAGAAGAAGGGTGCATAGCCTATCGCTGGCCCGGCGCGGCCGATCCGGCGGGGATCAAGTGGCACCGGGCGCCTGATTTTGATCGTCAAGCAGCATGATCATGCATATACGCCAAGCCACAGAAAACGACGCCGAAGTGATTGCGACTGCGGAACAGCAGACCGCGGCGTCGCAGGAAGGGCTGCTCGCATCACGCCCTCATGAGATATCGGCCGAGGCATTTCGGTCCAAGATTACTTTCCTGAGAGACAACGGCTTATGCCTGGTCCTCGAAGAGAAAGAGGAGATTCTGGGGCACTTGCTGTTGGAGCGAATGGACCTGGAGTCGACAAACCACGTGGTGAGGCTCACCCTGGTGGTCCATCCGGGTTATACCGGGAAGGGTTATGCGCGTCAGCTCCTGAACCACGCGATTCACTGGGCCCGGCAGTCGGAAGACGTCGAGAAAATCGAGCTGAACGTGCGGCAAGGCAATTCCCGGGCGATCAAGCTGTACGAGTCGTTGGGTTTCGAGGTGGAAGGCGTGTACCGTGACCGCATCAAGGTGACCGGTGGATATCTCGACGACATTGCAATGGCTCTGTTCGTTCGAGGGCCTGCCGCTGGTCCTTAACGTTCTCCATAGCAACGGGAAGGATTGGAACAGGAGGTAACGGAGGAAACAGAGCCTCTGTTCTCTCTGTTTCCTCCTGTTCAAGATACTCTGGTCGGAGGCTTACGATTCGGAAATCTTCCATGCACGGCTTGCTGAATCGTCGGACTGTCGAAGGGGGGTTGGTGGCGGCGTTGGCCGTGCTGGTGGGTGTTGGGCTGTGGAAGACGTCCGGGCGGACGGATCGCGGCCGCGTGGCTGTTGTGCGCAACTGCCGGTTGGTGATGGGGACCGATGCGGCGCTGGTCGCCGTGGTGCCGCCCAGGCAGAGGGTGCCGGCGGAACAACGGCTGCGTGAGGCCGAGGCCGTGCTCCGGGTGGTGGAGGCCCGGATGAGCACCTGGATCGCCGACACGGAGATCGCCCGACTCAATGCGGCCGCCGCCGGGCAGTTCGTGGCGCTGTCGCCGGAGAGTGTCGCCGTGTTGCGCGCCGCCTGGGATGCCCACACCCGGACCGACGGCGCCTTCGACGTCACCTGTCGGCCGCTGGTGGAACTATGGCGACGCGCGGCCGAGCGTGGCACCGTGCCCGGGCAAGCGGAACTGGCTGCTGCCCGCGACGCGTCCGGCTGGCCGCAGTTGGAGTTGACCGACCGCGGGGCCGTCAAGCGGCGGGCTACGGTTAAAGTGGACCTGGGCGGCATCGCCAAAGGCTACACGATCGACCGTGCTGCGGCGGGCCTCCGCGCGGCCGGCGTCGAGGGCAGCATGGTCGACGTGGGCGGCGACCTGGTCTGTTTCGGCCGGCCGGCCTCGGGGGAGCGGTGGAGCGTCGAGGTGAAGGATCCGTTCGGCCCGGGCAAGCTGGCCACGCTGCGCATCAGCGAAGGGGCCGTTTGCACCAGCGGGGACTATGCCCGATTCGTAGAAATCGCGGGCAAGCGCTACAGCCACATCATCGATCCCCGCAGCGGACGCCCCGTCGACTCGGCCGCCTCGGTCACGGTCTTCGCACCGACGGCGATGACGGCCGACGTTTGGGCCACGGCCCTGAGCGTGCTGGGCCCCGAGGGGCTGGATCGGCTTCCCCACGGCGTCGAGGCGATGATCGTCGTCGGCACGAAATCAGAACATCGCGTCGTCTGCACGCCCGGGTTCCGCGAGATGATCGAGCCGCCATGGCCGGAGCGGATTGAGATCGTCGGTCCCGTTGCCCGGTCGAGTCTTTGATAGTTACTTAATTGTCTGTGGCCGCTGCCAGCAACACATGAAGGTTGAATACCATGCGGAGAAATCTGGCACCCATAATGAAGCGACTGGGATTGAGGGGCGAGCTTTCCCGTAGCGATCTGCCCGGCCCCGACGAGTGGTGGATCCGTGACTTGGCAACCAAACTGAAGGCCCCCATCCACAAGGTCTACTACTGGGCAACACACGGATGGGTCAACGCACGCATGGCACCTTCTGGAAAGCACTGGATCGTCTGGGCCGACGATGATGAGCTGAAACGCTTGGAAAAGCTCAGGTTGAGTATTTTGACCATACGCCATCCGTTGCTCGTCCGAGTAGACGTAGTAGCCCAGATCGGAAGCCGTCACGATGGCCCGGACGACCCGCTCGAAGTCGCCGGCCCGCGACGGCCCCTTGCCCACCGCCGGCGGGACTCGGGACTGCTTGATGCTGACGTCCAGGGTCTCCAATTCGATCTCGGATGCGGGCAACGGAGTGCCCTGGTTGCCGAGGCAGAGCACCTTGCCGTCGATGGTGGTCAGGTAGAGCCGACCACCGGCCGCAGCCATTCCGTCGAACGTGGGCATGCGGCCCAACTCGTAGGCCGCCAGGCACCGACCGTCCTCGGCGGAAGCCGCCAGCAGCCGACCGCCCATCTTGCCGGTCAGCGCCGCGGCTTGGGCTTCGAGCCGCTGGCGGGTCGCCGGGTCGTACGGATTTCGCAGGGCCGCTTCCTCGTCCAGCACGTCCGGTGGCCCGGCGACGAACAGCACATGCCCCGCCAGGACCATGGCGCGGGCCTGCAGCGGCGGCTGTCCCTCGGCCCAGTGGAACCGTGCGGCTTGCTGTTCGCTCAGCGAGAACCGCTTGCGCACTGCCCAGTCGGAACTGGAGGCGTTCTTGTCTCGTGAGGCGGCGTTGATCCGTTGCGCCGCGGCCTGAACGCGCTGGATCCCCTCGTCGGTCACCTTGCGGTCGGCGGCGTAAAGATAGTATTCCTGCACCGACGCGTTGCAGAGGTATTCCGGTTTGCGATCGAAGCCGTACGCCTGCTGGTCGTCCAAAACCATCAGCCGTCCGCAGGGCGCGAAGTGGCCGGGCTGGAGCCAGCCGCCGTAGTTGCTGTTGATCTGCTTGCCGAAGATCCAGTAGGAGCGGAAGAACCAGGAATCATCGAGGAACCCGGAACGGGAAAAGAGATGATCGCCCACTTCCGCGAGCGCTTCGTCCGGTGCCTCGCCGCGGCGACGTCGGCCGAGTTTCAAGGGCGCGAGGTTCCGGCGGTTCCCCTCCAGGTCGAACGCCTGCGTCCGCATGTAGACGGAGCGGCCGTCCGACGAGAGGACATCGGGCAGGGCGACGGGCATGTCCTGCCCCTTGACAAGCGTATGAAGGTTCTCGCCCGTCTGGGGATCGCGGTCGTCCATCACCGTCTCGGACAGTTTGCGCCCGGTTGACGGGTCGAGGCGCAGCAGGCGCATGCCGCCATCGAGAAAGGCGGACCGCCCGGCCACACAATAGACGCTGCCGTCCTGGACGAGCACGCTGCCGGAGACGGGCCATACGGATTCCAACTGCTCGTAGGCCATCAGGCGGCGGTTCCGCGGAGCCGCCCGGAAACGCCAAACCAGCACGCCGTCGTCGGCACGGAGGCAGTAGACCCAACCGTCCGCGGAGCCGAAGAGGACACGGCCTTTGTAGATGGTGGGCGGCGAATCGATTCGTCCGCCCGCCGTGAACGTCCAGGCCGGCTTACCCGTCGACGCGTCCAGCGCGTGTATCGTGTGGACGTCGATGGCCGCGAAAAACACTTTGCCCGCGGCCACCACTACACTGCTGAGCTTCCCGCCCAGATCGACCTCCCATTGCCGCTTCAGCTCGGTCGGCACCGAGCACGTCGTCGCGCCGCTGCGGAAAGCATCGTGGCGGTAGGTCGGCCAGTCCTCTGAATCGTTGCCGGCCGCGTCTGGTTGGTCCTCGGAAGCGGCCGACCACGCCGGGCCGCGCTGCAGGCGCCCCTCGTCGGACAGGCCGCGAGGCAGCCGGCGGCCGGGCGAATCGGCGGCCAGGGCGTTCAGTCCGAACAGCTTCGACTCCAGAAAGCACCCGCAGGAGTGCGGCGGCGCATAGGTCAGCCCGTTGGCCGGCATGAATCCGTACAGGCAGCCGCCGCGGACCCAGTGGTTGACGTCCCAGTGTTCGGCTTTAAGATCGATAAACTCGATCCCGGTTCGCGAGGCGATGAAGTACTTGTCCGTGGCCCGACTCCGGTAGCAGCGGTGGTGGAACCAGTCGATCTTGATGTCGGGTGGAAACTCCTGCTTCACTTCGCCGGTGCGGAGATCGCGGCCGGTGAACATGCCCGAATCACCGCCGCTGGCAACGGCTCCGCTCCAAACGAGGCCTTTGATGACGAGCATGTCGTCGGGCGACATGTGCCCACCGCGGTGGTGCGGGGCGGTCCAGAGCGTTTGGCCGTCTTCGGCCGCGAAGGCCGTCATCGAACGATTCTCTACCGACAGGAGGACCACGCCTTGGTGGATGACCAGCGTTGGGCCGTAGCCGGTGGGAAACGGTGTTTTGCGAACCACCGCTTCGGAATTCCAGAGCGGTTGTCCGTTGGTGCGGTCCAGGGCGGTGACCTTCTCGCCGTCGTAGTAGTAGACGCGCTGGGCATCCACGCCGAGCGTCAGAGGAGCAACCTTTGCCTCCCGCTTCCAGAGGATCTCTCCCGTCGCTGCCCCAATCGACATCAGCCAACGGTTCGCTTGATCCCAGGCCCACTCGCTGTTGGCTCGCCGGGTATTGGCCCAGACGTAGGTGTTCTGCGGCCGATACTCCTTCCACTTGTTCGGCGCCCGGGCCACGAGGGCGAACAGGGTGTCGTCGCAGGCCAACACTTCGTCGGTGTGTTCGGTTCCTGCGTAAGTCAGGACGGTCTTGCCCGTGGCCGCGTCGATCGCTTCCAACGGGGCATCGATTCCCAGCGTGACGTAGACCCGATTGCCTACGGCCACCAACCGCCGGGGCAATTGGTTCGGCCCGCTTTTCAACGGCCACAGATGCGTGTTCCACTGCTCGATGGGCCGCTTCCAGAGCAGCGTGCCGCTGTAGGCGTCCCGGGCCACGAGCGTCCACTTCGCGGGCAAGAGGATCGCTTCGCGAGGGCCTTCGTCGATGATGTAGAACACGCGGCCGCCGGCCGACACCATGGCGCTGAGGCTGGCCATGTGGTCGTGGTGCCGCGACCAGTCGGGATCGCAGATCCACTGCAAATGGCGGGGCGGGCCTACCAGGGTGTCGTGGGAAACCGCGTTGTTGCCCGCGTCGTAGAGGTAATGCGTCCACTCGTCGATCTCGCCAGGACGCGGTTTCACCTTCTTCGTCCACCGCCCGGTTCGCTTCACGTACGCCACGCCTTGCGGTGCCAGGACTCGTACGATCTCGCTCTCCGCAACGAGGTCGGGGTCCTCCACCACGATCAGGTTCACCAGGTTGTCGACGTAAGGCAATTCGGTGCCGCTGAGTCGGTCGATCGAGACCTTGCCATAACGCCCGAGCGATCGGACGTAGTCGCGGGCCGCTTCGACTTGTTGGATCTTGCCGGCCAGCCCCTGCACTCGAAACGCCTCCCCGGATCCCAACTCCGCCGTGAGTCGCCCGTCGCCGCAGCCGAGGTGCACGACCAGGCCGCCTTGGACGCCCGTCTCCTTCAAGATCTGACGGGCGAGCTGTTGATAGTCAACCCTGTCGGCCACTCCACCGAATGCATGGTGGTGGTCCAGGCTGCCGAATCCAGCCAGGATCATCAGACAGGCTGCAACTTGTTTGAGTCTTGACATTTGACACCTCATCTATCGATGGTTTGAGAGTCTTGCCGCACGGCACTTCGGCGGAATGTTGGCGGAAGTCACCCCAATATGAATCGGCCCGATCTTCGCGTCAATACCTCGTTCAGCGCGTGTCCGGCGGCTCATCGGGCGGCAAGGCCCCGTTCCAGCCTGCCTTCAGTAGTGCGGCCATCTCTCGCTGCACCGCTGCGTAAGCCGGATCGTCGGCCAGGTTGGCCGTTTCCCACGGGTCGTTCTGAAGATCATACAAGGCGGCCGAAACAGGGCCCTTCTTCAGCACCAGGTAGCTGAACTCTCGCGTCCGCACCATTTGCCCGGCGTCGCCGTCGACCATGAACACGGCTTTCTTCCACGGTCGGCTCGGGTCGATCAGCAAAGGCGCGAAACTCGTGCCCTCCAGGTTGTCGGGCAGATCAAGTTGGACCAACTCGCCCAGCGTCGGCACAAGATCGACAAACTCCACCAACTCCCGGCAACTCTTGCCATTGGCCGGGGCCCCGGGAACGCGGACGATCAAGGGCACGCGTCGGGTTTCCTCGAGCATGGAATACTTCGACCAGCAGCCGTGATCACCCAAGTGAAAACCGTGATCGCCCAGGAAGACGACGATCGTGTTCTTGTCGAGCCCTGTCTGCTGCAGGGCATCAAGGACCATACCCAGATTGTCGTCGACGAAGCTGACGCAGGCATAGTAGGCCGCGATTGCTTCCTTCGCCTGCCGTGCCGTCGGCTGACCTTTCATGAAAATGTCGGGGTTGCCGCCCGTCGCCCGTCGCATGTACGGAAAGTTGCGAAGGCTGGTAACCGGGGCGGGCGGGTCGGGAATGCTCGCCGAGTCGTACATGGCGACGTACGGTTTCGGCGCCACCAGCGGCGTGTGCGGACGTGATTGCGACAACGCGAGAAAGAACTGCTGCTTGCTGCCGGCAAACTCTTGGAGCAGTGCAACGGCGGTCTGGGCCATCCGGTAGTCGCGCTCCTGCTCGCGGGCGAGTCCCGAATCGCCGTAACGGTCAGACCGCCGAGCCCTCCACTCACGATAGGCCTTGCTGCTGCGGTCCTTCGGGGCCGGGTCGCCCCGCAGTGCCCGTGGCAGTGGCGGGAATTGGAGGACCGGTCCCGGCCCCTTCCAGTCGCGAGGCCGCGCGTACATCTCGATCCGGTCGAAGGTTGCCAGTTGACGTTCGGCATAGTCCAGCCGGTGAAAAAGCTTGCCGATCACTGCCGTGTAAACACCGCGATTCTCGAGCATCTCCGGGAGCGTGAGGACACCGGGCGGGAGGTGCTCGTTCATGACGTGCCCGTTCGACAGGACTCGCGTGCTCAACGGCCGAAGGCCCGTGAGGAAGGAAGTTCGGGTCGGGTTGCAGCAGATGGCCTGGCAGTAGGCCGAGTCGAAGCGGACCGCCGTCGAGGCAAACCGGTCGATGTTCGGCGTCTTGCAGATGGAGTTTCCGTAACAACCCCAGACACTGGCGGGGCAGTCCTCGATGTTGATGAACAGAATGTTCATCTGCGAGGTGTGGGGCAGGCCGGCATGAGATGCTGGCTCAGCCGCCCCGATCAACGCGGACAAAAGCAGCGGGAGAACGTAGATTTCCATGTTCGGGCTCCTTGCAGTTCTCGACGAAGGGACAGCGAGATTAGCGCCTCAGATTTCCTCACGCAGCAGCGCGGCATAATCACGGCTGGTCCTTCAGTTTCCCCTGAAGTTCATGAAGACGCGTCTTCAATTGCGTGATAATCTCTCCATATTCGGCGTCGTCGTATGCGTTGCGGGTCTCCCGCGGATCTTTTGTCAAGTCGTATAGCTCCCAACGTCTTTCCTCGGGTCGGTCTTTCAGACCGTCGTAGTAGATCAACTTGTACCGGTGAGTGCGAATCCCGAAGTGGGCCGGACGCTGCACGCTGCCCGCGTAGTACCGGTAGTACATCGCGTCGCGCCAGTCCGACGGCGTCCGGCCGGCCAGATTATGGCGGAAACTCCGCCCTTGCATGACCGCAGGCACGGCGGCCCCGGCGTAGTCGAGGAACGTCGGTGCAAAATCGACGTTCAGCACGATGTCGTCCAACACCGTGCCCGGCTTGATCTCGCGTGGAAAACGGACCACCAAAGGCATTCGCAGGCTCTCTTCGAGCATGAAACGCTTATCGAAGTAGTTGTGTTCGCCAAGGAAGTAGCCCTGATCGCTGGTGTAAATCACCACCGTGTCCTCGGCAAGTCGATGCCGGCCCAGGTAGTCGAGCACGCGGCCGACGTTCTCGTCGATCGCAGCCACGCAGCGAAGGAAGTCTTTGGCAAACTTCTGATAGGTCGCGCGGCGGACGGCCCGGGGCTCGTTGCTGTCGAGGCGCAGCTTCTCGGCCCCGTGCCCGCCCCGCACCATCCGCTGGGTGAGGATTTCCAGCGGCCAACCGGGCACGACGCTACCTTGCGGCCCGGTCGTGCCGAGCAGGGTGTCCGGCTCGGGCAAGTCGACGTTCTCGTACAGGTTCGCATGCCGCGGATGATAGTTCCACGGCTCGTGGGTGGCCTTGAAGTGCAGCATGAGGCAAAACGGCTGCTCGCCGTCGCGGCCATCGAGCCAGGCGAGGGCCTTTTCGGTGAAGACGTCGGTCGAATAGGCCCCCTTCTGCGGGATGCCCTTGTCCAGCTGCATTTCAAACATGGTCGGGTTGTGGTAGCGGCCCTGCCCCTTGATAATATTCCAGTAGTCGAACCCTGCCGGCGCCCTCTTGAGGTGCCACTTTCCCACCAGAGCCGTTCGATAGCCGGCCGCTTGGAGCCGTTTGGCCACGTTGTCGGCGTCGGGATCAAGTGCCTCGCGGAGCGTTTTGACGCCGTTGACGTGGCTGTACTGGCCCGTGAGGATGCTCGCCCGGCTGGGCACGCAGATGGAGTTTGTGCAGAAGCAGTTGGTCAGCCTCGCACCCTGGCGGGCTAGGCGGTCGATGTGGGGCGTCTTGGCGAACGGTGCCAGCCGGCTCCCGTAGCAGCCCCACGCCTGGCTCGTGTGGTCGTCGGCCATGATGAAGACGATGTTCGGTTTGGCCGCAGTTTCGGCGGCCAACGACATCGGACCGGAGGTGCAAAGCACGACGCAGATGATCGCGAAGGCGTGTTTCATGTAGTCGCCTCCCACTGCGGCTGTGTTGATTGATGGCGTGATGTCACAGGTCCGTACGGAACCTGCCGTCATGGCTGATGATCGGTTGGGCGTTGTCTACCTTGCCGAGTGGGCGGCAACCCGGACCGATCCCATCCAGACCCAAGTCTTGCTGCATCTGCCCGGCCAATTCCCGCAGACGGCGGACGACTTCGGGATTGGCCTCGGCGGCGTTGATGCTCTCGCCGATGTCCGTCTGAAGGTTGTAGAGTTCACCTCCGGCCAGGTGCAACTTCCACGGTCCGCTGCGAACCGCCGGGAGCTTCAACCCGCGATAATAGTAGAACGCGTCGTGCGGCGACTTGGCGTCGGGATAGCCGGCCAGGATCGGCCAGACGTCGGCTCCGTCGATTTTGCGACCGCCAGGCGGGCTGCCGCCGGCCAGGCGGACGAACGTCGGCAGAATGTCCATCATACTGGTTACGGCGTCCGTTTCCGTATCGGCGGGGATCTTGCCCGGCCACCAGGCGATGGTCGGCTCGCGCATGCCGCCCTCGAACGTGCTGCCCTTGTAACCGCGCAGCGGCGCATTGACGCCTCGCCTGGTGCCGCCGTTGTCCGACGTGAAGATTACCAGCGTGTTTTTGCTCAACCCCAGCTCTCGCACCGTGTCGAGCACCTGGCCCACGCTCCAATCGACTTCCTCGACCCAGTCGCCGTAAATGCCGTTGTTCGACTTGCCCTGGAACGCCTCGCCCGGATAGATCGGAAAGTGCACGGCGGAGTGGGGCAGGTACAGGAAGAACCGGTCGTCCTTGTGTTCGCGAAGGAACTTCACCGCCTCCTCCGTGTAGAGCGCGACCAGCGTGGTCTGGTCGTGGGCCAGGACGCGCTTGAGCACGGTTTCGTTGCGCAGCAGCGGCAAGGGCGGCTGGCCCTTGGCACTGCCTTTACGTTTGGGGATCGGCGCGCCCAGGCTGCTTTTCACGCCGTCTTCGGCTGGCCCCATGTCGTTCGAATAGGGCAGCCCGAAGTAGTAATCGAATCCTTGTCGCCGGGGCAGAAACTCGGGCTGATCGCCGAGGTGCCACTTGCCGATGCAACCGGTGGTATAGCCTTGCTTCCCCAGCAGTTCGGCCACCGTGATTTCCGCCGGGGCGAGCCCGACGTCATTTCCCGGGAAGAGAACGTGCGGGATGCTCAGCGACCGTTTCGGATAGCAGCCGGTCATCAAGGAAGCCCGCGACGGCGAACAGACGGGCGCCGCGTAGAAGCACGTCAGCTTGCGGCCTTCCCTCGCCATCCGATCGAGATTCGGCGTGCGATTGAGCTTCGACCCGAACGGCCCGATGTCTGCGTAGCCGAGATCGTCGATGTTGATGAAGACGAAATTCGGACGAGGCGTCTCGTCGGCGGCGCGGGCCACGACGGCGTACAGGCACGTCATGACGATCGCGACTAAGAACTCGTACGTGAATAACTTGGGGACTGTCCCGATTTTCCCGCAGGGAAAATGGGACTGTCCCCTTCGGAATCCGGGAAGTTGTTTCGGTACGAGTTCTAAGATCATCGAGAACACTCTCTTCATGATTCTCCCTTTCACGTTCGAAACAGCTGATTTACGGGCGAGCATGAGCCCCCGACCTCTCCACGCCGTGGCCGGAGAGGTTGGCAGGGCTTGTTGCCCAACCGGGCTCTCCACGGTGGACTCTCATTGTATCCCAAATCCGAGGGAAAGTACAAATCCCCGAGTGAAAAAAGCAGCAAGTATCTCCCAAGCTGGCACGATCGTTTTCGATTGTGTAGAATCATGGGCAGGACCGGCCTGTTTTTGCGATGATGTCGCTTGCCGTTGAGATGCTCGACGAGCCGGGCGACAGCAGACCGGAGCAGATTCCAGATACGGAGAAATGAAGCTGATGAAAAGACCAATCCACCTCGCCCTGTTGATCGTTGTCTGCCTGCCGACGGCTCAAGTGTTGGCCGGCGACTGGCCGCAGTTCCGTTACGATGTGGGACGGACCGCGGCATCACCGCACGAGTTGCCCGCCAACCTGCAACTCCGCTGGACGCGGACGCTTCCGGCGCCACGTCCGGCATTTCCTCGCGAACTCAGGCTCGCGTACGACGCTTCGTATGAGCCGGTCGTGCTGGGCGGCACCATGTTCGTTCCCTCGATGGTCGCCGACAGCGTCACGGCGCTAGACACCGAGACGGGCAACCAGCGCTGGCGGTTCTTTGCCGAGGGGCCGGTCCGCTTCGCTCCCGTGGCCTGGAAGGACAAGCTCTATTTGGTTTCGGACGACGGCTATCTGTATTGCCTGGATGCGGGCGACGGCTCCCTGCGCTGGAAGTTCCGCGGTCTTCCCGCGGGAAAGCCCGATCGCAAAGTTGTCGGCCACGGGCGATTGATCTCGCTTTGGCCTGCCCGCGGTGGCCCGGTCTTGGCTGATGGCGTGGTCTACTTTGCCGCAGGCTTGTGGCCGACCGAGGGAGTGTACGTGCACGCCGTGGACGCCGAGTCGGGGCGAGCCGTTTGGTCGAATACCGACGGCGATCACATCCCGAAAAGCAACTGGGACCACGGTATCGGACATTACTCCGGCCTGACGCCCCAGGGCTATCTGGCAATCGTCGGCGACAGGCTGGTCGTTCCCTGCGGCGCGCAACTGCCCGCTTTCCTCGACGTGAAAACGGGCAAGCTGCAAAAGTACACCATGGGCTGGGGGGGGCGTTTGGGACTGCCGAAAGGCTGCTGGTTCGTGGCCGGCGTTGGCAAGTATCTCAGCCACGCAGGCGATCTCTACGACATCACCCGCCCCAGCCAGGAGCGGCTTCCGAAGACCAAGCCCGGCGAGACGGATTACAAGCCCATGCTGTATCCGGGCGGTTGGACGCGGTTGGAGATCGAGCGCGCCA
>Ga0180437_10007690_pt1 | contig 13944 bp, 11 predicted proteins | sample SS_ome_4_FD_132410 | JGI IMG/M metagenome (GOLD analysis project Ga0180437, IMG submission 132410) | Hypersaline lake sediment archaeal communities from the Salton Sea, California, USA - SS_3_D_1 metaG | ecosystem: Environmental > Aquatic > Non-marine Saline and Alkaline > Hypersaline >...
ACCATACTTGATTATGTAGCTGCCAAGGCTCCCAGCAGCAGACCCAGACACAGGATCTTCATAGACGCCCAAAGCGGGGGCGAAATGACGAACCTGTGCATCAGATGTTGGTTCACGTGTGTCTCTTGTGAAGACACTCAATGAAACATAGTCGGAACCCGCTTTCAGCTCCTTCAACCGATCCCAATTCGGTTTGATTCTGTCAAGAGACCTACTTGTTGACACAGGAACCATAAGATGAGGGGTTCCGGTGCTCACAGTCTGAAGAGGATTGGGGGAATGAATGTCTGCTAGAGAGAGTCCTAGAGCCTCTGTGTAGTCCTTGGGATCATACGTGTCCATGAACTTTGGTTTCTTGTGAGTAATTTGTATTTCATGCCGTCCTGTTGATTCATTCTTGACGAGTTCAATATCGAGAACACCAGTATTGGTTTCCAAGCGGACATTTGTCACGTCTCGTATGAGGTCAATTTGGCCCGACTCGACAAGTGCGTGAAAAGCAGCTATTGTTGGATGACCCGAGAAACCGATCTCACTCTTTGGAGTCATGTATCTGAATCTGAAATCTGCGACCCTAGATTTTGATACAAACACAGTCTCCCTCACATTCATCTCGCGAGCTATTTTGTGCATTGTCTTCTCGCTCACATGATCAGCACCTAAAACAACCGCTGCTGGATTTCCTCCAAATGGCATGTCTGTGAACGTATCGACTTGAATAACATCAAGTTGGTGTTGTTTGCTCATGGTCATCAACTTCTAGTAAATCATCATGTTCGTTAATTAAGAATTCCATAGAGAAAAGACCATCTCTCAACATTCACTTGCTCTCCATATGATGTGAGAAGTGCTCCTTGTGTTCTGACTTGTAGAAGGTCCTGTCAGCTGGTATTATTTTTGCTGGGCCAAATCTCACTTTTGCAGGCTCAAAGTCACAATCAAGAAGTGTAGCAATCCACATATCACGACCATGATGACTCGACTCTCTGTTCCTTCGTGTTGATGTGCGCTTGGTTAGGCTTCTACTGTACATATAGAATACCACTGAGAGAAGGACTCCGAAACCGGTTAAATAGAGAACCAACATATCTATTAACAATAGTGAATATATTTGTTTTAAGGTTTCTGTTGAGTCAGGCATTTAAGTATGCTAAAAGGTGGCGAGCACGTGGGAATCGTGGTAGGAGGGGGGAGTTTCGTAATTGAGGGCATGTAACGAAAAACTAGCCCACACGCTCGCCTTTGTTTTTCACTTTAAGAGGGTTTATGCCCAGCTATTCCTACTTAGACTGTTCTTAAGTTGAAAACGCACCTATTAAAGTTTGTTTTGATATTGAGATATTTCACATAATAAAGTCAAGCTAGACGTTATAGAACTGCGCTTGAATGAGTTGGTTTTTTTGACTACTCTCAAGATTGCGTAGTTTATTCTTTAGTTAAAGTTCTATAGCTCAGATTAGAAGGCATATTAGAACAAAAAGAGAGAAGTGCCCTGACCCATGGGCACAATCTCATCGTAATCACTACTCTTCGCTAGTGAAGGGCTTTGAGATACTGTCCTCTTCGACCTGATTCGGTTTGTGACCTGAACGCCACTCATCGATTGTCTTGGAGAACTTCTTCTCTATCCTAGAACGGTGAATTGTGTTCATAGTGCAGAAGGGGATAATCCTACCATCAGGTACTGAATAGTTGATGTCACAATGTTGAACACGCTCGAGGTCAAAGTTATAGGGATCTTGGAAGTGCATCATGCCGACCATGATGATTCGTCGCATTAGTTTTGCCAACGATTCATAGTCACCACGGTTAAGAAAGGCACTTAGAAGGTCCTTGATGAGACCTTTCTTCTTGATATGACGAGCACCTGCTGCAAGCTTAGCCTTAGCTCGTGCACTTGCTCCTTTTGCTTCATTTGCGTAGAGGTTGGATATCTCTTCAAGTAGCACTAGGAATTTGTCAACATCAATGAGGTCCGTGATTGGTCGATAAGTTCCATCATCATCAATATAGATGAAAGTCGCCATCCCACATGCAAAGTGAGAACTAAGCTCGAGGTCGGGCCCACCCTTAATCAGACCAAGCGCACGACCAACAGGCATCATAGACGGAACGGGATACCACTCTGTTGCAGGTATCTTACCACCAGTCTGTTCCTCAATCAGATGGATACAGTCAGGAATTGTGATTCTCATCTCGTTGCGTGCAGCATGGTCAATGCGACCTGTGATACTCACAGGTTGGAAGTTAACACAACGCACAACGTCGCGGTTTTCCACAGCGTACTCAATAATTCGCCCAAGCTGGTCGTCATTCACTCCACGGACAACAGTTGGAACAAGAACAAGTGACTCCATTCCAACCTCTCGAGCATTCTGAATAGCTTGCTTTTTCAGAGGAAGGAGGTTCGTACCACGAGCAGCTAGATAAGGCTCAGGAGTAACACCATCGAACTGCATATAGATAGTTGACAGACCTGCGTCTCGCAGTTGTTGCAGGTATTCCTTACTTTTGCCAATTCGTATCACATTACTAGCAATTTGTACATGCCTGAAACCAAGCTGTTTTGCCCACGTGATATACTGTGGAAGATGCTTGCTCACTGTTGGTTCCCCGCCAGCGAACTGAATAGCTGGGGCAGGAACTGGTAGATTGCTTCGGAGATTCTTCATCATGTCGAAGACCTCCTGAGGTTCAGGCTCGTAAACAGTGCCACCCTCAGCAGCCACCGCAAAACAGATCGGGCATCGGAGGTTACATCGATTGGTCACATCAAGAAGTGCTAGAGCAGTGTGTGACTTGTGCTCAGGACACTGGCCACAGTCCTCAGGGCAGCCTTTCACAGTTTCTGTACGTGGATTCTCAAGACCAATAGACTTGTACCACCACTTCTGGGCTTTCTTGAACATCTCAACATCGCCCCAGTAGACGTCAATAAACTCACCATGATCCTCACAGGTTTTCTTGTACATCACCTTGCCATTTTCCTCATATAGGGTGGCTGTAATTACATGGACCTTATCATCAGAAAGGAAGCACTCGGGGCATATGCTTTCGGTTTCATAAGGTAGCTCCCTAACCGGATACCGTTCTACGCGGTATCTTGAAATTGAGCCCCCATCTTCGTGTTTGATGGGTTCCTCGGGTATTCGTTTAACATCACCATCAATAACCATTATAATCACTCCATGACCACATGGAACCACCACTGAGAAGGGTGGTATTTTTACGCAAAGTTGCTCCGAAATTATGAATATAAGTACTTCCCGAGGTTTCCGAATATGTAGAGTGAGCTATCTTTTAGTCCTCGTCCTCATCGGTTCTTAGAACATAGCCTATTGTAAACCCACCACGGGCAAGAAGTTTACTGTGACGTTGGAGCTCAATGAGGGCTGGATCTGCCTTTCTAAGCTTGAGAAGGGCATCTATGGCTTCCTGAATATCGACAAGTTCCTCAGTGTCTCCATTGAAGAGGAATTCCTTTGCTTCCTCAACAATCTTCTCACGAAGCAACACATCAAGCTCATCAGGTCCAGCTATCCGCACCTTGGGGTTGTCACCCCTCTCACGGATGATATCTGGAATCTTATCTCGTACTAGTTTTTCATCCAAGAGAACCACCAGCTTTCTATCTAATCGCGAGGGCAACCTCTACCTGATATCTTGCAACATCGAGGAAGGCGTCCATAGCGAGCTTCACTGCTCCAGGAACATCAGAGGTCCATGGTGTTTCAGCATCTCGAGGTGTGGATTCGGTCATGACGGCGAATGGCAGGAATCTAATGTTGAAGGAATCATCCAAGGATACGGTTCCTATCCATTGACCTTCGCTGTTGACAAGCTCATAGGTTGGAAGGAACTTCTTCATTCCTTCAGGTACAATAGCATTCCAGTAAAGGGACATTTCATTGAACTGCCCAGGATTTCCTAGACCAATTGTATATGTGTCCATAGTCGCTGTTGCTGTGACAAGTTTGTAAAGAATACCTATATGGCAGTTCAGGCACTGATTGAACTCCAGTCCATCACCGCTGGCTTCAACATATGCAATACCATTCTTCTCGATATTGTCATCATTGCAGTGTACACAGAGATTCATGCCCCAACGCACCTCGAGATGGTCAGCGAATGGTCCCTTCATGAATCTGTCAGCGGCTCCATTAAAGGCAGCCTTCACCGCTTCACTGCCCTCTTTATCCAACTTTGTTCTGACAGCCTTCCACACTTCAAGAAGATCCTGCCAAAGAACACTATAAATCATGTCAGCAAGTTTGTCAAGAGACCGCTCTTCCAGTGCACTCATGAGAAACACATCAATAAAGGAGGTCTAAATGTTTCAATTAAACATTGGTTGGATTTCCTGCTGGTCAATTATTGCTAGCCTAAGATTTTTAACTGAGTCAGGAGGAGATTCCAGAGAGCGAATAGGTGAGAAAAGGATGGATTGCCAAATTCACTAACTCATGTGAAAGTAAGTGTAGTCCATTCTCTGATTACATACTTGTTCGATTTATAGAATTGCACTCAACGGAGTGTGAGAGGCAACTACATTTCTTATCGAACAACCATGTTACATCTGTAAGTTACAGATACGACCTATTCCAATGTTGGTGATGTAAATGTTCAAGCCAGTACCCAATCAGATTGACTTTGTTGCCCAAGAAAGAGAAATGCTCAGTTTTTGGAAGAATTCGCAGATATTTGAAAAATTGAAGAAACTAAGAGCAGATGGGCTACTGTGGTCATTTCTTGATGGCCCCATAACTGCCAATAATCCAATGGGAGTTCATCATGGGTGGGGTAGGACCTACAAAGACCTGTACCATCGATTCAAAGGCATGCAGGGACATCATACCCGGTATCAGAATGGATTTGATTGCCAGGGTCTCTGGGTTGAAGTGAATGTAGAGCGAGATCTTGATTTCAAGGGAAAGCAAGACATTGAAGAGTTCGGATTGGAGAAGTTCATCATTTTATGCAAACAGAGGGTTCTAGAATACGCCGCGGTCCAGACAGAGCAAAGTATACGGTTAGGCTATTGGATGGATTGGGATGATTTAGAAACCCTACAGAAACTACATGATGCACTCGGTGAAGATCCACTGGCACGGATGACAATTGAGGGTGTGGATGGTCCAGTTACAGGTACTGTTGAGGAATTGGTTGGTAGACTAGGCATGCCTGAGCTGGGGGGTTCGTACTACACATTCTCTGAAGAGAATAACTATACAATCTGGATGATGTTAAAAACATGTCATGAACGAGGTTGGATATACAAAGGCAGAGATGTGATGCCCTGGTGCGCTCGCTGTGGAACAGGCATTAGCCAGCATGAGATAGTCACGGAGGGATACCGTGAACTCACACATCCAAGTATCACACTAAGATTTCCGCTGGTTGATCGAGAAGGGGAAAGTCTTCTTGTTTGGACCACAACCCCTTGGACTCTAAGTAGCAATGTTGCTGCTGCAGTTGGTCCAGACCTTACCTATATCAAGGTACGACAGGGTGAAGAAGTTCTCTACTTAAGTAGTAGGACTCGCCACATGTTGAAGGGCGACTACCAGGTCGAAGAAGAGCTGCTTGGATTTGATATGGAGGGATGGATCTACCATGGGCCTTTTGATGAGCTTCCAGCTCAAGTGGAGAGTGGTGTTGCTGGAAACCATAGAGTGGTTGTTTGGGATGAGGTTGGCGAAGAGGAAGGTACTGGAATTGTACACATAGCACCAGGTTGTGGTGCTGAGGATTTTGAACTCTCAAAAGAAATCGATCTTGCAGTCATAGCACCTCTTACAGAGAATGGCATATTCATAGATGGCTTTGATTGGTTGTCAGGTATGAATGTCAGTGATGTTGCCAAGCCAATATTTGACAATCTAAGGAAAAAGGGATTGGTTTACAGAATAGAAGACTACACTCATCGATATCCTGTTTGTTGGAGATGTCAGGAGGAGTTGGTCTTTCGATTAGTAGATGAGTGGTTCATCTCGATGGGGGCAAAACTTGACATCCCATATGAGGAGATCACAGAAGAGCAAAAGGAGAGAAATCTACGATTTCAGATAATGGAAGTGGTTAACAATGAAACCACTTGGTATCCTTCCTTTGGAAAAGAACGAGAGTTAGATTGGTTGCGAAATATGGATGATTGGATGATCTCCAAAAAGAGGTATTGGGGACTTGCATTACCAATCTGGGAGTGTTCGCATTGTGGACACTTTGATGTAATAGGAAGCAGGGAGGAATTAAAGGAGCATGCGGTTTCTGGATGGAACTCCTTCGAGGGGCACTCACCACATAGACCATTTGTCGATAAGATAGAGATAGAGTGTGGTGAATGTGGCAAAAGAATGAAACGAATTCCAGACGTGGGTAATCCTTGGTTGGATGCAGGTATCGTAGCAATGAGCACAATGAGGTATAACTCTGATAGAAGATATTGGGAAAAGTGGTTCCCAGCAGACCTTATCAGTGAGAGTTTCCCAGGGCAGTTCAGGAATTGGTTCTATAGCCTTCTTGCAATGAGTACCATACTTGAGCGTAGAGCACCCTTCAGAGATGTTTTCACCTATGCCACGTTGGTTGCTGAAGATGGAACACCTATGCACAAGTCGTGGGGCAATATGGTCGAGTTCAATGATGCTGCAGATACAATGGGAGTAGATGTCATGCGTTGGATATATTGCTCTCACAAACCGGAGAAGGACCTAGGCTTTGGATACCATCGTGCTGATGAAGTTAGGCGACAGTTTCTCATCCCATTATGGAATGTATATTCGTTCTTCGTAACTTACGCTCTCATAGACAACTGGGTTCCAAAAGATGATAACAAACTGTCTCTGAATCTCTTGGATAAATGGATATTATCAAGGATGAATGAAGTCATTCGTGATGTAACGGGCTTCTTGAATTCTTATGAACCTAATATGGCTACAGATTCTATAGATTGCTTCATTGAACACCTGAGCAATTGGTATCTAAGAAGAAGCCGTCGACGTTTCTGGGCTGAATCTGGTCAGAGTGATGAGATTGATGCAGATAAAAACGCGGCATATGACACATTATATCACGTTCTCGTGACTCTCTCCAAGATACTAGCACCATATGTGCCCTTTGTATCAGAAGCGATGTATCGGAATCTGACACAAGGTATAGATAAAGCTCCAGAGAGTGTTCATCTTTGCGATTGGCCTATGAGTGAGAATGTAGATACTGAACTTAATACTGAAATGGCATTCGTCCTTCAGGTAGTTTCACTTGGTCATGCAGCAAGAAACCAAGCGAATTGTAAGCTTCGACAACCACTTTCTGAAATTGCATTTGCTGTAGGGTCGGATAAAGAACGAAACATTGTCATGCAATATGCAGATGTGATAAGTGATGAACTGAATGTCAAAAATGTTCGCCTATTGGATGTTACAGAGGAGGTTGTAAGCTATCAGCTCAAACCACTTCCAAGACAATTGGGTCAGAAATATGGCTCTCGTTTCCCAGAATTAAGACAGGCGATATTGAAGCTTGATCCTCATACCACAGCAACTAAACTGCAGAATGGTAAATCCATAGAGGTGATATTGAATGGGGACAAGTTCGAAATTCTACCTGAAGAAGTTGAGGTTATAGTTGAGCCTAAAGAGGGCTTTTCTACAGCTTCAGAGGGGTCTTACCTCGCTGCATTGACAACAGAACTCACACATGAACTGAGATTGGAGGGACTGGCTCGTGAGTTCGTTCGACGTGTTCAAAACCTACGGAAGTCCGCGGATCTTAATGTCAATGACAGAATTGAGGTTCAATACTCTTCAAGCAAGCTAATGGCGGAATCGGTTGAGTTTCATGAATCATACATCTCCGCAGAAACACTGGCTGAGAGCCTGACACAAGCTAAAAAACCCCAAGGGCAGTTTTACGAAGAATATACGTTTGGTGATGAGAAACTCTTAGTAGCAATATCCCTTAGTGATTAGTAAGACCCGATCTAGTGATACAAAGCACTATCACGTCCTAGAGTGAACCAGGTTTCCTAATGAGCACATCGATGAGAGTATGAAAGACTTCAGCATTCTCTTTGATAGATTTAATCGAAACCCACTCATTGGCTCCATGGACATTATCCCCAACGGGACCAAAATCAAACAAGTCAACTCCCTCACCTGCAAAGTATCGGGAATCAGAACCTCCAAAACCTTCGATTATCCTATATGGAATGCCCTCTTTCTCAAGAGCCCATCGAGTCGCTCTAATAAGATGTGAGTCAGGGTCGCAGTCCACGTATCCTATTCCAGCATGGACTTGGAGAGAAAAGATATCCACCAACCCCTTGAGAGCTTCTTGAAAGGCCGCCTTGACAGCTTCAGCATCATTAGTCATAGCTCGAATATCAACATAGAGAGTCCATAGGTCATTCTCCTTCGATAGAATGTTGGGGCAGATGTTTTTCCCTTTGTCTGAGTGTTTCGTTGGAAATGTCAGTTGGGATACTGCAAGTAGGGATCTCATAAGATTGGTTAGAGACGCATCATAAGCAAGCTCTGAGCCGGACTCGTCAGGATGAATCACATCCATCTCGACCCAGTCAGGTACAACATTACTCTTCAGAAATGCACCTCGAACGGTCTCCACTACAGCATAGGGATGGAGATCAAGGTACTTTGATGCTGCAATCATGGCGTGTCGATCCACACCAAATCTCAGATATGCACTATGTCGAGTGTCAGAGCCAAAGGTTTCAGTTTCTACCCTCACAGTCTCCCTTTTGCCCTTAATCATCTCTTTTCGTTCTTTTACCTTGATGAATGTGGGAACAATGTTCCTTCTACGATGGATGATTTGCTGCCCTGATCCATCAGCTATGACCACATAATCCGGAAAGAGACCCTGCTTAACTAAATACTCTCTAAGTACTCCAGCACCATTTCGACCACCTATCTCTTCATCACCGGATGCCGCAATCATTACTGTGCATGGAAAGTCCGACTCTGCTAGTTTTTCGGCAAGTAGGATGAGCGAAACAATGTTGCCCTTGTCGTCACAAACGCCTCGACCATATGCTCTATCACCATCTATCTTTAACTTGAGTGGGTCAGAGTTCCATCCTTCGCCAAATGGAACGACATCAAAATGAGCGAGAAAAAGTATCTTAAACCCGCCATGACCTTGCCTTGCAAAGGAGGTCGAATACCCCTCTGATTCAATGATTTCAGTATGAAAACCAAAATCACTGAGAAAGGAGTTTATGTATTCCGGGCATTTTCGAGTGGCCTTCACATCTTCATCATTTCTTGTGTCAAAAGCAACAAGGGTTTCTAAGAGTGCAACAGGGTCGAGCTTCATATCAATCACTTGGAGAACATACTATGTGAGTCAAAAGTCTATCCTAGAATCAAAAAAAGCTATGACAAGGGACAGTCAGAAGAATGTCCCTTGCATCCATGAACCACTCTAGGTTCGTCTGTAGACCCATCGGTTCCATGAGCTTAGGCTGGGCATCTCCTCTGGCATGCTCTTTCTCTTTCGGATTTCAAGGATGATTTCTTCCTGCAAGTTGCCTGGAAGGGGTTCGAATCCTCGGAACTCATAACCAAAGAAGCTGCGACCAGCTGTGGCACTTCGAAATTCATCAGCAATACCGATGGTTTCAGCTGTGGGAAGAGTGCCTTTCACGGTGACCGTGTCCTCTTCACCCTCAATTGTCACAATCTGGCCTCGATGACCTGTGAGGACCTTAATCACTTGGCCCTGAGTGTCTGTAGGAGTCTTGATGTCTGTGTTCAGAACTGGTTCAAACAGCCCAGGTCGCCCTGTCAGGAAACTCATATTCAGACCTGCACTCACCATTGTAGCTACTTCATTGTACCCTGTATGAGCAGGGTCTGTATGAACGGTCGCATCAGTCAAGACCACCTTGACACCCATCACGGGTTCTTTGGCAATTGGACCACTATCAATGAACTCACGGAATGTCGTCTGTAGATAGGAAAAGATACGCTCGAATCTCTGAACACCACTCATCGCGTCAACGAGCATGGAGGACTCATAGATATCAAGGATCTTTCGAGCTTCCTTGGCATCCCAGCCTGCCTCATCTCGGAGGATAGCTGCACGTTCTCGGTCTGGCATATCCGCAGTAATCTTCTTCTTTCTGATGAGCTCCACTGTCTTCTCATCAAGGGGTTCAAGGTACATTCGAATCCTGTTGTGTCCGTTGGGAGACTTGGTGTGGAACTCGTCACCACGATCAGTCATCTTCTCACGATACACAATGATAGGTTCAGAAACCCTGATCTTGACCTGTTCATTGATCCTCTTGGTCAGAATCTCTATCTGTAGAGGGTCTATACCGTCAAGACGATACTCACCCGACTCCTTGTCATGTACAAACCTTGCTGTCGGGTCAGCCATGATCCATTTTGATACAACTTCTCCAAGTTTAGCAATTTCTTGAGGATCGATTGGTTTGATACTCCTGCTCACAACAGGTTCACTCACATATTCAATGGCTTCAAAGCCTTTCATATCGGAACCAGGCGTGACGAATGACTCACCACTCGGACACATAAACCCGAAAACGGAAAATAGGTTACCAGCTGGGACCTCATCCATATCTAGGATATCTGTGATCTCTTGGACACCGAGTCGTTTGACCTTGGCATTCTGTCTCATGTTGACGAGCTGAATCTCCTGTCCGGACTTGATTGTGCCAGAGAAGACGCGACCAATTAGAGTGGGTCTCTTGCTCTTGGGGTCAATGAATATCTTCGTTATCATGCCAACCAGCGGTCCCTTCGGGTTGCAGTCTAGGAGTGCCTTGCCCTCTGAACTCTCAAGATCTCCAGACCAAATTCGAGGTATCTTGTACTTCTGAGCATCTTTCGGATTAGGAAGGTGCTTCACGACCATCTCTAGGAGCGCATCATCCAGTGGTAGGTTCTCCCTGAGCCATTTATCGTCACCTTCATTGTATTTCTCAAAGACCACTATGGGTTTGATGCCTTTCTTCTCAAGGGTCTTCATGGTGAAAGCCCAACCAGTCTTGGCACTACCGATTGCCACACTTCCCTCTTGAAAACTCACTCTCCAGTCTAGAGCATACTCCTTCGGTGCAACTTTCTTAATCAACTCATTGACCTTTGAGATGATGATATCAATCCTCTCGTACACCTTTGCAGGTGGGAGCTTTAACTCGTTGATGAGTCGGTCCACCTTGTTCACAAACAAAACAGGCTTGCATGCCTCCGCACCAACCGCTAGGCGGATATTCGTCTCGGTCTGCGTCATTACTCCTTCTAGCGCATCAACCAGAATGACTGCACCATCGCTGGCACGGAGGGCTCGAGAAACCTCACCTGTGAATGAAAGGTGTCCCGGAGTGTCAGACAGCTGAACGAGATACTCCTCGCCCTCGATCTCGAAGTTGAGTAGGACAACAGAGGTGAAGATAGTGATACCTCGCTCCTGTTCCTCTTCGTCACTGTCTGTCATCAATGCCTGTCCAGCGGCAGCATCACTCATGAGACCAGCACGACGCATCAGATAGTCGGTAGTTGTGGTCTTTCCATGGTCGATGTGAGCGCTGATAGAGATGATTCTCTTATGCGCAAAATCATCTGAAAGGATGAGCCTCTTTATCGCATCTGGCTCTTTGATCTTAACCATCAAGATGTCTCCTTGTTACTTAGTTTGTTGTCCCCTCGTGAACTTATACGATAGCATATCCCCAACTGTCCATTATCACACGAGAGAACTCGTCGGGGTCACCAGCAAACTCACTGGTGGCTTGCGCGACCTCGCGATTGGATGATTAAAAGTATTTCTACAGGGGAACAACTGAAAGACAAATGTAATTGACAAAATATTTTTGCTCTGAAACCTTCTCTATCTCATGGCATACATGTACAATAGTGGTAGGGATGTTCTATCGCTCTCGGGAATCTGTTTGGGACCTATTCTCATGATTATGGGACTTATGATGTATATTATGATTGGACCTTTGGCTTACATTGGGTTTCAGTGGATTTTTCTAGGAATATTGCTGTTTGGGGTTGTTTTACTGGTAGTGGGACTTGGACTTTTTCCTGGTACAAGAAGACGAGCTAAGCTCTGGAAATCAGTCCTTGAGATTGCTGCTGTTGAGAAGGAAGTCACGATTTTAGACATAAGCCAACGTACAGGAATTGATTCAGAAATGGTGAGGAAGATTCTAGTTCATTGTCTGATGAACTACATGCTCTTTGGATATATTGACGGAGACCTCTTTGTTCGCGACACATCCGCTCGACCGTTTCGATATAGGGGTCCACCGGGTTTGTTCAGTGAGTAATTAGAAAATCTAACGATGTGCAATAACAACCATTCGTTCCGAGTTAGCTGCGTAAGGTAGTCGAGGTAGAATGTGCTGTCCGTAGAACTCTATCTTCTTGAATCCGGTTTCCTTGAGCATTTCTCGAATTTCAAGGGCAGTGTACATCCGGATGTCGTTATTTGAAAGTGCGTCTTGGTCCATCAATACAATCCGATCATCTTCTGTATCAATGAACATAGCTGGTCGACCACGGAGGACACCTGCGGGTGCGTCCAATACATGTGGTTCGTTTAACAAGAATCCACCCTCAAGCTGAGTCCAGGTCTTCTGGAACCTAGGCAGGTTGTATGGATTCATGAGGTCAAGTAGAAGGCAACCACTATCTTTCAAGGCATCATACGCCCCCTTCAAAACATGCTTGTTCATCTCGTGGTCAAAAAAGCCAAAGCTATGACTCAGCATGACTGCAACCTTGAACTGTGACTTGAAGCTCATGTCTCGCATGTCACTAGTATAGAAATTGACCTCAACCTTCTCACTCTTTGCTCGTTCCTTGGCAACATCAATTAAGGACTGTGAGATATCAAAGGCAGTGATCTTGAAACCTCGCTTGGCAAACTCAACCGAGTGATCTCCAGCACCGCATGCAATATCAAGAAGCTCAGCCCCTTTTTTGAGGTTTAGTACCTCAATGACGAAAGACACAATGAGTTTGTCGTATTGCTCGATTCCCTGTATTGCACTTCGATGTCTGACACGGAAAATCTCCGCCCAGAACTCATCCCAGCCAAGCTCGACTTGCTCCATTAATCACACTTCCAATCGCTGCCGTGGATTGATTTAGATATGAAGATTCCCATATTATTGTATGAGTGAAAATGAAAATTTGGAGAGAACCCGCACCTGTTTTCTCCGCCGGGAGGGACGCAGACTCAGTAACAGGAAACTCGAAATGAGCATTACCTGCGGATTCATTCTCCATCTGAAACGGAGGTTAGTTCTCTAAAAACCTTTGCGGTTATGCATAAATGCAAATATTTTCTAAAATATCGAAACATATTACCATTTTTCGAAAAGATATTGTAAAACAGGTTTCGATATCGAAAAATCCACAATTCCAAAGTGTTTTCGTGTCACTGATGGCTGTTTCGAGCGTTCAACCTTTCATTTCAGGAGCAATTCATAGGTTATTAGCTACTTGTCCGGTGAAGCTTTTGTGAATATGTGAATGAGTGACCCACCAACAACAATAGAAATGATAAGAATGAGAGCTGGACCTCTAGCATCAATAGACGGTGGAGAATATGCAGATTGCCAGAGCTGGACTCCAATGTAATCGCCAAAAACATCAAAATCAAATTGGAAACCCGGATATATGATCTCACCACACCAATCCCAATCAGAGATAGACCACGTCGCGAATAATGAATCATCTAACTGGCCCACACTCAGTGAATTGCTGTTCAGAAAAACCGTTTCGAATAAGAGGGAGGTGTTTGACACACTAGACCACCCATCTAGCTGTGTTGAATCGAGCGATAGCTTCTGTGTGTCTAGACCATATCTAAGATCGAAATAATTCCCGTAGCATTTCACACCGAACATTGTTTGAAACGAAAGGACAAGATTCGCATGAGCAG
>Ga0180437_10007691_pt1 | contig 13943 bp, 11 predicted proteins | sample SS_ome_4_FD_132410 | JGI IMG/M metagenome (GOLD analysis project Ga0180437, IMG submission 132410) | Hypersaline lake sediment archaeal communities from the Salton Sea, California, USA - SS_3_D_1 metaG | ecosystem: Environmental > Aquatic > Non-marine Saline and Alkaline > Hypersaline >...
AGGGACAGGGGGCCGTTCCAAAGGCATGAGAGGTATGGTTGCGGGCTGGACGACCACCTCCCGACGGCCCCTAGTGAACCCAATTTTGGCCGTTCCCTCTTTGGGAATTATGATAGGAATTTCTGGGACACCAGACTAGCCGTCTTAACAGATAAAATCGCTATGCGATTTTATGTTGGCAACCATCTGGCGAGGAACGCCAGCAATTCTTCAGGAGGCTTGATCCAGACATCAGCGTAGGTGGGTCGGAACGCTTCACGAACCAGCACACCCAGACCCCTTCCTTTGATCGATTTGAAAGCGTCCTCGTCGGTCCTGTCATCACCCAAATAGGCTGCGGCGGCAACCTTCCCCGTTTCCCCGAGAATTGTACTCACCGCGTCCCCTTTATTTCGGCCAGGAACACGCAATTCTACACCCCCATCGAACTCGATGAGCTTCAGCCCCCACCTCTCAGCAAAAAGAGACCATTCCCGCAGGATCCGTTCTCGCATCTCACGAATGCTCGCCTCCCCCATACCCCGCCAGTGAAACGCGAGGCAGCCCGGCTTTTCCTCGCACCGATCCGATAATCCAACCGATTCGACCCATTCATCCGCCGCCACGAGTCCGGGCAACACCTCTTCCTCTATCGGGCCAATCTCATACGAACCGTCCGCCTTCAAACGCTCCAGACCATGGGAACCCCAAATCTCCGGCTGGTTCTGGAGACGGAGGAGTGGAACGAAATCCTTTATCCATCGTCCGGTGATGATGACGAGGCGCGTTCCAGGAGCCTGCATGATTTTATCCAGGACTTCCCGTACCCCGGGATATGGGATTGCTTCACCGGGATTGACATGAAACGGGGCCAGCGTTCCGTCATAGTCGAGAAGAAGCACCTTATGGTAGGTGGCGTGCAGCTGACTGAAAAATGTTTCCAAATCTATATTGGGATTAAGCGTCTTCATGGTCCAATTCCGTGACAAGAAAGCTTAAGAAAAAGCTGACCTTCGCCACGAGGCGCGAATGCCGCCCTGAGCCTGAGCGAGAGTCACTTCAAACGGATCGTCCCCTCATCGCGTCTATCCAGGGCGAGAAGCAGCAAGAGATAACGCTTGAGATTCTTGGTGATGAGAAACTCGTCTTTAACGCGCTGACGGCCGTTGGAACCCATTTCCCTGGCAAGTTCCCGGTGATTGAGAAACGATCGAATGGCCAGGCTCGCCCCCTCCACAGAGTGAACCAGCAGCCCTGTGTGTCCGTCGATGATCTGGGCGGGTATGCCACCCACGGCACCCCCAATCACCGGCCGGGTCTTCCACAGGGCCTCTGAAACGGTCAGGGCAAAACCCTCCCTCAGAGACTTCTGCAAAATAATGTCCGAGCCGCGCTGGAAGGCATTGATTTCTGTTGCTACAGAGGGGCTGAACAAAAGAATGTGGATGTCTTGATCCCCGCCAGCCTCGGCCTTCACCTCAGCGACGATCTTGTCCGATTCCGGATCATCCGCTGCTTTGTCTCCCACAAGAAGGAGGCGGCAGTCCACATATTTTCTCGCCATCTTGAAGGCCCGCACCACACCCACGGGGTCCTTCCATGGATCATAGCGCGAAATTTGTGTGACAATCGGTTTGTCCCTTGGGATTCCATATTTTTCGAACACGCCTCGCACATAGGACGTTTCCAGGTCTTTATTCTTCTCATCTAAGGGATCTATGGCCGGGTAGAACCGATACTGAGGAATGGACAGTTCCGGAGAAAAAAGGGCGGACGAAAAGATCGCGGCATCGTATTTCTCGACTACAGGCTTCAAGAATTCCCACAACTGGGCGTTCGGCTTGGACAGATCAATGTGGCATCTCCAGACCCACTTGTTCTTTCGATGCTGATTCCAGTTGATGAGAGCAGCAGGCTGGGGATCATGAATCACGATGAGATCCTCATAGAAGCTTATGTCCTGGTTGTTCCTTTCATTGTAGCCAAGATATGTCTTGAAAATCTCTTCCTCGAAAACATCTTCCTTGCCCTGCAAGGCGTTATGAAACCTCTTGGTGATTTCAAAGAACGGATCATCCCCTTTGATGACGTCCCAAGTCACGTGAATCCCCATTTCATTGAGAAGGGGCACAATGCGACGGAGCATTTCAGCGACGCCGCCCCCCACCGCTGTGGAGTTCACCATCTTGATGGACCGATGGCCCACATGAGATGCAAGAATCATGAGTTCTTCAATAATATTCGGGCCAACCACGTCCTTATAGTCGAATAAGGTGGAAGAGGTCATCTTCAATTTTCCCATCAGCCGTAACGGGATTTACCCGCCTACGCGGAAAGCCACGGGCTTGCCCGTGGGGCTCCACAAAAAGCCTGTGCCCTCATTTCTTGAGGTGTCTGTCAATCAACTCGATAATACGGGAACGCAACCCTTCCAGGGTAAAAACGTTGATATCGATCTTCCTGATTTTATCCGCCAATTCAGGCATTCCGAGACTCTCCCCGATCCATGAAGAGAACTCATTGCTTTCAAGCTGCGTGTGAAGTCGCGATTCAAAAAAATGATAATACATGGAGTATATGCTGATGCTTTCAAGGCTATCACGAAAAGAGCGAAGATCATAAGCGAATTTATCGGTCAAGTAAACGACGCGCATCACATCATAGAGATAAAAGGGCTCGTCAGCAATCTTCTTACAGCACGGTGGGTTTTCCTGAATGTGGTTTTCGATAATGTCCATCAAACGGTTCCTTAGACTCTCCACTGTTTTGTACTCTGAAAGATCAATTGCCATAAGTTTTTCCGCCAGCGCCTTTTCATTCAGGCTTCTGGATACCCAAATCGCGAAATCGCTGTTACAGGGAACCTGAGCCTCTCGTAATTTCAGAAAAGCGGAGAAGGTGTGGTAGAAAATGGATGAGTCCGAGCAGGTTTTAATCAGATGCATCAACTCCTCAAGGTCGTAAGCCTTCCTACCGGTGAGCTTTTCCAATGATGCGCTGGACGAGAATTGGAATACCTTGCTCATGGGCATACCTCATTGCTCTTCATGGTCAAACATACTACTCGGAGCATCAAATTGTTTACATGGAACGTCAAACATACGAGGGTCATGGGGCTTTTCTGATGTGACTGTCGAAGATCCCGTCGCCTTTTGGCGGGGGTGGGAGGCCGCCGTTTTTTTCGTGACTTATCTGTGGGGGAAGCCGCAGCTCCGCCGCAGGCGGAGAATGCGGAGGGGGCAGAACGCCCCCACAGATAAGTCGCTGAAAAGACCAGGCCGGGAGCCTCGGAACGTAAGAAAAGCCCCCTGACCCGTAGAAATGTAAACAATATTTTGCTCTCCTTAATAAAACCTTGAAAGTCCGCACTCTCTTTGGAGCCCTTGCTTTGCGCAGGGCGCACACGTGGCTATCCAGATACTCAGGGCTTCCAGCCACAGAACCCCTTTGTTTTCCTGTCGCTTGAACAGGCTCCCAAACATGGAACCGGCAGCAGCGCTAACCCAGGTTTACAGCACCCAAGGTGGATGGGGGGTCATGGCTGTCGGTCCTTTTTCAAAAAGAGCAATCCCAGTGGAGGAATAACCAGATTGAGAGAGTATGGTTGGCCGTGGAACGGTACGGGGGCGGCTTCGACACCGCCGATGTTCCCTTGGCCGCTGCCGCCGTAAAGGGGGGCATCGCTGTTCAAAAGCTCTTTCCAGAATCCGCCTTCTGGGGCGCCTACGCGATAGTTGGAACGGGGTACCGGGGTGAAATTGCAGGCCACCACGACGGCATCATCCTTAGAGCGGCCTTTGCGCATCAAACTGAGCGTGCATTGCTCCCAGTCATTGCAGTCAATCCATTGAAAACCGCCGGGATCGAAGTCCAGTTCATGGAGGGCTTTCTCGTCCTTGTAGAGATGATTTAAATCCTCTACCCACCGCTGAAGCCCCACATGAAAAGGGTATTCGAGAAGGTGCCAATCCAGGCCTGCTTCGTGATACCATTCATCCCACTGACCAAACTCCCCTCCCATGAAAAGCAGCTTTTTCCCTGGTTGGGCATACATGTAGCCCAGTAGAAGACGGAGATTGGCAAACTTTTGCCAGTCATCGCCCGGCATCTTTCGCAAGAGTGACCCTTTTCCGAAGACCACCTCATCGTGGGAGAGGGGCAGCACGAAATTCTCATGAAAGGCATAGAGCATGCGAAAGGTGAGCTTGTTGTGATGGTATTTCCTGTGAATCGGGTCTTTGGTCATGTACTCCAGCGTATCGTGCATCCAGCCCATATCCCACTTCAAGCCGAATCCGAGACCGCCGACGTATGTGGGCCGCGACACCATAGGCCATGACGTCGATTCCTCTGCAATGGTCTGCACCTCGGGCTGGTTTCTGTAGATCTCCTCATTCAAGCGGCGCAGGAATGAGATCGCCTCCACATTCTCTTTACCACCGTAGCGGTTTGGGATCCACTCGCCTTCCTTTCTGCCGTAGTCCAAGTACAACATGGAGGCCACAGCATCGACCCGAAGCCCGTCAGCGTGGTATTTTTCCAACCAGAACAAGGCGCTGCTGATCAGAAAACTGCGCACCTCGTCGCGGCTGTAATTGAAAATGAAGCTGTTCCAGTCCGGGTGAATACCCTGACGGGGGTCGGCGTGTTCATAGAGGTGCGTCCCGTCAAAATAACCCAGGCTGTGCTCGTCACTCGGGAAATGGGAGGGCACCCAGTCGAGGATGACGCCGATACCGTGCCGATGCAGACAATCGATGAGGAACATGAAGTCCTGGGGCTGACCGTATCGGCTGGTCGGGCAGAAATAACCCACTGTTTGATATCCCCAGGAGCCATAGAACGGGTGCTCCATGACAGGGAGAAACTCCACATGGGTGAATCCCATACGGAGCACGTACTCCGCGAGCTTCGGCCCGAGCTCCTTGTAAGTCAGAGGTCTGCCGCTTCCTTCAGATGCTCGCATCCATGATCCCAGATGGACCTCATAGATGGCCATTGGCGCTTCGATGTGGTTCGCATTTCCCCGCTTTTCCATCCATTCGGTATCGCCCCAGGTGTAATCCAGATCCCAAACAATGGCGGCTGTTTTCGGAGAAACTTCAGAAAAAAGCGCAAACGGGTCGGTTTTGTCTGCCCGATAACCCTGGAAGCGTGATCGAACATGATATTTGTAGGGTTCACCTTTTCCGATGCCCGGGATGAAGCCCTCCCAGATCCCAGAACGGCCCTTGGGACGGAGGGGATGGGAGGATTTGTCCCAGTTGTTAAATCCACCCATGACAAAGACCTGCTCTGCATCAGGGGCCCACACAGCGAAGTAGGTTCCATGCTCGCCTTCTCTTAGCACGGGGTGCGATCCCAACTTCTCATAAAGACGAAAATGGCTCCCTTCGTTGAACAGATAGAGATCGTCCTCGGTCAGCCGCGTCACATCGTAGAGCACGGATTCCTGCATTTTTTCCTCGCTTCCTTGCTGTGCTCGCCGGAGCAGGCCCCGTCGTTCTCTCAGGCGGGCTCTTTTCCCTGTCTCTTGTCGAGAGGTATCCCGAATACCCCAAGGGTTAGGCGAAACACCTGCTTTAGGCACTTGGAGTCTGCCGACTTCTCATGAAGCCAGACCGTGGCGATCATACCACTTATTGGCCCAGGAATCCATCCTGTAACCGGATTCAGAATGTCCAGTCGCCCCTGTTCCTATAGAGGGCAGTGAAAGCAGTAAAGAATCCGGGCCTTGAGGACCCGTCTTTGGGCTGGCCCCACAGGCGGCTTCAAGGGTGTTCAGCTGATGCCGGAGTCTGATGGAGTAATGGATGAAAGGAATAATTCAAGTTGAATCTGGGGCTTTGGCTTTTTCCAACACTCCAGCACTCCAATACTCCACTACTCTAAAACAGCTCACTACCTTTACCGCCAAAGCCATTGAAATTTGATCTGGTCGAAAGGACCAGCTTTTCTACGATTAGATAAACTGTAGTGCTTGCTCAGGCCGCGGGTGGCCCCTTGTTTTGGAAAAGTGCCGCATGAGAGGGAAAGTGCCTGCTTTTCAGAAAATGTTGATCTGGACAAAGCACAAGCGGGGCGTCCCCTTAATCTGGGATGATCAGAGGAACGGCCATTTCAGCCCGGCTCAACCCGCCGTGAACACCGTTGTTCTCTGAGCCGCTTTCCTCCGGGGGTCCGAAGCAAATGCACGCGGGCTCTTGGGCGATTCCCACAAAGGTGCCCATTCGTGCCCTCATGGCGGGAGACAGATCCCCTGGACCAAGAAGCCTTAGGCGCTCCACGTCCCGTGGCGCAAGCAAAATGAAATGTCGCCCAAACCGCTCCGAGAATTCCGCTACAAAAGAGGATTCCTGTCCCCGGTGCACGTGGAAGATGGGAACGTTCGTTTCCCCGCTGGGAGGGCACTGGAGGTAAGAGAGGAGAGAATCTTCTTCACCCAACAAGAAACGTTTTGACGCCGACACTTGTACCTGGCCGTGGTCTGCGGTGATCACAATGCGGGCACGGCCTGCCGCCGCCTCAACCAAATCTGAAAGCTGCTGATCCAAAGCAAACAGAAGATCACGCACCGCGTGGTGTTCCGGTCCCTTGTCATGGGATAGATCATCGACCTGAGGGAGGTATAGATAGGTCATATGCGGCCCGGATGCGCCCAAAACCGATTCACATGCGGTTTTGATGGCGTCCGTCAGATCTTTGTAACCCGCCCGGGCCGTGCCGCCACAGGCATAGATGGAAAAGGTGCTGTCAACGAGGTCTTCCGGAAGAATGCTCAGGGGCTGGTGCTTCAATCTCGGCCAGAAGCTCGGCAACGTGAAAAGGTTTTGCACGGGAACGCCGAGTTCTGCCAGCGGTTTTTTTGTAAATCGCTCCATGAAAGGCAAGGTCACCGCAGTGATGCCCCAGTCTTCAAGATGGGTCCACCATCCGGGTACGCTGTGGGAGCAAGGCCATTGTGCTGTGGCGAGCGTGGTAAGGGCCGTCGCTGTGGTGGATAAAAAAACCGCTTGAAGCGCCCCCACTGTGTTGGAACGGAGAAAGCTATCCCCGGGCAGGCGATGCAGGAGATCCAGCCCCAGCCCGTCGACAAGAACCAAGAGGTAGTGCTCTCCATTTCCGATCTTTCGGCAAAGCGTTTCCTCACCTGGAGCCGATTGAACCCCCTTCGCGCCTGCTAAAAAGGCTATCGCGTTCACAAGATCAACAAAGTTGAGAACCCTCGCACTCGGTCTGACCAGTTGCCCTGAGTGGAAAGCTTTGATCAGCCTATCCACATCCTTTCCTGTCATCTCAAACCAGCCCTTCCTCTCCAGGCCCACCTTTCTTTCTGTAGTCATCCCGAAAATCCGGGTCGCTCAGCGTTCAACATCGTGGGCCTTCCCTTGCCCTTGCCCATGAAAATAGGCGGCTTCCCGGCAATCGAAGCCCACAGTCACCGGTTCAAGGACGCCATTGGCCTGTTCCGCCAAGAGGATAGCAGACTTCACGGCCTCATTCAGGGTCAAACCCCTCCAAATCCACGGGCACGCTCTCGGTTCGCATGCCCATTCCCTCCTTAACAATAACATTATTCTTGAGCCAGCACCTATTGTCCTCCTCAGGAAAGTCTCTCCGATAGTGGGCGCCCCTGCTTTCCTTTCGCAAGAGGCCTGCTCGGCAGATCATTTCAGCGATGAGGAGCCTGTTTTGAAGCTCCAAGCGCAGTGCCAGATCTTTTGGTTTCTCAACAGAACTTTGTTTTGCAAGGGATCTGATTTCTTCAATCTCACTCAAAGCCTTCTCCAGCGTCTTCTGGTCCCGTACGATGCCCCCATTGCTCCACATCGCCGCTTTCAGCGACCGGCCCAGAATCTTCGGGTGCTCCCCTCTTGTGGAAAAGGAGGAAGCCAGTCTTGCCCTTTCATCCGCCACCTCTTGGCCGGGCATTTCCGGTGGGCCCAGTTCCTTCGATCTTCGGGCCGCGCTTCGGCCAGCAACACCTCCCATGGTGAATACCTCTGACAGGGCATTGCCGCTCAGTCTGTTCGCGCCGTGGACGCCCGCACAGACCTCCCCGGCAGCAAACAGACCGGGCATCGATGTTTCCGCACTCTTGTTGATCTCAATTCCACCCATACAAAAATGGGTCGTTGGTGTGACAGTAAACCTTCGCTCTCCTTTGGACCACCCAAAAGGGAGCAGATCCCGCAGAGGAACTGCCTTTTCTTCGGAAATCCCGCTCAGATCCACAAACACCCCACCCTCAGCACCCAAGTCTTCCATGATTTCCTGCATGATCGCTCTTGACAGTCTGTCGCGCGTCATAACCATGGGATCCTCCAGGCCATGCTTGACAATGATATCCTCACCTCTGATGTTCTTAATTTTGGCACCGCCATGGACAATGAAGACCTCGTACAGGAGAAGTCTGCTCCCAAATTTCCCCATGGCTGTCGGATAGAACTGCACAAATTCCATGTCCCTGAGAGGCACCCCAAGATCAAAAGCCAGCGCCTGACCATCCCCGCTTATCCCGGGCGCATTGTTTGTATGCAAGTACACATGACCGTACCCGCCGGTCGCCAAAACCACACAGTTGGAGACAAAACTCACAAAGGCGCCATCATCGGTAATTCCCGTTGCCCCCGCGATTCGATCACGGCTCACGAAGAGCTTGGTGATATAGACCCTGTCGGCGAACCTGATCCCGATCTTTTTGGCATACGCCTTGAGCGGTATCATGAGATCGCTTCCCGTCCGATGGGCTGCACGAATACTTCGTGGATAGCTGTGCCCTGGATGATGATCCAGCCAGATACTGTCCTGCTTTTTCATGAAACGAACCCCGCACCGTTCCAGGGAAGAAACCTGACCGGGCGCCTCTTCAGCCATCAACCCCACAAGCTCCCGATCGTTGAGATAACAGCCCCCCTTGAGGGTATCCTCTGTATGTACAAAACGATTGTCCAGTGGATTCCCCCAACCGGCGGCCGAGAATGTCGCCTTTGAGATATAGGTATTGTTCCCATAACCGACCCTGGTCTTGGAAGCAACCAGAACGTCTGCGCCCATTTCTTTTGCTGCGATAGCAGCCTTGAGTCCCGCGCCACCACCGCCGATGACAAGGACATGACTGGAAATTTTCTTGGTCTCATTAAAAGGCATTATCAATGTTCCTCCTGGAAATCTGAAGATGTGTTGTTGGGGGTTCTGTTGGAAGAGGTCACGCGTGCCGACCTCAATCTGTGGCTTACTTTGGATCGGTCATCAACGGGTGGCATTTATTGCTTTACCAATACCCAAGGGCTCCAAGAGTTGTTTTTCTATCTCCGATGCGACCCATTGCATGTCATTATTTTTCTTTCCCGCCTGGTAGATGCGACAGATGTTCTCAGCATAGGACTTGGCTCTCTCGTATCCCGCATCCACTGCTGTCTCAATGAGCCGCCAGTCACGCTCATGCATAAAGGCTTTGAAGGCCTCCGTGATTTCCGGGAACAGCTCCTTTCTTAAACCATCGAGAAAAGCGGCAAAGAAAGCAAGGGAGGCCGATTTCTTCTCTCTTGTGATGTATCGCAGCTTCCCATATTCATTGGTATCGGCAAGGATGTCTTTCACGCTCCGGACGAGGAGTTCAACAGGGGTGTGGGGAAAGGAGGCGATCATATCCCGCCAGACGTCGCGATCAAAATCCCTATCCTTGATCTCTCCCAGTTCGTGGTATACGTAGGACTCTGTTTCAGCGTCAGAAATTTGGGCGAAAGCACTGTGAAGCGCCTCGGTGTCCTGCATGCTGAGCCCATAGTTTTCCAGTGCAAATCTCAGAGCTCCCCGCCCGGACCTCTTGATGAAGAAGATCTTGTCCCACAGGAATAGCTTAGCTGATTCCTTTCGAATGAGAATACGATCGTCTTGAGAGAGGGCAGCCACCGTAAGAAGGTCGCGGGCCAGTTCGCGACCGAGATAGTAGACCGGGAATCCATTGATTCGTCTCTTTTCATCCAAACGGGCAAGAAAAAAGGAAGGCTTAAGGCTGTAAACGTAGCCGGCGCCGTATAGCAGCCCTTCTGGCTCCAGAATCTCATTGATGCCGTTGGTGTCAAAAGGATCATAGGATCGACCAAGAATGGTAATTTCAGTCAAGTTGTTTTCGACCAGACTCTCCCATTCCTCCTCTTTTTTGCCAATCCACTCCAACACGAGAGACGACTCGTCCTCCACCCACGGGTCCAGGCCTTTCTCCCATTTGTAGAGATCCCGCAGTCGCAGGGCCAGCCCGCAGATCGAATAGTACCCGGCATAACGGGCGTCCGATATGGTGCAGTTATGGAAAACCTGACGGGCTATGGAATCGAGTTGAACCAACGGTCTACCCTTTCTCTAAAGGAAAAAGCCTATCCCGCCTTGCCGGTAGAATCGAACAATACCACCGTAGAAAATGGTTACAGGCTCAAAAGGGGGTTATGGGGAGTTTATCCGCTGGGTTCTGCAAGTCAAGAGGAAGAATTGAAACACATACTTTCCAAAATGCGTCTCCATCAAGATGGATTGGCGCAATGAAAAATCTATCCCGAGGACTTTCGCGTTTTGTTGGATGCCCTTGTTTTCTGGAAAGAAGCGAGGTGGTCTTCGCGAGGGGCCTCTTTCGCCCCTGAGAGAAACTTCTGAAAAAAGGACCGTCTCACAGAGAGGAGGTCTTTTTCCGGGAGGGGGCAAAGGTCATCGCACGGCAGCGCCCGGTGCCCTTCAGGCCCAAAGAGCTTACAAGCCTCCTCCTTGAGCCGCCGCTTTAGCTCTTTTTGAGACAGGGCCCTCAAATCTGATAGGGTCAGATCCGGCATGGCGGCAGACCTCATGTCTTGGCTTACACATCCTCGAAGCAGAGAACAGCATAATTCATAGTGTGCAAAATTCCCGCCACCCAATAGCTTTGACCAATAGAATAAGAAATGGGCTAAAGGGACCAAATTTAGCTCAATTACCCGCAGGAAAACTGTTGATAAAATCAACACTGGAAATCTCGGGTTGTTCCTTTTTTTGGACAATTCACGACGTTTTTTGGCAGGCGGACGCTTACATCGGCAGGATCCAAATCCTAAAGAACTATTTTTTTCCTCTAACCAGGATTTCGACAATTTTGGGGAAAATGTATTCCGCAACGTCGGCCCGTCTCCCCCCGTGGGTCAAAACCACGTACCTCCCATGGCATATTTCTTCGGCGCAGCTTTTGATCTCTTCGACGAGACGGGGAAAGAACTCCTGAGTTAAGCCGAGGTCACCATAGTCCATCTCGCACGTGTCGTGTCCCAGATTGTGGAGAATCATATGAGGCTTAAAGGCGGCAACCCTGGGAATGAACTCTTTTTTGACTTTTGCCATGTAGTCGTCGTCCGTGTTGGGGTAGGCCATGTTCACACAAATCTTGGTGCCGTCACCCTCTGTGCGGTTCCAATGGCAAAAGCAGACATGGAGCACATCCTCGTCCTCCAGGAATATGTCACGGGTGCCGTTTCCATGGTGACGATCCGTGTCCAGTATAGCGAATCTTTTCGGCCCGAACTTCTCCCGTCCATTCAAGAGCGCCGGGCCGGCACAGGACGCATAGGTCCCTCCCCAGGCTGAGTCACGTTCTGCATGATGACCCGCAGCCACCGTAAAAACCAAGGCATTTTCCAGTTCCCCGGACAGAACTTTTTCCGTGGCTTCAACGCAACCGCCCACCGAATAAAAGGCCCCGTCGCAATACCAAGCGCTCTTCAGGTTCTCAACGAATCTGGGTGTGTGTACCTTTAGCAACAGCGCTTCGGAGACCTTTTCCGGTTTGAACAATCTCACCTGCGGCGTCTTGAGGACGTGCTTCATCACATGCGGGAAGTTTCGAAACTTATCCCCGATGATCAGCCACTCCTTGCCCCGAAACATCTCATGAAAGAACACGCCTGTTGTCATTCGAACCTCCGACCCTCACCGAGCGAGAACCCGACCAGGGGTCATTCATTTTCGGCTCCCCTCATCTGGCCGGGTTCACGCCCGAGGCTGCAAAACTAAACATAGTGCAGAACCAACGCATATGCGGAAAAAATATTTTCCTGCTTGATGGAAAGCGATATTGGATGCTTGATGCTCGATGCTGGATGCGAGAAGGACCTATTTTTCAATTCGCTGCAGGCCTCTGCTAGAATCCCCGTTCTGTTCCTAAAATGGGCCCGTCCGGCGAGGGATCACCCGTGCCGGACGGGCAAGCGCATTGGATGAAAGCATGGGACCGGCAGGCAGGGAAGGCGCGAAACCCCTATTATGCCAGCATGTAGCCTTTTTTTGCCATGTGATAGGTGAGCATGCCGTCCATGCCATTGTAGAAAAGCAGGACAAATGCTGCCACAAATAGGCCTTCCTTCTGCCCCGAAAGAACAGCAAGAAGCGCATAGACCCATATCACGATCGAGCCCGTCAGTTCCAAGATACCCAGAGCTCTGTGGCCCAGGTAGAAATCTCCAAGTCCGGGGAGAAGCAGTGACCGCACAGAGGCCTTCTTGGGTTCTTTGAAGGCTGCTTTACAGGATGGACAAACGTTCAGGCCTCGCTGCAAAGGGACATAACAAGAGGGGCATATGTTTTCCAGAATGTTCTCCAGCTCCTTCACCGGGTGTTGTTTCCTTTCCGTGACAAAGTCTTTCAGCTCCTTTGACAGGAAGCGCTTCACACCAGTGAATACGCGGCGCTTCGATCTCATTCGATGAAAGACCAGGCCGCCCATCAATCCCCGTTTTACTTTCTTGACATCTTCATAGAGAATCTGAAACAGATAGTGGGTCGAGCGTTTCATCCGAGAGTTGACATTGATACAGAGGATCCGTTGGTTGGTGGCAACTATAGCATAGTGGTTGTACATCATGGTCAGCCACCCGTTGCCAAAAATGAGTTCTGCAGGGTAATAGGCTGTTCCCTTGCCCACGCGCATCACCCTTTCCCCCTCCTTGAGGAGCTTCGCCATCACTTCCGAGACTGCGATGAGGATCTTGGCCTTTAACCTGTTTCGCCGACTCTTGTAGCCGCCCTTTTTGTTGGGACAGAAGACCTCATCAAAAGCCACTTTATCCTGAGGGATGCCTTGGAGTTCCGGATAATCCACCAGGATGCGGTGCTCGACGGCGGAAGCCGTTCCTCTATCCGCAAAAGCACTTGGAGATGCTACCGAGGGCTCCGCCCACACGGTCCCGGACGCCTCAATCAACATGGTTTCACCGCAGTTCTTACACTTGGCCTTGGCGCGGCTCTTGGGCATTTTCTCGTCCGGAATATTGTAGCCCTTGTTGCAGGTTGGACAAATGACGTTCATGGCTTTACCTCCTGTGTTTTTACCCAGGCAAAAGGCTCCTCTCGCAGCAATATGATAGGGGTGTTGTCTGTCCTCTCCTTTCCAGGCATCCACCCTCTCAAGCCGGCCATGATCTTTCGAAAAACGTCAGCGGTCGCCCAAATTTGTCACTTTCAGGACGCCGCTGCAGCGGGGTTTCCACTTGCCCCTGGGCTGTAATCCCTCGAAAGGTTTGGCTCTTTGAGCCCTGGGTCCATTTTCCGGGAGGTCTCCCGCCGAATACTCCACATTGTTGGGGCATGCAAGAACTGTGCAAAAAAGGGACTGTGAAGCCTTCTCAAAAAAAGGGCGGAACCGAAAACGGTTCCGCCCTCCAACAGCCAAATCCTGTGGCTTCAAGATGGCTGGTATCACGTCCCAGAAATAACTTGAAGAAGTTCTTGCTTGCTCGAGGGGCCGTCGGGAGGTGGTCGTCCAGCCCGCAACCATACCTCTCATGCCTTTGGAACGGCCCCTTGTCCCTAATATGTGTCGCTGGGCAGCCCCGCCCGCCATCGCGAGCCGCTCAGGCGAGGCGGGCGGGCCCAGAAGATAGTCTATCAAACGCCCTATATCTCCTGGGCCTGCACGTTGCCCCTATTGACATGATGGGGGCGTCCAA
>Ga0180437_10007692_pt1 | contig 13942 bp, 21 predicted proteins | sample SS_ome_4_FD_132410 | JGI IMG/M metagenome (GOLD analysis project Ga0180437, IMG submission 132410) | Hypersaline lake sediment archaeal communities from the Salton Sea, California, USA - SS_3_D_1 metaG | ecosystem: Environmental > Aquatic > Non-marine Saline and Alkaline > Hypersaline >...
AATATACACAAGAAACCCCAGGATTATTAAAACATCCTAGATGGGGGGATATAACAGTTTTCCCTTTCTCATGGGTACAAAGAGAAGAATTAATTGATGGTGCAAGAATTGGTCGCATAGATATAGCTTTTAGAGAAGTTTTCCCAAAAGTTTATCCAGCGATAGAAGAACCAAGTCTTGAAGATTCATTAACAAACCTTGATGAATTAGAAGCTATTTCTGAAGATTTATCTGGCAATATTGATGTTTCTAATCTTCAAGCAGAAAGCAATTTGTTTGGTAAAATTTCTGATGCTGTTGGTATAATAGCAAATACATTGCAAGATGTTTCAGATGCATTTCAAACTATACAATCAGAAGTTAATAATCTTATTGATATTGGTGGTGATATAGTTGATATAATTGCAACCACACAAAGATTAATAAGAACACCTGGAAGAATTATTGATTCTACATTGAATAAAATAAATAATTATAAAGCTATGGTTGAGCAGTTAGTTGATAATTTCAATGATGAATCTGAAACTTCACCTATAAATCGTAGAAATAATGCAATTACTATGCAATTATTGGCAGGTTTTGGATCAGCCGCAACAGCTGAAGCGGCAGGGTTTACTGATTATTCTATCAGAGAGCAAGCAGTTGATGCAATAGATTTGGTTAATGATACATTAGATGTTTATAATACAGGATTTGAAAATGCAAGAACTGATGGTGTTGTTGGGGAAGAATTTTCTGGTGATCATAATTTTTATAGCTTAATGATAGATACAATTACTAGAGTTAATAATATAATTTTAAATCAGGCTTTTTCCCTTAAGGCTGAAAAAATAATTGTATTAAAGAATAATAGTGATATAATAACTTTATGTTATGAAAATTATGGTGCTGTTGATAATGATACTATTGATTTTTTTATAAATACTAACAGATTTATTGATGATGAATTTATTGAAATACCTGCAGGACGAGAGGTTGTATTTTATGTCTAAAAAATATACAGAAGCAATAATGGCAGATGGAGCTTGTATATTAGAAGATGGAAAACCAATTACAATAGATGAAATATTAATAAAATTAAATGATTATGAAAAAATTAAAAATGAATATAATAATTGTGAGGTGATTAGTGGGCAGAAAACCTAATTATCTTATTTTTGAAAATAGAAAAACATTATTTGATGAAGTATTAAAAACAAATCCAAGGCCAGCACCTGGTACTTATTATACAGTGCCAAAAGGCTCTTTTATAGATACAATTTCATTAAAAGCATATGGTTATAATAGAAATGATGACATTGTTGATGCAAACAGACAATTGTTAAAATCAAGACCTCTTGCAGCTGGTTTACCACAGATATATCCAGGTGATAGATTATGGTTGCCACCAGAAGAAGAAACAGTTGCAGAAGAAGAAAAAGTTGAAGCTGAAACATCTGATGAAGTCGCAATTAGAATAAATGGTAAAATATTCAAAGGATGGACAACTAATAGTATACAAAGATCAATGAATTCAATTGCGGATTCTTTTTCGTTTCAAGCTCCATTTAATCCAAATGATGTAGAAAATAGTGTATATCTTGATCCATATACATACTTAACGACTGATTTATTTATTGGTGGAAAATTATATATTGCTGGACGATCAGAAAAATGGAATCCTCGTTTTTCTGTTGATTCTACTATTACAACTATTGAAGCAAGATCATTGGGCGGTGTTATTGTAGATTGTACATCACAAAATAAAGCACTTAGTTTTGCAAAACAAACATTACAGCAAATATCATCAATTTTATTGACACCTTTTGGCTTATCTGCACAATTTCCACAAGGTGATAGCTCTATATTTGCTAATACTAAAAGGAATATAACTGATAAAATATATTCTTATTTGCAAGGACTTTCAAAAAAAGCTGGTTTTATAATTAATTCAACTAGAGAAGGTGGATTAAAATTTGAGCGTGCCAATACTGCGGGTGTACCAATAATGGAATTAATACAAGGCGAACCACCGCTAGTCGGTTTATCTGCTACATATGATGGAACACAAAGATTTAGTGATTATATAGCTGTTAGTCAGAGTAGTGGTAATCCTACAAACAATTTTTTAGAAAAAGATACAACAATTCCAGTTTATAGACCGCTAATTTTTAGTGCAAAAGACACTCAACAAGGTGATATAAAAAATGCTTCTGCATGGGAAAGAAACAGGGCTTTAGCAAAATCAGCAAAAATAACAGCTACTATAGCAACATGGCTTGACCCACAAGGTAATTTAATTTTTGAAAATAATACTATTAATTTAACAGCACCCAATATACATATATACAATAAGACTAAATTGTTAATTGAAAAAGTTGCTTTATCTGAAACTGAAAGTGGTGGCAAGGTAGCAACATTAACATTAGTTTTACCTGAAAGTTATACATTGCTTTTCCCGGAGGTGTTACCATGGCAACGTTAGCAAGATTGATAAATGCACGATTTAAAGTGAAACAAGGTGCTCCAGGATCATCTTTGTCTGTTGATATGCAGACTGAAGGTGATACAACAGATAATGCAGATTTATTTCATCTACCAGGTATTTTTGGGATTCCACAAGATGGAATACAAGGTGTTTATGTAGATGTTAAAGGAATGAATATTATTGTTGCAACACATGACTATAGATTAAATATTGTGCTTGCAAAAGGAGAGACTTTATTTTATTCTTACGATGCAAGTGGAAATATATTAGCTTCGGCAAAATGCAATGCAGCTGGTGAATTTGTTGTTAATGATGGAATTAGAAAAGCGGTTAGTTTCGATGAACTTAATACAGGATTAATAAATCAAGATGCTTTGATCCAAGCGGAATTAGTTAAAATAGCAGCAGCAATTTCAAGTTTAGGAGGTTCTTATACTCCTGGAACAATAACAACAGATATTTCAACAAGTGTAGTCCCAAAGGTGAAATTACCATGACAATATATACGGGAGACATATTAATAAAAGAACTTGAAAGTGGCAATTTTGATATTGAATTTGTCAATGGTCAACCTATAATGACTAATGGATTTGAAACAATGTCAATTATGGCTGTTTTTGGTGAAGATTGGTGGGGAAATGATCTTGTAACTGATGAAGATGAAAAAATGTTGTTAACTTTTCCTGATGTTATACGTAGGGGAGTTGTATCTGATAAAACAAAAAATGATGGCACAAAAGCTATTGAAAAGGCATTAAAATTTCTTATAACAAAAAAAATAGCACAGAAAGTTATTGTAACTGGTGAAATCATTTCTGCTTTTGGCATAGGGTGGTTAATAGAAATAGAACCACCTAATAATGAAACAGTTAAATTTTTTATAAATTGGAAAAAAAGCGAATTAACCGCTGGTTTTAATGAATAAGGGGATAATATGGCAATACCGACAATACCATCGATTAAAGAAATAAAAGATAGGATTATAAGTGATGTAGAAGGAACAATAAATCAAACAATACCTCTTTTGCCTCTTGCATTTGTAAAAGTTATTGCTTCGGCATTATCTGGTATGATATATTTATTATACCAAGCTATTCTTTGGGTATATAAACAAATATTCCCTGATTCAGCTGATTATTTTAATTTGGTTTTACTTGGTGCTATTGTAGGAATTGAACCAGTCCCAGCAGTTCAAGCAGTTTTATTATGTGATGTACCAGGTACAGGACCGCAAGTGAATCAAGGTACTCTTTTTATTGGATCAAACAATGTTACTTATAGAGTAGAAACAACCACGGCTATAGTGGCTGGCGTGGCTTCTGATGTCCCTTTTCTTGCTTTAGAAAGTGGTGATATTGGAAATTTAGCAAATGGAGAAATTCTTGATATAGTTAATACTGATTTAAATCTTGAAGGTACTGCAGAAGTAGTTTCCACGCAAACAAGTGGAGCTGATGAAGAAAGCAGGGACAGTTTCGCAGCTAGAGTTTCGTTAAGATATAGGATTCGGTTTATTGCTGGTACACCTGGTGGTTATGCTTTATTTGGTTTAGAAACGCCAAATTTTATTTGGGTTGGTCCATATGCAGATGAAAATCTCCCTGGAACAGTAAATGTTTATGGACGCGTAGACAATCAACCTGATGGAATACCAACTACAGATCAATTAAATGAACTTGAAGATTATTTACGATTTGATCAAGAAACAAGTAAAGAAATAAGAAGAGCTATTAGTGATACATTAAATACTTTAGCTATTAGTGTCAGAGAGTTTGATTTAGAAATTTTTATCAATGCATCGTCTCCAGAATTAAATGCACAGATTGAAGCAGCTGTTAAAACTTATATAACAACATTAGAACCCTATATTATAGGTGTTTCTGCGACTAGAAAAAATGTATTAACAAATACTGATGTTGCTGGTGTAGCTGATTCTTTAGCCGAAAATGAAGGTGCAAAAGTCACATCTGTAATAATTACTGATGTTATTACATCACTTGTTGAAAGCAATTATCAATTTTTAGGTGGTGAGTTTGGAAAATTTAGAAATGTTACTTTTACAGTGGTTCCATAGATGATACAAGCTATAAAAAATACATTAAAAAGGTTATCAGGGAAAATATATATTTTTAATCCTATAAAATGGTATCCTTTATTATTGCAAGGATTTTCTGTTGAATTTGGACGAGTAAGAGATTTTAAAAATAAAGTATTGTCTGCAACAGTTGTTAATGATAATATGACACCTGATTCTATAGATGATTATAATAAAAAATATGGGATTCCGTCATCTTTGGGAGGTACTGATGTTGAAAAAATACAACGTCTTTTTGAAAGAGCATCTTTAAATGGATTCCCTGGTCCTGATTGGTTTGAAGAACAGATTCAAAAAGCTGGTTTTTTATTATATGTACATGAAAATCAACCTAAATTAGCAAATTTGCGGCAATGGGGAACATTTCAATGGTCAGTATCAAATCAATGGGGTCTTACCGCTAGATTTGATGATCCTGATACTATACCGGGTACTTTGGTTGTTGGTTCTTCTCCCGGTGGTGCTGGTAAAGTTTTTCTTACTGTTTGGGGAACATTTCAATGGTCTACATCTACACAATGGGGCACTCCTGATCCAAATGCTCTAAGTCCTAGATCAATAATTTATGAAAGAACTGATGATCCTAAGTATTGGGGATTTTATTTTACATTGTCACCATTTCCTGATAGATTGGCTGTTGATGAAACAGAATTTTTATCTTTATCACAAAATGAATTTAATTATTTATCTCAAATTATTATAGAATTAAAATTACAAAGAAGCTGGTGTATACTACAGGCAAAAGTTTCTTAATTGATATAGGAGAAAATAAATGAAAAAAATATCTAGTTATTTAGCAAATTACATATCCCCTTCAGCAGGTTTTTCAGAAGGGAGATTAAAAGATGATCCGGGTGATGCAACAGGATCAGGGGCTACAGTACAAACTGGCAATGATTGGTTATATGGAATGTATGCTACTATATTAAAATATTTAGGTGTTTTATCTGATACAGATGAATCTGAAACAGCTAGTGATTTTAGAGATTCCATAGAAGTCATGGCGGGTGTTAAAAATTCTAATGTTTCTGAATATGATAATACAACAACTTATGCACAAGATAATCACGTTATGTATTTGGGGGTTCAATTTGTTTCTATGATTAGCTCTAATTTAGGTAATAATCCTATGGATAATCCTGATAAATGGCTTCCATGTTTAGATAGAGACGATGTTTTTGTTAAATTTAGAAATGGTGAAACTATACTTGGTGGGATTGAAGCATTGCATGATTATAGGGATTCTGGTTATAGACAATTATTTGAGTGGGGTAAATATAATTTTGGTGGTGATTCTGGGCGTGATTTTCAGGCTACAGGTTTACATCTTGATGGGACTGTTGTTACAGGGAATACAACACTTGAAAATTTATTAGATGTGGGTGGCGCAAATGAATATCATTTATTAGATATTATTGCTCCTGATGTTGCTGGAACAAGAACTTTGCTTGATACTAGAGGTAGAGCACCAAGAATTGTTGATGCTGGTGGTGGTGATACATCTAATGTTGGTGTTGTTCAGGAAGATCAATTTCAAGGTCATTGGCATAGTATGGATATTAACCCTATTGGCGGTCCTAATAATTCTTTTGCTGCTGCTGCTGGAAATGCTGGTGTAGCTTCACCAGGCCCTAGAAGTACTTTATTAGATAATAAAGCTGCTGATATTGAAACTGATGGTGTAAATGGGACACCAAGAATTGGATCAGAAACTAGAATGAAAAACTATACAATAGGTGTAGCATCAATTATTATTTTAAATGAAATATAATTAATAATTTTTATTAATTATATAATATACCTTTATTAAAAATTTTATCAATACTGAATTTATTTTCAGACCAAAAATATAGACCTGGTTCTTTTACACCAGGTCTACCTTCGGAAACATTAAATAATAATCCATTTTCTAATTTTGAGTAACCATCCACTAAATAAAATCTTTCAATTCCAGATTTTATTTTTAAATTTTTAACATCACTACATAATATTGATTCGTATCTAAAATTTTGTATTGAAAAAATATCATCTTTTAATTGAACTCTACTTATAGATGGCTTATTTGGTAATTTTTCTAATTCAATTAAGTCTTCATTTTTTTGTTTAAAAAATTTAATTTCTTCAATAGGATTTTCTGGATCTGTATAATCTATTTCTTTTGTTTTAAAATATAATTCATCATTTTTTTTAAAAAAATCTTCAAGAATTAATAAATCTCCATCTTGATTGATTATGTCAATTTCAACTGGTGTATTTTTTATAAAACCATATAATTTTTTATTCTCAGAGTAAAAAAATGTATTATAAAATTTAATTGTTTTCATAGTATATATTCCTTTTATAATTTATTAAGTTCATTATCTTCATCAAAAAGATTTTTTTCTTTTCCATCAACAATTTCAGCATCTTTTATATTCTCAAATTGTTTTTTTGATGTATTTAATACATTATCAACAGTTTTTTCAAAATTAGTTTGATTTTCTTTTTCATTTTCTGTCCATTCTTCAGCCATTGCAGCTGCATTTCTGGTTTTCATATATGGCCTAAAAAATGTTTTACCAGCTGCTTTTTTTAGCATTTCTGGTTTATCTGGACCATCATATGGGTTTATTAAATCATATTCATATATTTTTTTATCCCATACTTTAGGTTTACCATCTTTTGTATATTCTATTTTTTTAATATAATATTCTCTTCCAGTTTCATCTTTTTGTAATTTTCCTTCAACTTTTAGTCTTTTAAAGTTTTCTTTTTCAATTATATAATTTCTATAACTTGGCGAATGAATCTCGGCTTTTTCCATGAGTCTTGCGACATCATATATTTCACCAATTGTTTTACCAGTATCAACACGAATAGCACAAACTACAACTCCAATTATTTCACCTCTTGGTAGATTATATTTAATATCACAACAAAGATTTCCATTCTCTATACATAATTTACTAGTATCATCATTTTCGTGAACTAAAATAATATTTATATCTTTAAAGGGAGCATTTATGCCAGTTTCTAAAGCAAATTTATAACATTCAATAGATGGAATAAATTCAGCTGTATTTCCAAAAGGGACAATTGAACCCATTTCTGGCAATGTAGCTGCATGATAAAGAGCTTCCCCTAGTGCGTGACTTATCGATTCTTGACCTTCTTGAGTAGACCATAATTTATCCCATGCTTTACCAGCTAAAGAAGTTATATATTTTATATTTTTTTCGATCATTCTTTGAGTGGCTGGTTTATCAATAAATTGTGCTGATTGTTTTAATAGGGCAGGCATATTATTATTTGCCCATTCTTGAATTTTATTTTTTTCTTTTGGGACTGGTGCAAGAGATATTATGTCTATGTTTTTTTTATTCATATTATTATCCTAATAATTTAACAGCTTTTTCTATAGCTTTATAAAGTCGTTTTGTTGTATCAAATATTCTGTTTTGAGCAAATAAATAATTTATATTTTCTAATATATAAAAAATTTCAGTCTCAGTTTCATTTATTGATATATTTATTTGAATTATAGATTCTTTTTTTATATCGCCATTGTATAAGCAATATACTTCATCTCCAATATCATATTTTGTTTCTATATTCATTTTTGAACCTCTTTTTCATATAGGTTTTTGCATTCTTCATTATTCCAACATATATCGCAACCTTTAAATCCTTGAGCACTGCAATAATTTATAATTGTTCCCATTAAAGATGTGTGCTTCAATAACCATTTGCACAAACTACAATTAGGAGTAATATTATTTTCATTTTTCATATTTTCAACCCTTTCTTATATTTTTGTTTAAATTTTTTCCAATAATATTTATATGCTTGATTGCCAATATCAATGTCATTAAATCCATGTATTTCATTGAATTTTTTTCTTAATTCTTTTACTTTTTTGCCTCTCATATACCCTCCAAATTTTTCAATAAATTATTAACCCTAACTATTTCATTCAATTGTTCATCACTTAAATGTATATTATAAAAAGTATTTATATTTATTCCACCTGTTTTCAATAAATGAACTATTATGACATAAAAATTAATGTCATCATCTATATGTTTATTTTGATGAAATAAATTTTTATCAAAAACTTGAAATCTAATACCATATGTTGTAATAGTTACATCTGAAAATAGTTCAGTTTTTATGTCTGATGTTTTTATTTTTTTATCCATTCGTATTTGTCCAAATCATCTTTATTGATAATAATACTTGGCTTTCTACCCTTTTTTGTTTCATAAATCAACTTATTTTTTTCTAAATATTTAATTATTCTTTTATTATCTTCACGTTCTTCAATATCTCCTAATCCTAAAATTCTATTGCCACCGCCTGTATTACGCCACTTTGCTATGTCTTTCAACTCTCCATCGACAATTCCCTTCAATTTTTGTGTATCTTTTAAATGTATTGAAATTCTTTCCTGTGCATCCTCTTTTTTTCTTTTCCATAATTTTTCTTGTGCACTTGCATATTTTTCAAGCACTGCTATTTCTAAAATATCGTCCAATTCTTTTCCTGAAACTTGTCTGAAATCATCCTGTATTTCAGGATATAATTTTTGTATATCTTTACTATTCATTAATAATTGTTTTGGTGGTGTTCTTGAGTCAATACATTGTTTCATATATTCAGCAATTTGTATTAATTCTTTTTGATGTTTTTTATTGGCTTTAATTTGCCAGTAATATTTTTGTGATGTATCGAATATTAAAGATAAATAAGACATATCTATTTGATATAAAGCCATTTGATATTGTAATTGAAAATAGACCTTTAATGGTATTCCTTGCCATTTTTTAAGTTTTAGATCATATCCTTTATATTTATCGTTCTTTCTTGCATCTACTGTATAAAGTCTAGCTGATTTTGCTTCAATAATAAAAGGTTTTGAAAAATCAATTATGAGGTCATTTTTTTTTATATTTCCCATTAATTTTATATCTGGCAATGGATTTTTAAAAGTATTATTAGGTTTATATATACAATCGGCGTGAGCAACGCCATAATTTGTTATTGCTTCTGTATTATGCATAAATATTGTAGTATTAAATGGTTCTGGATTTATATAATCTAAAGGCGTTTTTTTCTCTATTTTATGCAATATATAACCTTTTAGAAATTCTGTTGCTATATTATTACTAATATTATCAGATATAAATTCAAATAAAGCTTTCCCTTCTAAATAATGACCCATATCTGCAGGGAATGAATAAAAATATTTTTTACCATTTATTTTTTCATTATATAAATCTAAAGCAGTGCAATGATGTCTTTGTCCTTTTTCGTCGGTATATGCCGCAAGTGATTCTGTTTGTATTTCAGGATGTGGTATGCACCATGCAATATCACTAGCACCAATTTTTTTATCTCTTGATTTTTCAAAATTTTTTATATAACTATAATTCATATATTTTTGGTCCAGTTCCTATTTTATTAGATTTTAATTCTAGTTCTTTTATGTCTATTTCATCTTGTAAATTATTAATATCTAATCTTAATTTTTTATTTTCTTTAACTAAATCACTCATCTCATTTAATATTTTTTTCATAGCATCTTTTAAAATTATCATTGTTTCATCACAGTTAGTTGATTCCATCAATAAAATATGCGCTCTTATAAGAATGACAGCATCATCTATTTTCATTTTTCCATACCTTCCAAAAATTTTTTTAATCTTTTTTTAAAGTCATTAATTAAAATTTCAACTTCATCTTCAATCACAACCATTTTAAACCTTCCTTGAATTTATTTTTAAGCCTTAAACCTGTAAGATCTTTACTTAATATTTCCATCTTTTGAGCTTTTGTTAATGGGATCTCTTTATCGTTATTATTGCCATGATCGCTATTATTAATATTATTGATGCTACTGTTATTGTTATTGCTAATATCCCTATCATAATCATCCTCCATATTGTCTAAATAAATAAGCTCACCATCTATCATCTTTGGTAATTTTCTAGTTTTTTTATCAACTGCCATTCCATTTATCAAACCAGTTTGAAAATTATATCCACAAATCCAACATGTATTATTTTCAGTACTATTCACTACACCGCAAACGTTACATATTCTTGAAATTGGTGCTTCAGTAACATCTTGACCAGGTATATAATCATTTTCTAAAGACCATTTTCTATTTGTATCAGGCCTACCATGAATTACTGAGTTGCCAACAGGATCAATAAATATAAAATATTGTTTGCTTGGTGCAGGTCTCATTGCACGGCCATTTAATTGCATGAATATAGTTAAACTTTCAGTAAATCTCAACCATATAATCCCATAAAGACCGGGAATGTCCATTCCTTCAATTCCAATACCAACAGTTATTAAAATATTAAGTTGTCCTAATCTTGTTTTTTTTATTATTTTTTTCCTTTCATTTTTTGTCATTTTACTGTGAATATGTTCTACATCCCAACCATCATCTTTAAACAATTCTAATATCATTTTAGCATGTTCATGGTTAATGCATGGTACGATTACAGGTAATCCATTAAAAATATCTCTATAACTTTTAACTACATCACCTATTATTTTTTTATATTGAATATATTGTTTTTGATCTTCTCTATTTATTTTTTCACTTAATTCAGGTATATTATTTTTATATTCATCCGGCACAATTATTACAGGTTTACATAAATATCCAGCTTCTATTGCCTCATTCATTGTTATTGGTTCAAACATTTTGTTGTAAAATTCACCTAATGGTTTGTTATCCATTCTATACGGTGTTGCAGTAAGACCAATTCTTTGAGAATGATTAAAATGATAATATATATTTTTATATGTTTGAGCTGGTCCTCTATGACATTCATCTGTTATTATTTCAGAAATAGAGTTGCAGAATTTTTCTGGTAAAGCATTCAATAAATTATTGAGACTTTGAACCATACAAATATATACATCTCTATTCCTACCGATTACACCCTCATCATTAATATAACCAAAATTTAATCCATTTTCAGATGCTTCTTTGATCCATTGATCAAATATTTCAATTTGTGGACATAGAATTAAAAGTCTTTTTTTTAAATTTATTCTATCTTTTGTTATAACAATTGCAGTTTTTGTTTTTCCGCAACCAGTGGGTTTAACTAATAATGGATTATTTCCAGAATTTAATTGTCTATTAACCCAATAGCGAGCCTCTTCTTGATATGGTCTTAATTTAATCATATTTTAGATATAACCTGACCCCAAAAATCTTTTTTCTTTTTAAGGAAAAATTTCAATGGATATTCAGCTTTACGGCCTAAATAACCAGATTGATATTTATCTATTATAGCATTACCAAATGGATCATTGCATATGATTGTTTGTTTCTCATCATCATAACCAATCCCACATACTATATGACCACCAACTTTACTAACAGATTTAAAATATCCATGTAAAACAATTGGCATTTTTTCATTTTTGATATGATTGCAATATTGTTCATAAGTCAAATCTGTTTTAAACTCAGATTTGTATCCAATAGGAGCCATTAAAAGATTAAAAATATATTCTTCAACAACTGCTATTGTTCTTGGTTTATATTTCAGCATCCAATTGCCATATCGACTTATATTATCTTTAATCCATTTCTTTATGTCATCTGACATTGTCATTTCATTAATAAAATCTTCAATTTGAACATCATACGGACAACCAATAATTTTTTTATCTAATCCTTCTAAATTCAAACAATGAGTAATAGCCATACCCATAGATGTATTATAGCAAGATGTTAAAGGAGTTTTTTCATTGTCTCTTTGATCGAGATAAGGAAAATTTTTAATATATTCATTTTTCATACAAATTTATTCCCTATAAATTTAATTTGAAGCAAGCAAGCATGACCTTGCAAAAAGTGAAACTTGGACCATTCTAAAGCTATCGACCAACCCCTTTTAGATAATTGTTACACTTTTTTTCCCATATTGGAATTGCTTCACTAGATTTTTATAATGGTATTATCGGTTATCTCCGAAAATATCTGCCATTATTCAGCTATGAACTTAACTTTATTCATAGGTTATAAGCCATTGGCTCTAATGGGAATCGAACCCATAATAATAGAGTTTTTAAGATTTGATATTATCTCATCAACTATATGTCACCATTTCATCTTAGAGCCTAAAAAATCCATAAGTCTATCCATCTTTTTGCATCTTCAAAATTATCAACAACTACAACTTGGAAACCATTTTCTTTTATTAGCGCATGTATTCTTTTTTGTATATCATTTGGTGTTTCTCCAAGTTTCTTTATTTCTAAATAATATGTACAGGCATCATATCCAATACATAAATCTGGTATACCTGGGATCAATCCCATTTTTTTTAAGTGCATCATAATAATGGCCATAGTTTTTTTATCCATACCCATCATCATTGCAGTCATCATAAAAGCTTCATTTAGTATAGCATAGAAAAAAAAGTTGTACCTTTGGGCTTTTATAGTTAAATAATCCACTATTTGTTTTTGTAAATCAGATTCTTTTTTTATCTTCAATTCCTAATCTATCCTTAAAATTTTGTAAACATTCCCGTAATATATTTTTATCCTTTTCATTATCTGATATTGATATTAAAAAAAGATATGCTTGTATCATACGCAATGTTGAGGAGCCACATTGTATTTGCTTTTTCTTATTAAATTTTCTATTATTCAATACCTAAAGCCCTCGCATAAAAAATTATTGTTTCAACTTTTGGGTGTTTATTTTTGATAAAAATATTTATATTTTGGGTACTTTTATCTGTAATTGTTGCAACTTCTCTAACTCCTAAATCTTTTATCTTTTTTTTCACTCTCTCAAAAAGACCATTCTCACCATATATCATGTCATTTATTTGAGTAGTTGTAAATTCTTTATTCATCAACTTTAATTTCTCCATATTTTTTTGATACATCATAACCAATTTCATTTATATATTTAGCCCATTCATTTTGTAGTTTTTTACTGTAAATAAAATTTCTAGCCGTATAAAAACTTATAGATATATGATGCAATTCTTCTTCTAAAAATTTATTTCGTCTAGCTTTGTTTACTGCTATATACAATAAAAAAATTGAATAAGCAATTAAAAATATAATTATTATATGCATTTTGTCACCTTTTATTACAATATATAAAAAATAATATATTTGTCAAGTAATTTGTTTATTTTTAATTATTTTATATTGCTTAATTAATGTTATCTGACTATCGTTGAAATCAGCATAACCGCCTATTGACTGCAACTGACCCAAATCGGTTATCTGACTATCGTTGAAATCAGCATTACCGCCTATTGACTGCAACTGACCCAAATCGGTTATCTGACTATCTCTGAAATCAGCATCACCGCCTATTGACTGCAACTGACCCAAATCGGTTA
>Ga0180437_10007693_pt1 | contig 13940 bp, 9 predicted proteins | sample SS_ome_4_FD_132410 | JGI IMG/M metagenome (GOLD analysis project Ga0180437, IMG submission 132410) | Hypersaline lake sediment archaeal communities from the Salton Sea, California, USA - SS_3_D_1 metaG | ecosystem: Environmental > Aquatic > Non-marine Saline and Alkaline > Hypersaline > Sediment...
AATGCATCACCCACCATTCTTGCTCAAGGAGGTCGTTCTTTCTCCCCCCATCCCACCGTCTTGCGAAGTCAGAACGCTATCTACTGCTAGCACTTAGGGCGTGCGTGGCCGGTTGCGCCCATTTCAAGAGGAACTTCCTCGGCTACCAGGCTTCGCATCCGCTTCGACCAGCCGTTCTTGATCGTCTCCGTGCCTTCAATGGTATAGATGAAATACTCGCTGAGGCCCTCCTTGATGATCCCCTTCTCTCGCTTCCCGCCGCCTTCTTCATCTTCAAGCATGTCATCGGCGTCGGAATCATCGAAGCTGTGGCGGATCGCCTCCCGCTCGTATCTCCTTCGCTCGTCTCTTCCAAGCGACAAGACCTCCTCGCCTGACAAGCGGGCAAGCTGCGCGATCTTTTCGACCAGGTTGATCCTGCCGACCACAAGCCGCACCTGGGCGTCTTCATACTCCTCGCCCGAGTTGTTGTAGACCCGGACGAAATTCTCCAGCTTCATGTGCGTCTCCGCCGCGTTGGCCACGCACACGTAGTCGGCCGTCCAGGAAATACCGCTGGTAAAGTAGGTGATTTCGACGGTCGCCTCGCCATCAAGCTCGCTATGCACGTTCCAGTACAGCATCTGCGGTTTGTCGTGCGGAAACGTGGTGTCGAGCGTTTCCAACTTGTCGGAATTGGCGAGAAAGCGAAGCTCGACCGACGTGGGATCGATCAACGTGTTCGCCCAACTGAACTGAAGCGGGTTCATGCCCTCCTTGAAGCTGAGCTTCCGCGTTTCCCGCACCAGGGTGATATCCTCGGAGTTGTAGATCGTAAGCTGCACCGTATCCCGGCTGGGCACGGTCGAAAGATCGATGTTCTTCCCTGGCGCCGGAGTGGTCGCCGCCACACACAGCACAGCGGCTCCGAGCGCCCACATGCTGCAATCCACAATCCGCAATCCACAATCGAACCTCATCGCCCGACCTCCGCCTTCTTGACTGTCACGTTGTTTTGCTTGGCGTTGTGGCCCAGGTGTTGGACGATTTCGTAACGCAAACCGACCGATTCCCACGCCTTAACCGTCTTGCCGAACTGCACCGTGTAGTAGTCGTGGTTCTTCGCGCCGAGTTGGCTCAGGAAATCGACGTGCCCGCCGAAGGGCCGGCGAATTTCCGCGTCGATGTCCTTGGCGGTGTAATTGCGGATGCGTTGGTTATAGATGGTGTGTTCGTCCCAGCCGGCGACACTGCTGTTCACCTCGATCTTCACCTTGCCGTCATCCACCCGACGGTAAACGTTCGCCCCCCGCAGATGCATCCAGATGTTGTCCCGCCAGACCTTTTCTTTGACCAATTCAAAAATGACATCCGGATCCGGACCAAGATTGACCTCGATCTTGTCGCCGATGGGCACGTACTTCAGATGCCGGGCGACCAAAAAGCTCAACCCCTGTTCCCCGTTATCGAGAAAGACGCGCCACGTGCCATCCGGCATGGGCGTCGTGCCGAGTTCCGACTCCTCGTCGTTCTCAAGCAAGTAAAGCCGCACCAACTGGTGGCCGTATTCCGGCTCGCGGTAACGGTACTGGATCTTAAACGGGACTTCGTTTGCTTTAAGACTGACCATGCGCTTGGACCAGCCGTTGTTGATCGTCTCCGTGCCTTCGATGGTAAAAATAAAATACTCGCTGAGGCCTTCCTTGATTACCTCTTTCGGCCTGGCGGCGGACGCCGATCTGGAATAGGAACGCCCGTTGTTCCGCTCGTTGCCGTATTCCACGGCCAGTTTCTTGACGGCGTCGAGTTTGAAATCGTGCCGGGCCTTGTCGCCAAGCTCGTTGAGTCTTGACATTGGCAGTTGGGCAAGCTGTGCGATCTTCTCGACCAGGTTGACTTTGCCGACCACAAGCCGCACCTGGGCGTCCTCATACTCTTCACCCGAGTTGTTATAAACACGCACGAAGTTTGTCAGTTTCATGTGCGTCTCGTCCGCGTTGGCGATGCAGACATAGTCGGACGACCACGAAATCCCGCTGGTGAAATAGGTGATTTCGACGGTCGCTTCGCCGTCCAACTCGCTCTGCACGTTCCAGTACAGCATCTGAGCCTTGTCGTGCGGAAACGCCGTATCGAGGACTTCCAGCTTGTCGGGGTCGGAGAGGAACCGCAACTCGACCGACGTGGGATCGATCAACGTGTTCGCCCAACTGAACTGAAGTGGATTGACGCCTTCCTTAAAGCTCAGCTTCCGTGTCTCCCGCACCAGCGTGAGATCCTCCGAGTTGTAGATCGTGAGTTGTACCGTATCACGCTTCGGAACGGTTGACAGATCAATGTTCTTCGCTGGCGCCAATGGAACGGCACACAACACGCAAAGCGCCGCAGCGGCGACCGCACGCATCAATCTGCCATCCGCAATCCACAATCTGCAATCCAACGTCATCGCTCCACCTCCGCCTTTTCGATCGTCACGTTGTTCTGCTTGGCGTCGTGGCCGAGCCGGTAAGCGATTTCGTACAGCAGATCGACGGAGACACCCGTTTTGACGCTCTTGGTGTACTCGACCGTGCGGTAGTCGTGGTTTTTCGCATCGAGGCTCGAGCGGAAGAAAACGTGCCCGTCGAACGACCGCCGAGCCTCCACCTCGATATCCTTGGCGGTGTAATTGCGAATCCGCTGGTTAAAGATGGTGTGTTCCGTCCAACCGGCGACACCGCTGTTCACCTCGATCTTCACCTTGCCGTCATCAACACGGCGAAAGACGTTGGCGCCGTGAATTTGCATCCAGATGTTGTCCCGCCAGACCTTTTCCTTGACGAGTTCAAAAATCACGTCGGGATCGACGCCGAGATTCAATTCGATTTTGTCGCCGATGGGCACGTACTTCAAATGTTGGGCCACCAGAAAACTCAGCCCCTGTTCCCCGTTATCGAGAAAAACGCGCCACACGCCATCCGGCATGGGCGTCGTACCGAGTTCCGACTCCTCGTCGTTCTTGAGCAGGTACAGCCGCACCAACTGCTGGCCGTACTCCGGCTCGCGGTAGCGGTACTGGATATTGAAGGGAACCTCTTCCGCCGTGAGGCTGATCATCCGCTTCGACCAGCCGTTGTTGATCGTTTCCGTGCCTTCGATCGTATAGATGAAGTACTCGCTGAGGCCTTCCTTAATGATTTCCTTGGCGTCGGCGGACGGCGCGGCTTCAGCAGTGGGCATCGGCATATCCGCCGGCGCCATGGCGCCCCGCAGCGCGCGGTAGCGAAATTCGTCCTGCTTGGCCTTCTCCAACTGGGCGACTTGCTGCATGGGGATGCGGGCAAGCTGCGCGATCTTCTCCACGAGATTGATCTTGCCGACGACGAGCCGCACCTGGGCATCCTCATACTCCTCACCCGAGTTGTTGTAGACCCGGACAAAATTATCGAGTTTCATGTGCGTCTCCGCCGCGTTGGCCACGCACACGTAGTCGGCCGTCCAGGAGATGCCGCTGGTGAAGTAGGTGATTTCGACGGTCGCCTCGCCGTCAAGCTCGCTCTGCACGTTCCAATACAACATCTGCGGTTTATCGTGCGGAAAGGTGGTGTCGAGCACTTCGAGCTGGTCCGGGTCGGTCACGAACCGCAGCTCGACGGAGGTGGGGTCGATCAGCGTGTTGGCCCAACTGAACTGCAAAGGATTCACCCCCTCTTTGAAGCTGATCTTCCGCGTCTCTCGCACCAGCGTGATGTCCTCGGAGTTGTAGATCGTAAGCTGCACCGTATCCCGGCTGGGCACGGTCGAGAGGTCGATGTTCTTGGCTGATGCGGCGGCCGCAAGTGACAGCGCCACCACGAAAATAAGCAATCTGCAATCTGCAATCCACAATCTGAAATCGCAAGACATGGCTCAAGCTCCTTATGATGTTTCGAGGAAGAATGACGGGTCGCACACTACCATTCGTTTTTGATGAGGAAGTGGAGCTTGTGCGTGATCTTCTCCGCCTTGCCGTCGGCCCCGCGGGCGGGGAACTCGGCATGGAACACCTTCTTGTCGAACGTGCTGTCCTCCTTGTCCGGCCCGCCCTCGAAGGTGGTCTCCTTTCCGAGTTCCCATTGGACGTCCCGGCCCGTGTTGCGGTAAACCTCGTCGCGAACCGCCCGGAGGCTTTCCTCGACATCCAAGGTAACGGCCTTGTCCTTGAAGTTCTCGATTTCGTACTTGAGGATCACCTCGATGTCGAAGAGATTGCCCGCCACGCGGTGACGCTCGTTTTTCTCGATGGTGCGGACCACGACGATGTCCTGGGCCGTGCCGATGTAAAGCCGCATTTCGTCGTCGAGCGGCGTGTACTTGCCCCAGTCCTCGCCCAAAAACGCCGTCGTCCCGCGGCCGTCATCCTGGAAGATTCGCACCTTGCCGAACTGCAGCGGCGCCGTTCCGAGATTGTTCGCCTTGTTGTTGGTCAGCACGTAGTGCATCGGCACGCTGAGCTTGTTCTTGGGGCGATCCAGGTAGCCGAACTCGGTGGGATTGCACGTATAGGTCTTGTTGACGGGGACCTTCACGAACTTTGCCATCAGCATCTCTTTGGTCTCGTTGATGCCGACCGGCTTGAGGAATTTCGGGCCGAAGCCCGCCCATATCTGGGTAGATTCGTAGTCCTCGTTGGCGAAGTTCTGCAGTCGCATGTACTGACGCAGCGTTAAGGTTTTCTCGTCGTGAGCCGCCACGGCCCGGTAATTGAAGCTCTTCGTCAGATTGCCGAGCAGGTAGCTGATGCGAACGCGGGCCGAGCCGGAGCCGCTGGACGAGACCGCCCATACGAGGGCGTTTTCTCCCGGCGGGTAGCTTACCGAGAGGACATTGACCTCTAATGGCCTGGCCTTTTCGTCCGGCTTCTCGGCGTCCTTCGCCTGGTGAGGAATGACCCGGAAAAGAATGGTGTTCGAATCGATCTGCGTGTTTGCCCAGGAAAAATCGACCTGGTTGACGCCTTTTACGAGCGGGACGATCCGCTCTTCTTCGACCAGCGTGGCGCCGGGGTTGTCCAGTTGAATGACCACCCGCTGCCGCACCGGCAGGGTGATCAGCTTGATGCGGGCCAGCGCGTCGGACGCGGCGGTCGTCAGCACGGCAAGGGTGACCAGGGAAAGCAGTCGAAGTCGCATGGCGTAACTCCTTAGGCGGCAATACGTCCGGGAAACCAGCCGATCAGCGGAGGCCGCCCCCGAGGCGGCCCCTTCCACCGGCCCACGATTGTTAGACGCGGCTTGCCTCGATTTCGTTCCCTGTCCTCTTGCGACCGGCCCCCTCCCGATCCAAAAAGAAAGAACCACGGATAAACATAGACCCAGCGTTCACCTGCGGTTCAAAAACTTGCGATGTTTGTAATGTGAGGGACCTTCGATGCGATTCGCCACGGTTTTATGCGTAGGAGCCGCGTGCCTGCTCTTCCTGTCCGTGATGGTCACGGTGAGCGCCAGCGGCGAGGAAATCCGATTCCGAATTCGAAACGAAATCGTTCACCGGATCGATCCCCGGATCTTTGGCCAGTTCCTCGAACGGGCCAGTTGGGGTGAGCCGGGCCCGGAGACCTTTGTGAACCGAAAAACGGGGCGGCTACCGGGCGACATCGTTGAACGACTCGACAAGATGCGGATTCCCGTGATCCGTTTTCCCGGCGGGTCCGACGTCGAGCGGATCGATTGGATCGACATGATCGACAACGCGCCTGGCCGAAAACCCGCGCGGCCGGTCACGCGGGTCGGAGACAACACGATCACCAACTTCTTCGGCTACGACGAGTACTTCGCGCTCCGAGACGAACTCGGCTGCGAGTCGATCCTTGTGCTCAACCTGCTTGACGGGCTGACGAAGCGACGGTCGCTGGACGAGGCCGCGCGGCACGCGGCGGGGCTGGTCGCGTACTGCAATGCCAGCGTCGGCACGAAGCTCCCCGAGGGCATGCCCGACTGGCCGGCCGTACGCGCGAAGAATGGCCATCGGGCGCCGATCGGCGCCGAGTATTTCCAGATCGGCAACGAATGGCGATTCACGCTGCCGAAGGTCGTTGAGAGTCGCGGGGTTCAGGGCAAGCTTGCCCTCGCCGAGTGGTATCTCAAGGTTTTGCACGCGTACATTCGCGCGATCCGGGAGGTGGACCCCGACGTGCATTTGATTGTCGACGGCGTCATCGGCCAGGGCGTGGAGAAGATCGTGCTCCGGGATCCGCTGGTTCGCGATGAGGTGCGTTTCGTCGCGTTCCACATGTACGCCCCGGGGTCGGTGCGGGTGGTTCGGAACATCGGTGTTCGAACCGACCCGGCGACACTCACCCTCGACGACTGGTGGTACGGCTGCGCGACGATGCCGGGGATGTACGCCGACGGCGTGAACGTCGGACTGGGCCCGCAGATCGAGGACGCGCGGGACCTCGGCTACCGAATCGTTTGCACGGAATGGAACTGGCACGGCCGCGACTTGGAGCTGATTCCGGAGGCGTTTTCCGCCCGATATCTCCCGATCGCGAGGGGTTTGGGAGCGGCGGGATTTCTACATGGATTGATGCGACAGGGCGAAGCGATCGATCTGGCCACGCAAAGCATGCTCGTAGGGAGCGAATGGGAGATCGCAGCCGTTCGCGCCGACCCGACCGGCAAGACGCCTCCCTATTATCTTCCGCAGGGACTGGCGACGGCGTTCTATGGCCGTCACCACGGCGAACAATTGCTTGCGGTCGATCCGCCGATGCTTCGAGGGCGTGCCCAGCCCTATATCATCGGCGAGTGGACACGTTGGCCCCGCGTCACGCCGACCGTGACGGCCTACGTCGACTTGCTGGCGACCGCCGACGCAGCGAATATCTACGTACACGCCATCAACCGACACAGGGAACACCCGCAGAACATTGCCGTCGACCTGGACGAGTTGCACATCGGCAATGCCGCGGCGACCCATCTTCGCCTGGTCGCTCGAGAGGACGCCGGCGGCGAGAACGCAAAATCGCCACAACCGTGTGTGATCGTGCGGGACGAGGCCGAAGTTCGCGACGGCGTGTTGCGGGCCCAGGCGCCACCACGGTCCGTCAGTATTCTTGAAATCCCCCGCGCCGACGTCTCGGTCGCTCCCTGACCCGACCGCCTGCCTGTCCGTTTTGTGAGCGTTGCATCCGCCGCGGTGTTCAAGGGCAGGAGAAGCGATAAGCGGCGAGTTGCGCCCTCGCTCGGCAAGTTGAGCCGTATTGTCGCGGATGGACTGGACACCCAGGCAATGAGGAAGGTCTTCGCGGATACGTTTTATTTCATTGCGTTGGTGAATTCCAAAGACACGGCCCACGACGGACTGCACGTCGTTTCTGGTCATGGACGACCACAATGTAACTGAGGCGTTAACGGGTGATCGTCACTTCGAGCAGGCGGGATTCGTGGCATTGCTTCGATAGGGTGGGGCGCCTGGCTGCGTGATCGGCAGCGCATAGAATCCGCCGCCAAAGCCGCCCATCCCTCCCATGCCCCCTCCCATCATCATGGGATTGCCGCCGCTAAACCGTGGATCGCCGTTCTCCACCCGCCCAATCACCTCCGCGATCTTGTCGTGGCTGGCCCGCGTGTGGGTGATGACGAGCACCGCCTGCTTTTCGAGAAATGCGGCGTAGGGAGTCTCCCCGTCGGCCGTTTCGGTCAATATCTCGGGGGACGACGCCATGCGGAGGATCGTGCCCACCGCGTCGGGGCGGGCCTCGGTCCGCCAGGTTTCCGGCGCGACCAGCTTCGGCAGGTTTTGGGCCAGATCGGCGGCGGCTGTGGCGTCCATCCGGTAGTACTGCGTGATTACCTCGTTCTCATACGCGGCGTCGCGGTCCCGCGGTTTGGAGGCCCGCAGCGCCGCCCGATACGTTTCCAGCAATGCGAGCGTTTCCAGGAGCATGTTTTCGGTGTGGCTTACGACCATCGTGCCCGGCTTGGCGAACGCGATCGCGCCGGGCCCGCCCACGTCTTCCCAGCTACTCGGCTCGGCTTGGGACGTGATGGCGTCCTCCAGGGCGTCCGACTCCCCTTCGTCGCGGCAGAGATCGCGGACATCGTACACGGCCGTCTTGAACACGGTCGCCTCGGGCGTCGTCACCCACAGCGCCCCGTCACGCAGGTGGTAGGTCAAGTCGAGCTCCTTGAGCGTGACCTGCAAGACGGTCTTCAGCGGATAATCCTCAAGCGACAGCGTGATCGGCTCGCGGCGCCGGATGCGGGCGTCGCGCAGGGCCCGCATTTCCAGGCGGATGTCGACTTCCGTTTTCTCCGCCAATTCGGCGACCGCGGTTTCCAGCGGCGTGTCCATGAAATCGACGCTGACCGGTTGCTCCAGATTCTTGCGGATGACGGCGTGTTGCGGCGGGTCGTAGAAGAAGGTCATGCGGCCGTGCTTGCGAAGCGCGGCGAGGGCGCCTTTCACTTGCCGCTGCACGTCATCCGTTTGCCGCACGAACAGCACGTCGCCCAAAATACTGATCGCCCCCGAGCCGCCCACGTTCTCCCACGTGGTGGTGGCGACCGTGCTTTCGATCATCTCGACAATGGCCTCCGCGTCGTACTCGGCATCCAGCAAATCGCCAATGTTGTAGGGCGCCGTCGTGAAGTGCTCGATTTCCCCCTTGGGCGCCAGATGGACGATGCCGTCCTTGACGTACCAATCCATATCAACCGCGTCCAGGCGATTGAGCAGGAAATAGATCGGCTGATCGTTCAAACGGTCCGAAATCGGCTCGGTCGGCAACAGGCCGGCGTCGGTCATGGCCCGTGTGTCGAGCAACGCGTCGATGCCCTGTTTTTCCTTCAACCAGTTGACGACTTCGATCAGAGATGAATCGGAAAGATCGACGGTGGCCTTTTGTGCGAGTGTCTTGGGCATGAAATCGGCCGGATCGACCGTCTTCGGCTCGTCGGCAATGACGGGGAGCTTGGGCGGCTCGGACGGCTTTTCCGCCTTGGCTGTTTTGGATTTGCCGGGCTGGTCGGGGGTTTGGACGTCGGCGGACGGTTGTTGCCCGGCGCCGAGGCGGGCGCAGACCATCGCAAACAACACGAAAACCGCAAAACGCAGCGAAGTCGGGGCGAGCATAGCGTAACTCCTTCGGAAAGGGCCGTTGGCTGGGACCGAAACGCGAACCTCGTCGGGGAAGATTCGTTCCACCGGCGGAATTTATTGCAGCGAGATCACCTTGCCAGTCGCACAACCTTCTGTTGAAATGCAGCGTCGATGCGCCGATTTCCTGCCGGGAAAACGGCGTGAAGCGTTTCTTTCTCCTTCCCAAACCAGCATGTCCCGCGAACCGATCCTCATTAGCGGCGGCTGGCGCGAATCGCGCGGCGCCGACGATTTCATCGCCACGAATCCGGCCACTGGAAAGAGCTTTGGAGTCCGTTTCCCGGTCAGTTCCTGGGAGGACTGCGACGCCGCCCTGGCCGCGGCGGAAGAGGCGTTTCGCGGCATGCGCGAGATGCCCGCCGAGGCGTTCGCGGCGTTTCTCACCGCATACGCCGCCGAGATCGAGCGGCGGACCGACGCCTTCGTCGAAACGGCCCATCAGGAAACCGCCTTGGCGAAAACGCCGCGGCTGAAGGACGTGGAACTGCCCCGCACCACGGACCAGCTTCGCAAGGCCGCGTCGGCCGCCGTCGATCCTGCATGGCGGCTGCCCGTTATCGATACCGAGGCCAATCTCCGCTCCTGCCTCGAACCGCTCGGCCCGTGCCTGGTCATCGGGCCCAACAATTTTCCCTTTGCGTACAATGGGCTGGCGGGGGGTGATTTTGCGGCGGCGATCGCCGGCGGCAATCCCGTCATCGGCAAGGCCCACCCGCTGCATCCGAATACGACCAGGCTCTTTGCCGAGGCCGCGCTGGCCGCGTCCGAGCAGACCGGCATGCCTTCCGGCGCCGTGCAACTCCTCTATCACATGGCGCCCGAGAACGGCCTGAAGATGGTGGCCGACCCGCGGCTGGCGGCGGCGGCGTTCACCGGCTCGCGGCGGACCGGGCTTTCGCTGATGGAAGTAGCGGACAGGCACGGCAAGCCCATCTTTCTGGAGATGTCGAGCATCAATCCGGTTGTCATTCTTCCCGGCGCGCTCCGTGAGAATATGGAAAAAGTGGTAAAGGAGTTTGTGTCAAGCTGCTTGTTGGCTTGTGGGCAATTTTGCACAAGCCCCGGCTTTGTGATCCTGCTCGAAGGCGACCAGACGGACGCCTACCTTGCGGAAATCCAACGGCGGTTTGTAGAGGCGCCGACGGGCGCCCTGCTTTCCTTCGACGTTCGCGACAACGCCGTGAAGGGTATCCAGGCCTGGCGGGAAGCCGGGGCGGAACTGCTCGTGGGAGGCAGCGCGCTTCAAGGCCCCGCCGCGGCCGTCGAAAACACGCTGCTGCGCGTCAGCGGCGCAAAATATCTTGAAAACGCCGACGCGTTGCAGCAAGAATGTTTCGGCCCGGCCTCGCTGCAAGTGATCGCGAAGGACGTGGACGAGGCGCTCGCCATCATCCGCACGCTCGACGGCCAGCTTACCGGCGGCGTTTACTCGGCGACCGAGTCGTTTCGCCGTCGTGGCGACGACGGCGACGAAGACGCCTACCGATTACTCGCCCCGGAACTGGCGCAACGGGTCGGCCGGCTGCTCAACGACAAGATGCCGCCGGGGGTGGCCGTCTCGCCCGCCCAAAACCACGGCGGCCCCTTTCCCGCCACCGGCCACCCGCACTTCACCGCCGTCGGCTTCCCCGCGTCCCTGCGGCGATTCACCAAGCTCACGTGCTACGACCACGTAAGGCCGGAGCGATTGCCGGCAACGCTACGGGACCCGCTGCCTTGTACGGAGTAAGGAGCGGCGGATTACAGAACCGAATTCGGCGCCAACGTGTTGGTCCGGAGCGCTCAGCATGGTGCGCTCCCCGCTCGCCTTCCTCCGCAACGTCTCTTCTTGAACTCGCGTTCGCTAATTTCCTGCCGTTGCACCTCGATCGTAACGGGCGCGGCATGGTTGGGAAGTCGCCGCCAGCAGAACTCGCGGACGTGTGGGACCAATTGGTCTTCTTCGTCCTCGGCGCCCTCATTCCGGGCCTGCCGGCCCGCGCGGGGACCGAGGCTCGAATCTCGAAATTCGGACCGCACGATGCGCAGTCCGACGACGTTGCCCAACAACGGATGCGGCGCGGCGTATGCCGTCGCGGCCAGTACGCCCGGGCATTGTTCCGCCACCGCTTCCACCTCCGCCGGCGCCACCTTGTAACCGCCCACGTTGATCATCTCGCTCTCGCGGCCGAGGATGCGGTAGCCCTCGCCGCACTTCTCGACCCGGTCCCCCGTCTTGAGCCAGCCGTCGTCGGTGAAGGGGTCTTCGCCGTCGGCGTTGAGGTAGCCCAGCATGCTCGTTTCCGTCCTCACTTCCAAGTGTCCATCGCGGATGCGGACTTGATCTCCGCCCTGATCCGGTCGCCATGCCAGTCCGCCGCCCTCATCGCAACCGCGAACCCGCAGAATGCCGGCTTCGGTCGATCCATAGGTTTGGACCACGCGGCAACGCGGCAGTCGCCGCCGCACTTGGGCGATGAGCGATTCACCGGCCGGTTCGCTGCCGAAGCTCACGGTCTTCAACGACGACAGGTCGAATTGGTCGAAGGCCCCACCCGCCAGCGCCAGCCGCAGAAAGCTTGGTGAAACCGGCAGCGTTTCCACAGCGTGTTGTTCGACGCACCTTAGCACGTCCTCCGGCCGGAGCGACCGCGGCGCCGCCAGCGAACCACCCGCGAAAAGCGTGTAAAGGGCCGTATGCAACCCGCCAATGTGGTGCGGCGGAAAAAACAGCAGCGTCCGTCGCGAGGCGCCGGGCGTCGCGTACCGAGAAAGGAGCCGCGTCGCATTGTGAAGAACGGCCTTAGGGCGGGCGGTCGAGCCCGCGGTCGTCAGAATCAAGCCGGGCTGCCCCGATGCGGCGAAGTCCCGCAGCAGCCGTGGCGGCGAGTCCGTGTCAAGCAGTCGCTGAAGCGGCTCGAACGTGACGATGGCCCCCAATCGCCACAGGGCGAAGAGTCGGGCAAAACACGCCAAATCTGGCCGCATCGGCAAATGGATGCGCGTTCCGGCGGCGATTTTCTTTTCTCGAAACCGTTCGGCGGCCCGGTCCATTTCTTGCCGCAGTTCGGCGCAGGTCGCCGGGGGCGTCAGCCAGCAATCGCCTTCGCTCGGCAGCTTTTCGAACGGAAATCCGCTCATGGCGAACCTCCGTTGGGGCCTTGGATTTCCAACTCCTTCCGCCGCTCAAGCAAAAACCCGGCAAGGGCCGTGAGCGACCGGAAGGGGCTCCGCGTCGCCGACCAGGCTGCGTCATCGGTGAGCGTAATGGGCGTGGCCCACCGCCGTCGGGCATGTTGCTCGACAATCGCCAGAAACTGCACCAGTTCCAGCGAATCGAGCGTGGCCCGCGAGCCCAACAGCGGCGTCACGGGGTCGGCAGGTAGTTGGCGGTCCTCGGGCAGCAGCCGGTTGATCTCCGCCACGGCATCCATGACGATTTCTAGCGCGGCCGACTCCGCATCCGCCGATCCATCTATCGAACCGATTGGCATCCGCTGCGTATTCATAGCTCCGAGGCTACCGAAGTAATCGGTGGCGGGAAACCGGGGGCTATTTTTCGCTCCCCCTATTGACCCGAGAACCGAATCCTGGAAAATCGGTGTTTCACCGTGTGAGCGTGGCGGCCAGAAGGCGGCGGCAAGGAGTCGCCGGCACGTTGACCCGCCCTCCTGCAGAAAATTTTGCGCGGGGGCGGTTGACAGTCGCCGCGACACGGGTAGGATTAGATGTTTCCCCCTTGAGGGAGCTTCACCGCCGGCCTCGGCCGATCGCGGCGAAGCGTGTTCTTTGACAATTTGGTGGATAACCTCTTTCAAAGCCTTTTTGAGGACAGCAGAGGCTGTGCTTTAAGAGATGCCATCGGGGGCGTTATACCGGCGCCTTCGATGAGACCAACAGGGGAAGGGTTTTTGCGAGCCCAACCCCGGTCAGAACCAAACTTTCATCGATGTTTCCCGGCCGCTCGTGGCTTAGCCGCAAGCGACTGGAACAACGATACATCAATTGAAGGGTTTGATCCTGGCTCAGAATGAACGTTGGCGGCGTGGATTAGGCATGCAAGTCGCGCGACAAGCGGTCTTCGGACCGTGGAGGAGCGGCGAAAGGGAGAGTAACGCGTGGATACCTACCTCGGGGTTCGGGATAAGGGCCGAAAGCCTGGTAATACCGAATAACCTCTAAGGAGCAAAGCTCCGGCGCCCCAAGATGGGTCCGCGTCCTATTAGCTTGTTGGTGGGGTAATGGCCTACCAAGGCTGCGATGGGTACCGGGTGTGAGAGCATGGCCCGGCTCACTGGGACTGAGACACTGCCCAGACACCTACGGGTGGCTGCAGTCGAGAATCTTCGGCAATGGACGCAAGTCTGACCGAGCGACGCCGCGTGCGGGATGAAGGCCCTCGGGTTGTAAACCGCTGTTGTAGGGGAGGAAATTTTGACCGATCCTATGAGGAAGGGCAGGCTAAGTTCGTGCCAGCAGCCGCGGTAAGACGAACTGCCCGAACGTTATTCGGTATCACTGGGCTTAAAGGGTGCGTAGGCGGCGCGGTAAGTTGGGTGTGAAAGCCCTCGGCTCAACCGAGGAATGGCGCCCAATACTGCCGTGCTGGAGGGAGACAGAGGTGAGCGGAACAGATGGTGGAGCGGTGAAATGTGTTGATATCATCTGGAACACCCGTGGCGAAAGCGGCTCACTGGGTCTCTTCTGACGCTGAGGCACGAAAGCTAGGGTAGCGAACGGGATTAGATACCCCGGTAGTCCTAGCCGTAAACGCTGAGCACTGGGTCGGAGATCCCCCCACAGATTTCCGGCCGTAGCGAAAGTGTTAAGTGCTCCGCCTGGGGAGTATGGTCGCAAGG
>Ga0180437_10007695_pt1 | contig 13938 bp, 10 predicted proteins | sample SS_ome_4_FD_132410 | JGI IMG/M metagenome (GOLD analysis project Ga0180437, IMG submission 132410) | Hypersaline lake sediment archaeal communities from the Salton Sea, California, USA - SS_3_D_1 metaG | ecosystem: Environmental > Aquatic > Non-marine Saline and Alkaline > Hypersaline >...
TCCATCACCTGCTCGCGCTGCAGGCTGCCCGTGTCGCCACCCTCTGCACCCCCAGGCCGCCAATCTGCGCGCCGCTTAGTTTGACAGGCCAGGCAGATTCCCGTATACTTCGCAGCGCTAAATAAGCTCCAACAGGCCAGGATCGGGGCGCTTCGGACCGCCTGGCCCTTTTTCTGCCACCCCTTCGCAGGAGGAGTCTGAGACACCGCATATGCAACGCATGCTACGCTTGTTACAGCCGTACCGTCGCGATGCCCTCGTGGCCTTGGTGCTGGTCGTCGCCATGACCGCCGCTGACCTGGCTACGCCGCGTCTGGTGCAGCAGATCATCGACCTTGGAATCGCTCAGAGAGACTTGAGCGTAGTGGCCCGCACTACGCTGCTGATGCTGGCAGTTGGCGTGGTCAGCGCGGTGCTCACCGTTGCCAATACCGTACTTTCAGTGCGAGTCTCCAACCGCTTTGGTGCCGATCTGCGCAGCGAGTTGTACCGTAAGATCCAGTCCCTTTCCTTCGGCAACCTTGATCATCTGCAGACTGGTGAGCTCCTGGTTCGTTTGACCAGCGATGTCAACCAGATCCAGCAGATCGTCTTGATGGGCCTGCGTATCCTGACCCGCGCTCCGCTCCTGTTGTTTGGCAGTTTCGCCCTCATGATCGCAACCAGCCCAAGCCTGGCGCTGATCATGCTTGCCCTGGTGCCCATCACAACTGGAATTGTGGCTTTCATTGCCGCCAGGGGACGCTCGCTCTTCGCAGCTGTGCAGGCCAAGCTGGACCGCCTTAACACCGTTCTGCAAGAGAACTTGGCAGGTGTCCGTGTGGTCAAGGCCTTTGTTCGCTCCGACTTTGAGAACCAGCGTTTCGACATGGCCAACCGCGACCTGACGGCTGAGACGATGCAGGTGATGCAGTTGTTCTCAGTCGTGATCCCCACCTTGCTGCTGTTTGTCAACCTGGCTCTGCTCGCGGTGTTGTGGTTTGGCGGTCAGCGAGTGGTGGTGGGCGACCTGACCACCGGTGAGGTAGTAGCATTCACCAACTATCTGCTCACCTCTGTCTTTCCACTGCTGATGTTGGGCGGTATGGTGGCCATACTTGCCGCTGCGCAGGCATCGTTGGGCCGGATCGAGCAAGTACTGGACACTGTGCCGCAGGTTCAGGACCGACCAGGCGCTATGCCACTGGCGGACGTCAAGGGTCGCGTAGCCATGGAGGACGTGTGCTTCAGCTACTCCCAGGACTGTGGTGAGCCCGTACTGAGTCATGTCACCCTCAGCGCCGAGCCTGGCGAGACGGTAGCCATTCTTGGTGCAACGGGTTCGGGCAAGTCCAGCCTGATTCACCTCATACCTCGCTTCTACGATGTGAGCGAGGGCAAGGTCAGCATCGACGGCATCGACGTCCGGGACGTGACGCTTGACTCCTTGAGAAAGCAGGTCGGCGTTGCGCTGCAGGATCCGATCCTATTCACTGGCACCGTGCGCGAGAACATCGCCTATGGAAACCCCGATGCCACGGATGAGGACGTCATCACAGCCGCGCAGGCAGCGCAGGCACACGATTTCATTCAGGCCTTTCCGCAGGGCTATGAGACGCAGATTGGCCAGCGCGGTGTCAATCTGTCTGGCGGTCAGAAGCAACGCGTCGCCATTGCACGCGCACTGCTGACGCATCCCAGCATTCTGATTCTGGATGACAGTACCAGCTCGGTCGATGTGGACACCGAGGCCAAGATTGAGGCGGCCCTCGAGGAGCTCAGGGACGGCTGCACCACCTTTGTGATTGCACAGCGCGTCAGCACCGTCCTGAATGCTGACAAGATTGTCGTGCTTGATCGAGGGCGCGTCGTAGCTGTGGGCTCGCATGCGGAGCTCCTCGAATCGAGCCCCGTTTACCTGGAGATCTACGAATCGCAGTTGGGAGACGGTGGAGGGTCCAATGGCTGAGCAGCGCTCGCGTCGCAGGAGGCCGGGAGGCGGGGTCGGTCATCGTGGTCCTGGCGCCATGAGCGGCACGCCCATAGACAAGGCGAGCGACACACGCGCCACGTTGTTGCGGCTGAGCCAGTACCTTCGCCCCTACGCTCTCGCGCTCATCGTGGTTGGCGTGCTGATTGTGATCACCACTGCGATGGACGTGATCAGCCCCTACCTGCTTGGTCTCGGCTTTGACACACTGGGCAACGGCGAGGAGTTCAGGCGGGTGGCCCTGCTGCTGCTAGCGACCTATGTTGGCGGCTGGCTAGCGCGCGTACTCCAGGAATCGATCATGGCTCGCATCATGCAGAGGGCACTGATGGTTCTGCGCCGCGACCTGTTCGAGCATCTGCAGGAGCTTTCACTGCGCTTCTTTGACCGCCATCCCCACGGCGAACTGATGAGCCGTCTGACCAACGACATCGACGCTATCAGCCGCGCTCTCTCACAAAGCGTGACCATGCTCGCTACCAACTTGCTCACCCTAATCGGAGTGCTGGTTGCCATGTTCGCCCTCAACACTTGGCTCGCTGTCGGCAGCCTCACCATACTCCCGCTGATGGTGTTGCTCACCTTGATCATCGGAGCGCGCACTCGTGAGAGCTTCCGTCGCCTACAGAGCGAGACGGGACAGCTCAACGCCGTGATGGAGGAAACGTTGAGTGGCCAGCGTGTTGTGCAGGCATTTGCCCGTCAGCGCCAAGCCCTAGAGGCCTTTGACCGTGAGAACGAGCGCGTCCGAGACACCAGCATCCAAGCCATGGTCTTGGCGCTGCTCATCCCGCCGATGATGACTGTGCTGAGCAACGCCGGCATCGCTGTCGTCGCCGGCCTGGGTGGCTGGCTTGTGCTGAGGGGCGGCGCTACCATTGGCACTATTGTCAGCTTCATCACCTACGCGAGGCGGTTCGCCCAGCCCCTGCGCCATCTGGCTAACCTCTACAACTCAGTCCAGGCGGCGATTGCCGGCGCTGAGCGCGTCTTTGACGTCATCGACGAAGAACCAGAGTTGAAAGACGCGCCCGACGCCAAGGCCTTGGGGAGTATGGCAGGCCATGTTGAGTATGCCGAGGTCGACTTTGCCTATGTCGCCGGCGTGCCAGTGCTGAGCGACGTGAGTTTCGAGGCCCAGCCGGGAAAGATGATCGCCCTGGTAGGACCAACCGGCGCAGGGAAGACGACCATGGTCAGCCTACTGACGCGGTTCTACGACATCGATGACGGCGCCATACGCATAGATGACCACGATATACGCAGCCTGCAGAAGGCAGACCTGCGCAGAGGCCTGGGCATCGTTCTTCAGGACACTTACCTTTTCTCAGAGTCAGTGATGGAGAACATCCGCTACGGTCGCCTTGATGCCACAGATGAGGAGTGCATCGAGGCTGCCAAGCTGGCCAATGCTGACCAGTTCATCCGCCGGCTGCCCGAGGGCTACCAGACACAGCTCTCAGAGCGCGGCAGCAACCTCAGCCAGGGGCAGCGACAGCTGCTGGCCATCGCACGGGCTATTCTCAGCGGACCCAGCATCCTTGTTCTGGATGAGGCCACGAGCAGCGTGGACACACGAACCGAAGTACGCATCCAGCAGGCCCTGCTGCGGTTAATGGAGGGAAGGACGAGCTTCGTGATTGCCCACCGCCTCAGCACCATCCGCAACGCGGACACCGTGCTGGTGATCAACGGAGGGCACATCATCGAGCGAGGAACGCACCAAGAGCTGCTTGAGCAGAAGGGATTCTACCACAACTTGTACATAAGTCAGTTCAAGGGGACCAGGCAAACCCTCGAGTCCCCAACCGGGCCCATGTAGGCCCGGGATGCACCGCGGTCATCTCTCAGGGTATTCGGGGTCAACCATGTTCAGATTCCTGCAGAGCCTTCAGCATCCCGAGTGGTTTCACGGTCAGGGCAAAACTCCACCGTTCTTCGAGGGTTGGTACTACAAGATCGTTGACCCCACCGAAAGGCATCGCTTGGCTGTCATCCCTGCCATATTCCTGAGCGAGGAGAGCGAGCAGCAACACGCTTTTGTGCAGGTTCTGGAGGGCGAGACGCGCTCTGCAACCTACCATCGCTATCCCAGCCAGGCGTTTGAGTGGCACGAGACGCCCTTCAGAGTCTCCGTCGGATCGAACGTCTTTGGCCTCGACCACCTCTCGCTTGACATCGACACTGCAGAGAGAAGCGTGTTCGGCGAGATCGCTTTCGAGAACACCAAGCCATGGCCGGTGAGCTGGTTTGCGCCAGGCATCATGGGCCCCTTCGCCTGGCTCCCTTTCCTTGAGACCTACCACGGAGTGCTCAGCTTGGATCACACTCTGCGTGGCACACTCCGTGTGGACGGACAGAGCGTCAGCTTCGATGGCGGACGCGGCTACATCGAGAAAGACTGGGGAGCTTCATTCCCCTCCGCATGGGTGTGGCTGCAGACCAACCACTTCTCCCAACCGGGCACTTCGCTCACCGCCTCGATTGCCCGCATCCCTCTGGGGCCCTTTCGCTTCCCTGGCTTCATCGTCGGCCTCTGGCACCAAGGCCGGCTGCATCGCTTCACGACATACAATCTGTCCAGGATCGAGCACCTGCATATCGGGTCCAGTACGCTTGAGTGGACGCTTCGCAGCCCCCGTGTGCGCCTGGAGATCATAGCCACCCGCGCTGAAGGCGCATTGCTGCGCGGGCCGAGCAAAGTGGACATGGGAGTCCGTGTGCCCGAAACGTTGAGCGCCGAGGTATGGGTGCGGCTTGCCGTGCTCAGCCGAGGCCAGCTTACAACGGTTTTCCAGGACACCGGACGCCACGCAGGATTGGAGATCGTAGGGGACGTGGAACGCCTGCTGAGGCCCTGACACACCGCATGCCCAACTCCTCAAACAGGCGTGCGCACTCGGCTTCCGAGACAGCACATGCAGACCTGGCGACGGCGGAAAGTGAAGAGGTCAGGCGGCGGTGCCCACGTGTGCGGGGCGGACGAGTCGGCTCCAAGCTCCTGCTGGGTCGCACAGTACAACGCCAGGGATGTGAGCAAGCTCTTGCATTGATCCTGTTTGGATAGGCGGAGTCCGAATGAACAATCCTTCTTGGCTGGACCGAGGTGAATACCCGTTTGAGTCGCGCTATCTGGACCTGGAAATGGGGCAGATGCACTATGTAGATGAAGGAAGCGGCCAGCCGGTCGTCATGGTGCACGGCAACCCGACATGGTCGTATCTGTATCGACATTTGATCAAGCAGCTTTCACCGCACTACCGCTGCATGGCGATGGATCACCTTGGCTTCGGACTGTCAGACAAGCCAACAGACTGGACCTATCTTCCTGAGGAGCATGCCCAGAATGTGGCCTCGCTGCTCGAAGAGCTGGAACTGAGCGACATCACTCTCGTTGTTCAGGATTGGGGAGGGCCCATCGGGCTGTCCTACGCCATCAACCATCCCGAGAGGGTAAGACGCCTCGTCATCATGAATACCTGGATGTGGCCTGTGGGCAGCGACTGGTATTATGTTGCTTTCAGCAAGCTCACAGGAGGCTCGATCGGGAGGTTCCTGATCAGGCGCTACAATCTCTTCGCCCGAGTCATCATGCGCCAGTCATATGGCGACAAGGGCAGCCTGACGGAGCGTATCCATCAACACTACCTTCTGCCACTGCAGAGGCCAGAAGAGCGGAAGGGGTGTTGGGTCATGCCGGGTGAGATCCTTGGCTCTTCGGCGTGGCTGGGTGACCTGTGGGCCAGGCGCTCGGTGATCGCTGCCAAGCCCAAGCTCATCGTGTGGGGCATGAAGGACATCGCTTTTCGCGAGAAGGAACTGAACACGTGGCTTGAAGCCTTTCCCGATGCCAAAGCTGTCAGATTGGAAGGCGTCGGTCACTATGTTCAGGAAGAAGCGAAGGATCAGTTGGGTGAGGCGGTCAGGCGTTTTCTGAGCGCGTCGTAGGCTTCTTGGCCCCGCGCGCCTGTGGCTTACCTGGCCGTGGCCCTGAGTGACCCCTGCGCTCAGGCCGCCGCGCCAGCAGAGCCAGTGCTTCGAAGCTAGGGCAGGAGCGGCCCCAGCACATGCTGCGCAATCATGCCAGCCAACGGTGGAAACAGGAAGTTGGCACCGAACTGCAGCAGGGTGATCCGCGGACCGAGCGTCGCCAGGGCCGGCGGGAGATAGTGCACATTCCACAGCACCTTGCCGGTCAGCAGGCCCACTAATGCCCCTACGCCGGCCCCACCCTTGAACAAGGAAATGATCATGGGATATAGGGCGTAGGGAGGCCCTGGCAGAAGCGCGCCCACCGCACACCCCATCAGAATACCGCGCAGACCAGCCTCTCTCCCCAGCCAGCGACTGAGCTGTTGGCGCGGGATCAAAACCTCAAGCACACCTCCGATGACAAAGGACAAGATGAGAATCGGCAGCAGTCTGGCAAAGTTCGCCGCTCCCGCTTGCAGCCCCGCAACGAAGGTGCCCTGGCCACGGGCAAGTGCCACAATCAGCAGGATGGCGGCCAGGACGAGCATGATGATAGTGTCGGTATCCATGTCACCCCCACTTCGGAAGTACACACAGCGATGGTCGCTTCTGGCTCACCCCCGGCTGCAAACTACGGCTGCCGCTCCCGCAGCAGCCGCCTCAAGCCCTCGGCATCGGTGGTCGGAAACTCACACGCATAGTTGCGGCATACGTAGGCAGTGGCCTGGCCATCCACAGGAGTCTGGTATTCGGTGAAAGCGGCCAGCTGCGTGATCTTGGGTGCCACTCCATCCGGACGGAAGAGCACGACCTTGTTCGGTGCAAACTCCGAACGCAGGGCTCGGAGCATCCGCTGCACGTCATCAGCGCCCGGCCGGCCAGCGATCACCACTTCCAGTGATGGCCCAACGGCCAAGTCCACCGCCACCATCATCTGCGTGTGAGCAACGGGAGATGTCGAGATGCTCGTCGCGAAGGCGCGGCTCAGTTCAACTGCCCGCCGTTCGAGCTCTGGCCGCGCCGTCATTCGCGCCAGCCGCAGCAGGTTGAGCAGCGCCACTGAATTGGCTGAGGGCAGCGCACCATCGTAGATGTCCTTCTGCCTCACCAGCAGTGGCTCCCCATCGTCGCTCGTGGAAAAGAGGCCTCCCGCCTCCTCATCCCAGTAGTGCTCCAGCATCGTCTCGGTCAGGGAAAGCGCCTGCTGCAAATGCTCGACGTCAAAGCTGGCCTCATACAGTTCGAGCAGCCCCCAGACGAGGAAGGCATAGTCAGCCGCATAGGCGAGCACAGCCGCCTCGCCATCCCGATAGCGATGCAGCAGACGCCCGTCTTCGCGCACCATCTGGCTGAGGATGAACTCGGCAGCTTGCGCCGCCATCTGAGCGTACTCTGCACGGTCGAACGCCTGTGCTGACTTGGCCAAGGCCGCAATCATCAACCCATTCCAGTCGGTGAGGACTTTGTCATCCTTTAGCGGATGGACCCGCTGTTCGCGATGGGCAAACAGCGCCTGGCGAGCCCGTTCCAGTCGCGGCTGCAGCGCGGCTTCGGACAGTCCTATGCGAGATGCCGTTTCGGCCAGATCCTCCCGCAGGTGCAGGATGTTGCGGTTGCTCTTCCTACCCGTTGCCTCGTCGGCAAAGTTGCCGTCGGCGCCTACCTGGAAAACATGCGCCACGAGTTCTGCCTCCTCGCCGAGAACCTGCTCCAACTCGTCCAGCGTCCACAAGTAGAATCTGCCCTCTTCCCCCTCACTGTCCGCATCCTCTGCAGAGTAGAACCCGCCAGAGGACGAACGCATGTCTCGCACGATGTAGCTCAGGATCTGCTCGGCTGTGCGACGATAGGCAGCGTTTCCAGTCGCCTGGTACGCCTCGGTGTAGGCCATCGCCAGCAGCGCCTGGTCATAGAGCATCTTCTCAAAGTGCGGCAGCAGCCACTCTGCATCGGTCGAGTAGCGATGGAAGCCGAATCCCACGTGGTCAAATACCCCGCCAAGCCGCATTGCCTGCAGCGTTTGCTCAACCATCTGCAACGCCTGCGCATTGCCCGTGCGTCTCCAGTATCGCAGCAGAAACAGAAGGTTGTGAGGTGTCGGGAACTTGGGGCGAGTGCCAAAGCCACCGTGCCGGGCGTCGAAACGGCCAGAAAGCTGTTGGAAGGCCGTGTCCAACACGGCCTCGCCGAGCACATCGCCTGAGGTGTCCTGCTGCATCTGCCGCAGGGCATTCTCAACCCGCCCGCCGATGGCCAGCAGCTCCTGGCGCCGCGTCTTCCATCGCGACTGGATCTCCACAACCAGCGACAGCATGCCTACTTGTCCCCAGCGATTCTCCTTGGGTATATAGGTTGCGGCAAAGAACGGCACCTTGTCCGGCGTCATGATGATGTTCAGTGGCCAGCCGCCCCGTCCGGTCATCATCTGTGCCACGGTCATGTAGACGTCATCGACATCCGGCCTCTCCTCGCGATCGACCTTGATATTGACAAAGGCCGCATTCATGGCCGCGGCAACCTCGTGGTCTTCGAAGGACTCGTGCTCCATCACGTGACACCAGTGGCAGCTCGAATAGCCGATGGACAGGAAGATGGGCTTGTCCTCTGCGCGCGCCCTTTCAAAGGCCTCGTCGCCCCACGGATACCAGTCGACAGGGTTGTCTGCGTGCTGGAGCAGATAAGGGCTCTTCTCGTCGATCAAGCGGTTGCTGTGTCTGTTGTCGATCATGGGCATAGTGGGTCCCTCCTGTGCCATCTGGCGGCATCCTACGCTGAGGCCGGCCGTGGCGCTCAGCGTCACGCTGATCAGCAGCGCGATCAACACTCGATACCGCTTTGCCTTGTCATCACAGGTCGGCTGCAGCGGGCATGGCAGTCGGGGGCCGCTCCCGCCGCCTAATCCCATCGAGCGACCAGCCGCTCACGCGTCTGGATCATCGCGCTTGCTGAGATAGTGCATACCTTGCGTCTCCACGTATCCGAGGCGGGCAAACAGCCTGAGCGAGGCTGTATTCCCTGGTTCGATCAGCAGGGCAATGACCGTCATTCCCTGCTCCTGCAAGACCCGCTCGGCCTCAGCCACCAAGCGCTTGGCATAGCCCCTGCCTCGCCACTCTGGCAGCACGGCAAGGCGGTTGATCCAGCCCTTGCGACCATCGTGCGTGAGTAGCACCACAGCCACCAGCTCGCCTTCGCGCTCCAGGCCGAGCATGGTATGCGTCCCGGTGGCCAGCTGGCGCTCGAATGCCAGCCGGCTGTCCCTGCCCAGGGGCCTCACCGAATGGAGTCCGGCCCGCTGCCAGACTGACATCCAACGCTCATAGTCATCAAGCGACAGGCAGCGTACCGATTCGCTCACCGCAGTACTGTCTTGTCTGTCCACTGTTCTGTACCCCTGCCCAACAAGGCGTCGACGTCATCGTCGGCGCGCAATGTCGTCGAGACCCCTTTCGTCGCCGTCGTCATCCACTCTCCGGTTGCCAGGGCGGGAATTGGGCTGAGAATAACATATCCCCGGTGCCAGGTCAATCACCCGCTAGCGTGCCCAACCACGGGCAGTCAGTCGCGCTCGTTCTTGTCAGGCCCTTCAAGATGCGCTACACTTCCGTTAGGGCCGCGGCTGTGCTAGCCGGGCACGAGCCCGCGCAGTCAGTCCACCAGCAGCCTCGCCCAGCAACACGGAGACCACAACGCTGACATGGAGCATTCTGCCAACCAACCAGCGAGTAGACGCAGCCTGAGACGACGACTCTCTCTCTCAGCCCTTTTGCTGTGTGCGGCGGCGTGCTGTCCTGTCTCTTCCGCCGGTGACGCACAGATGCCTGCTGCTCAGACCCGCCACCATCAGACTGCCCCATGGACGATCGAGCTTGTTGGGCAGATCGGCGGCGTGACCTATGCTGTGGCGGCCCTACCGGATGACCGCGTACTGGCGGGCTTTGGCCCACGCGTGATTGCGCTGGACCTCAGCGGGGACACCCCAGTCGTGCTCGGAGAGACGGTGGTTCTGCCTGCTGTGGTCTGGGACATTGCCACGGCACAGGACCTTGCCGCAGTTGCTGCTGGGCCAAGCGGCGTGCACCTGTTTGATATCTCCGATCCGTCCGAACCTGCCCTGCTTGCCTCTCTGAGCACGCCAGGCTTTGCCGACGCTGTCACCATGGCGGGGCAGTACGCATTCCTGGCCGCTGGCCCGGCCGGGTTGCAGGTGATTGACGTGTCTGACCCCACTCAACCACACGTAGTGGGATCCGCCGGCACGCCGCACTATGCTGATGATGTTGCTGTAAACGGCGGTTTCGCCTACCTGGCCGGTGGGCGCTTTGGTCTGCGCGTTTTCGACGTCAGCGACCCGCAGCAGCCGCATGAGGTGGGGGAGTGGCGCACCCCGGAATACGCTTCCAGTGTGGCCGTCTCCGGCCAAGTCGCTCTTGTCACCGACGGGGATCGCGGTGTGCGGTCCATCGACGTCTCCCTTCCAGAAGCGCCCCAGGAGCTGGGTGTCTACAACACCTTCGGCTATGCGCGCGACGTTGCCACTTGTGGTGAGCACGCCTTTGTTGCCGATGGTCAATGGGGCCTCCAGGTGCTGGACATCAGCGACCCTTCAGACATACGTTGGCGAGCGTATGTGGACACGCCTGGCTACGGACGTGCGGTGGCCGCAGCACCCTGCACCGGCAATGGCACTCAAACGGTCTATATCGCGGACGAGCAGATGGGACTGCGCGCAATCGATGTCTCCGACGCCAGCCAGCCGGCAGAGCGCGCGGCCTTTCTCACCGTTGGCTATGCCAGTCATGTCGCTCTGGCCGATGCGCACGCCTTTGTCAGCAGCGGCCGGGCTGGAATGCAGATTGTGGATGTCAGTGCCCCGCAGGCGCCACGGCAGCTGAGTGCGATCCGGACCGCTGGCGAAGCCAAGGCGGTCAGCGTGCTTGCCGGGCATGCCTATCTCACCGACGGCCTGGGCGTCAATGTGATCGATGTGTCAGCGCCGGAGCAACCGCGCACCGTGGGCTTTGCCACCGTATCTGGCCTGGCACTGGGCATTCGGGCCGTTGCGAATCATGCCTACGTCGCCGCCGCCACGGCCGGCCTGCAGATCCTGGACATCTCAAACCCAACGCAGCCGGATCTGGTTGGCTCGCAAGCGACACCTGGATTGGCCACAGACGTGGCCATTGAAGGCACAAGGGCCTACGTGGCCGACGATTCACAGGGACTGCGCGTGATCGACGTCACTAATCCCTCCCAGCCGCAGGAGATTGGCTCAGCTGCGGTGCTGGGTCGAACTCTGGGTGTGGCGGTGGTGGGCCACAGCGCTCTTGTCGCTGCATACGGCGGGGGCCTGAGAATCCTCGATGTGAGCAACCCAGAGCGTGTTACAGAGGTCGGATCCGTCGCCACGCTGGCCGGCGCACAGAGCGTCGCCCTGCGCTACGGCGTGGCCCTTGTCGCCATTGGCACTGGCGGTGTGCGTCTCGTCAGCGTCTGTGAACCAGCTCTGGCGAAGGAGATTGGACAGTTTGACACGCCAGGGATCGCCGAGCACGTCGCCGTCGGCGAAAGGTACCTGTATGTGGCGGATGGTGAGGCCGGCCTGGTCATCCTGCGCCTCGTCCTCTTCGACACCTACTTGCCACTCGTACGCCGCGATTGAGCCTGCCCGCACACTACAGCACGATCCGGCCCGGCCTTCGCACAGGACACATTTCGCCGTGCGGGCTGCGACCATACCCGCGAGTCGTGATCCCCGATGAGGGATAGTCGCGTTGGCAGGCTGGCCATTCAAGGATACAATCCAACTGACTCAGTCCGCCTGGGCGACCATTGCTGGGCCATCACTGCAAACACACCTTCGAGCGGAGGCAACATGCCATCAAGCAGATCGGAGCGCATCCCGCCGTTCATCGTCATGGATGTCCTCGAGCGCGCCAAGGCGCTTGAGGCAGATGGGCATGAGGTTATTCACCTTGAAATCGGCGAGCCGGACTTTGAGACGCCGCACAAGATCCGCGAAGCAGCGATAGCTGCCATCGAGCGCGGCGAAACACACTACACACACAGCCTGGGCATCCTGCCCCTTCGTGAGGCCATCTCCGCGCACTACCAACAGCGCTATGACGTGAGCGTCTCACCCGATCAGGTCATTGTCACTATGGGCACATCACATGGTCTGCTCTTGACCCTATGCTCGCTGCTGAATCCTGGCGACGAGGTGATCCTCTCCAATCCAGCCTACGCCTGCTATCCCAACTTTGTGCGATACCTTGACGGCCAGCCGATATCGGTCCCCGTGTACGCTGAGCAGGGCTTTGCCCTGCAACCAGAGTCTGTGCGCGAACGGATCACCGAGCGTACGGCAGGCATACTGATCAACTCGCCCTCCAATCCAACGGGCAACCTGCTGCCGCCCGCGGCCTTGCAGGAGCTAGCAGGTCTGGGTTGCCCTATCATATCGGACGAGATCTACCACGGTCTGGTTTACGGGGAGCGGGAGCACTCGATCCTCGAGTACACCGATCAGGCGTTTGTGCTCAACGGCTTCTCCAAGCTGTACGCGATGACCGGTTGGCGCCTGGGCTATGTCATCGCTCCGCCGGAGTTCGTGCGCCCCATTCAAAAGACCCAGCAGAATCTGTTCATCTGTGCCAGTTCTGTCTCTCAGTGGGCCGGGCTCGCCGCCCTAACCGAGGAGCATCCGGAGGTTCCCAGGATGCTTGAGACGTACGATCGCCGCAGGAAAGCCATGGTGCAGGGCCTACGGCGCCTTGGCTTTGTCGTGGCTGTCGAGCCTACGGGCGCCTTTTACGTGTTTGCCGACGCCCGGGGCATGGGCTGCACAGACTCCTACGAACTGGCCTTTGACATCTTGGAGAAGGCGCACGTGGCCGTCGCTCCGGGCATCGATTTTGGTTCCAATGCTGAGGGATTCGTCCGCTTCTCGTACGCGAACTCGCTCGACAATATCGAGCGAGCTTTCGCACGCCTGGGGCACTACCTTGAGACGTGCGAGCTACTGAATGGGTAGCGGCGGGACAGGCACGCCTTGCGGTCGGACCGTGGCGCTAGGCTGGCGGGGCTAGAGAAGCTACTCCGAAGATCTGCTTTGCAGCCCTGTCGCGTCCTCGGGCAGGACATCCAACGCTGAAGCGCCGCACCGTGCCCGCCGCTTGAGTCCCCCTCTGCGGCTGATGCCTCAGTAAATCACCTCGACACCGACTTCTGTGATGCGCTCGACCGTGTTGGTCTCCTGCGGCCGGTCAAAGCCGGGTTGGATATCCCCATGCACGGTATACGGTCCCACTGTGGACCAGTACCCAGCGCTCTGGCTCGACACGAACTCCACGCCCGTGATGCACTTGGCGCCCTTGTAGCCATACTTCCAGGGGACAATCAGCCGCAAAGGTGAGCCATACGGATCAGGCAGGAAGCCATCGTCGATCCGATACGCCAGCAGCACCCGGTCGCGCACCAGATCCTCCACAGGCAGCACTTCCCAGTACTCATCCGCGCAGGTAAATCGCACGAACTGCCCTTCTAGCTGTGGCCTGACCTGCTCCATCAGGGCTGCCAGCGTGAAACCGCCCCAAGCCGCCTTCCAAGACCACCCTTCCACGCACACCATTCGAGACGTCTGCTCAACAAGTGGCAGCTGCTGAATGTCGGCGAAGGTTAGGTTGAGGGGGGTGCTAACAAGGCCATCCACCGACAGACGCCACTTCTCAGGTGTTGGAGGCACAAAGGGGTTGAAGTAGCGGATGTTTCGATCTGGCCGGTTCGCGTTGCGCACCACCAGACCGCGCACCAGCATAGGCTTCGCCACAAGCGTCGGAAGGGGTTCTGCCGTAGCATCCGGGGCCGGAATTGTCGGCACAGTTGGCTGCGGCGCCAGACATGAAGTCAGCAGTGCACCCACTGCACCACTGAGCGCCAATTCGATGAACTGCCGTCGGCTGATCGGTTTCACTGGTCACCTCACCACCGCAAGCCCA
>Ga0180437_10007696_pt1 | contig 13935 bp, 10 predicted proteins | sample SS_ome_4_FD_132410 | JGI IMG/M metagenome (GOLD analysis project Ga0180437, IMG submission 132410) | Hypersaline lake sediment archaeal communities from the Salton Sea, California, USA - SS_3_D_1 metaG | ecosystem: Environmental > Aquatic > Non-marine Saline and Alkaline > Hypersaline >...
AAGAGAGACATGTTCAACTGATAACCCATGACGAGATGTACTTTCGCAGTATAACCGTTTCTACCCAAACAAAAAATTCCTATCGGATTCGTTGTGAAAAGGTACAAGGATTGATTAACGAGGTTTTAGATGCTTGAGTTCATACGTGTTCAGGGGTTCAAGACCTTGCTTGATGCCAGCTTCCCGTTAACGTCCCTGAATATTTTCACCGGATTAAACGGGATGGGCAAATCAACGCTAATACAAACCTTACTGTTACTGAGGCAATCGTATGAACGCAACACCTTATTTGATAACGGCCTGTTGTTAAAAGGAGAATATACTACTCTTGGTACAGGAAGTGACATCCTTGCAGAGCAGTCGGAAACAAATAGTTTACAATTCATTCTGACTTGGTTGCAGCAAAAACCGTTGCAGCTCTGTTTTCATTATGCTCCACAGTCAGACTTGCAACCGCTGGATCACCGTATTTCCTTTGAAGAAGATCACTCACCTGAGACAATAAGTTTATTTAATAAAAAATTTCAGTATATTTCCGCTGATCGAATAAGCCCGGCAGCTTCTTATGAGGCATCCAGTTATTCAATTGACAACCTTAACTCGTTGGGTAATCACGGGGAGTATACAGCTCATTTCATTGCGGAAAATGGATCAAAATCCCTTGCAGTGAAGGCCTTGCGTCATCCCGAGGCAGTTTCTCCGGCCTTATTGGAAAATCTTGATTGCTGGATGGCGGAAATTTCACCCGGTCTGCGTATCCATGCAACCATGCAGCCTGCCACGAATTCGGTATCTCTTGGCTATGCCTTTGATCAGGGCAAAGAAATAACCGCTGATTTCAAACCACAGAATGTCGGTTTCGGTATAACATACGTGCTGCCGGTTATTACAGCTATTCTCCGTACTCAACCGGGCGACATGCTGATCATCGAAAATCCGGAATCGCACCTCCATCCAGCTGGTCAGGCTTTAGTGGGCAAATTATGTGCAATCGCTGCAAAAAGCGGAGTACAACTCTTCATTGAAACCCACTCCGACCATTTCCTCAACGGAGTACGGGTTGCTGTAAAGGATGAAGTCATTGAACCCGATGACGTGAAGTTCTTTTTTCTGGAACGGGACAAAGGATCTGCTGCCCATGCCTCTACGGTTATTTCCCCAGAGATTGACAACAACGGACGCATGAGCTGCTGGCCAGACGGTTTTTTTGATGAATGGGACCGCCAGCTGGAGAAGCTATTGTGAGTCACCCGCTCGTCTTTAATCATCATTCTCTGCCGTTGAATTCAGCTGATGATATTCATCCGGCAGTCAGCGAATTTCTGAAGATCTCTCTCCGAGTGCATCGGATAGGATTCACGGTTATTCTGGTCGATGAAACCATTGACAAAGCATGGTTCAGGCTGGAACTGCTTCAAGGATACTTCTGGAAGGACTGGCATGATCAACAGAGTAACAATCCCCAAACCAAGGATCTCATAAGGACTTTTCGCCGTATTGCAACGCAACAACCGCTCTTCTCACGTCAGGATCATGCTGATAATGTGGAGCTGTTTGATGTCCGCTTACCTGAAACGGAAGAAAATGTACCGGCCCTGAAAGCTGCGGCTTGGCATGAATCCCCCCTGCTGAGTTTTCCGACCCGCCCTCCTTGGACTGCTTCCCCTATCCCTGTTTTTATTGAAAAAATGTCCGATGATGGTGAAATCGTCAATTCCACGGACGAATTGCGCAACCTGTATTCCATTGAGCAGTTTGAAAAGGAAAAACAGGAATTACAGGAAAAGGTGCAACGTCAAATTCGTTCAGGTAAAGAGTTGCTTGAGCAATCGCAGACCGTATACCCCTATTTGTGCTTTTGCGATAAATCTCAAGAGCAACTCAGAACATGGCTGTACCCGGTAAATTTACTTGAACAGGTTAAAAATGCCCTGAATGTCCTCAATACCTTTGCGGAGTATTGGCGTGACGGGCGCATTGCCGGATATACTCATGACGAGTTGCACCGACTTGGTCTGAAAAATAACGTCAGCGGAGAATCAGAGTCGGTCAGGAACAATCCGAAGCTGAAGAGGGCGCGGGAATTTTATCTTCCAACGGGCGAAAAGGCTTTCTTTGAATATCACGTTAAATTCCCCAGAGGAATCAGGATGCACTTCTTTGTCCCGCCGGAAAACCATACGGTCTTTATAGGGTACATTGGACAGCATCTTCCTCTGTAGTTTTTTTATTCCAATTTCCGCCGGAGGGCGAGATAAACAATGCGTTTTTTTCTTCGCAAAAAACTTATACAACTTGTGCTCATTCTACCAGCAGTAGCCATGCTTTCCTTTGCCCTGCTCCAGCTCTCACCCATTGATCCGGTTCAGGCCTATATCGGGGCAGATATGCTCCAGATGAGTGAGGCGCAGCGGCAGCAGATTGCCCAACGATGGGGGCTTGATCACCCCCCATTGCTGCGTTATCTGCATTGGCAAAAGGAGATCCTGACCGGCAATATGGGACAATCCTTGATTTTTCAGGAACCAGTGACTTCGGTCATTGCCCGTCGTTTTTTTCCTTCCCTGGCCCTGATGGGAGCAGCCTGGCTGCTTTCCGGCATCATCGGCTTTATCCTTGGCATCCTTGCCGGGCTCAGGGAAAATTCGTTGATTGACCGGGCCATCCGTCTCTATGCCTATACCCTGGCCTCCACCCCGACCTTTTGGCTGGGTATGCTGCTGGTGATTGTCTTTTCCGTGCAGCTGGGCTGGACCCCGGTCTGCTGCGCCTATCCGCCGGGCATGGATCCTGCGGATGTCAGCATAGGGCAATGGCTCCGTCATCTCCTCCTGCCAGCCGCCACCCTGAGCATTATCTCGGTTGCCGCAGTGACCTTGCACACTCGGCAGAAGCTGCTGGAGGTAATGAATAGCGACTTTGTCCTCTTTGCCCGGGCCAAGGGCGAATCCACCTGGGGCGTCTTTTATCGTCATGCCCTGCGCCATACCCTCTTACCCGCCCTGACTATCCAGTTTGCCACCTTTGGCGAGCTCTTTGGCGGCTCCATCCTGGCAGAGCAGGTCTTTTCCTACCCTGGCCTGGGTGAGGCCACCATTAAGGCAGGTCTGGGCGGAGACATTCCGCTGCTGCTGGGGATAGTCCTGGTCAGTGCCCTGTTTGTCTTTTTCGGCAATGCAATAGCAGATCTCCTGTACACGGTTATTGATCCCCGAATGAAACAGGCCACCGTATCATAATATAATTTCCATCCCTCCTCTCGGGGCGGGAAAATTAAACTATAACATCACATGCTCCATCAACGAACCCGTGCCCTGGTCACAGCGGGCACCTGCGCTACCTTTCTGCTTGCCATTATGGCGGCGTATTATTTTCTGGTCCCAGAGACCCTGCATACCAACCTGAGCCTGCGTAATCAGCCACCGGGCCTCAGTCATCTCTTTGGCACCGACTGGATGGGCCGCAACATGTTTCTGCGCACCATTGCCGGCCTGCGCCTCAGCCTCCAGACCGGCTTGATGGCAGCAGCAGCCAGTGCCGTCATTGCCTTATTTCTTGGGCTGGCCGCCGGGATCATGGGTGGCTGGGTGGACGGGATAATTTCCTGGCTCATTGATGTCTTTATCACCCTGCCGCATCTGGTTCTCCTGATCCTGATCTCCTTTGCCTTTGGTGGTGGCCTGAAAGGCGTGACCATTGCGGTGGCACTGAGCCATTGGCCGAGGCTGGCCCGAATCATCAGGGCAGAGACCATGCAGCTCAAGGATGCGCCCTTTATCCGCCATGCCCGCTGCTTTGGCAGAACGCCCTGGCAGATTGGTTGGCAACATCTGCTGCCTCATCTGATCCCGCAATTCATCATCGGGCTCCTGTTGCTCTTTCCCCATGCCATTCTTCATGAAGCAGGTTTGACTTTTGTTGGTCTGGGGCTTTCACCCCATGAACCGGCGGTGGGCATCATCCTGGCCGAGGCCATGCGCCATCTCTCTACCGGGCATTGGTGGCTGGCAGTTCTGCCCGGCGCAGCCCTGCTGCTGATGGTCAAGGCCTTTGATATCCTGGGCGAGAACATGCGGGTGCTGCTGCAACCGCGCACCAGTCAGGGGTAATCGTAGAATCGTAGTAGGGGCACGGCATGCCGTGCCCCTACAGTCTGATAATCAAGGATCACATCGTGTTAACAATAGATAAATTGTATATCAGCTTCAGCCGTTACGAACACGGCCTGCATCGCCAACAGGTCACAGGTTTGAACGGGGTTTCCTTCTTTGTCCGGCCCAAGACCATCAACCTGGTGACCGGGGCCAGTGGGGCAGGGAAGAGCCTGCTGCTGGCTGCCATACTTGGCCTGCTGCCTGCCAACAGCACCTGTCAGGGACATATTTTCTTTAACGGAAAGGAATACAGAAATCCGGCTCCCTTGCGGGGGAAAGAAATTGCCCTGATCCCCCAGTCAGCAGAGGGACTGGACCCCTTGCAGCGGGTGGGGAAACAGGTGCGCAGGGCTGCCCGTCTGGCAGGTCTTTCCAGGAAAGAAGCGAGCGAGCAGACTGAAGCGGTCTTTGCGCGCTACGGACTGGGCTCCGATGTCCTGCGCCTCTATCCTTTTCAGCTTTCCGGGGGCATGGCCACCCGTGTCCTCCTGGCCTGTGCCACCGTGGGCAGGGCGCAGCTCCTGCTGGCTGATGAGCCCACCACCGGGCTGGATGAGGAAAATTGTGAGCAGGTCTTTGCCCATCTCCGCCAGTTGGCTGATGAAGGCCGGGCTGTCCTGCTGATCAGTCATGATATCAGCGGGGCTTTGCCCTTTGCCGATGATGTCACTATTCTTAAGGACGGTGCTCTGGTGGAGACCATGTCAGCAGCAGATTTTCGCCAGGGGATCTGTGCTGAATCGTACAGTCAGGCCCTGTATCTGGCCTTGCCGCAAAATGGTTTTATCCTTGAGGAGGAACAGGCCCATGCTTGAAGCCAGCCAGCTTTCTTTTTCGTATAATGGTGGGAAGCCTCTTTTCACGAATATGAACCTTACAATCCAGCTCGGAGAGGTGATCGGGCTTATCGCACCGAGCGGCTCTGGCAAAACCACTCTGGCCAAGATTCTCAGCGGCCATCTTCCGGCGCAGGGTGGGGAAATCCGGCTCAACCGTAATCCTATTCCCCGCAGGACGTTCCATCCTGTCCAGCTGATCAATCAGCATCCTGAGCAGGGCTTTAATCCCCGCTGGCCCCTGGAGCGTTCTCTGGCTGAATCCTTTCAGCCCAATGAGTCTCTGCTCGCCCAATTAGGGATTAAAACATCCTGGCTCAATCGCTATCCCCATGAGCTGTCCGGGGGCGAACTTCAGCGTTTTGCCATTGCCCGTGCCCTGAATCCGCAGACAGCCTTTCTCATTGCCGATGAAATCACCGCCATGCTGGATGCCATCAGCCAGGCCCAGATCTGGCAGGTGTTGCTCTCGATGGTTGAAGAGCGGAAACTCGGCATGCTGGTTATCAGTCATAATCCGCAGCTCCTCACTCATATCTGTACCCGCAAGGTGAGCATGCATGAGCTTGCTTGCTGAGTGTGTATCCACATCCAGAAGTTACCTAAGAAATACGCCTGACTGGCTTTTCTGTTTTTTGCTTGTGCCGCAACTGTATTTACCCTGTATCTATCTGTTACGTTAATAAATTTTAAGAAAAACAGTTGACAGGCACGAAGTAACAGGGCTATATAATTTCGTTCATCATAACGATGGGCAATGCATAGTTCATGGTCTATATCATACAGGTATTCTGTGTATACGAATATAGATATTTTGAGATATAGAATACCTCATTCATGGTTGCAAAATACTTGTATTTTGATGCACAAAATACAGGAGATAAAAAAAGGAGAACAGTATGCCGGTAAAATACAACGTTCGGATAAACAGACTGACCGAGCCTCCGTCTTACGCATGTATCACGACCGCAGAAGAGACCCTGGGCGATGACCAGATTGCGGAACTTATTCATATTCTGAATCCATCGATCACCGCTGCGCAGGTCAAGACGGTTTTGCAGAACTTACGGCAGGTTGTCATAGAGCAGGTTGCTGACGGCAAGTTTCTCAAGTTGAAGAATTTTGTCTCCTTCATGCCGCGCATCCCGGTGCGTCTGGACCTTCCCACTGATGACATTCCACCTGATGCAGTGAAAGTGGCTGCCAAGATCCCAAGACAGCTCAACCAGGCTGTTCAGAGCATCGCTACCTATGAACGGCTGGGATATCCGTCCAAGGCCCCTGAAGTGGTTGTCGGGTATGAAACAAAGACTGAATACTCCCGGTTCATCCGGGAAGGATATCCGTTCCGTCTTACCGGAAAAAATATTGGTTTTGATGGTACTGACGAGGATCTGGGAATCTTTCTGCTTGATGCCAATGAGAATGAGATTGAGCAGGACAAGATCGGTCTCAATGACCCATCCAACGTGATCATCACTGCGGATTTCGGCGGAGAGCCTGCCGGGTCTCCCAATGTCGAGAAAACTATTCTTTGCCGGAACAGATATACCCGGAACGGTACTCTCCGGGAGGGTTCATACGAGTATGTGCGGAGCATGAATTTTATCTCTTCTGAACAGCTTGAGATGTTTGTGGCTGGTGCAGATGCAACCGGCCCTGTTCAGGCTGTGCAGCACGATGCGGAAGCTGAGGAGTGTCGGGTTGAGGCGATCTTGAAACCGGACAATACCATAACATTGGCAATCGGCCCCTACACCGGGGACATGGGGACTCCGGTTATTGTCCCAACCAATGGTGGTGAAATCACTCTTCAGGGCCTTACATCCGGTGTGGATGTGATCCTTGCTGTTGCAGATGCAAATGCATACCAGGCTTTGTACGACTTTCTGCTTGCCCGGGGACGATATGTCCTGGAAGTCTGCACTATGGATCAGTTCGGCGGTGCCTGATAAGAAACACCCCCCAGTCCTTCCTCCGAAGGGCTGGATTCCTTCCCCTCACACAGTAACCATCTCTGTCTTTTCTTCTAAGCCTCTCATGACATTCAGGAAAAACCAGCCCGTCTCCACGGGCATTTTGCCCTGTTAGTCGGGAAAATCCCTGATCTATACTCTGATTAAGGGAAGTATCTTGTACGACTTGTCCTTGTCCTGACTTGTATCTCCTTAACATAGAGAGATTTTTTCTTCTCCCGGCGCCTTCCCGCCTTTTTGCTCTTGCCCGTTTTTTCCCTGTGCCGCTGTGAAAAATCCCAGAAAAATGAGGTTATTACCCTATTGTTCAGGCGTGTCTCTGTCTGTTACCCTGCCTCGTTATAAAATTTGTACTACATAAGAGTGTAAAATTTTGAAAAGAGATGCTGATTCTGAACAGACAGCAGAACCAAGGAAATATGATGGTTCTGTTTGTCGATGTGGAAAGAAGGAGGAGAACACCAGGTATGAAGAAACAGATGATGCCAGCACTTGCCCTTGCTGTCCTGCTTGCAGGGAAGGCTTCTGCCCAGGAGCAGGCGCAAGATAAGACCCACGCCTTGGACGAGGTGGTGGTCACAGCCACCCGTACCCCGCATACCCTGAAGGACGTGCCAGTGGAGACAGTGGTGGTCACTCGACAGGAGATAGAACAGAGTACGGCCCAGAACGCCATAGATGTGCTCAAGACCGTGCCTGGCATCAATACCTCGGTCCATGATGATGTGTTTGGTACCTATACCTGGCGGGCCAATATGCACGGCCTTAATTTTAATGACGGCTACGGCCTGATCCTTATTGATGGGCAACGGGCTATGGGCTGCGGCCAGAGTGGTGGTATGGGCGAGTATGGTATCGGCCTTAACCAGCTGCCTGTGGATATGATTGAGCGGATTGAGGTGGTCAAGGGACCGAGCTCGGCCCTGTATGGCAGCGATGCTATGGCCGGGGTGATCAACATCATTACCCGCAGGACCCCGCAGCAGATGACCGCCCGGGCAGGTGCCTCCTATGGCTGGTACACCATCAAGGAAAAGGTCAATGCTGACGGGACAACATCCCCGGCCTCGGACGATGGTGATTACCGCAACACCTCCCAGGCCTATCTCTCTTTTGGTGATAAGCCCTCAGAGCGTCTGGGCTATCTGGTGAATTATAACTACGAGTCTGCTCAGGATGCACGGGATACCCCCATTGACTCGGATCGGCATTCCCTGATGACCAAGGTTGATCTGGCAGCCAGCGAGAGCATGGACCTCTTTCTCAAGGGCGAGGCCAGTTCCTATGAAAAGGAAGATAACCGAGAGGAAGACAGCCTGCGCCTGTCGCCGGGTATGGAGTGGCGGCTGAGTAAGGATACGTTCCTTGCAATCAAAGGCTATGTCTATAACTGGGACTTTGTTCACGGTTCACCGGGCTATGCCCACGGCTATAAGTACGGAGATATCAGCTATAACCAGGGCGAATTGCAATATACCTGGTACGCCAATGACAGCAACACCCTGACCTTGGGTGGAGAGCTGCAACGCCAGGCCATTGACTATACTATCGAGAACCCCACCGGCTCGGTGATTCGGGTGGATGAGGAGGTGGATACAGCCAGCCTCTATGCTCAGGATGAGCTTGTCCTGGGTGAGTCCCTGACTCTGGTGGGAGGTCTCCGCTTTGATGACCACTCAGTCTTTGACTCGGAGGTTAATCCCAAGCTGAGTCTGATGTATACCCTCTCTGAAAGCACGACCCTGCGTGCTTCTGCCGGACGTTCCTTCAAATCCCCGACCATCCGCCAGCTTTACTATAATACCCCGTATCAGCACGGCGACTACTATCTCCAGTCTAACCGGGATCTTCAGCCGGAGCTGGGCCTGGGCTACTCCGCAGGCATTGAGCAATGGCTGGCAGATGACCGGCTGATCCTCTCTGCTGGCCTGTTCCGCAATGAGGTAGAGGATATGGTGGTACGGGAAGACACAGGGCTGCTCTACGACGGTCTCCCTCTACAGAGCTATTATAATGTGGATGAGGCCACCACCCAGGGGCTGGAGCTCTCTGCCCGGCTCAACCTGGGTGAGTTTTCCTTTAACTGCTCCTACACCTATACGGACTCGGAAAATACCGAGACCGGAATGAATCTGGCCTATGTGCCGGAGCACAGCCTTTCCCTGACCCCGTCCTATAGCTACAGCCCCTATGGTCTTACCTTGAGTGGAGGCATCAGCTACACCGGCAAGCAGTACAAAGACAGTAGCAATACCTCAGAGATAGATGCACACACGGTTGTGGATGCCAGAATTGCTCAACAACTGGGTCAGCATATCACCCTGAGCCTTGAGGCGGATAATATCTTTGATTCCGATAAGGGCGATGACGGCAACTACCGTACTGGCAGGGCCTTTCTGGCCAAGCTGGATTATTCCTTTTAAGACCTTATTATCAATATCTGGTGAATAATTATGCGTAAAGTTATTGCAGCAGGCGCACTGACCATTGGTCTGAGTGGATTATTTTCTTCTCCGGCTTCAGCCCATTTCCCCTGGATCAACACAGACGGCTATACCCTTCACAGTGGGGAAACGCCGCATATTTCCATAGGCTGGGGGCATCGTTATCCCCTGGGCCGTTTTCTCCAGCAGGAAGACCTGGAGAGCATGAGTCTGCGGGAGCCGGGTGGGTATGCCATTCCTCTCAGGGCGAGCAACAGTGTGGAATTCGAGTCAGAAGAGGCTCTGAGCACTCCTGGCACCTATACTGTTGCAGCTCAGCGCAAAACCGGTTTCTACACCAAGACCACTGAGGGCGGTAAGCGCCAATCCAAGGAAGGTCTGGAAAACGTCCTTCGATGCTCTCGTTCTCATATGACCATGAAGGCCCTCCTGACAGTTGGAGAGGATGAGGGCGAAGTGAACAGTACTCCGGTGGGACATCCTCTGGAGATTATTCCACAGGCTAATCCTTCCTCTTTGCGGGCCGGTGATTATTTTCCGGTGCAGTTGCTCCTGTACGGCAAACCCCATCAGGGCAAGCTCTTTGCCACCTATATGGGTTTCTCCACGGAAAAGGATGTCTTTGCCTATACAGCAAAGACCGATAAAGAAGGCATAGGGGAAATTCGTATCCTCCAGCCCGGTGTTTGGCTGATCAAGGCAGAATACGAAGAGCCGTACTCGGATCAAACAGTCTGTGATGTTGAAGCGTTTTATGCCACCTTGACCCTGGAAATACAATAAATTGTTAGCATGAGCCATCTCCCTGCTCCCGACTGTGCTTGTATAGGCGTCGGGAGCAGTTTTTTTAGAGTGTTTATAATGAGTAGTACAGAGAGGGCTGTGCTTTTCCTGTCTTCTCAAACAGAAAGGAACGATTGATGAACGATAAGAACGTACTTGATATACAGGAAAGAAGTACCAGGAAATATCCCCTGTTACCTGCTGTTGCTCTGCTCTTGCTTTTTCCGGTTTTTGCCGGAGCAGCAGACCCGGTAATAACAGAGCAGCAGGAGACGGGTTCTTCCACCCTGCTTGATGAAGTGGTTGTGCGGGGGCAGGCTGTCAACACCAATCTCCAGAGCACCTCGGCTACGATTCTGGACAGTGAGGAGATCACGAACCGGGTCTATATTACCCCGCTGGATATGGTGGAGCAGACTCCTGGGGTCTCTGTTGTGCAGTACAAACAGGGAGGAACTGCGGCCAACTTCATCATGCGCGGCTTTACCGGGAATTCGCATGGCCCTAACACCGCTATTTATGTAGACGGTATTCTCCTTAATGAAGGCGACGGCTATGCAGATACCAACACCATTAATCCCAACGAGGTGGAGCGAGCAGAGGTTATCAAAGGACCGGCATCGGCCCTGTACGGCAACTACGCCTCTGCCGGGACCTTATCCTATTACACCAAAAAGCGCGTTGACGGACAGCAGGTGAAACTGCATTACGGTGCCCATAATACCTATGAGGGCAATTATGTCGGTGGATTCTCCACTGACGAGACCGATTATGTCTTTTCCCTGCTGAATTACCATACAGACGGCTACCAGGATAATTCCGACTGGGACAAGCTGAACGCCGCTACCCGGATCACCCACAAGATCAATGACTCCCTGAGTGCCAGAATCAGCCTGCGGGGCTTTAACTCAGACTGGGATGCTCCGGGCTATCTGACCCAGGAGAAGTTTGATGCAGATCCCACCCAGGCCGTGAGCGAGACCAACGGCGGCAGCAAAGATCGCCTGGAAGGCAGGCTGGACTTTGATTATCGCCTCAACACGACCTCCAAGATCCTCTTCTATCTCTGGAACTCAGACCAGAACTTCAAGCGCTGGTATGCAGGTGACCCGGAAGGGCTTGCTGCGGACACTATTGTTGGCAATCTCCGTGACTTTGACCGTACTGTTTACGGAGTGGGCGGAAGTTATAACTTTATCGGTAAGCTCCTTGACCGGGAAATGCACCTGACAGCGGGTGCCGATTATATGGTTGAGGATGATAGCCGCAAACGTTGGCGGCTGCTTGCCGGAACCGGCCGGGAAAAAGGGGAGCAGTTCTGGAATTATAATATAGATATGCAGTCTCTTGGGCTCTTTTCCGAAGGCAGTCTTCAGGTTACTCCTTTCCTGCGCCTGAACGTAGGCGCCCGCTTTGACTATTTTGCTGGAGATCTTGTGGACTACCTGGACAACGGGAATGAGTTTTCTATGGATACCCAGACTATTTTCTCTCCCAAGGCAGGTGGTGTGCTTACTCTGTTAGATGACCATCTGGAGCTGTTTGCCAATTACAGCCAGGGCTTTGCTCTTATGCCCGGCTTTTCCGAGATGGCCGCCTTTACCCAGGAGAACTGGGACCCACAGAAACGGACCCAGGTGGAGGCAGGTTCCCGCATCAGGCCTACAGATTGGTTTATGGCGGAACTTGTCGGCTACCAGCTCAAGACCTCAGAGGATTTTATAGAAAGCGTGGCAGGCTCTGGTAAGTTTGACAACGTGGGTAAGACCACCCGTAACGGCGCAGAAGTGCGGCTGGATCTGTACGGCTTTGAATACGGGTATGTTCACGCTGACTACGCATACATTGATGCGAAGTATGATGAATATCAGGTTGACGGTCAGTCCTATGCCGATAACACTGTGACCGGGGTACCGGAGCATGTTGTGAATCTGGAGGTGGGGTATAACCCGGCGAGCGGGGCAGGGGGACGGGTCCGTTATCATTGGGAAGCTGGCTATTATCTGGACAAAGAGAATCAGCAGGAATCAGATGACTGGGGCCGGGTTGACGCGCAGGTTTCCTATCGTTTCGGAGAAAAGGAACGTTACCTGCTTGCGCTGGATGTTATTAACCTCTTTGATGAGAAATATGCAGATTACACCTCAAGCAGCTCGTATTCTCCATCCTTGCCCTTGTCAACCTATCTGACCATGACTGTAGATTTCTAAAAAGTTTCTCCCCAAAGCTGCATTGACTCTATCGCAATACTGAACTGTTTTCTGCCCGTAGCAGATAGCGCTCCGCATCACTTGGCAGCAGGAGGCGTTCTGCAACCAGTTGCTCAACCGCAGCCTGTACTGCCTCCACATACCCCTGATGATCGCCATAACGGGCCTCAAGAGAGGGACGGGGATCACCGGTTATCAGGCGTTCCTCCTCTGTTTTTGCAAAGGGCAGGTAAGATCCCGTTAATCCGCAGAGTTCCCCCTCTGCATAACCGGGTTCTCTGAGGTTCCAACCGGTGTAGGTACCGAGAGGTGCCAGCAGATCAGGAGATTTAATTCCAGCCACCTCATTGCCATCACTGTCCACCCTGGGTACCAGGACCGTGTAATCTGCACCATTCACCAGAAAGGGTGGTTCCTGCAGGATGCCGCTCTCATCTACGCTAGAAAAACCCGGCCCGTAATCAATCAGGGTCAGTTCGTTGAGTAAACCTGTATAGGTCATGCCGGGAAGGGTCGGAAAGCCGATAGCAGTCTGAGCAGAAGGTGTCAGGGTACTCTTTTTAATGCTTGGAATACTGTTTTTCGGCGGCTGCCGATTCTCCGTGATCCACTCTTCCAAGGCCACAATCAATGCCCGCAGTTCAGGAATATAGCTATTGGGGTTACTCAGCTGCTGACATTGGGCCGATTTGATAGCAGGAAAGCCGGGAAAGGCAACGTGTTGAGTACTGGAGAAAAGATACATCCGCACATTACCGGGAATGCCCACATCATGTTTTCCTTCCGCATCTGTGCTGTGCAGAGAAGCCCGGCCCTGCCAATACTCGGTGGAACTTACCGTCCACATGATCTTCGGGCAGGTCCCGGTTGCCTTACAGCGATCCAAGATCCCTGCTGTTTGCCCTACCACACTGTCGCGGACAGGCATCCAGGTAAAGGGAGACTCATGGGAAGGGAAGAGGTGATCCTCATGTTGCCCGTAGGCGCGACCAGGTTGCCCGAAACGGACATTGATGGGAATGCGGCCAGGAGCAATATGTGGATTGGCCCCTTCAAAGACCATTCCTCCCTGTTCATCCTCATTAAAGCCAAGATCGATAAAGCTGCGAACAAAACGACCGCTTTGCGAGGTGCCATGCATCATTGCGGCAGTGACCTGGTCTGCAAGGGGATTTGGATTGCCGTAATCATCCGCCTCTGCATAACGCAGAAAGGTAACAAGATCACGGGTGGCTGCAAGCCCGAGGCCCAACACCAAGGGGTTTTTGGCCTCATAGACCAACTCATAGATAAAGTTAGGATCAAAGCCGTCCCTCAGGCAGATCTTGCCAGCATCAACAAGGCCGGGAAAAGGAACAGCAGTGCAATCAGCATAAGCCCACTCTGTCGAGGCGATGGCAATACCGGAATCGCTCTCTTTTTCCCGCATGGTCAGGGTGGCCTGCGTTGTGTCAAGGGTAACCGGAGGATAACTGATATGTTTATCTGCAGAAAATTCACCGCTGGAGAGATCCAGCGTGCTTATGGGGAAC
>Ga0180437_10007698_pt1 | contig 13933 bp, 14 predicted proteins | sample SS_ome_4_FD_132410 | JGI IMG/M metagenome (GOLD analysis project Ga0180437, IMG submission 132410) | Hypersaline lake sediment archaeal communities from the Salton Sea, California, USA - SS_3_D_1 metaG | ecosystem: Environmental > Aquatic > Non-marine Saline and Alkaline > Hypersaline >...
CATTGTGCTTACGTGTTCCGTGTTCCGTATTTCGTATTCCGTGTTTCGCCCTACTCCATCTCGATCGCCATCGCCACGGCCTCGCCGCCACCCAGGCACAGCGTGGCCAGGCCCTGTCTGAGCCTTTGGTGGCGCAGTGCGTAGATCAGCGTGACCAGGACGCGGGCGCCGGAGCAACCGATCGGGTGGCCGAGCGCGATCGCCCCGCCGTTGACGTTGACCTTCTCCCAGTCGAGCTCCAGATCCCGTCCATCGGCCAGGCACTGGGCGGCGAATGCCTCGTTCATCTCCACCAGGTCGTAGTCGTCCACGCTGGTGCCTGTCTTGGCGAGTAGCTTGCGCACGGCGAAGATGGGTGCAGTGAAAATCTTGATCGGCTCGACCGCGGCTTGATCGTAGGCGACGATGCGGGCCAATGGCTGGATGTCCAGTTCCTCCGCCTTGGCCCGGCTCATCACCACCGTGGCGGCAGCCCCGTCGGTGATGCCGGGTGAGTTGCCGGCAGTGACGATCCCGTCGAGCTGGAAGGCGGGCTTGAGGCGGGCCAGTTTCTCCAGGCTGGTGTCCCGCCGGGGGACCTCGTCGGTGTCGAAGAGGATCGGCGGAGCTTTGCGTTGAGGTACCTCGACGGGCACAATCTCGTCCTTGAAGCTGCCGGTGTCAATGGCGGCGACGGCCTTCATCTGGCTGTTGTAGGCGTACTCGTCCAGCTCCTCCCGCGTCAGGCCGTATTCGCGGGCGATCCACTCGGCTGCGTTGCCCATGTGCTGGTTCTCGAAGGCGCACCACAGTCCATCGTGGACCATCGCGTCCACCAGTTTGTCATCCCCCAGCCGGTAGCCGAAGCGGGCCTTGTGGAGCAGGTAGGGGCCGTTGTTCATGCTCTCCATCCCGCCGGCGACGAAGATATCGCCGTCGCCAGCGGAGATCATCGCCGCGGCCAGCATCACCGTTTTCAGACCGGAGCCACAGATCTTGTTGACGGTGGTCGCGCCGATGGTAGGAGGAAGACCGGCTTTGATGGCCGCCTGGCGGGCGGGGGCCTGACCTTGCCCGGCCAGCACGACGTTGCCCATCAGCACCTCGTTGACGGAGGCGGGGTCCACGCCGGCTCTATCGACCGCGGCGCGGACTGCCACGCCGCCCAGGTCTGAGGCCGATAGCGGGACCAGCGTTCCCTGGAATCGTCCGACGGGCGTGCGGACAGCGGAGACAATGACGGCTTCACGTTCGTTCCCTGTCATGTGTGACACCTCCTTGTCATTGATGATCCGTCACCTATTGGACATCCGCTCGAAGAGCGGGCACCCGCTTAAGGATCGGACATCTGCTCGAAGAGCGGACGTCCGCTTAAGGATTGGACCTCCGCTCGAAGAGCGGGCGTCCGCTTAAGGATTGGACCTCCGCTCGAAGAGCGGGCGTAGTCGTTCGTAGGTCTGATCTATCCATTCAGGGATGGTGCGTGTCTGTGCTACCACGGTCATGTAGTTGGTGTCTCCGCCCCATCGAGGGACGATGTGCAGGTGGATGTGCCCGGCCACCCCGGCTCCGCTTACCTCGCCGATGTTCATCCCCAGGTTGAACCCCTGGGGGTCATAGGCCGCGCGCAGCACCCGCAGGCTGAGTTGGGTCAGCGCGGTCAACTCGGCGAGGCTCTCTGCGTCCAGGTCCTCCAGCGTCGCCACGTGGGCGTAGGGGACGACCATCAGGTGACCGTTGTTGTAAGGGAAGCGATTGAGGACCACGTAACACAGCCGGCCGCGGTGGAGGATGTGGGCCTCAGTGTCCTCCTCGTGTGGCTTGACGCAAAACAGGCAGCCCGCCGGCAGTGGATCGTTACCTTGCAGATAAGCCATTCGCCAGGGAGTCCATAAGTGGCTCATTGCCATTGATTTTACACCCAATCGCCCCAGAAGGCAATTTGTTCGCGGCGAGGGCTCGCCACGCCGCGCGCGCCTGCGCATTGACTTCCGTGCGGCGTTGAGCTATACTCCGGCACAGTATCTTCTCCATACGTGGGGGAGTATGGGAGGTCTGTGGTGAAGGTTCTCACGTTGGTCAGGCACGCGAAGTCGAGTTGGAAGGACGCCAATCTCTCCGATCTCGATCGGCCGCTGAACAAGCGCGGCAGGCGGGACGCTCCTATGATGGGAGCGCGCCTGGCGGCGCGGGACGATTCCCCGGACGTGATCGTATCGAGCCCTGCTGTGCGCGCACTGGCGACGGCGGAGGCGATCGCCGAGGAGATTGGGTATCCCTGGTCGGAGATCGTCGTCGACGAAAGAATCTATGGAGCGGACGTGACGGACTGGCTTGAAGTCATCCACACCCTCGGCGACGTATGGGATCGGGCGATGTGCATCGGACACAACCCGGGCCTGACCGATCTGGTCAACTACCTGGCCGACGATCAGATTGGGAACGTGCCGACGTGCGGGATCGTCGACCTGGTGTTCGACGTCGACAGTTGGACACTCGTTGGTCGCGTCGATCCGGTGGACGTAGACTTCGACTATCCAAAAGCCAAGCCCCCTCCCGACCCTCGATCACGCAAGCCCCCTACGCAGTAGGGGGTCCCCTGACAGCCAACCCAGGCAGTGGTGCAACCCTCTTCCTGCCCCTCGATCACGCAAGCCCTCCACGAAGTGGGAGGTCCCGTGACAGCCAGCCCAGGCGCTCTGTATGAAACGCTTTGGAAACGCCACTTGTGGTAAACTGACGTTCGAATGGAAGATTCGAACAAACGTATGAAGACACATCAAAGCGGATCATGGATTTCTTCAGGCATACGGCTTGACCAATTCAGTAGTTGGGTCAAGGATACAGAGAGCAAGGAGGTGTAGGATGAAAATCGACGGTCGTTCTATCCGTTCAGCCCTGACGGCGGGGCTAGTTTTGGGTATTCTACTGGGTCCGTTTGCGCTCGTGAACGACGGGCTCGCTGCCGCTCGGATCGTAGATCCTATCTGCGCGACGTGCGCCAGCGAGGCTGTCCGCTACAACGACAGCGGTGCGGGTGTGCCCTTCGTGGCCAGCGCTGTACGCTACAACGACAGCGGTGTCGGTGACTTCCTGGCGACGAGGAGCGCGGCCGGAATTCTTGCCGACGCCGCCCGGTACCAGGCCCTGGCGGAGTTCTACGCCGGGATGGACATGGCCAGTGACATCCGCTACAACGACAGCGGCGCGGGTGCGCCCTTCGTGGCCAGCGACATCCGCTACAACGACAGTGGTGTGGGGGCATTCTTCGCCACCGGGGCCGTGGTCAGCGTCTCGACCAGCGTCATCCCATAGCAGAGCGATGAGCCAGCCGCCCCGACCACCCTGGTCGGGGCGGCTGCGCGTTGGGCACTTTCCTGTCCTTGGCGCAAATTCATCTGGTGACATATCGTTGACTCGTGCACAGTTTTCTGCTATACTGGTAACCACTCACGTTCATTCGAGTGAAAACGATGGAATCTCTCGATCCCACCCAAATTCAGGCCGCGCTGACCACCCAGGTGTTCGGGCGCGAACTGGTCTACCTCCCGCGCACCGGCTCGACTAACGACGTGGCGGGCAAACTGGCGGCGCAGGGCGCGCCCGAGGGCACGGTGGTCCTGGCCGACGAGCAGGTCGCCGGCCGTGGGCGCATGGGCCGGCGCTGGCTCGCCCCTCCCGGCACTTGTCTCCTCTTGTCGATCCTCTTTCGCCCCGACCTGCCCCCGGCCCAGGCCCAACGCCTGACGATGCTCTGCTCGTTGGCCGCTGCCGACGCGGTGGAGCAAGCTTCCGGGCTGCACGTGGATATTAAATGGCCCAATGACCTGGTGGTCAGAAGAAAAAATCCAAAATCCAAAATCCAAAATCCAAAGAGCGGGTCTCTGATCTCCGATCGACCATCTCGGTCCTGGAGGAAGTTGGCGGGCGTGCTGACCGAGACCGGGGTGGTGGATCAGTCTCTTGATTTCGTCATCGTCGGGATTGGGATCAACGGGAACGTCGAGCCAGAGGCGCTGTCCGCGCTGGCGCCGGACGCGACCAGTGTGCTGGCCGAGGTGGGACGGCCGGTGGACCGGGTCGCCCTGCTGGTCGCCCTGTTGTCCGGCGTCGAGCGGCGGTACGGGGCGCTGCGAGCTGGCGCGAGCCCGCATCGGGAGTGGGTGGGCCGGCTGGCGACGTTGGGCCAGCCGGTCACGGTGACCACGTCCGCAGGAGTGCTCGTGGGCGTGGCCGAATCGGTGGACGAGGACGGCGCGCTTCTCCTGCGCACGCCGGACGGACGGCTCCGCCGTCTCCTGGCAGGGGCCGTAGTGCTGGCGCACTGAGGTGCTGATGTTGGCAAAAAAAGACAAAGCCGTCGGTGGCGATACAACCGACGGCTTTGGGCAGCCGTTCCCCATACTGTGTCTTCGATGTTAGCTTCAGTGTGATGGCTTCGACGTCAGCTTTGGTGTGATGGCTTCGATGTTGACTTCGGTGTTGGCTTCGATGTTGACTTCGGTGTGTTGGCTTCGATGTCAGCTTCGGTGTGATGGCTTCGATGTTGACTGCGGTGTGTTGACTTCAATGTGTTGTTCGATGTGTCCGGCTGCCATATACCCCCGCCGCGACTCGAACGCGGGCCACCGGCTCCGGAGGCCGGTGCTCTATCCAACTGAGCTACGGGGGCGTTCACCTCACCCTGACCCAAATCATACCACATAAAGTCCTAACGCGCAAATCGGGCCTGCCTCACAGCCGCAGTTCCAGGCGGATCTCGTCCCGCACAGAGATGCCACTGAAGCCCGCTTCGACCCCACCGTGGTGCTCCAACAGCTTGCCCACCAGCACCTCCGTGATGGTGAACCCGAGTCGCTGGTACAGCCCCAATGCGGGCAGGTCGTCGTTGGTCGTGGCGACGATGATGCGCTCCGCTCCTTCGGTGCGCGCGACCTCGATCACCGCAGCGATCAGCTCGCGCCCGACGCCTCGGCCCTGCCACCGGGGGAGGACGTTGAGCATCACCATGTTGACCGCGTCCCCCTCGTGTGCGGTGCTGATGACGCCGACGATTTCGTCTCCGTCGCACGCGACGTAGGCCTGCAGTGCGTCCACCCGGTAAATGCGATCGAAGCACTCGACCTCGACCTCATCCCAGAAATACTGGGCCAGCCTGGCGATGTCCGGCCGGTCGGCGGGCGTGGCGGGCCGGAGGGTGAGCGGCGCCCGTGGGGCACGGCTTCGTGGGCCGGTCACCTCCAGCCGGGCGTGGGCCAGGCACAGGTACCGGCCGCTGCTGCGGTCGTGATAGATGGCGTTAGCCTCGCAAAATGTGCATCGTGCCATGATTGCTCCTTCTGAGGGGTAGTGTTACAATTATACCACAAGGATTGTGACACGATGCCCGGAATACTCTCTGTGGGGATACGATCTTGAGCGACTACGCGCATACAACCTGGCGGTTGATCTACTCGGCACCGGCCGACGGTGCTACCAACATGGCGGTGGACGAGGCTATCCTGCAGGCCGTCGCAGCGGAACAGGTCCCTCCCACGCTCCGGATCTACGCCTGGGAGCCGGCGTGCCTGTCCCTGGGCCGGGCGCAGCCGGTGGCCGACGTGGATCTGGTGGCGCAGCGGGCCGCCGGATTCGGGCTGGTGCGCCGGCCCACCGGCGGCAAGGCGATCCTCCACGTGGACGAGCTGACCTACAGCGTGATCGCGCCGCAGCAGGAGCCCCGCGTGGCCGGGGGCATTGTCGAGAGCTATCGTCGCCTGAGCGCCGGCCTGGTGCGCGGGCTGGAACGACTGGGCGTGACGGGCCTCGTGGCCGATCAGCGGGCGGAAAACCGCCGTCTCGAAGGCCCGGTCTGCTTCGAGGTGCCCTCTGATTACGAGATCACCGTCGATGGACGAAAACTGGTGGGCAGCGCCCAGATGCGCGCCCGGGGCGTGGTGCTCCAGCACGGCGCGCTGCCGTTGCGCGGCGACATCACCCGTATCTGCCCACTGCTGGCTGCCCATCCGGATCCCGACCGGGTGCGTGCCCGGGCGGCCACCGTCGAGGATGTCCTGGGCCGGCCGGTCGCCTGGGAACAGGCGGCTGAAGCGCTGGTGGCGGGCTTCTCCGATGCGTTGCGCCTCCACTTCGAACGGGGCACCTTGACCGGCCAGGAGTGTGCCTGGGCTGAGGAACTCCGGGCCGGCCGGTACGCGGCGGAGGATTGGACCTACCGGGTTTGACCCAATCCCCCACCCGTGTTATACTCCAGCCGTCCCTGGGGCATCCCGTACTCATTACGCTTCACGCATCACGTTTCACGCTTCCGCCATGATCATCGGTGCCTGTTCCATCGAGCTCCATCTACCCGGCAACGGATCGCTGAAAGGCAAGCGCAGCATCCTCAAGCCGCTCCTGATCCGTCTGCGCCGCGAGTTTAACCTGGCGACCGCTGAGGTGGCCTACCACGACGTCTGGCAGTCGGCCGCAGTGGCTCTCGTCACTGTGGCCAACGATCCCGGCCGTGTCCAGGCCGTCCTGGAGCGGGCCGTGCGTTGGATCGAGACCCACCACCCCGAGGTGCAGGTCGTGGACTGGCAGATCGAGGTCCTGTAGCGTTGAGCCCGGAGCGCGGTGTGTGGCCTAGGCGGCCCCCAGGCCCGTGAACAGCAGGAGTACCGCCAGGCCACAGCAGAAGACACACGCCAACACGAAGCAGCCGATTGCGCCCTTCTGAGCGGCGGTGATGCGGGCCAAGAGAGCGCAGACGCACGCCGCGGCCAGGATGAACCCCACGGCGACCAGGCAGGCTATGCCGATCCCACTCATCTCAATCATGCTCGCCCCCCTTCGCATATCGTTCCCCGCCCTCAGGCCCGAGGCGGCGGCTGATCGCCGCAGCATCCCGAGCGTCCAGCGCCAGCGTCGACCTCCCTTCCTCCTTCTAGCTATAGCATAGCAGGTTTGCCGGAAACTTGCTGGATGTTTCGAGAACATCTGTGGAACGGTTCTCCAACGACGGGGTCAGATTCGCGGAGGGAGAACCATTGCACCTCTCCCGGGGCGGTCTGGGGAAAGCGGGGGGGGGTGAGGGGGGCGTTATGTTACTCTGGGAGCGTCTCCAGCCGGTATCCCTGGCCTCTGACGGTCAAAAGGTAGCAGGGGTTCAGCGGATCGGGCTCGATTTTCTCCCGCGTTCGTTTGACCAGTTGATAGATCTGGCCGTCGGTGATGCCTTCCTGCATTTGATCGGGCCACACAGCCTGGGCGACCTCGTCTTTCGTGCACACGACCCCTGGACGCTGGCTCATGAACAGGAGCAGCGCGTGCTGGTCTGCACTGAGCTCCCCTGTGATGTCCTGGCCGTCCAGCCAGATCTGTCGTTTCTCCGCGTTGCACCACAGGCCACACGCCGTGGCCTGTGGTTGCCTGTCCAACTCGTGCTGCACGAACGCCTCAAAGATCGGGCTGAAGATGGCCATGCGGTCGTCTTCTCGTTCGGTGACCAATCCCTTGGCCTCCAGATCCTGTCTCTGCTCAGCCCCGGACGTCAGTGTTTGGCCCTGGGCCAGCGCCAGCAGCCCGATGCGCTCATCATCTTCCAGTTCTTCCCACAGCCGCCGGCACTCCTTCTCAATCGACGACTGCTTGCTCAACCGGGCCACCACGGCCGGCAGTGAAGCGTCAGGGCCGGGGGCCTCCTCGCGGAGGAGTCCGTAGATGCGCTCCAGCAGGCCCGGGTGGCCACCGGAGAGATCGATGGCCAGGGCAGTGTGCTCCGGTCGGCGGAGATGGCCCTGCTTCTCAGCCAGGTACGCGACGAAGTTTTCCGCATCCGCCCGGTGGAACTGGCCCAGCACCCGGGTGTGGGGATGAAACAACTCGCGAAACTCGTACGTGTCCGCATCTGAGCGCAACCGCTCCAGGTGATGGGACGTCGCCACGATGTAGCACAGCCGGTCGCCGTATCGATCTCGCAGCGCCCGGAGTTGGCGAAAGGGCCAGGGAGATAGGGCGTGGAAGATGTCGTCGAACTCATCCAGGATGAGGACCAACACCGCTTTCGTATCCCGCATGACCGTGCGGACGCTCCGGGCGAACAGCGATCCGATCACGACGTCCGTGGTGCTGTCCAGCAGGGTGTCATACAGCGCCCGCACCGCCTCGCCGGTGGGTTCCGGTGCGTTTGAGGCCTCCAGCGCTTCGAGAATGCAGCGCAGCAGCAGTTCGTAGAACGCCTGCTCACTTTCAACCGCCTCGAGACAATCCACGAAGACGACGACCGGTGGCCTGGTGCCGGCGCGCGCGCAGCGCAGACGCACGTCCTGCGTCAATAGCGACTTCAGAAGTATGGATTTGCCGGTGTTGCTGGCACCGACCACAGAGCAACACTGGCCCTGGCAGATGCCGCGTATGATATAGTGGAGGTCTTCCTCCCGTACGGGTGCCTGTGGAAAGGCTGAAGGTAAGAAGTCCATGGTAGCCACCTGGCCTTGGGTGTCAATCGTCAAGCGTCAAATGTGAGAGACCATATGCGACGTGGGTGTCTTCATCTGCGCACGCAGAAGATGACACCGGCGGTGGGGCGGTGGCGTGTACCGTCCCGATCTGTGAACTCGACCTGCACCAGGTGTGGCTCGTCGAGAAAGCCGTGGATGGCCTGCTGTAATCGGTCGAAATCGCGGCGCAACTCCCACGTTTGATCCGGTTGGGCTGCGTCGTGCAGGACGACGAAGAGCCGGTTGGCGGCGTGGAATCGGCCCTGTGCCGATTGATGGACGTACAACCACCGCGCCAGCTCCTCCGGGTGAGCGCGGGCGTAGGCGATGACGTCGGCGGGCTCAGACCCCGCTGCGTCTGCGAAGCCCCGGGGCAGCGGCGTCAGCTTGAGGTCAAACCCCTCCCCGTCCAGGTAGAAGTCCACCGTGTGGTGGAAAGGGTCGGGCTCGGGGCGGGTGCGGGGATGGGCCAGAATGGCGTCGAGCGCGGCCTGGTGGGTATGGAAGTTGTACCAGCGGCGGATGACGTACTGGGCGAAGTCGTGGAGGGGCAACCCGGCTTCGGCCGCCACGCGCTTGGTCTCGCGGCGCAGCGCGTTCAGATCCTGGATGTGGTAGATGAAGCGGCTGGCCCGGTCCCAGGCATCCCCCTGTACCCGGCCCCAAGGAGGCATCTTCCTGACCTTGAGCAGTTCGCGCCGGACGTTGGATGGCGTGGCTGGCTTCTGGAAGATGATCACGTATTCGTGTTTGAAGATATAGTATCCACCGGCCAGCGCGCGGTAGCGCCATAGATTGCTGTTGCGGCCCTTGCCTCGCTCATTTCCCGTGATGTTTTTCACTACGATGGCTTTCGTGCGGAAGCCGGCCCGCTGCATCCGCTCCAGGCAGTAGAAGCCCAGGGGGATCAGTTCCCCCTTTGTGTACTTGTCGCCGATGACCAGGACGGCGAAACGCCCGGGTTCCAGCAGTTCGTAGCCGTGGTGGGCGGTGGTCTCGAACAGATCGAGGAACGCCCCCAGGCTGGAGGCGTTGGACAGATCGGCCGGCTGTGAGGAGAAGTGGATGATATCGTGGTAGGGTGGGTGGAGCACGAGCAGTTGGGCGTGCTCGGTGCCCATAGCGGCCAGCGTCTGGCGCACGCGGGCCGCCGTCTCGGCGCGGGTCGAGTCGCCTTCCAGGATGTGGATGCGGTCATTCAGCAGCTTGCGCGGAACCTTGCCCCGCACCGCCTGCACCAGGCGGGGTTTCAGCTCGACGCCGATCAGCCGGCGGTTCATACGCACCGCCTCGACGGCCGAGGTGCCCGAACCGAGGAATAGGTCGAGCACGACGTCGTTCTCCTGCGTGTAGCGCAGATACGCCTGGGTGGCGATCTGCGGGACAAAGTTGCCGTGATAGTCGAGCTGGTGGCCGCCGGTCCGATCACGGGACTCGATCGACCACAGCGAGTCGGTCCAGACGTGGTCGTATTCCCGCCAGCGGTTCAGGTCGATGTCGGAATAAGGTGGGGTCTTGGGCCGTTTCCTGGTCTCGCTCGCCATATCTCTTCCCGCATGCCCGTGACATCTTTTTCCACTATCCTACCAGGCACTATCTTAAATATTATCCCACAGAATGGACATTTGCGAAAATCTGCCGCGGGGAAGCATACTGCGTCCACGAACGAGCAAAAACAACTTCTACGTGGCTCCCTGGGCGATGATTTCGTCGAAAATGCCGGCTGCGGTGCGGCCCGTCCGCTGACTCCTGGCCACCTGCAGGTCGCGGCGGAAGCTGTGCGACAGGTCGTCCCCCGTCGCGTAGCGGGTGAGCGCCAGTGCGCGGACGGCGTGGGCGATGGCGTATTGAGGCTCATGCCGGTCCAGATCTTCGAAGAAGAAGGTGCAACTGGCGTACATCCGCTGCCGGTAGAACTGAGCTTCGAGCAGCGCTAGCAGCCGCCGGGTTTGTTCGTCGCTGAGGTGGCCCAGGCCGTACGACGCCAGAAAGGCAGGCCCGGTCACCTGGCCCAGCACCACGGCGATGTAGTCGTCCCGCAGCGGCCACGCGTCGGCTCCCAGCCGTTGCGCCTCCTGCACGTAGATCCCGTCCAGGTCGCAGGCCAGGTTGTCCAGTGCCCGCCGCAGCGCACCTTTCCAGCGGCTGTCATCCGGTGTACAAGCGCAACCGACGACCCAGCGATCCAGTCTGTGGCTGCAACTCCAGGCGGTGTTCTCGATCACCTCCAGCTCTGCCTGCGGTGGATTCTGTTGCAGATAGGCCCCCAGCGTGGCCAGGCCGTACCCATGAGCCTCCCCTGCCGAAAGGATGCGGTCCAAAACCTCTATCCCCTGCCGGTGATGGTGGCCGAAGGTCTCCCCGTCGGTGGCGATCAGCACCAGTCCGTCCCGGCGGCAGCGCCACACGACCTGCTCCCGCAGCCAGTTGTCCACGTCAGCCGGGTCTGGCATCGTGAAGGAAAGGGCGTTGGACAGGTGACGGTCGCGCACGAAGATGGCGATTTGCCCGCCGCCGGGCAAACGCACCCGATATGGCCCGGCCCCTGTCTCCAGGGCGCCGTGTACCTGCTCGTCGGAGAGAATGGTGAAGCGGATACCTTCCGCCGCCAACACCGCCAGCGTCTCATAGTCCACCGCCATCTCCGGCAGCCACATCCCCTCCGGTGGGTGGCCGAATCGGTGGGTGAAGCTGGCGATACCCCAGTGGACCTGGCAGATTTTGTCGCGGCGACGAGCCAGGGGCAGGATGGTGTGGTGAACGGGCTGGGCCAGCCCATTACCGACGGTGTTCGTTTCCCGGTAGTCCCGTTCGGCAGCGACGATGCGCGCGTAGGTGGCGTAGGCGTTTTCGTCCAGCCAGCGGGCGAGCGTGCCGCCTAGGTTGAAGCTGATCTGCTTGAAGCATCCTGCCTCGGCCAACGGCGCGTAGCATTCGGCGGTGATGCGATCGTTCCAGTTGGCGTAGGGTGCGGCTTCCGGCTCCCGGGGGATGCGTCCGGTGAAGGGGTCCATCCGTGGGGGTTGGTAAAAGTGGCCATGAACACACAGGTAACAATCAGACATAGTCGGTTGGTCAGTTCGTCGGTTGGTCAGTTCGTCGGTTGGTCGGAATCGGGAGGTCACTGACCGGTACCGGATAAATCAGGTAATGACAATCTCCGTAAGAAATAGAGTGCTATTCTACCATCACCACGGCGAAAGCGCAATGGAGATTAAGGATACCGGGGGAATGGGTGATCGCCCTGGTTGCTCAATTGTCGAAAGCAGTGTAAAATAACTTGTTACAAGAGTAATTCAAATGGTAAACTGCGAATCTCCAAACCCCAATTCCAAGGATCAGACCTCGACCCCGGACTGCTGGGTCGCGGGTGTGCGCTTTCAACCTACGGGCAAGGTCTACGGCTTCGATGCGACTGGCTGCGACGATTTGCGGCCGGGCGACTTTGTTCTCGTCGAGACGGCGCGTGGTCAGCAGGTGGGCGAGGTCGTCAGCGTCCAGCCTCTGCGCGAGGGTGAACGTCGAGAGGATCTCAAGCCGGTGCAGCAGCGGGCCACCGGCCGTGACCTGGCCGTCCGCCAGCGGTGGCAGGAGAAGGAGGATGAGGCCCTCAGCGTTGCCCGTGAGGAGGCGGCGCAGTTGGGCCTGCCGATCAAGATCGCCATCGCCGAGTATACGTTTGACGGCCAACGGTTGACGCTGCTGTACGTGAGCGACGAGAAGCGGGTTGACCCCGCCAGGTTGGCGCAGCGAATGCAGCGCTTGCTGGATGTCCGCGTCGATCTGCGCCGGATTGGCCCACGCGACCACGCCAAACTGATGGGCGGATATGGAGCCTGTGGCGAGTTGCGCTGCTGTTCTCGCTTCCTCTCGGAGTTCAACCCCGTCTCCATCAAGATGGCCAAGATACAGGGCGTGTCACTCAATCCCTCGGACATCACGGGGATGTGTGGGCGCCTGCGCTGTTGTCTGATGTATGAGCAGGAGCAGTATAAAGAAGCGTGCAAGATTATGCCCCGGCGCAAGAAGCGTGTTCAGACGCCTTTCGGTGAGGGCAAGGTCATCGACCTGCTGCCGTTGAAGGGGGTCGTCGTCGTCCAGGTCGAGGACCGGCGCGTGGAGGTGCCGGCTGAGGACGTGGAGTTGATTTCGTCATAGAACCGGTTTGAAATATGATGTCATCACAAGAAGGGCTCAAAGCTGAGGCGCGGGCACTCCGCGATCAACTCGTCGCCTGGCGGCGCGACTTCCACAGGCATCCAGAGTTGGGATTTCAGGAGCACCGTTCGGCGGGCCTGATCGCCGAACGGTTGCACGAGCTGGGCTACCAGGTGCAGGAGGGGGTTGCCACGACCGGTGTGGTTGGGTTGCTGGAGGGCGGACGTCCGGGACCCGTGGTGATGGTGCGATTCGATATGGATGCACTGCCCATCACCGAGGAGACGGAGGCCGCGTATGCGTCGCAGAATCCAGACGTCATGCACGCGTGTGGCCACGATGCCCACATGGCGCTGGGGTTGGGCGTCGCCACGCTGATGGGCCGACGCCGCGACGGGATGGCCGGCATACTCAAGCTGGTCTTCCAGCCTGGTGAGGAAGGGATGAACGGGGCTGAGACGATGGTGGCGGATGGCGTGCTGGAGAACCCCCGCCCCGACGTATTCCTGGCCACGCACGTCTGGAACGACGCCCCTGTGGGCACGGTAAATGTATCGCCCGGCGCCGTGATGGCGGCCGCCGAGAAGTGGGCCTGTACCGTGCGGGGAAACGGGGGACACGGTGCGATGCCGCACCAGACGGTGGATCCTGTCGCCGCGGTGGCGCAGGTCGTGAGCGCGTTGCAGACGGTCGTCAGCCGCAACGTCAGCCCGTTGGAGCCGGCCGTGGTGACGGTGGGTTCGGTCCACGGCGGCGATGCCTTCAACATCATCCCCGCCCAGGTCGAGCTCAGCGGCACGATCCGCACCTACAGCCCGCAGGTGCGGGAGACGGTCCTGCGGCGGGTGCGGGCAGTGATCGAGGGGGTGGCGGCTTCCTGTGGCGCAGAGGCCGAGTTGGAGATCGTTCGGCTGACCCCGGCGGTGATCAACGACGCCGCGGTTGCCGGGGTGGTGCAGGCGGCGGCCGAGGCGGTGGTCGGCCCGGAGAACGTCTTCCCGGGCGAACGGACGATGGGCAGCGAGGACGCGGCCTACTTTATGCAGGACGTGCCTGGCTGCTATTTCTTCCTGGGGTCGGCCAACGAGGACCGCGGCCTGAGCGCGCCCCATCACAATCCGCGCTTCGACATCGACGAGGACGTGCTGCCCCTGGGCGTGGCCGTACTCACGCACGCACTGACGCACTACGTGTCGTGAACCTTGCGAAGGTTCGGTAGAGCCTGCGTCATTGGGACGACTTCGACTCCGAGGTCACATCTGGCCTCAAAGCCGTCATCAAACCTTCGCAAGGTTCGCACTGACGCACTACGTATC
>Ga0180437_10007699_pt1 | contig 13931 bp, 10 predicted proteins | sample SS_ome_4_FD_132410 | JGI IMG/M metagenome (GOLD analysis project Ga0180437, IMG submission 132410) | Hypersaline lake sediment archaeal communities from the Salton Sea, California, USA - SS_3_D_1 metaG | ecosystem: Environmental > Aquatic > Non-marine Saline and Alkaline > Hypersaline >...
ATTGCATACAGGAGCATTATTGTAGCCAAGATAATCCGGCAACTGGGCGGAGAAAAGATTGATTTAAAATAATAACTTTTGTTAAGGTATTCAGGGGAGAAGAGCATGTGGTACAGAGTGTGGTAGTAGGGGAGATTTTATAAAGCATATAAGGTCAGGAAAATATGTGCCCCGATTATAAAGGGAGAAAGGAGAAGAGCAAGACTATGTATGGTTCGACGGGTAAAATATTGAGGGTTGACCTGGCGGAAGGGAAAATGTGGGATGAGCCTCTGGATGAGGCCACAATACGTAAGTACCTGGGTGGTACCGGCATCGGCATCAAATACCTACATGAGATGGTAGACCCCAAGCTCGACTGGTCTGATCCCAGAAATATCTTGTACCTGGGCTCAGGACCTCTGGGTGGCAGCAGGATTGCCGGTTGCGGCACCATCTCCTTTGTGACCAAAGGAGCGATGACCAACGGCGCTACTTCCACGCAGGCAAATGGCAACTTCGGGGCCTATCTGAGGTGGTGCGGTTACGATGGCATCCTGGTACAGGGTGCATCTCCTACCTGGAAGTATATCTACCTACATGAAAGTGGCGTTGAACTCAGAGATGCCAGCCATTTACAGGGCAAGGATACCTGGGAGACTGAAGATGCCATAAAAGAGGAGCTGGGCTACAAAGAGCGGACAATGAGCGTCTTCAGCATCGGACCGGCGGGGGAGAATATGGTCAGATTCTCCGGCGTCTTCGGGGATAGGGGCCACGCTGCCGCTCACAATGGCCTTGGCGCAGTGCTCGGCTCCAAGAAGCTAAAAGCCTTTGCCGCCGCCCGAGCGCCCAACAAATTGCAGTTCGTTAATCCGGAAAAGATTGGAGAGCTGGCCAAGGTAACGACCGAAAAACAGAAGAGCTTTGGTGGCGGCGTTGTGTTTAACTGGGGCACCAGCTTGGGTGTGGTTGGCCTGGGGAACATCGGTGCGTTGCCGGTGAAGAACTACCTCACCGATTTATTTCCCGAAAAGGAAGTCTTTGATGGGAAACGTCTCCGCCCCCTCTTTAAGAGCCAGAACTATCCCTGCTTTGGCTGCGCCTCTCACCACTATGAGCTTATGACGGTGACCGAAGGCCCTTACGCAGGCTACTTTGGCAAAGAACCGGAGTATGAGCAGTGGTCCGCCTGGGGACCGCAGATTTACCAGACAGACCCGGGAGCCGCGATGGTGCTGGCCAATGATTGTGACCGACTCGGCATGGATGCAAATGAAGGGGGATGGGTTGTGGGCTGGGTAATGGAATGCTATGAGAAAGGCATGCTGAAGAAAGAAGACCTAGATGGCCTGGAAATGACCTGGGGGAACGCGGAAGCAACCCGCGCCCTGCTAAAGAAAATCGCCAACCGTGAAGGCTACGGCGATACCCTGGCGGAAGGGGTCAAGCGCGCCGCTGAGAAAATGGGTGGCGAGGCGGTGAAATGGGCGATATTCACCGGCAAAGGCAATACTCCCAGAGGTCATGACCACCGCGGCCGCTGGGTGGAGATGCTGGACACCGTAATTTCCGATACTGGTACCCTCCAGACGCAAATGCAAGTGATGAACAAGGGTCTCTGGAAGATGCCGGACCCAATGGATGTTTTCGACCCCGACCATACTGTCCAGGCGGAAGCCAACTCCACCGGCTCGATGACGGTCAGTGATTGTCTGGTTCAGTGCTGGTTCACCAGTTTCTGCGATACCGAGACCCAGACTGAAGCTATCAATGCGGCCACGGGCCTTAATATGAGTCTGGAAGAGGTGATGAACCTGGGCCGGCGTGTCGTTAATCTCCTGCGGCTCTACAATCTTAAGGCCGGGCTTACCCCTGACAAAGAATATACCTCGGCCAGATACGGCTCTCAGCCAGTGGATGGTCCCAATAAGGACAGGTCAATTGTCCCCCATTTCGATAGGATGATTGACCTGTACTATAAACTTATGGGCTGGGATAGAAAAACAGGCTATCCTCTACCTGAAACATTGAAAAAGCTGGATATCGAGGATTTTGCCAGATAGGAAGAAGTTAGAGGAGATTCAATCAATTTATTCTTGTTAATAACGGCGGGCAAGGCAGGACACCTTGCCCGCTGCGTTCGAAAATAATGGGAAAAACGGCTACCGGTATGGAAGATTATTTGGAGGACTTTAGCCGTACCGTAGAGGTGTATAAAGTAAAACCGGCCTGAGATAAGTTATCTTATAAATCAGGCAATCCATATATGGTCTGTCAGATAAAAAAGAGAGGACAAAAAGTATGCAATACAAAAACCTAGGCAGGACAGGTATGAAGGTCTCCGAGATAGGCCTTGGCACCATGTCCTTCGGCAATCCGATGTCAGAGGCGGACGCAATTAAATTGATGAAACATGCCTTCAGTAAAGGTGTTAACTTTGTTGATACCGCGTGGGCGTACAACGAGGGGAAATCCGAGGAAATCGTCGGAAAAGGGATAAAAGGAGAGCGTGATAAATGGGTAGTGGCGACAAAGTTCGGCCCGAGGACTGGCCCGGGAGCAAATGAAATCGGGGCATCCCGTAAAAATATCATGAGGTCGGTAGAGGCAAGCCTGCGCTTGCTTGGCACCGATTATATTGATATCTATTTTCTGCACTGGCCGGACTACGATACCCCGATAGAAGAGACGTTAAAGGCTCTGGATGACCTGGTCCGCCAGGGGAAAGTTCGTTACACCGGTTGCTGCAATTTCCGTGCTTTCCAGCTGGCCAAAGCGCTGTGGGTCAGTGATAAGTATAATTTGGCTCGTTTTGAAACCATTCAAACGCCGTTGAATCTGCTTACCCGGGACATTGAGTACGAGTTACTGCCGCTTTGTGACACGGAGGGCATCGCCGTAATGGCTTTTAATCCCACCGCGGCCGGCCTGCTTACTGGTAAGCTGGATATCAAGAAACAGGCCCCGGCGGGCAGCAGATTCGCCGATAAAGGGGCTCTGGGCGATGTCTACCGGTCACGTTACTGGACGGAAGCCAATTTCAAGGCAGTGGAAGACCTGAAGAAGATGGCAGAAGAACACGGTAAGGGTCTGGTGCAATTTGCCATAGCCTGGTCCTTGAAGAATGAATCGGTCAACGTGCAATTAATGGGCGCCGATTCAATCGATCAGTTTGATGAGAACCTGGGGGCTCTGGACATCGAGATAACCAAAGAAGAAAAAGATTTTTGTGACCAGATATGGAAGAGGCTGAACCCGCCCCGATTCCTCTACGGCCGTTAAGAGCGCGGAACCGGAACCAACTGGATTTCTATTCGCGTTAAAACGCGGAATATATTCGGGGAGATGTGACGTCGTTTAAAAACGAGGCCGGGCAGGTGACGCATCAGGGTATTTCTTCCTGTCTGGAGCGCCAACTGCACATGTTTTTAGAAGATAGTGTTGCTAAGAAGTCCTTGAATTCGTCTGCCTGCCCCTGGCGCCAATATTCAGCTGATTTCCAGAACCATCTCAATCTCTACGGGAATCTGGTTTGGCAGCGCTTGCATGCCCACGGCTGACCTGGCGTGTTTTCCTTTATCACCGAATATGGCGACCAGCAGGTCGGAACATCCGTTGATGACCTTGGGCTGGTCTTTGAAATCATCGGTGCAATTGACCATACCCAGCAGTTTGACGAACCCCTTGACTTTATCCAGGTCGCCGACCGTGTTTTTAATCGTGGCCAGGCAATTAAGCGCGACATTGCGGGCGGCCTGGTACCCTTCTTCTATGGTCAGCTCCCGGCCTACTTTCCCCGATATCTTGGTACTTCCGTCATTGTAGGGACCGTGCCCGGAGACAAAGAGCAAATTGCCCGTTTTGACCGCGGGGACATAATTGGCCACCGGTTTGGGTGGCTGTGGCAGTGTCAGTCCTAATTCTTTCAATCTCTGTTCCGCGCCCATTGCGTTCTCCTTTCCCTAACCATTACAGGGTATGTGGTTGAAACCGTAAAGAGCAGCTGGTTTACATAATTAGTTTTGCTTATCTGTCATTGTTTATTCCCAGTGGCGCTCGGCTTTCACCCGGTCACCGATAATGGCCTGTACAATATCCAGGTTATTGGGCGGGCAGCCGGGAACATGGCGCCGGCTCCTTTTTCCCGGCGGGACGCACCGGCCCACGGTAACCGTGTTATCTTCACGGATATCTTCCGGGAGGTCCGGAGCGCCGGTGACAATGGTGATGCCTTCCAGGTAACGCAGCTGATTGGCTTCCTTCATGTCGAACAGGGAACTCATTATGCCCATGCGGCACCCCGAACAGGTGATACCTCCGTAAAGTAAATTGAGCCCTTCAACCTTCAGCCTTTCGTCTTCCAGCACTCTCATAAAACGACGAAATATCGCTTCAAGAGGTTCACCCAATATCTCGATGTCTTTCCGATCACTAACACCAAGCCGTCTCCTGGCCGCCTCAGCAGTTATTGGCACTTCTTCCGGCTCAAAGCCGGTGATATAGCCACACACCGCGTCCAAGGCGACCAGGTCGTTGCCCGCGATAATCAGGTCCATCTCCACAGGTTTACCGAAGACGGGCCCCAAGCCCTCCTGACAGTAGATAGCATCCACTACTGCCAGCTTTGGTCTCAAGGCGCTGAACCAGTCCACACAGCCCTCAAAAACTCCCTGCTGATGGAATTCACGTTTATACTTGTCGGTAAGAAGGCCCTTCAGTTTTTTAATTGATAGCGTGAGCTCGGCCTGGTCGTGAGTCTTCAGTTTGGCCACCGGTATGATGACGTCGGCCTCATTCACCAGTCCATAGGATTGTATTTCGGAAAAAACGGCGCCGTTTCTCACCGGGAACATGGCGGTTTGTGTTTTCTTGAGGTCGATGACTTCATAGGCCATCTTTCGGAGCTTCTGGTAACCGGACGCTGAAATCACCTTTTCGGTATCGATGCCAATGGCCGAGGATTCAGCGATAATCGGTCGTGCTCCCGCTATTTTTACCTCATCAGCCACGGCGCGGGTTACCTCGGGCAGCGTTATCGTCGCCTGCTCTCGTCTGGTCCGCGTATTTACCAGACTGGGATTGAGCAGGACCTTCTGTCTCGGTTTTACAATTTGCCCGATGCCGCCAAGCAAATCCAGCGCCCTGGCAACAGCCGCGTGTATTTGTTCGTAGTCGGGATTTACTGGTGTCTTTACGATGGAGACTTTGCTTTTCGCCATACGGATTCTCTCTTTCCTATTTGCCTCGAATACAACCCGGGACGACTCAAGACGGTGTGTCGGTATATCAGCGCTCTGGGTTGTATCTGGGGAATCTGGACTGGTCTTTAACCTTGGCATCAAACCGGGGACGCCATGGGTCCGAGTCCTCCTGGAGTTTGCCGCTGTGGTAGTCGCGCAGTGTCTTTACCAGAGCATCTACCGCGGCGTTCACGATGCGCTCTCCCTTCTCGCGGCTCCCGGCCGTTGGGTCACCACTGACGCCTGGAGCCCAGTTGGCAGCTTCCTTATTCACCAGTTCCGGCTGAAGGTAAAGCTGCAGCGAGGTTTCCATCTCACCGGAGTGACCGATATAACCCATGTCACTTTCGCTGACCGCTTCCATTACCTCAGAGGTGGGCGAGATGTTCCAGTAATCATAGCCTATTGCTGAAGCTACTCCATCTTCGGCAGAGAGCTTGACCCGCATGGAGGCAATTGCGGCGGAGTTTCCGCCGTGGCCGTTAAGGAAGAGTATCTTTTTGAACCCATGAGCATGAACACTGGTGGCAATCTGGGTCAGCAGTTCCACAAAGGTGTGGTATTTGAGGGTGATGGAGCCCGGGTATTTCATGTGGTGGGGGGAGTATCCCGTCCAGACGGGCGGCAGCACCAGCACTGGAAAATCGTCTATTGCCTCCGCGGCGCGCTGAGCGATGGTGAAACAGCAATTCATATCGGTGTTTACCGGGAGGTGGTTTCCATGCTGCTCGGTGGAACCGGCCGGGATAATGACCACCGCATCAGCTTTGGCCGCTGCTTCAAATTCCGTCCGACGCAGTTCCTGCCACAGTATTTTTTTCATGGCTCAGCCTCCATTATAACCTCTCATGTTCAGCGGTTCTCCGGGAAGGGCACCGGTGTGCTTCCCTTTTGCCACGACCATTTTACCATTTACCAAAACATACTCTATGCCTGAAGGGAATTGCTTCGGGTTGGCAAAGGTAGCCAGGTTGTCTACCGTCGCCGGATTAAATACCACTATATCAGCTTTCATGCCATCCCGTAAAATGCCCCTGCCAGCCAGCCCAAACCTCTGTGCAGGAAAGGAAGTCATTTTTCTGATTGCCTGCTCCATGGGTAAGACCTTCTCGTCCCTGACCAGCTGTCCCAGTATCTTGGGGTAAGTACCATAGGTCCGGGGATTGGGCATGCCTCCAATTCGCAGTCCGTCGGTTATGAACATATGTGCCAGGTGGGTCATGATAGCTTTCACATCGTTCATATCGCCGGTGAAGCAGTAAAAGGCTACTTTCAGCTCTTCCTCAATCATCAGGTCACACATCGTGTCCCAGGGGTCTTTATTAAGCCTATCAGCTACGGCCGCCACCGTTAAACCTTCGCACCAATTGTTCTTTTTCGATTTGACGGCGCTTATCACCATCCTGTCCACTGCCCCGACTACCTTGGTGGACTTACCACGCATCTTGGCCCGGTCATCTTTATTTTTCAGACGCTGCAGCAGTTTATGGGGGCCGCCGCTATGCGCCCATATCGGGACCGCTATGTGCATGGTGGTACTGCCGGCTTCCCAGGGATAGGAATCGAAGGTAAGGTCAATGCCGCTGGCCCTGGCCTGGTCCACTATCTCCAGCAGCCTGGCTGTCTGCCCCCGGGTGATAATACTGGTGGCATAATGGGAAAAATGCACCGGGCAGCCGCTGCGCGCTCCGATGGCTACGGCTTCTCGGAACCCGTCAAAAGCGCCGTCGCCAAGGTCGTAGCGAACATGGGTGACATAAACGCCGCCGCACTCGGCGACCGTCTGGCAGAGCGCGACCAGCTCCTCGGTGCTGGCGTATACGCCGGGCGGGTAGGCCAGTCCGGTGGAAAGGCCAACGGCCCCTTTAGACATGCCCTGTCTTATCATTTCCTGCATCGCCGTTATCTCTTTCCTTGTGGCCGGGCGTTCCTCCCAGCCCACCGTTTCCACCCTCAGGCAACTATTGGGGATAAGGTAAGCAACATTAATCGAGGTCTTCCGGTGGAATTGCTGCAGGTATTCCGCAACTGATCTCCAGTTATAGTCCAGCGCGGGATAGCCGTTCACTCCCGAATAGTGCCGCAGCATCATTTCCAGGTTCTTTCTGGAGAGCGGCGCGTAGCCCAGGCCGTCAAGCCCCAGCATATCTGTAGTGACTCCCTGCCTTATCTTGGGCTCGTTTAGCGGTTCGGATAGGGCAATCAGGTCGGAATGGGTATGCACGTCAATAAATCCGGGAGCGACGATGCAACCGGAGGCGTCAACGGTATTTGCCGCCGGCACGGACGAGGTGTCACCTCTCAGTATCTTTATCCGCTGCTTCTCTACGGCAACATCGCCTTTAAAACCAACGTTTCCCGTGCCATCGATAATGGTGCCGCCCTTTATCAGGATATCAAACATCTTACTTTCTTTGCTCTTATCCGGTTACCACGGTCCCACTATCTTTGGCCCCACCACTGCCGTGGGCAGCCAGCAGGAAAGGAAAGGAATATATGTGGTGAGGAATAGCACCGGTAACCCGACGGCAAGCAGATATATCAACATGGGCTTCACCAATTGGTCATACGGGACGCCGGACAGCTTGGAACCGACAAAAATGGAAATGGCATAGGGTGGTGTGACCACGCCGAGACCAACATTTACCACGATTATAGCGCCCAGATGAACCAGGTTCACGTCTATTTGCGTGACCAGCGGCAGTATTAACGGCACGGCTATTATGAGGATGGGAATGCCATCGATGAACATACCCAGTATCAGCAATAGTATGTTCATCATAAGCAATACTAAATATTTGCTCTGGAATGCCCCTATCATGACGTCGGCCAGGGCCTGGGCAACCCCTTCTCGAATCATGAGTCTGGTGAAGACGGTGCCAAAGCCAAGTAATAGCGTAATCATACCCAGTGTCGTCAATGTGGTCTGGCAGACTGCCCAGAAGTTTTTAGCTTTCAATTGCCGGTGAATAAATAGGCCATCGGCTAAGGTGGATACGGCGGCCACCGAGCCGGCCTCGTTTGGGGTGAAGATGCCGGCATAAATCCCGACCAGTACTACAAGGGGAGTGCCCAGGGCGGGCAGGGCAAACCAGGTGGCTACCCCAAGCTCCTTTATAGAACCTTTGAAGGTGGTTGGTAACTTAGGAACCTCCGCGCCAGGCTGCCTATACCTGTGGGAAATGAAGGTATTCAGCACTATATAGCCCCCGGCCAGAATAAGTCCGGGGAAAACGGTGGACAGGAAAACCGCTGCCACCGATTGCTGGGCGACAAGGCAGTAAATCAGCACCGGAACACTGGGGGGTATCAGGTATCCCAGGAAACTGGAGGAGCATAGCACGGCCGTAGTATATCTTGGCTGATAGCCAAACCTTACCAGCCGCGGAACCAGCAGCGGAATGGTAGCCGCTATGGTCGGCACTGACGAACCGGTCAGGGCGCCCAGAAAAAGGATGGTGACTATGCCGACGTCTACCATCCCGCCCTTGATTCTGCCTACCAGAGCATAGGCCAGACGAACCAAGCGGTCGGCAACCCCGGCCTCGGACATTAAATTGCCGGCAAAGATAAAGAAGGCTATGGCCATAAGGATGTAGCTGTCTATGGAGGCGTAAGCGGTCCCGGCCATAAATTTGAGTGAACTGTCGATGAGAATCAGGGCCATCGCGGAACTGCCCAGGAAGACCCAGCACAAAGGAAGTCCGCTCAGGATGCCGAGGAAAAACAGCACCAGCCCGACAATGATGCCAAATTCCATGTATTCCTTACTCCTTACCGGACCTGAAGCGGAAATTTCTTATCACTTCGGCGATATCTCTCCGGGCAATAATCAGCAAGTGCAACATTACAAAAGCCATGGCAAAAAACAGCGTAATCTGAAGCCAGCTTTCGTTGAAGAAGCGTGCCAGCGTGCCGTATTCGGGGTATTTCATAGCCCGTAACATGAACTGGTAGGTTATGGGGAGAAAAAGGGATAGTACGACAATAGATAAAATAACCAGGCAAACCCGGTAAATGGCAGCCGCGGTGGGCTTATTCCTGGTGACTCTATCGCGGAAGAAATCTACCGCCACATGGCCTTCTCTCCAGGTAGTTATGGCGGCAGCGATGAACATGAAAAAGATAAAGACGTACAATGCCAGGTCGCTCAGCCACATTATCTCAAAGTGCAGCCAGTAGCGGTTTATCACTTGGGCAAAGATGAGAAAGGTGGTTGCAACCAGGCCGATGGCGCAAATGGTAACCTGTGCGGTCTGTATTCCCCGCAGTATCCACTTGAACGCTGACTTAATAAGGTTCACCAGAGCTATTCTCCACAGTGGGTTTACATGAGTGCTCTATTTCCTATTCGGTTTAAGCCTCACAACTAGTTAAGGTAAACTGGTTATTCTCTTTCCCAAGTGACCTTATCCCCGGCAGCTTTGCCGCCACCGAAGATAAGGTCACCATTAACCATTCTCAGATGAGGTATCCCGTAGTCTCAAGGCAAAGGCCTTCTTCTGCCAATTTAACCTCCGACTGCTTCCCGAATCTGATCTAGCTCATCCAGGATCTTCTGTGTCATATTCTGACCAGGGTAGTGTTCATCAAGCCATGGAGTAGCTAGCTCGTTCCAGATGGCGGGCATGTTTGCCTTTTCCCTCCAGACTGCTTTTTCCGCTGGGGTGGGGTAATATATCTCTACGCCAGCATCCGCTATCTGTTTCTTATACCTCAAATTGACTCGGCGGTGCGCCTCAGCATCGCGTAGCTCTGCCTGATCAGCCGCTCTCCATATAGCCTCCTGGAGGTCACCGGGCAGCGAATCCCACAGTTCTCTATTCATGCATACATTAGCGGCATCCCAGCCGAAACCAAGGTCGGTGTAGTATTTCACCACTTCCATGTGCCTCTCTTCTACCAAGGAAGGCCACAAACTCCAGCACATGTCAACGACTCCCCTTTCCAGGGCATTGTAGAGGTCAGCCCAGGGGATGGTCTGCAAGGTCAGACCGGTTCCTTTTCCCATGTTCTCCATGGTTTTCACAAACCCGAGTGACGCCGAGACCCTCATTTTGAGGTCCTTCATATCGTCGGGTTTTACGAGCGGTCTGACTTTGTTGGCCAGACCATACGGGCCAAAATAGGAGCTCCAGAAAAGCTTGAAGCCAACCTCTTTCCAGGCCTCGTCCATTACCTGGTACAGTATCCCATCCGGAGCAACATAGGCAATGCCCGCTTCGTCAAAGCTACTCACCGTCCAGTTCATCCAGTTAAGCATTCCCCCAGGAACGAGATCAACATAGGGAGCATAAACTCCCATTTCCACGCTCCCTTCCTGTACGGCGCGGAATATCTCATCATGACTGCCCAGCAGGCCATCCGGGTAGAACTCTACTTCTATTCTTCTATCCGAATAGACATTAATCAGATCACAGAATAATTGAATGGACTCATTTCTCGTTTCTTGGGACCAGGCCGTCCCGAAGCGCCATTCGTACTCTGCCTCAGCTGGTTGTGCTGGAGCTGGTGCTGGTGATGGAGCAGGGGCTGGGGCTGGTGCCGGAGCGGGTGCTGGTGCTGGAGCTGCACAGGCAAATAATCCACCCATCAGTACCACCAAAATTAACAGAGATAGTATTTGTTTTTTACTCATTTTACTCCTCCAGCTGAATTATTGGAGTTAATCTGTGTCGGCATTTTTCTGTTGAACCCTATCACCCCCTTGCCCCATAGTTATAAGGGGCCAAATAAAAAGGGCATCAATAACCGCTTTTCAACAAGCAGTTACGACACCCTCTCTCATCCCTACAATCCTGCTTGACTGTAATGTGTTCTAGACGACTCAGTTCAGGTGAGCTTTATTATACTACTATTTATATGTTTGTCAATACCCATGATGACTTAAATTCAACCGAGAAAATACCAGAACGCTCCAACGATAGCCGACGACAGGGCTATGCCTGAGGCAAGTTGGGCTAAAGTGTGTTGATTGAGCTGGTACTTGGCCCATCCGATGACAGGAATAATCGCCAGGAGAACAAGAAGCATCTGGTTCCAGGTAAGTGCGGCCATGCTCACCAGTATTGTTACCGCCGCCAGGTGATAGCTGACCCGGTAAAATAAGTTAATCAGGGCTGTTACGATTGAGCTCGCGAGCAGGGCAGCAAGTGTGTAAAGCATCGGTGATGGAGCTTTAAGAAAAAACAGGATGGCTAAGCAAGGCAGGCCCAATAGCAGACTCAGCAACAAAATATCTTTAGGATGCTGCTTCAGGAACATTGTTGGATCAGCCAGCAGTCTGGGGCCGCTCAAGCGCCTGGGGGTTCTAATGCAAACGTAGACCAGGGGTATCAAAACGAGGAATAGAAGCACCGTCGCAACTGAGTACCCCAATATACGTAAGCTGGTTGACTCAGTATAGGCGAGCAATAACAGGACCAATACACTAAGGATACAGGGATTCGTAACTCTGGAAATTACACGGGCTAGATTGGCGTGAACCCCCTGTGTCTCTGTTAATTCTTGTTCCAAATGCGTCCTATTTTCCCTGACGGTTTACGGTTATTTATCAGATGAACCGGTCTCAGGCGAGGTTACCTCCTCGCCTGCTATTCTCACCGGTGTTGTCGCTGCGCTCTGGACGGCGGTACAGAAGATTTCCACCAGTTTCGGGTCGAACTGCGTACCGGCGCACCGTTTCAGTTCCGCAAGGGCTTCTGCGATGGGCAGGGCATCGGAATAACTTCTTACCGTGGTCATGGCGGCAAAAGCATCGGCTACCGCCAGGATGCGGGCCTCCAGGGGGATTTCCTCGCCTTTCAGACCGATTGGGTAGCCGGTGCCGTCATATCTCTCGTGGTGGTGCAGGATGCCGGCCAGGCACGGGGCCAGTTCCTCGGCACGGCTGGCGATGTTCACGCCCACCTGAGGGTGGGTCTTGATTAAGTCCCACTCGTCAGCGGTAAGCGGGTCCCGCTTGTTAAGTATTTTTTCGCTGATACTGATTTTACCGATGTCGTGCAACCGGGCGCAGGTCTCCAGTTTGCGAATTTCCTCCGCATCCAGCCCGAAATTTTTCGCCAGAAGGACGGCGTACTCTCTGACTTTTCTCCAGTGATTGCTGGTGAAATGTTCCTTGGCATCAACGGTCTCGGCCAGGGCAAATATGGCGTTCAGCGTATTGCCGTTCCTGCTTTCTATCAGGCTGAGCGGGGCGTCATCCAGTTCCAGCAAAGTCCCGGAAGCGCAGAAAGTGCGGTTGCCGCCTTCGCGTTTGGCGCGGTAAAGGGCGGTATCGGCCGCCGCCACTATTTCCTCGGCGGTGACGCCATCGGCGGGCCAGTTGGCCAGACCCAGGCTGGTGGTTATTGTGACGGGCCCGGCTTTGGCCCTGGCGGCAATTTGACGCCGGACACGGTCTGCCACCTGGGTGGCGGCATCGATGGGGGTGTTGGGCATGAGGATGGCGAACTCATCGCCGCCGTAGCGGAAGGCCCGGTCCGTGTTGCGTACGGTGGCCTGCAGGACGCCGCCGATTTCCCTGAGCATTTTATCTCCGGCCAGGTGGCCGTAGTTATCATTGAAAGCTTTGAAGCCATCAAGGTCCAGGATTATCAGCGAGAAGACGCCGCCGTAGCGGGAGTGCCGGTTAATCTCCGAGCTCATCAGTTCATCCAGGGAGCGCCGGTTCAGCAGCCTGGTGAGGTCGTCAACCCTGGCTTTCTCTTCGGCTTCCGCATAGAGACGGGAATTTTCGATTGACATGGCGATCTGGGAAGCGAGCTGCTCCAGAATCGTCATATGGCGCTGCGAGTAGGCATTAGGCTCGCGGCTGGCGACGATAAAACTGCCGATGATCACCCCTTTGGCAATCAGCGGGAGGTAGGCGATGGTGCGCACCCCCTGCCGGTAATGGTTTTTGGCGGTGATAAACTGGCCGCTTCGGGACAGGTCAGATTCCAGCAATGCCTGCTGGTTTATGGCCACCCATTCCGTCCCCGTGTTTTTGAGGGGGATTTTCTCCCCGAGTTTCCAGGGGGAGCCTATCTCGGAATACAGGGCCAGGATATTCAGGCGGCTTTCCTCGATGAGGGTGATGGAGGACCAGCTGATATCAATCACTTTCTTCAACGCCATGATGAACCTGTCATATATTTCCTGAATATTGAGGTTGGAGGTGATTATGGCGCTGCAGCGGTTTATCACCGATAGCTCTTCTTCGCGTTCCCGCAGCCGCTCGCGCAGGTATTCCTTCTCCATGCTGACGGCAACCCGGCTGGCCACTTCCTCCAGCAGGCGGAGGTCTTCCAGGGAGTATCTGCCGGATTCTTTTTTGTCCAGCACCAGGATGCCGATAAGACGTTCGCGGCTTATCAGCGGCATGAAGAGCTCTATCTCATGGGAATTGATTTCGTCCCTCTCCTCCTGCCACAGGCCCCGTAATTCGGGCAGGATGGCCAGGCTCTCCCTGGTCAGCAACTTGCGCTCCCGCACCAGGTGCTCCGCAATCAGACTTTTCCCGCTCAATCTGAATTCAAACATGGAATCGTCCTGGCCCCGGGGCTCGACAAACTGGGTGGTAAAGTCCTGCCCCCCGACTTCCAAAAAGAGGAGGCGGGCCCGCCGGCAGCCGACCGCTTTGGTGACCAGCGAGAGCAGCTCCCCGCCCTGTTCTTTCAGGCTGAAAACGTTGTGTATCTTATCGGCAAATTCAGAGAGCTGCTG
>Ga0180437_10007700_pt1 | contig 13930 bp, 10 predicted proteins | sample SS_ome_4_FD_132410 | JGI IMG/M metagenome (GOLD analysis project Ga0180437, IMG submission 132410) | Hypersaline lake sediment archaeal communities from the Salton Sea, California, USA - SS_3_D_1 metaG | ecosystem: Environmental > Aquatic > Non-marine Saline and Alkaline > Hypersaline >...
GATCTTCTATATACTCTCTCGCATACTGGACAACCTCTCTTCTAAATTCGCGGGATTTTTCTTGGGCCTCATCTTGAGAGGCAAACTGCTTACCTTCGCGCGCAACTAAATAGGCATTAATACCACAGTTTCCATTGTGAAGAATCGAATCGCATGGAGTGAAGAAAAAGCTTATCATACTGGCGAAGTTTCCCTCTGATCGAATATATGGCGGGACGTGGTCATTATCACAAAAATCTCCTACACCGCTTGGATTAAAATGGTAGAGTCCGTTTTCGACAGGAAAGGGTATCTCACTCTCCAAAGAGCCCATATATCTCGAGGCTATACCACATAAAACGGCTCTTACATCATCTCCAAAATGCACCTCGGGATGGTGCTGTATCAACACATCAAAGTACTCGCCCGTTCCCTTCCCTTCATCCTCTTTAAAAAGTTCTCGGCACGAGGCACAAAGAGCAGAAAACGCTGACGCATCAAGGCCTTGAACGAATCGGACAAACGAGACAAAGACAGAAGGAGAGAGCAATTTACTCGGCGATATTGGAGAGAGAAAGTGTAGAGGATATTGTGATACATGGCCTCCATAGAACTGTTCTTTTGTATAGCCTTCATTATCTTCTACCCTCTCCTCATACCTTTCTGGATCAAGCTCCCCGAGATGAAACCACACGTTGGCTCCAAGTCGAATATCCACACACCCCTCAAGGGGCCGGATCAGAGCCGTCCGAGCGAGCAAAAAGAAGGAGAGGAAAGTAAGAGCTTGGAGATGAGCCTCATGACCCGGAACATAGTTTTGTGCAATAACAGGCGATCGAACAAGGGTCCTGAATGTCTCTTGTAAGAGGGGCAGCAAGGTACGCATCTCCACCAAATCTTCTCGTGCAAAAAGAGTGCTCATAACCCTTTTAACGGCAGATCCTACAGGGGTTGTATCTGTATTGACCATAATTTGAGGAGTCTCTTCGCCCCCTTGACCAAAACATGGGTAATTCTGCTCAGTGAACAGGCGGTTTTGCCCAATAAACGGATACTTATGCTGGAGGCGATATGATATTCTTTCTATTTCAAACGCCTCTTCTGGCCACTCTTGCAAGGGAATGTCACCGTTCCACAGACTTTTCGTCAGATCAGGGCTTTCTCGGAGCTTTCGATGAAGCGTTTTCACAGCAACAGAAAAACCAAACACACCCGCAGGAGCTATCTGAAAAGGCCTATTGTCGTATCGAGCCCTAAGTGTCACAGGTTCTTGTGCAGAACATAAGGAGGACTCCCCGGCATAACCATATGTAAAAAACTCTCTTTCCCCACAAACAACCTTTTGCTCTGCGATCATAAGCAGCGTTACAATTACTTCCGGGTGAAAGGGATCTCGTCCCATTTCCTCACCCATAGCCAAGAACAAAGAAAGTGGATCCATTGGGTCTATTCTCTTTTGAAGAAAATCATGCCACTCTCTTTGGTAATCAGTAAGCTCTTCCTCTTCAATAGCACACAGTTTTCGAACCCCTTCTTCTTGTACTCCAAACAGCTCCATCCAGTGAAGGTGGGGTAAAGACGATTCATACCGACGAAATCGCTGTAAAATGGCATCTCTTTGATCAGATCTCAGTGTGTCGACTCTTCGCCGTCCATCTGGTATCGTTTCCTGTAACCAGGATCTCGTCTCACTAAACGATTTTAATCCGAGAAATCGAATGAGCGGCTCTATCGGAAGGTCCGAAAGAGCAACCCTTTGTATGACCTCCTCAAACCTTTCAGCCATTTCTGCAGCATAAAAGTAGAAATTATTACCCAATCGAGATAAACGCAACGTATCGATAAAAGGCAAAAGAGGCCACAGCGTATTATCAAATCCAATTGCCGAAAGATCGACTGTTTCCCACCGAGGTCTCCTTCTGCTTTCATCTGTTGGATCTGGAATCTCCTCTTCTAACCACGCTTCGATCTTTGAAACGGGTCCTAAGCGGAAAAAAACGCCAAGAGTCTCTATAGAAAAGACCGATAGAGGTACAGTGCCAGCCATCTCTTCAAACATCCCAAGGCGAACAACTCCTGAAAAATCTAACCCCTTTTCCGCTCGAATCTCTTCTTGAGCAAGGCCACAGCACAATCGGGCCCTTTCATAATCAAACAAAAGGGGACCATACGCACACACCTCTGCCAAGGAAACAGATCCCCTCTTTGGAATTTCTCCTTCATATACTTGTGAGAGAACCTCTATTAGCCCCTTATGTATCCCCCTCAAATTTTTACATTTAGCGATTTCTGCAAAAAACAATCTCTTATTATCATTAAGAATTATATCCAATACAAAGTCGTAATCTTTACTATGAGGAATAATCATTTCCTGTTCTGAAAAGAAGACCCACTGTTCAGGAGAGAGCGCTTTCAGTTTCTCTATACCCTCTGAAGAACAAAGAAGATTTCTTGGCTGTACATGATTTTTTAGCTTTTCCCACAACTCTTTGGTACCACCGAGAGAAATGAATAAAAGGGCGTCCTGTATACGAATCTCTTTAAGAGATTGGTCTGGCAAGCCTGAAAAATGCGATGTAAGAGAATAAAAGGCGTCGAAAAGTATATCTAGCCCATTAATCTGCTGATTGGAAAAACGAATAATGAGGGCAAATGGGTCAAAACAGTAGCTATCGCAAGAAACCGCAAGCGCTGAGATCCTTTTTCTTTCAGATTCACACACCATTCGTTCGGCAAGATGATCATACAGAGCTATCGCCTTTTCTAGTCGATATAGGAATTGATCTGGATTATACTCTCTTGCAAGAGGCTCTGCTATCTCTTGAACAAGATCCCTATATTTGTCTTCACATATCTTCTTTCGTATTTCTCGATTTCTGTCCTGCACAACCAACAACTGCCTAAAGAAAGCGACAGGAAGATCTATTGGGAAATCTTGGAACTGTTCTTTGATCTCCCCTATTCGCAAAATGGCATCAACTCTTTCTACAAAACTTTGAGAGAGAGCCCTGTGGTTCTCTCCCTGCAATGGTTCGATTTTTTCATGCCACCTTTCGGGTCCATTAGGAAGGTCTGAAAAATGCCCTATCTTGCTCTTTAATACCGCCGAAAGACCGTCGAAAACCGTAGAGAGCAGATCTTTTAACAAAACTTCCGCCCACGGCGCACATTGTTTATCTTGCATCTCCTGAAGCAACACCATAAGCTCCAAAAACTCTTCTGAAGAAAGCTGCTTCATCGCATCGGGAGCACATCTCGGATTTTCTTTCAGACCAGCAATCGCATCGATAACCTTTTTATTTCCTTCCCAGGTCCAATTTCTTATAAAGTGAATAGAGAAATAATACTTACTGTTGCCCCCTTCTATCTTATTCTTAAGGCAAAGTGCGCTCTCCTTCCCCTCTTGGAGCCTCTTCTCAAGTACAGGCTTTATACAAGCACATCTGTACTCGATTTCCCGATCTGTTGCGCCACATGCGCGTAAATGGTGTGTATACCTTGTAAGATGTCCCTCCACATCAAAAAAGGTTCTCATTACTTCAGGACAGCCGAATGGGCAAAAAGGAGAAGAAGATACCTTACAGAGCTCGGAAGCCGTCCAATCTATTTCAGCCTCTGTGAACACCTCTTCTGATCTAAAAACCCTTCTTTGAATATTTGATATTTCCCTTTCTATAAGAGGAGCAATTGAACAAATACATCTGTGACCAACCCATTGATCGGGGACAAACTGTTCTTGTAAACGCCCAAGTGCCTCTAAGGCGCTTTCTATTGGCTTTTCTATGATAGATTGAACACGCTTGACCGCTTGACACGCCTCTGATCTACAAGCCCGGGCAGCTTCAAAAAGCTTTTCACTAAAATCGGCAGAAAATACAGCATGAGCCATACCCTTAATTCTCCTCGAGAAATAGTTTTTATCTAAAAAGATATTTCTTATTTTTTGGCTAAAGAATATTAGCTGCCTTATTATTTATCTTGAATAGAAATCTTTGGATTTCTTTCAATAAGGAGAGGATCAAGTGCACTATCATCTTTTTCGGATAGGAAGATTTTTTAAACCCACGTTGCACATCAAACCACTCTTTATATACAATATTCCCTTGTCCGCTTCGGAAGTTAACAATTATCAACCCTTTTTATTCTCGTGCGCCTGAAAGTTTACCATCGAGCAGAACACAAAATTTCGAAAGAGAATATCGACGCCCATGCTCTCTCTGCCATAGAGACATTGCAAAAAGCGGGGTATTCTGCCTACCTTGTTGGGGGAGGTGTTAGAGACCTTCTCTTAGGAGTTCGGCCAAAGGATTTTGACATTTCGACATCGGCTCGGCCAGATCAAATAAAGCGACTCTTTCAGCGCCAATGCCTGCTTATAGGAAGAAGGTTTCGCCTTGCCCACCTTCGCTATGGGAATAAGATTTTGGAGGTTTCAACCTTCCGCTCTGGCAACACATCGAGCTCGTCACTGATCATCAGAGACAACCACTGGGGAACAGAAGAAGAGGATGTGATGCGTCGCGATTTTACGATGAACGCCCTCTTTTATGACCCTCACAAAGAGACTGTGTTAGATTATGTCAACGGTGTCGACGATATTTCAAAAAAGAGACTCAAGACGATAGGCGATCCAGATGTGCGCTTTAAGCAAGATCCTGTTCGTATGATTCGGTTGCTTAAATTCCAGGCCCGTTTTGGTTTTCACTGCGAAGAAAGGACCCTTGCCGCCTTGCAACTGTGTAGGGAAGAGATCACAAAGAGCGCCCCAGCACGGCTTTTGGAAGAGATGTTTAAAATGCTCGAATCTGGCAAATCCTCCCCATTTTTTCGTCTATTGAAAGAGCATGACTTTTTAGAGCTGCTTTTTCCCTGCTTTCAACACTTCTTTTCAGGGCCTTCGCAGAAAAAAGCGTTTGCCTATCTGCATGCTCTTGATACATCTAAATACGCCATACGAAGAGAGGTATTGCTCTCAAGCTTGATCTTTCCCATCTTTGAAGAAGAGATAGAGACGCTCTCATTTGACCGAAACGCCTTTTTGCCAATGAAAGAGATTTCTCATCTTGCCAGAACGCTCATTCACGGAATCAGTACTTCCTCTTTTGTACACTTGCCGAAAAAACTGTTAAGCTCCGTCTACCTGATCATCGTCAACCAGTTCCGGCTCACTCCAATTGGAAGAGATCCGAAATTTCACGTCCGATTTCAAACAAAGGAAGATTTTTTTCTCGCCCTCAATCTATTGAGAATTCGAGCAGAAATTGTGCCCGATGTGCGTTCTCTGCTTGCAGAATGGGAGAAAATCAGGCAAAAACGGTACGGATAAAATCTAAAACGTATGGGAAATCGATATGGATTATTCAGTTGTTATCCCAGCCTATAATGAGGCTGAAAATATTGTAGATCTTCTTTTTGAAATCAAAGAGGTCATGGACCCTCTCGGAAAGGAGTGGGAAGTTCTCGTCATCGACGATGCCTCTACAGACGGAACGTGGGATGTACTGGAAAAGACAAAAGAGACACTCCCCAACCTTAGAGCGTTGCGCCACAAAAAGCAATCTGGCCAATCTGCTGCTTTCGAAACAGGCTTTCAAAATGTTCAAGGCGATTTTACCATCACCCTCGACGGAGATGGACAAAATGACCCTCACGATATCCCAAAACTGCTCGAAAAATGCTCACCTCACGTAGGTTGCGTCTCAGGTATTCGCCAAAATAGACAGGACACGTGGCGAAAAAGAACCATATCCCGATGCGCCAACAGGGTACGACGCTTCTTTCTTCGCGATAATACTTCAGATACCGGCTGCTCCTTGAAAGTTTTTAGAACAGAGGTACTTCGACGTATAAAAATGTACAAAGGCCTCCACCGTTTTTTGCCCGCTCTTGTTATAATAGAGGGATATGAAGTTGCTGAGGTTCCAGTTAATCATAGAAGCCGTCAACACGGCCTTAGTAAATATAGTATTGTAAATCGTGGGATATCGACAGTAACAGATCTACTGGCTGTTTGCTGGATGAGGCGGCGGCGTGTCCCCACTTCTACTGAAAAACAAATATTGTGAGTTATGAGAATGTAGAGGCGCTACGCGCCTTTTTATATCCCTTTGGATTTTTATCTTCTATTGCCTTTGGCCTTCGGTTTCTCGTGCAATGGACAGCAAGTGAGAGAAAGAAGCAGTCCGTTGTGCCAAAACTCTTTTGGTATCTCTCATTAAGTGGCAACGTGCTTTTGATGGTTCATTCCTTTGTCCAGCTCCACTTTCCTATGTATGTGCTTCAATCGCAACACATTATTCTGTCGTGGAGAAATATGAACCTTATGGGCAAACGCCCTATTCGGTTTCGATCTGTGATTGCACTCCTTTGCCTTGCTGCCTCTATTGCAACTTTTTTGTTTGTCTCCCATCAAATGGCCATTGGAACAGGAGAGATCCGCTGGATCCGATCATTGGGTGCCAAAAGAGATGCCCCAACATGGCTCCATACTATCGGTTGCATTGGCATTGGAGCCTTCTCGTTTCGATTTTGGCTTCAATGGTGGGAAGCAGAGAGCAAAGAGAAAAGCGTTCTCTCTGCTCGCTTTTGGTGGATCAGCCTTTTTGGAAGCTTCCTTGCGGCCTTTTATTTTTACAGAACACAAGACCTTGTCAATATTGTCGGTCCCATCTTTTCTCTCATTCCATATGTTCGCAATCTCATGCTACTCAAGAAAAAGGTTCCTGCCAAATGTGACATTGCCATCATAGCTGGGGAGACAAGTGGGGATCTCTTAGGAAAGCAGATTGCAGATGAGCTACTCTCTTCTCAACCCGATCTTTCACTCTGTGGCGTGGCCGGCCCTACCATGAGGCAATCTGGTGTTACCCCATGGATGCGAACCGAATCTTTTCAGGTAATGGGTATTGTCGATGTTGTGAAAAAGCTCCCCTTTCTCACCTACTCGATCTATCGCCTCGTTCGAACAATTATGAGAAACAACCCTAAGGCCGTCATCCTTATCGACCAGCCTTCCTTTAGCCTAGCCATTGCCAAACGTCTTAAGAAGAAGGGATTTTCTGGAAAGATTATTCAAGCTGTGGCACCAACTGTCTGGGCCTACAAACCAGAAAGGATAGAGGCGTGTGCTGCCTATTTTGACCGTATCCTCCCCCTCTTCCGTTTTGAAAAAGAGCTCTTTTCCAAAAAACTGCCAACCGTCTGGATAGGTCATCCAACACTTCGTGCATTACATAAAAACCAAGAGACAAAGGAAAGAACAACACTCTCTCTCTTTCCAGGAAGTCGTCCTGCAGAGATTCGACGAAACCTTCCCCTACAATTACAAGCCGCCGCTGCCATTGTACAAAACCACCCCAATCTCCGTATCGCCATCTCGGTTAACCAAACGGCCTCCCTTACAACACGTAACTACATCAAAACCACCGCCAACAACCTGCTCTCTACAGACGTGGAGTTTGTTGACTTTTCTAAGCGCTATGAACTTATGAGCCGATCAAAGGCAGCCATTGCAAAGCTTGGGACGGTCACGCTAGAGCTTGCCCTTTTCGATGTGCCGTGTGTCTGCTGTTATAAGGTAGGACGATTTACTGCATGGTGGGCACGACGATTTTTACGACTTACTCCACGAAATTTTGCCCTCCCCAATATTTTATATGGAAAAAAGGTTTTGCCAGAATGCGTCATCCCTCCAGTTGTTGCAGAAGATTTGCACAGAGAGATCGAGCCTTATCTTACTGGAGAAAAATCTCTGCCGGAAGATTTTAGAAAGGAGCTTGTGAAACAGATAGATCCCAAGCAAGAGACCAATACCCATATCGCTAACGCCATACTAGGGTCTCTGTCATGATGCACACAACAAAAAATGGGTGGTGTCGCTTTAAGGCCCGCCTGCTCAAATGGTTCTATCGAGTCTATGCTCTTACCTTGCGAACAACTGTTTCAGGGATTGAGGAGACAGAAAAAATCCTTCAAAATAGCCCCTCTGGCGCTCTTTTTCTACTCTGGCACGACAGCCTTCTCATCGCTCCTGTTCTCGAAAAGCTCTCTAAGAACAGACCCTTTTGCAGCCTAATTAGTAAAAGTCGAGATGGAGCTCTCGCCTCAGATTTTGCACTGCAGTTTACAAACTGCTCAGTTCTTCGCGTAGGCCATAAAGAGCGAGGACAAGCATTACGAGCATGCTGCAGGCTCCTTTCTCAAGGAACCCATATTCTGATTACTCCAGATGGTCCACGAGGCCCAAGGAGAAAAATCAAGCCTGGCGCCCTCTTTGCCGCACAAAAAACCCAAGCACCGCTTATCCCGGTTGTCTACAAAGCCTCTCGAGAATACCGACTTAAAAGTTGGGACCGCTTTCGAATACCGTTGCCGTTTTCCCGAGTACATGTAGCCCTTCTTCCACCAGTGCCACTATCAGATGATGCTACAGCTATCGAAAAAACCGTGGTCGATCAAGAAAACTCTTTATGAAAACTCGCCAATTACGGGTTGAAATACCTCCCCTTACTCCTCCATCGCCTGTAGCTAAATTTGAAGTTGAAACCACAGGGAACCGTGTCGCCTTTTCCGATAAGGAAAAACCTCGCGTTCCTTTTCTCATTCAAGCAATAACAGAAGATCTCTTCCTCTGTATGGAAAGGAGAAGCTCTCCTCTTTCATCGCTATGTAAAAAGTGCTCTCTTCTGCCTCCCAAGCGACCCAATAAAGAACAAGCTCTCTCTTTCACAACAACGTGTTGTCAATTTATAGAAAACCAACTGAAAACGACTCCCTCTACAGGTCCCCTTTCTCAATTTACAGACCTCTCTCCCATAGACATTCTGAGCAACCCCGATCTCTTTGAGCATTTTCTTTGCTCAACACTTTTAGATCGCCCTTTTGACCCCCGGTCGTTTCGTATTGAGCAGTTCTGTGATGTATTCGGAATCCATTTTCCAAAGAAAAAAACAAGAGAGGAATATCTCCTTTTTGAAACCAGCTGTATGCATGCCTTAGATACTATACAGCAGCACCTACCAAAAACCCCCCTATTTTCGGTCTTTACTTCTCTATCGCCGTACCAAATACAAAGAACTGTTTCTCTCCTTCGACAACTGTTAACAGCAGTCTACGAATACACCCTTTTACGGATCTTTCGTCCCGACTGTACCTGTACATACATAGAAGAACAAACCCTTACAGTATCACAACTGCGAGAAACCCCACCCTGCGCGATAAGAACAACCCTTACCTGTTCTAACCAAGACCTGTTCTGCCTGCCTCAAGAGGTCTGTGATCTACCCGGGATAGAACATCTTGATATTTCGAATAACCCCATTACAACGATTCCCCCATACATCGTGAATATGAAGAGCCTCTCTCACCTGGATATTGGTGGAACGCTTATCAGAGACCTCCCTGTTGCACTTGCAGGCCTACCGTCTCTACAGACTATATCGGCCATAGGGACGCCACTTAAAGAGATCCCAGATGAGCTGACAGGAATCACCATTATCCAAGCGTAAAAACTTCTTTTCTTCAATTTTTGTTTGTCAAAAATTACTTAAAAAGGCTACACTTTTTGCTTGTTTTTTTGTTTCCCTTATTAAGGCTTAATTATTAATTACAGGATAGTAATCAATGTTTTTTACAAGAAGGCCACCGTCACTTACCATCTCAATGACTCAAGAGTGGACACTGAGCTCAACAATCCCTACAGAAGATGCAATGGACCCTAAGGTGGGTTGTCCATTTTTCACTCAGAAGATGATTTTGAGTATTTTACCCACTATTCATGATGATAAAGATCTTCAAAACGCGTGTGCAGATTTTGGGATTACCGTTCCAGAAACTATAGACAGAATTGTTTTCAAAACATACTTATTTCCAAAAAATTTAGATGACTTTTCAAAACAGTGTTTTGACTTTATAGAAGCACAGCTTATTAATTTCCCTGAAATAAAAGAACATCTTTATTCCCCTTGTCACGAGCTAGGAATAGACTACAGAGACCTTAAGGCCATCCACATATTTAACAGTACACGGCTATTTAGGCGATTTTTTACATATCTTTGGAAGTACCAGCGTTTTTCTATTTTTACTCATCAAGAGTTCCGAAAAATATGCACGCAATTAGGCATTGCGGTTCCCAAAACAGGAGAAAATCCCGCTCTTTTTAAACAACGATGTCTCAAATACCTACGGCGCCTACCCGCCCTACCTACGTCAGACCCCACCATTTCCTTAGAAGATCTTATCAATAAGGATCATGAACTCTTCTATTGCCTTAGACGCCTCTCTTTACGCACTCGTACTGTAATTGCCGACCACCCCCACGTGGAACACTCTTCGCTCGCCGCATCCCTCGATCGGGCAATTCGCGTTTGATGTAGAGAAAACAACGGCGCAACTTGAGATCGTTAAAAGTTGGGAGCAACTCGGAGTTTAACAAAAAGCGCTAAGAAGAGAAGAAAAAGAGGCGTACTCCTTCTCAAGATGTGAAACAAATCGATGTGAGACCGCTTCTTCCGCTTGAGCGATTGCTCCCGAAATGGCGTTTTGAGAGCTGTTTCCATGGCACTTAAAGATCAGGCCTCGAACACCTGCCAACAGCGCTGCCCCGGGTCGGGTAGGCAAGGAATCGGCAGGAGAACGATCCATAAATGAAAGCATCCCCTCCGCTGTTTTGAGCAAGATATTGCCCACAAAACCATTTGTTATCAATATGTCAACAGCTCCCGAAAAAAGCGCTGCGGGCTCTATATTACCCATATACTCCCAACGCTTCGTTTCATTGCGCAATAACCATCTATCGATCTCTTGCAGCTCAGGCGTTCCCTTACCGCTTTCTTCTGCAATATTTAACAGGCCAAGTCGAGGCCGAGACATCGTACACTCTACTTGTGCAAAGCTTGCTCCAAGACAGGCGTACTCCAGGAGATTGTGGGCTGAGGCGTTTACAAATGCCCCTACATCGAGAACGATCACCTTCCCCGTTTGAGAGGGCAAAACGGTAAGTAGCGCAGGATGATGGAGAGATGAAAACCGTTTGAGGTAAAGAGCACCGCCGGCAACCACCGCCCCTGTGTGAGAGCAAGTAACAAGAGCTGAAATCTCTCCAGAGAGCAAATCAGAGAGCGCTCGGACGAGAGAGGAGTCCTTTTTCCTTCGAACAGCTGTTAACACCCGATCATCCATAGTAATCGAGTCGCTACAACGCACACATTCAACCGTTTTCGAAGAAAGATCGTCTGTTACATAACTTCGAATGGGAAAAGAGGCTTTTGCCTCTTCACATGCAGAAAGAAGCGTCTGCTGATCGCTATCTGCCCCCCCTACATCAACACCGATTTTGTGCTGCATGGTACGTTTTAGCTTTTATTCAGCAGCGACAACCTGTCGCCCCTTATAAACACCGCACTTTCCACAAGCAACATGGGGCGTCTTTTTTGCTCCACACTCTGCACACGCAGAGAGACATTTTGCCTGCTTTGCACTGTGGGCCTTTTTCGTGTTTTTTCGAGCATTTGAATGTCGATTTCTTGGTACTGCCATCTTCTTATCCTTGCTGTAATTGAATAATTGAGTCTAAATCTTTAAAGGGAGTCTCCCCATCTTCAGATCGAACAAATTGCTGTATAGATCCAAAATTGCCACACTTGCTCCCACCACACTGTGCAAAAAAGGGAACTTCCACAAGTATTGCTTCTCGTAACGGCTCGCGCACGTCCCACTGCCCCTTAGATAGCTGTGCTATCTCCTCTTCATGAACCCACTGAGGCAATTCTATCGCACACTCAAAAGACTCGTTACAAAGCGCACAGGGAAGGCAAAAGACCACCGAAACTCGCGCGTCAATGCCTATCCATCGATCGACTCGATAGAACTTGCCACAAACGGTTATCTCTGAAACCGCCTTGAGCTCATCACACTCATCTAAGCACAAAAAGGAAGCGTTTACCTTTTCATCCAACTGTATTTGATCGCCACAACGAAGCGTATCAATTTGAATACACAATGTATCAGACATAATGGGAAAGTATACCCTATCTTTTGCGTTTTTCGCCAGAATCAACTAACGAACAAATAGTTTAGACCGAAAAAGGGGCGGCAGGTTACGTTGCGCCATCGACCGTCGGCCCAAACTTACACAAACATGCTCGATTCGAGCGGAAATATTTTCTTAAGGTCTTCTAAAGCCTCTTCTGCCGAAGGGCGCTCGGAAGCATCAACACTCAAGAAACGCCTGATAAGCGGCGCTATCGGTTGATCAATCATATTTTCTAAAATGGTAGCGCAAACGCTGTGCCATGTCCTCTGTATTTCTTCAAATTTTGCTGGATCATCAAAATCTGCATCGACATATGGTATCCCATCTGGAGATTTCAAATAGTTGCGATTGAGGTAGAGATTTGCATCTTTACCTTGCCACAGCTCCAATAAGATAAGCCCAATGGCCCACATATCAATAGCGCGTTGTGCCCGCCATCCTCCAGGAAAGAGCTCTTCTGGAGGACAGTAGGGGATAGTTGACATGACCTCATTCTGCATTTGGTTTACATCGGTTGTACGACCGAAATCCCCCAAAACAGCTCTCAGGCGACCGGGATGTTCACCATCTGAAAAAAGAAGAACGTTTGGTGGCTTTAGGTCCAGGTGTACCATATTCTTTTTGTGCATCCAGGCAAGTCCTTGTAGCATATCAATTGTCAAACTAAGCTTTTCTCGATCTGAAAGTAGACGCTCGCGATTATGCAAACACTCCCATAAATCCCCTTCGTCTGTCCAAGGAGAGCATGTCGCTTTAAGTACAGAAGGGTTTTTCCTATGAACTTCCTCTTGAACAGAAATGATATGTTTCGACCCCAACATACTTTCTGCCTTTTCACTTTCGTATGCCATTTCTAAAAGGCCATCTCTCGTGCTGGTTCCACCACCTCTCTTAATTGGTTTGGCATAGGCCTGTGTCCCTACGTTTTGCCCAAGCATGACAATACGCTGTTCTATATCTTTCACGCCCCCTGAAATCCGAGGAATTCTGATATAACATTGAAGTCCCTGATCGTCATATTTAGACTTAAGCCATATTGTATGTGCGCCGTGTAAATGGAATCTCGCAAGAGACTCTCCGTTTTTTCGCGCCTTTCGTACCATCTCTTGTATGTTGTCCCGAACAAATTGCTTGATCGCATCATCGTCAGCTCTTTTATGAGAAAGCGCTTTGTCTAGCACCGATAGGGCCTTTGATACATCGATAGCTATTTGCTTTTCCTGTAGAGCACATAACGCTCTTTGCCAACTGTACCAAAAATTTCCAAAGAACCGGCGAACAGCTGTTAGTATTCGCTGAAAGAGTGTTGCGACCTTACGCTTTCGTGTAGCGCCTTCATTGAGCAAACATATCCTTCGCATTATCTCAGAAAAGGAATCTTGACTTTCTATAGAGGCTGATTCAGCCAAACGCTCTACTTTTTGTATAAGATCTTTCAGAGCAAGACTGCCGTCAAAACCATTTTTACAAAAGCGCCGTCCTCCAAGATTGCCAATGTGGCTATATACTGATGTATCGTCATCAAACCAGGCTACCAGTTCTTTAAAAGTGGCCACAGAACGTAACGAGGTAGCGATATTGTTTTGCATATCGCGCTGATATCCTATTGCTTCACTGCACCTTTTGCACGCATGTCTCGAACGCGTTCCAATGCATCGTGTGCTGAGAGGCGCTTTTGTGGATCAACGTCTAATAAATCGGCAATAAGCGCTTTTATGAGCCCTTGTGATTGCATCGTGCCGATCATTTCATTTCGTAATTTTTCCCACATATCTTTCAGATTACTAAAGTTACCTGGATTAAAGAGATCTTCATTACAATACAGTGCTCCCGACGGAGACCGCATATGTCTTTTTGAAAGAAAAAGGTTGTGTCCTACTCCTTCGAACAATTCAAACAGTATAAGCCCCGCAGCCCACA
>Ga0180437_10007702_pt1 | contig 13928 bp, 6 predicted proteins | sample SS_ome_4_FD_132410 | JGI IMG/M metagenome (GOLD analysis project Ga0180437, IMG submission 132410) | Hypersaline lake sediment archaeal communities from the Salton Sea, California, USA - SS_3_D_1 metaG | ecosystem: Environmental > Aquatic > Non-marine Saline and Alkaline > Hypersaline > Sediment...
AGGAGTGAGCTGGTGCAGGTCCTGTTCCCGGACACCCAGCTAAAGGCAATGGGAGCCGGGAAGCCGTCGTCTCCGAAGTATGACCTCGACATGTCGGCCACCCTGGGAGGGCCGATAAAGAAGGACAAGCTGTGGTTTTTTTCCGATTTCGCCTACACCAAATCCGAGGAATTCAGCACCTTCATTCCAACGGTCATTTTGGGGCGTTCTTTCGATACATATCCGATAAAAGGCACGGCGTGGCAGGGTTTGTTTAAGCTGACTACACAATTCTCGAAAAGCATGCGGTTTTTCACCATGTTCAACTACCAGAGAAGTGCGACTCCTTACTCAAGTACGGGAACATACATAACACAAGAAGCGACTGTTCAGCTCCCGCGAACCGTGAGGTATATAGCGACAGCCAACTTGAATTGGGTCCTCAGCCCGAATTCCTTTCTTGATCTTCGGGCCTCCTATGCGGCGCTGGATAACCCGATCTATTTCCAAGACAGCTCGGATAAGATGCCCCACTATTATGATTACTTCACGAATTATCGCTGGGGCGGCGATGACCGTCCGGAGGAACACACCTACAGACATAACACACAGGTGTCGGTCCGTATGACGCAATTTCTCGATGATTTTCTGGGCGGAAATCACGAAGTTCAATTAGGAGTGGAGTACTACGACTACTACCAGCAGTGGAATTATTGGAGATACGACCCGATGACCTGGCATTACTACAACGGGAGCCCCTATTACTACCGGGGGGTTTATGGTTTGGATGGGCCTCATCCGACGTTCGGGGACGGCCGCCTGGTTTTTCTCATTTCATCCGGCGAGGAGGATGGAAACGAGCCCTACACTGCCGGCCATTCCATCAAGTACGCCGGCTACCTTCAGGACTCCTGGACCATAAAGGATCGGCTCACCATCAACCTGGGCGCAAGGTTCGATCGATTGTCCGGGTCCATGCCGGCAATTACCAAGAGGGCCGCCTCTGGATTGGCCGAAGCCATCGGGGCCGCCGTCATCGAACCGGAGATGGGAATCAATCCTTACGCGGAGCGCTCTGCCGAAGAATTTTCCAACTTACTGGTCTGGAACACCCTGTCGCCGAGAATCGGATTGACCTACGATCTATTCGGAGATGCTAAAACAGCGGTTAAGGCCGCTTATTCCCGCTATTCCATGGGCATGCCGACCATGTATTATCTGGGCATGCATCCCCTGAGGGTACGGAGTGTGACCTTCGACTGGTGGGATCTGAACAACAATGGTGTTCCCGATTTTCCCGGGACAGACGATTATGCGGTGCGAAGCCTCCCGGTCGAAATGCTGCCCGATTATTACAACAACAGGCATCTTGATGGCATCAAGGCCCCCATATTCAACCAGTGGACGTTCGGAATCGACCACGCCCTGTTCACGGATTTAAAAATCGGACTTCAATTCATCTACAGCAATAAAGTCGGTCCCGTGGACACGGTTCTCTACGACCGGGCCACGCAAAGAATCTGGAACACCTATGAAAGAGCTCCCGAGTGGTGGATTCCCTTCACAACCGTCGTTCCCGGAGTGGGGGAATTCCCGGATCAAGAAGTGACCATGTACTTTCTCTCCCAGAACGCGCCCTGGCGTACCCTGTTTACGGCCATGACAAATGTCGAGGAGGCCAGAAGAAAATACCGCGCTCTAGAGTTGGTTTTCAACAAGAGGTACGCTCAAGGGTGGTCGCTGGGCGGATCTGTTGTTCTATCAAGAACTGAAGGAAACAACGAGGAAACGTACGGCCCCGTCTGGGGTTGGGCTGCCGCTTATGACAACGCCAACTGGTTCGTCAATGACTATGGAAAAACCCCATATGACATCCCCCTTCAAATCAAGCTGTACGGATCATTTGAGCTGCCTCTCCAATTTGTCACCTCTTTCTTTTTATCTCACGCCAGCGGAACAACCTGGCAAAGAACCGTTCAGGTGTTTCCTCCCTCGGACTGGGCGAGCGCCAACAACACGCTGCTCTGGTCCTACACCGTCAACGTCGAACCCCGAGGCTCCCAGCGTTATCAGAGCAACACGAATGTGGACTTCAGGCTGGAAAAAGAGTTCTTTATCGGCTCATCCAGAAAGATCGGGTTGTTTTTGGACGTCTTAAATCTTTTCGGGGCGCGCTATGTGTGGTACCAAGAGAATCCCGGCGGGCGATGGTTTCCCACGGCAGAAAACACCAACCAGGGCAATTATCTGACCGCCGGAAATTATGGGCGGCTTACCGGCATTGACGGGGTAAGAATTTTCAAGCTGTCGCTTCGATTCACATTCTGAGAGAATGAGCTTGGAGGTGTGGGGGGGAAGAGAGTCTCCCCCCACGCCTCTTTTCTCAGAGGAAGAACTTTCGCCTCTTACGATTCGAGATTGAAGCTTACCCTAAAGAGGGTGTCTTTTCTTTACGGACTGACAAGACTCCCGAAAAATGGGATTGATATCTCGTGAGAAATGTCCAAATTAAACCACTAGGAGACTACAATGCATACTATAGAAAACGGCGGTTTTCTGGGTGCGCATCTTCCCCCGTTCCCTCCCTGCTGTTTGTTCTTTAAGAAAATCATTCGGACTTGCTCTCGTGTATTGCTGGCATCATCAATCTTATTGTCCTATTTATGGCTTCCGCTTACTGGCGAGACCGACGATTCGTCTCAACTGACCCTGGATAGGATATTCACTCACAGGGAATTTTCTGCTCGAGGCTTCGGCCCGGCCCTCTGGCTGGACGACGAGTCCGGCTACACCGTATTCGAATCATCCGAGTCAGGAGGCGGGGGAAGGGATCTCGTCCGGTATGATCCCGAGACCGGCCGCCGCGAAGTCGTGGTCCCGGCATGGAGATTCGTTCCTTCCGGTGAGAGAACACCTCTGCACATCGAAAATTGCACCTGGTCGCCCGATAAGTTGAAGCTCCTGATCTTCACCAACACCAATCGCGGCGGGCGCAGGGGCATTCAAGGTGATTATTGGGTCCTGGATCTTACGTTCTGGAATTTGCGGAAGCTGGGCGGCGACATTGAGGCGGGGACACTGATGTCTGCCCGGTTTTCTCCGGATGGCCAGAGAGTCGGATACGTTTACAAGAACAACATCTATATCGAGGATCTCTTTACGCACCGGATCATCCAACTGACTGAGATCGGTTGTGACACCCGGATCAACGGCTCATCCACCCGTCTGTATTCGGGCCTCAACACCACGGGATTCAGGTGGAGCCCCGACAGCCAATTCATTACTTATCTGCAGTTCGACACCACCGGAGTCAAGGATTTTCATCTGATCAACAACACCGACTCCCTCTATCCGAAAATCATCCCGATCCAGCACGTAAAGCCGGGAGAGAGGCTCCCCGCCTGTCGGGCCGGAGTCGTCGCGGCCTCCGGGGGAGAGACCACCTGGCTCAAAATCCCCGGGGACCCGAGGAATCATTACATCTATCAGATCGACTGGGCGGAGAATTCTCAGGATGTGGTGATCCAGCAGCTCAATCGACGGCAGAACACCATGCGGGTGATGATGGCCGATGCCGGAACCGGAGATATGCAGACCATCTTGACCGAAGAGGATGAAGCCTGGCTTGACAACCATGTTCTGCGCTGGATCGAAGGCGGCAAACATTTCGTCTGGGTGAGTGAGCGCGACGGATGGCGGCACATCTATCTGGTCGCGCGAAACGGAGAAAGTGTGAAGCTCCTCACTCCCGGAGAATTCGATATCTTCACCATCCAGAGTATCGATGAGGATGAGGGATGGGTTTATTATATCGCCTCGCCCGACAATCCTGCTCAGCGTTATCTGTATCGGGTCGGATTGGACGGAAGCGGTGAAATCGAGCGCGTAACTCCTCAGGACCTTGATGGGACGCACGGCTACCAGATGTCTCCCGCCTCCCATTGGGCTTTTCATACGCACTCGACCATAGACACGCCGCCTGTCACTGAGCTGGTAAGGCTACCACAGCACGATTCGGTGCGCGCTCTCGTGGATAACTCCGTACTTCAAGAGCGCCTAAACAGCATAGAACGCCGCCCGACCGAATTCTTCCGGATCGACATCGGAGGAGGAGTGGAGCTGGACGGATGGTGCATGAAACCGCCGGATTTTGATCCCGAAAAACACTATCCCGTCCTGTTTTACGTCTACAGCATGCCGGCCGGACAGACGGTTCTCGATCGTTGGGGCGGGAACCGCCATCTGTGGCACCTCATGATGGCTCAGCAGGGCTACATCGTAATGAGCGTCGACAGCCGCGGCACCCCGGCCCCGCGCGGGCGGGCCTGGCGGAAGATCATTTACAAGCGGCACGGCATATTCCCTGCCCAGGATCAGGCTGCGGCCGTACGTGCGATCATCGCGCGATGGTCCTATGTGGACCCTGATCGGATCGGGGTCTACGGCTGGAGCGGAGGGGGTTTGATGAGCCTTCTTCTCATTTTCAGGTATCCCGATCTCTATCAAACCGCGATGGCGGGAGCCTATCTGAGCAATCATCGCTTCTACCATGCCGGTTTCACCGAACGATTCCTCGGCCTCCCTCAGGATAATCCGGATGCCTACCGAGAAACGGCTGCCTTGATGTATGCCAAAAACTTGAAGGGAAATCTTTTGCTGATGCATGGTACCGGGGACGACAACGTCCACTATCAGAGTACCGAGGCCCTCATCAATGAGCTCATTGCCCACAAAAAACGGTTCTCGGTCATGATCTATCCCAACCGCTCCCATGGACTGCCGGAAGGACAAAACACGCAATATCATCGACACGATATATACACGTGGTACTTGGGCCAAAACATGCCGGGTGGAGGAAGATAGACCGAAAATTTATGCCAAAACAAAGGAGAATGTCATGAATCAAATTCCTCGACGACAATTTTTAAAATCGGCCGGCATCGGAGGCCTGGCCGCCTTGTTGCCTTCCTGCCGGACACAGCCGCCCCTCCTTGAAAAAACCAATGTGCTTTTCATATCCATGGACGACCTGAACGACTGGATCGAGCCCTTGGGAGGACATTCCCAGGCCCGAACCCCCAATCTGACTCGGTTGGCCAGCGAATCCGTTCACTTCACCCATGCCTACTGTTCCAGCCCCAGCTGCAATCCCTCCCGGACCGCTATCATGACGGGGCAGGCACCTTATACCTCCGGTGTCTATTCCAACTATCAGGACTGGCGCGAGGTCATCACGGATTTCAAATCCATCGGCAAATACTTCCGCGACCACGGGTACTATTCCACCGGCGCCGGGAAGATCTTCCATTATCACATGATCGATACGTCCTGCTGGGATGATTATTGGCCGGCCATAGACAACAATATGCCCAAGGAATATTTCCCGGAGCGCCCCCGGGTAGAGGGCGGAGGCTTCACGACCATCAACATGCCCGAATTCGAGAATATGTACAAGATGTTCGATTGGGAGGCCCTGGACATCGAGGACCCGCTGATGGGGGATCACCAAAGCGTCAGCCATGTTGTGGCTCAGCTCGAGAAGGATCATGATAAGCCTTTTTTCCTGGCCTGCGGGATTTACCGCCCTCACCTTCCCTGGTATGTGCCCAAGAAATATTTCGAAATGTTCCCCCTCGATACCATCCAGCTGCCCAAGGTTCTGGCCAATGATCTGGATGACCTGAGCGAACGGGCGATCGACATCGCACGCCGAGGAGGGGATTACCACCGGCACGTCCTCGATGCCGGGCAGTGGAAACAGGCGGTGCAAGCCTACCTGGCCTCCATCGCCTTTGCGGACGCCATGCTGGGCATCCTGCTCGATGCCTTGGAGAAAAGCCAGTACGCCGACAACACCGTGGTCGCGCTCTGGTCGGACCACGGCTGGCAGCTGGGGGAGAAGGAGCATTGGCGGAAGTTCGCCCTGTGGGAAAACGTCCTCAAGTCCGTGCTCATGATCAAGGCTCCGAAAGGAAGCCCGGGCCTGCGGGAAGGCTCACGGCAGGGTACGGCATGCCAGCGGATCGTATCCCTGCAGGATATCTACCCCACCCTGGTCGATCTCTGCGGCCTCCCGGCCCGGCCGGAAATCGACGGACGCAGCCTGGTGCCACTGCTCAAAGATCCCTCGGCCAAATGGGATTATCCCGCTCTCTCCACCTACGATTTCAGCGAGTTTTCCATCCGCACGGAACGGTGGAGATATACGGTTTACATCGACGGCAGCGAGGAGCTGTATGACCATATCAACGATCCGGAGGAATGGACCAACCTGGCCGAGGATACGCAGTATGAGGGAATCAAACAGGACCTTCGCCGGCACATCCCCGCGGATCCGGCACCCCTGGTTAAAACCTCGGTCAAGCTGGCCCCGCACCACTACCCTCCCTTCAAGAGCAAAGAGGAGTACGATGACTGGTTGGCGCACGGCAAGGACACCAAATACCTCATCGATAAATACTGGAAGTAGAGAAACCCGATGGATTGCTTTATGAACGAGGATATAATCGTTCAGGTTGAGCAGATGCGGATTTCGGGATAATAATCATCCAGGATCAATCATGCAGTCCGCAGAAGTGTCGCGTGCAAGATAAAGGTCGTCTGTTATGAAGCGTATCTGCCTTCAGTTTTGAGGCCTGCTTTGTTATATTAGGGTTTAATCCTTGACAAATCGAAAGGAAAACGGCATGAAAGACAAACTCGAGCCAAGATCAATCGCAGAACTGGCTATGGAATATATCAAAGACAGCCTGGAACGGGGGGCACTGAAGCCTGGCGACCGAATCGACGAAAAAGAGCTGAGCGACACCTTGGGTGTCAGCCGCACGCCTATCCGGGAAGCCCTGATCCAGTTGAGCAAGGACGGTGTGGTCGAAATACGCCCCCGCCGGGATATCAGGGTGAGAGAATTCACTGACAAAGAGCTGCGCGAGATCTATCAGACCATAGGGATTCTGGAGGCGGAGGCGGTGGTCGAGGCCCTTCCTTATCTCGAGCCGAAGGATATCGAAGACATGCGTAAAATGATCACCAGGATGAAAAAGGCGCATGCCCATAAAGACCTCCGCACCTATCTGGATGTCAACCTCAAGCTCCACAACCTCCCCCTTTCCCGATGTGAGAATTCGCTGCTGCTGCAAATCATAACCGAACTGAGAAAGCGCCTCTATACCATACCCCGGCTCATGAAGAACGCGCCTGAATGGATCGTCGAGTCCATCAAGGATCACGAGCAGCTGCAGTCGGCCATCGAGAAAAAAGATAAGAATCAGATCCGGAGAATCCTGCGCGATGTCCACTGGGGCTCGGATCGCCTCTACCACATCATCGCCCACCGCAGCGATCACTGAAGGCCGTCACAAGACCGCTGGGATTCGCCTGCATATGCGGCCCCAAAGGACTTGCATCCGACATCCAAACGGCATATTCTTAAGAACTCAGAGGAAAATCATGGGAAAGGAAAAGGCTGTGCAGGAAGAAAACGCAACCTCACGTCGGGAATTCATCAAGGCCACGGCCGCCGGAATGGCGGGCACGGTGCTGGCCGCCGGCTGGCCCTCCCGGGTACGCGGAGCGAACGAGCGCTTTCGGGTGGCGGTTATGGGAGTCAACAGCCGAGGACACGAACTCGCACTGGAGTTCGCACGCATTCCAAGCACGGATGTCGTCTATGTGTGCGATGTGGACTCACGGGCCGCGGCCAAAACCTCCGCCGCCGTCGCGAAGACCTCCGGATCTGCACCAAAGAGCATCAAGGATTTTCGCCGCACCTTGGATGATCCGGAGATAGACGCCCTGGTGATCGCGGCCCCCGACCATTGGCATGCTCCGGCATCCATCCTGGCCCTCAAGGCGGGAAAGCACGTGTACGTCGAAAAGCCCTGCGGCTACAATCCCCGCGAGGGCGAACTCCTGATCGCGGCCCAGAAAAAATACGGCCGTATCGTCCAGATGGGGAATCAGCAGCGTTCATCGCCGCACACCATCGAGGCCCTGGAGAAGATCCGCGGCGGTGTCATCGGCCGCCTCTATCTGGGCAAGGCGTTCTACGCTAACACCCGCGGTCCCATCGGGCGCGGCCGACCGGCGGCCGTTCCCGACTGGTTGGACTGGGAGCTGTGGCAGGGACCGGCCCCGCGCACGGAGTACCGCGACAACATCGTCCACTACAACTGGCACTGGTTCTGGCACTGGGGTACGGGCGAGTCATGCAACAACGCCACCCACGAGGTCGACATCTGCCGCTGGTTCCTGGATGTGGGTTTCCCGACCAAGGTCTCTTCCACGGGGGGCCGCTATCATTATGATGACGACTGGGAATTCTACGACACCCAATACATCGGGTGGGAATTCGAGGGGAGGAAATCCATCTTCTGGGAAGGCCGATCCTGCAACGGCCGGGTGGTGGAAGGCCGCGGCCGCGGTGCGGTCCTCTACGGCGAGGGCGGGACACTGGTCGTCGACCGCAACGGCTATGAGCTGTATGATAACCGAAATACGCTGATGGAGAAAAAGGCGGCCGCCGACGTCACCGCCACCCTGGACACCACCGGCGCAGGCGGGACGTTGAACGCCCGGCACATTGCCAACTTTTTGGATGCCGTCCGCAACGGAGCCCCCCAGAACGCCCCCATCGACGAGGGACACAAAAGCGTGCTGCTCTGTCACCTGGGGAATATCTCCCAGAAAATGGGGCGATCGTTGCATGTCGATCCGGGCAGCGGACACATCGTGGATGATCGCGACGCCATGACCATGTGGAGCCGCCAATATCAACCGGGGTGGGAACCCACGGTCTGATCGACGGCGGATCAACCTCCTGAAAGCACCTTTTGATCGACCGGTGGATCGCCGACAGGAAGTATCCGCCCTCGGCTTCGGAATTGCTAAATCCCGGGGAGTTATTCCAACACTCGAGTTCTCATAGGGTGCAATCCGGAATCGTACCGGGGTAGGTCACCGCTTCTCGGGCACAGAGTCCGAGCTTGAATGATCAGATCAAGTCACAGCGCAATATTCAATTTATTGGACAAGAATCCAATAAATTGGACAATTCCAGAAGACAATAGATCGGGCAAAATTATAAATCGTTGATTTTATTCTAGTTATTTTTCATCCAATTTGGCATTTATTTTGCATATAATATAAGATATATTGTGTACAATACAAACATAACAAGCGAGGAATCATAGACGAGCGGGATAGCCAGTTCACGGCAGGTGTGAAGATTTTGAATTCCGGAATGGGAAAAAATTGAATTCAAAAAGGAGGGCCGATAGACAAAAAAGACACTAAAACAACGGTTGGAGTGAAGTTTTCACTCCAGGGGATAGGGTAGAAATTTAATTCTAAATCGAACAAAAGGAGGGAAATTGCGTAAATTTCTAGCTATCTTATTTATACTGGCGCTTTCCTGCTCGCTTTCGGCTCAAGAAGTGAGCACAGGGAACATCTTTGGAAAAATCGTTGACGAACAGGGCACCCCTCTTCCCGGTGTTAATGTCACCTTGACCGGATTGAGGACCGGTACTATGACCGCAGTGACTTCCGGGCAAGGGATGTTCAGGTTCCTTTCCCTTGCGCCTGCCAACGATTATACCGTCAAGGCCGAACTGGGCGGATTCAAGACGGTCACCAGGGGAAACATCATCATCGTTGCCGGATCCAATGTGAGTTTGACCCTGACTATGGAAGTAGGAGCCCTCGAAGAAGAGGTCACTGTCGTGGCCCCGACACCGGTCGTCGATGCCAAAAAGACCAGTGTCGGAATCAACGTGACCCAAGAGATGCTCCAGTCGCTTCCATCCGCACGAGACCCCTGGGATATCCTCCAGATGGTCCCGGCCGTGGTCGTAAACAAGGATAATGTGGGAGGAATCGACGGAGGGCAGCAAGCCGGCTCCATGGGCAGGGGCGCTCCGGGGAATCAGAATAGTTATACCCTGGCCGGCATGGAGGTTACGGCCAATGTCTCGGTCGGCGCCTCCGGCCCCTATTACGATTTCGGCGTGTTCGAAGAGATGAACGTCACCGTCGGCGGCAATGATGTCACCATGCAGACCAGCGGCAGCCGCATCAACATGGTCGCGAAGAGGGCCGGAAACAACATTTCGTTGGGAGGAAGATTTTACCTCATCGACGAATGGTTCCAGGGTGACAACCTGACCGATGAGCTTATCGCCGAAGGGCTGAGCGGGGTGGACCGGTTCCGGGAAATGAAGGACTACGGTTTCAATTTCGGAATCCCGATCGTACGGGACAAGGCCTGGATTTGGGGATCCTGGGGGGTTCAGAACATCGAGACTTTTTCCCTGGGCAGCAGACGGGACGACACGCTGCTGTCGACCTTGTCATCCACCATAAACCTCCAGCTCGTTCCGGAGAACAGGCTGGAAGTATTTCTCTATGCGAACCGGAAGCAGAAATTCGGGCGAGACCCCACGCCTGCCATCCCTGACGGCCTGATCCAGCGTCCCAGCTATCACTTCGGGTGGCCGGCTGTGAAAATCCAGGACGAGCACATGTTCGGCGATAACCTCTTCATCACGGCCAAATATGCCTTCTACAACATCCCGTGGGAATTGGTGCCGGTCATGGATCCGGAATGGGATGACATCGCGACCTACGATTTCAGGGATCAGAGGTGGTATAACTCCTATCAGAAGTATTTTGTCACCTCGCCCTCTACCCGGCTCACCTTCAATGCGAATCTCTTTAACGACGAATTTCTAGGTGTCAGCCACGACCTTTTGGTGGGTGCCGAGTACTCCACGCGGATGAAGGGCGAAAACGGGACCGTGCAGCCGGGAAATTTCATCGTCAGGCAGAACTACATCGCCCCGACGGTGGATTTCGACGGGGACGGCAATCCGGACGTTCCCGCCAGTTCCAATTTCAAACGCTTCGAATTGGAACGGAAAAATACCCGGGTCCGGGGATCCGAAGCTTTTACGGCCTATTTCCGCGATACGATAACGGTCGGAAGACTCACCCTGCTTTTGGGCTTCAGATTCGATCGTCAAACCGCGGCGTACCAAGCTCACACGCTAACCGCCGTAGAGCCCGAAAGCCCGCAGTGGAAGAAGCTCGTGAATTCTCAAACCACCCAGCTCCTGGATAACCTGCTGCCAGGTTTCCAGATGCCCGGACGGGAAGGGATCGCAGCCGACGGCAGCACCTACGCATGGGTCGACTATTCCCCCCGCCTGGGAATCACCTATGATGTCTTCGGCGACAGTAGAACCATCGCCAAGCTGGCCTTCGGTCAGTACGGATCCTATATGGGCATCGGGGAAGCCAACCGGTGGATATCCGGCGGCGGAAGCGGCTGGATCGATTTTTGGTGGCAGGACAATGGAGACGGGATGCTCGATTATACCGAGCTCTACTGGCACACAATCGCCAATTATTCTCCCTACCGCGCTTTCGATGATGCCGGAAATTTCATCGGCAACTGGGCGGATGCGGCCGGCCAGTTCTGGGGCAGCTACGACTACACCAATCCCCAACTGGCAATCGATCCCTATCAGAGCATCGACTCGGATGCCCAGGGCATGAGAACAACCGAGGTCATGGTGAGCCTGGAACGGGAGCTCCTACCCGATTTCGCGGTTCAGGTCAACGGAACCTACCGGAAATTTAACAACTATAGGTGGACCCTCAAATACTTTCCGGATACCGGAGTCTTTGATAACCAAGGCTGGTATATCTCCGCCGGAACTCCTCCGGCTGAAATTCCCGGAATCGGAGATACGAAAGAGGCCAAGAATAACGAGTACTATTACCTGTCCACCGAGGGAAGCGCCTATTCCCCATATACCCGGGTGAGGAAACAGCCGGACTACTATGTGGACTACTGGGGCCTGGATTTCATCTTCAACAAGAGACTATCCAACAAGTGGATGTTGAACGGAAGCTTCACGATTCACACCATGGGGGAGCATTTTGGAGATCAAGGCTTCTTGAACCCGAACAATGTCTGGGCCAATGAGGGCGCTCCCACGACCGACCGGTGGTCCCCCTGGTTGCTTAAGCTGAGCGGGCTCTATCAGCTCCCCTATGACATCAATATCGGCTTTACCTACAACGGGAGGCAAGGCTGGATCATAAGGGAATATTTCCGCCTGGTGGACTACACCATCCCCAATCCCCGAAGCCAATCCCATGATCTCGACATGACCAAGTTCGGCACAGAGGCCCTTCCTACCGTCCACCGCCTCAATCTCCGCCTGGAAAAAATGTTCAGAGTCGCGGAGACGGGCAGAATGTATATGATGGCCGATCTCTTCAATGTATTCAATTCCGCGGCCAACGTACGCAGGCAGGCCCGCTTTCACGGCACCTACTATGTCTACGATGACTCTTCTTTGAACAGGTTCGTCCCCAACATCAACAACTACAAATTGCTGGAGGTTATCAATCCCAGGGTCGCGAGGTTCGGCATCCGATTCCAGTTCTAGGGCGAGGAAGCCCCCTTCCTCAGTATCAGTATAGAGGCGGGGGGCTTCCCCCACTCATTCGCCGGCGTTACCATATTTGCAGCGGATTAAATGTGATCCATCCGAATTCGGTATTCAGGCCACCGGATTTACGGCATCGGACGTTTAAGGTCGCTTTAGACCAGAATCGTAGACGGATTTATTTCTGTCTTCGACCAGGCTGCCTGGGAAATCAAATCCCTACTCTGGGATGTTTCGGTGGGAATCCAGGATCCGGATCAGCGCCGGATCTCGATCCGGAAGGCACCCTCGATCGGTCGATCGGATGCCAGCAGGAGGTATCCGCCGCCGGCCCCTGAAAAGGTGCCTCCGGGTGAGTCTTCATAACGCTCGAGTTCCCTCAGCGTGGAATCCGGCACCGTCCGGGGCAGTATTTGGCGCCAGGCCTTAAGGCTTTGGGTCAAGGACTCCCCCAGGCCGTCCACATCACGGCTCAGAATGCTGCGGAAGCAGAGTTCCCCCGACTCGCCCAAGCGTTTGATCCAGGTCGGATCCAGGCTCTTCTCCTCCAGGGGGTCATAATCCGAGGGACGGGGCTTCAGTGGAATGAGCTGGAGCACCCGCTCCAGCCAGCGGCAGGTCTCCGGATCCCGGGAAGATTCGATCTCATCCGGCCAATATTTTCCCGCATAGTACAAGCGGCTGATCCCTGGGACCAGCAGGCCGATGTGGTCCTGCGATCCGGAAACATAGGCCGCGCCGGGGGGATTCTCCGCACCGAACAGAAGCTTCGCCATACGGACGGGATCTCCCTCCGGGATCCGGCCTCCCCAGAGTTCGAGGGCCACCTTGCGCGAGCTGGTGGCCATGCCGGAACGGTCTTGAAATTCCACCGTGGGATGGATGGACGCCACCACCATGGCGCCGGGGAAGATCTTCGACACCCAGGGCTGATCGATCCATCCCCCCGCCAGCGCCACCCGGTAAGGGAAGCCGGTTTTGGGTTTCGACACGCTCAGCCCGTGCCCTCGATCATCTGCGACCGTATCCACCGGTAGGTCAAGTCCATCCCCTCACGCAGGGATATGGACGGCTCCCAGTCGAGATACTTCCGGATAAGCGTGTTGTCGCTGTTTCGTCCCCGCACGCCCTTGGGGGCGTCGAGATCATAGCGGCGCTCCAGCTTGATCCCCGCGATCTCTTCCACAATATCCACCAGCCGGTTGATGGTGACCATCTCGCTGCTGCCCAGGTTGAGGGGCTCTTCGATGGAGCTGTGCATGATGTCCAGCGTGCCTTTGATGCAGTCGTCGATATACATGAAGGAGCGGGTCTGATGGCCGTCCCCCCATATGACGATCTCATGCTTTCCGCTCAGCTCGGCCTCAATCACCTTACGGCAGATGGCGGCGGGGGCCTTCTCGCGGCCTCCGCGGAAGGTCCCGTGCGGCCCGTAGACGTTATGATAGCGTGCCACGCGCGTAGTCAATCCGAAATCCTCCCGATAATGAC
>Ga0180437_10007703_pt1 | contig 13923 bp, 9 predicted proteins | sample SS_ome_4_FD_132410 | JGI IMG/M metagenome (GOLD analysis project Ga0180437, IMG submission 132410) | Hypersaline lake sediment archaeal communities from the Salton Sea, California, USA - SS_3_D_1 metaG | ecosystem: Environmental > Aquatic > Non-marine Saline and Alkaline > Hypersaline > Sediment...
CCGTCACCGGCCCCGACGGGAGGCGGGTTCGGCACGAACTTCGAGATCCGGTGGACCGGGCCGCTCGCGCCGAACTGCGTCTTGCCGGGGGCGCTCTCGGCCTGGACGATCAGCGTGCCGACGGGGAAGACGGTCTCGCCCGGGTCGAACTTGCCGTTGCCCTCCCCGAAGTCGGGCGTTCCGGCGACCCCGTCGAGGCCGAAGTCATTGTAGTCATAGCCGGCGCCGACGTACTTGTCGAACGCCACCCGACCGTCCGAGCCCAGCGTGTCATCCCACGTCCCGATCGGCTGCATGTAGACGTCGTAGAAGATGCCCTCTGTGACGACCACCTGCTGCCCAATCGCATCGACGGCGACGAAGTTGTCCACGCCGCCGTAGACCAGGCCGACGATCTCATTGACGGGGTCGGCAGCCTGGGACCAGAGGATGTCCCCGCCCGGATCGGTCAGGATGGTGACGACCTTGACGACGCTCCAGGAGTCCTCGGTCATGCCGATCAGGGCGGAGCCCGAGTGGGTGTGGGCCTTGTCGATCTCTTGTGCCCCGGGGACAGAGCCGGGCGTCTGGGTCAGCGCGTCGACGTTGGCGATCCCGTCGGTCGGGTTCTGTTCGGCCTGGAGCACGTAGGTCTTGGCCATGGACCAGTCGACGATGTCCCACATGACCGGTTGGAAGGTTTGACCCGACAGCAGCAGGCGCTGCTCCAGCGCCTCCATGGCCGGAATCGGGCCTCTGCGGGACGCATCTTCCGCGCGCAGACTGCTCGGGAGGTAGGTTGAGCCGCTGGACATGGAATGTCTCCTTTAAGTTCCCTCAGCTTTACTGTTGAGCCGGCTTGCCTTGTCGTTCAGATCCCCTGCAACAGGGGCACGGCTCACCCGCCGCTGCACGGGTCTGCTCAAATGGCAATTGTGCCGAAGACGCATCCACAAGCCGGGATGCGAAACAGAGCAATCCAATATTATACCGCCTCGGGCCGAATCCGGCAACCCATTTGTCGCGTTGTTCCTGCGTAAGTGGTGATACAATTCACGATCCGTCACTCTCGGCCGGCTTGCCCTCGATCCTCAGGGCGTAGGCGTAGTCACAGGGCTTGGCGGCCGGCAGGACAAGCTTCAGGCCCTCGTCCGTCCGCTTGAACTTCACCGGGCCCGGCGAGCCGAGCAGCGTGACCGACTTGATCTGCCCGGCGTAGTGCGGCGAGCCGATGCGCAAGGCCTTGATGGTCACCTTCCCGTCCTCGGGCCATCCGAGCGTCAGCGCGTAGAGCGCATCGCCCTTCTGCGTGAAACGGATCTGTCGGGCGGAGGTCCTTCGGTAGTTCCACTGGATGCGGCCTCGCTTCTCATCGAGTTCCCAGACGGTGACGGGGCCCTCGGCCGGGATCGCCCAGCGGCGTGTGCCGTAGATGGCCTCGCCGTTGACCCTCAGCCAGTTGCCGATCTTCCGGCAGATGCGTTTCTCCTCGGGCGGGATCTCACCGGAGCCCATGGGCGTAAGCGACAGCAGGTAGATGCCCCCCCGAGCCACGTGATCGACAAGGGCGTCGACGTGGTAGCCGGCGTCGAGGTTGTAGACCTTGTTGCGGCACCAGGACCACGGGTAGCTGATGGCCCGATCGATGAGGAAGTACCCGCCGGTATTCGGAGGCATGCTGCGCCCGCCCTCGTAGCAGCGCATGCCCACGCCCTCGGTGTAGTTGAACCAGTTGCCGCTGGGCAGCTTGTTACAGACGACGACCTCTCGGCCGTCAGCCTCCGCCGTCTCGTAGTAGTGCTTGAGGTAGTCGACGACGAGCTTCTCGGGCGAGTGCGGCCGGTCCATACCCAGCCCGTCGAACCAGATCATGTCCGGCTTGTACTTGTCCATGACCTCCACGATCTTGTCATGCCACTGCCGGGCGAACCGCTCGGGCGTCATGCGATCCTTCGGATAGAAGAAGTCCGTGAACTGCGGGGCGAAAAGGTCGAGCTTCCTCTTCTGCTCTTCGGTGAAGTCGCCCCTCTTGATCTCGCCGTAGGCCCAGCCGTAGGAGCGGGCATGGTGGAAGGTGGCGGCGACCTTGAAGCTGCTCCTGCGTGCCGCTTGGACGAACTCGCCGTAGATGTCGCGCTTCGGGCCCGTGCTGCCGACGTCCCAGCGCGTGACCTTGGAGTCCCAGAGGCAGTACCCGTCGTGGTGGACCACGCACAGCCCGCCGAATCTCGCGCCGGCGCTTCTCATCACGTCGACGTACTCCCGGCCGTCGAACTTCTCGCACCTGAACTTCGGAACAAAGTCGGTGTAGCCGAATTCGTTCGGATCGCCGTAGTTCTTCCTGTGGTACTCGTAGGCGTTCTTGGGGTCCTCCCTGTCGTGCTTGTACATGTGCCGGAGGTACGTGTTGCCCGTCGGCCTGAAACCGGGAATGGAGTACAGGCCCCAGTGCGTGTACATGCCGAACTTGGCATCGACGAACCACTTGGGGACGGGGTAGCTGGCGATCTTCTTCCAGCCGGCCGCGTACTTCGGGCTGGGCACGCGGAACCTGGGAAGGGCGTACTTGCCCTCGATCTGCTTGAGCTTGGCGGCTTCCTCCGGGCCAAGCTGGCAGGTCTGCGGGTCGGGATGGCCTTTCGGCCGGTCCGGGGCCCGTGCACCGATGCCGGGAAGAACCGCCAGAGCCGGCAGGAGAATGGGAAAAATGCGCTTCATTGATCCACCTTCCAATGTAGGGAGCAGGGATTCCCGGATGGCTGCATGCACCTGGCCACCGGAGGCCCTCGGCTACGGCAATCCGGACGCGGAAGGCCCGCTGGGCGAGGACCCCTGCACCCGCAGCAGTTTGCCCCCTCCCGGCGGGAGGCGCAGTGCGATGCGATTGCCGGCCGCAGAAGACCACGCGCCCTTTGCCGCGTCGAAAGCCGCCAGGTTCCCCGGGCCGATCAACGAGGTGGCCGCGCCGGCCCGGTAGTCGAGATTGACCACGACCACGTGCGTCGGTACCGGCCGCTGATCGCCCTTGCCCGCCCGGCCGAACAGCCCCAGCAGCATCCCTCTGACACGGGCCAGTCGCCTGTATGCCATGGCCCGCACGGGCGGGTCAAGGCGGAACGGGGCCTCCTTGGCCGGCGCCCGCGTCCCCGGAGGGGTCATGCCGGCATGATACACCCCCCGGGAGCGCAGCGGCTGCAATTCGCTGGCGATCGCCACGAACTCGCGGTTGAGCGATTTGAGCGCGTGATAGATCGGCGTGGGCTTGCCGTCGGGCAGTGCGATCCCTCCGGTATGGTTCGGCCAGCAGTACACGTAGTAGGAGATCCCCTGCGCCCCGTACGCCAGCGTGGTGTAGACGAGGTAGCGCATCTCGTCGGCCGTCGGCACTCGCATGGACGCCGTCCACGAGCAAGCCTGAACGATGTTCAAGAACGGCACGCCGGCCTTCTGGGCGGCACGACGGATCATCGCCAGGTTGAGGAAGTACTGATCCGTGTCTCCCGCCTTGGAGAACTGGTAGTGGTCGTAGCTGACCAGGGCCGGCTTCACCACGGCGAGGTACTGACGAAGGTGTTCGCGATAGGCGGTCACCGTGTCCCCCTTCGTGCCGAGCTGCTTGTTGCTCGCATAGGTGGGGAACAGATTGATGTAGGCCAGATGCGCCGGGTCACGCTCGCGCAAGTACGCCACGAGTCGGCCCAGGCCGGGGAAGGCCGCGGCGCCGGGCTCGTCCCTGAGGAAATAGCTGTAGAGGGCAGGATGCTTGCGGACGCGGGCAATCAGGCCGTCGAGCTTCCTTCGCCGCTCCGGATCGTCCAGTGTCGCCGGCGCGAGCAGCGGGTCGCGAAGCTGCGCCCGCAGGCCGTGCCGTCGGGCTACGTCCAGCTCCTTCTCCACGCACCATACGAGATTCCAGCCCCCGTCGGCCATCTGTCCGGCAACCGCGTCGGTCAGCGCCGGGCCGGCCCAGTAGGTGACGATGGGCGTGCCTGTCTTCCATCGCGCGCCGGTCCGCCCTTGCGGGGCGGCCGCCCCGAGAGGCACGCCGCGGATGGAGAATGCCAGCAGAACCGTCGCCAGGAACACGTGCCGCCTCAAACGATCTGCCATCTCCTCGGGCTCCGTTGGGCCGTTCGCAAACCAACGGCGGCAGCCGGAGCAAGCCGGCCGGCCCCGAACCGTCTTCTGCACCGCCTGCTCACGATCCTACGCCGGAGTATTCCGAATATCCAGGGATCGCCCATTCCGTTTGGTCGAAAGCCTACAAGGCCCCGAAGTTCCGGGAGTGGATGTTCGATCGGAAGGCAAGGTCCCCTTCGGCAGGACCCGCGGAAGCACGCGGGAAGACACTCGAGACGCGCTGCCGGCTGAACCAGCCCGCTTCCTTTGACCGGCCTCCCGACTCACGAACCAATGATTGCGACTCGCGTATATGGGCTCGATATGTACGTTCGGTAGTTCCTTGCCTTGTACGTCACTGTCTTTCGATGATTCGTGAAGAAATCGATGTGCGACGCGCCCTTCTCAAGCTCTATCCCCACCATCCAGGTCTTCTCCTGGGCATCGAACTTCATCTCTTTCGACTGGTCGTCGGGGATCATCTCGCGGACATACGCCGCACTGCCATCGGGCCCGCGGTCGTACATCCACCAGATACGGCCGCTCTCCTCGCCGGAGCCCGCCTTGAACCGAACTCTCACCGACAGCTTCGCGTCCTTCACCTCGTGACTCACTGACGGCGTCTGCAGCATCGGCTCCACACCGTCGAAGAAGTGGTGCAGGAGAAATGCGGGCTTGTTCTGCTCATCTCTCTCGGCGGCCGGATGCCCCTTGCGCTTGCCGTGCCCGGAATTGGCTCGCAAGTACACGGGGATCTGTGGATACTTCCGCCCTCCCCATGGCACATCGAACGCCACAAAGTCGTGGGTTCCCGGATGGAAGCAGATATCGACGCCTCTGGCCCTCAGCTTCTCGAGATTCCTGCAGATGAAGACGTGGTCTGCCAGACGGTTCGCGAGCTTCTGAAGCTCCTGCCAGCCATGTCCGGCGTCAAGGGCAGCGCGATTGTAAATCGGGCCAAACGTTCCTCCGAGGAAAACATGGTTCATGGCCCTGTGGATATTCAGGGCGTGCTCGCGGGCATAGCGCCTGTTGTATGCGTTGACTCTGTCCCATGCAGCCCGGTCGCATAGCCGCAACGGAGAATCCCAGATGGGGGAGACCGTAGCATGCAGGGCCGTTATCCGTTCATCATGTATGATGGCGACGGAAGGAGTGGCACCGTTCTTCGACCCGCCCGACACGGCCACCTTGCCCTTCTCAAAATGCCCCTTTTCGGCATAGGCCGCAGTGACGGCGCGCATGAGGGTCGCAGGCCAACCCCAATACTGAATGGAGAAATGTGGATTGAGGGTCTTGATGAACCGCCTGTACATGGCTTTGGCCAATTCGCCTTGTCCGAACTGCCTGGGCTCCTGAACAATCGTGTAAACGAGGCCGGCGCCGCCGTTGATCAGCTCCGCCTCCACGCCCTTCGGCCGGGCATCTCTTTGTAGGGATGCCAGTTGATGCCCTCCGGTCAGGTGAAACCCCTTCGCCCTTCCCTCGGCGGGCACGATCATCCGAACGGGTACGCGGTAGTCTTGTCCGGGCCAGAGCTCACCGACTCGGATCGTGATCAGTTTCTGGCGTGTTGGGCAGTCGCCTTCTACGCGATGCCAGTCCTGAAGCACCTCGACGCGCAGAGTCGATGCGTCACGAATGCTCTCCATGTCAAACGGGGAGCCGCCGGCTGGGCCCGGGTGTCTGTCCTCCGCGCCTGCCCCAACACAAAGCAGCAATACAATGCTTGTGGCCGTGTTCTTCATCTGTTGGGGCCCTTCCGGAAACGTCCTCTGCGGTCAATCACTTCTGATGCGAGTTCCCTTGGCCGCCGGGGCGGGCCTCCCGGGCGGGCGGTGCTCGAGCAGCGATTTGTAGATGTCGGGGTCGCCGTACGTCTTCGTCCACGAGTTGTGGCCGGCTTCGGGGTAGACGGTCAGCTTGACCTTCGTTCCGGCGGCCCCCTGGATGGCGTTGGCCCTCGGATCAAACGCGTCGGCCGGCTCGCATGACTTCGTCGGCATCTTGTAGCCACCGAAGACATAGAGCTTGTCGTCCAGCACAACGCTCCCGGCCTCCCAGCGGGGCACGGCCATGTTGGGGAGCTTCTTCCAGGAGCTGCGGGATGTTCCCCGGGCGGCGGCGCTCAGGGGGCCTGTCGCCCCAAGTGTCATCACCACCGTGAGAATCACGGCCATTCTCCAGGCGTGTCGCTGGAGCCCGCCATGTATCGAAGCCGCAATCGTCTTCATTGCCCAACTCCTTCTCACCATTGCTGAGAGCCGACGTTTCCCGCATGGCTTAGCTGAGATGCCCAGCGAAAGCGAGATGCTGTACATCGAGACAATGGTGAACGTCCGGGCGATCATGCCGGAGCCGGATCCGTCTCGTGATTCCGTCCGGTTTCAGTTCTTTTGAATGGCCTCATACACCAGCGGCTTCACCAGATTCTGCAACTGCGGCGAAAAGGGCATAAGCTGTGACAACGCCACAACGACCAGGTCGTCCTTCGGTGAAATCCAGAAATGTGTGCTGGCCGCGCCGCCCCAGCCGTATTCCCCCCTGTGAGCCTTGGAGCCCAAATCCCTCAATTGCACGGAGAAGCCGAGGCCGAATCCGTTCACGCCCGCCCAGTGGACCTTTTGCGGCAACTGGTTCTTCGTCATCATCCGGACGGTTTCCGCCTTCAATACCCGCCTGCCGTGCAGCTCTCCTCCATTGATCAGCATCTGGCAGAACCGCATGTAATCCCGGGCCGTCGAAACCAGCCCGCCTCCACCTGACAGGAAACCGGGCTGTCTCAGGTAGCGGCTGGCATTGAACCTGTCTTTCGTCTTCATACCGGGCGAGTAGCAGGATGAGAAACGGGCCACCTTCGCTCTGGGGACCAGAAACGCCGTATCCCTCATGTCGAGGGGCTTGAAGACGCGCTTATGGAAGAACATATCCAGTCTCGTGCGCGATACCCTCTCCACCAGAGCCCCCAGCACATCCGTCGAGACACTGTAATGCCACTTCGTTCCCGGCTGATGCATCAGCGGGATCCTGCCAAGCTTCGTGACCATCTCCCGCAGATTCCGACTGCCCAGAATCTGCGCGCGATTGTACATCCTATCGACCGGGCTGTTTCCGAAGATGCCGTACGTCAGCCCCGAAGTATGTCGCATCAGGTCCCGTATCGTGACCTTGCGAGTCGGCTCGACCGGCTTGCCGGCCTCGTATACCTTCGCGCCCTTCAGCTCCGGAAGGTGCTTCTCGACCGGATCATCCAGCTTGAATCTCCCCTGCTCACACAACGTCATTGCCGCCACGGTCGTGATGGGCTTCGTCATGGAATAGAACCGCATGATCGTGTTCTTCTCGACAGGGAGTCTCGCTTCGATGTCCCGCATGCCGTACGTCTCGAAATGGACGATCCTGCCCTTGCGAGCCACCATCGTGATCGCCCCGGCAATCTTCTTGTCATCGACCAGTTTCTGGACTGCGGCGTCGATCTTCATCAGCTTCCGGCCGGACATGCCCACGTCTTCCGGCGTCGCCCGTGGAAGCTCCTTCGCGAATCCCGGCGAGGCAAGAACGAGTACGAATGCGATGGAGGCTGTCCGGATTCTCGAGAGGCTCATGATGATCTCCACACTATCCTTGACGAAGACACGAAGTCACTGTGCGACGGCATCGCTCTGCCGATTGCGGCCTGCTCGGCGTTCTGCTCGGGGGCTTGTCTCCCGTATTCAGAGCGATCTGGGGGTCTATTCTGCGCTTTCTGTCAGCGGTCGGCTTGCCACTGGCGACAGGGAGGGCGTGGGGGCTCTGGTCGAGCGAGTTTCCCGGATAGCCTCTCTGTCCGCTACGTTCGCGGGGGACGTGACGTGATTGTACCCGGTCCAGGGCGTTGAGCAAGCCCCGTCTGCGTGTTGGGCCGCGGTCCGTGAGCGTCCAGCCGCCCTGGCCGTGCGGTGGCGCGGAGTGCGGGCCGTTGAAGGCCGCGGCAGCGCGCGTGCCGGCAGGACCACGATGTTGTCGAACCAGGCTGAAACGCGGTGTGCTCGAACGCCGATGGCCCCGGAGAGGATCGGGCTCCTCTTGTCCGTCAGATCGAGCCGCAGCCCCCGATCCGGGTCCGACGAGGGGTGCATGCGGTTCATCCAGACGCGGATCCTGGGGCCCTCGACCGCCACGCGGATCAGGTTCCACACGTCCGGCTGCACCTTGCAGTCGAGCTTGGCGAGGTCGAACTCGGCCAGGGGCCGCCAGTTGTTCTCCATCCTGCCGAGGTAGAGCTTCTTCGTGTCGAAGCCGACGTAGTAGCCGCGCATCCGGTCGTGGCCATCGCTCGCATCGTTGACGCGGAAGATCAACCCGGCGTTGCCTCCCTCTGCGGCCTTGAGCATCACGCAGCCCTCGAGCACGTAGTCGGTCCACTTGGCGTCTCCGGCGACCATCTTCATGCCGGGCTCCAGCGCCAGGCGCTCACTCCCTGGTTGACGGATCGGGCGGTAGGCCTTCCAGCCGGGGCTGCTCGGCATTGGGCGGGCTTGCTGGAAGTCGTCGAAGAACATCGCTCGCGGCTTGCCTGTGACGTAGCGCCGGACGGCCTCCGCCTCGGCCAACGAGACGGGCGTGGCGTCCGGCCACATCAGGCCGCACCACGGAACGGTCGGCTCGGGAGAATCAGGCTTCGTGCCCCAGTACCACCGGCAGTTGGAGTTGCCCACCATCAGTTCCCAACAAAGATAGACCCCGGGCGTCGACCGCCCGGCCGCGCGACGCCCCTCCAGCCAGCCCATCACCTCGCACGGCTCGCCGTTGCTCCATCTGGGCGCGTTCCATCGCGCACCCGCTTCGGTGAACACCGTCCCCTTCGCGCTGTTGGCGTCGGCCAGTTTGTGCCACGCCAGCGGGCTCCATCTGTAGATGTGGGCGTCGACGATGTCCGTCACGTCCGTGTCACTCCACCCGCCGGCGCTTCTGTGGCAGTTCAGCACCGGCTGGGCCGGCCTGACCTGCTTGGCCCACCGGTAGCCCGCAACGCTGAGCCGCCTGCTGTAGTTCGAGCGCGGAGCCGGCTCGTTGAATATCTCCCAGAACAGTACCCGCTTGTCCTTCCGGTGAGCGCGGATCACCTCCTGCACGTATGGTTTGAGCTTCTCGATCCTCTCGGGTGCGCGGTGCCGCTTCTGTGGACACTGCGCCCACCGGCCGTTGTGGAATCCCTTCACGGGTGCCGTCGGACGGTCGAGGAAGATGCCCTCGTCCCGGTGACAGTCATCAAAGAACACCAGGCCCGGCCGGATCCCGTGCTTCTCGCAGATCGCCAGGAACCTCTCGAGATGGGCCAGGAAAACCTCCTTCTCCTCGTCGAAGTTGATGTTGTGCATGTACACTCGCAACGTGGATATCCCGAAGTGCTCCCGCGCCGCGGCCAGCTCCCTATCCACCACCTCAGGCCGGAAATCATGCCAGAACTGCACCTGGTTGACGGCATACGCCGGAGTGTAGTTGGCGCCCACGCGTCCGTCGGTCGGCGGTTTCGGATTGGCCCGGTACACCTCATCGGCGCGCGCTGTCTGCCCGTCAACAGCCCCACACAACAGGGCAACCACGGCCGCGGCGGCCGCTCCGGCCGCGGAGGCTCTTCTCACGGCAAGTCGGCATCCGCCGATGTGTCTATCTGACATCTGAGCAACTCCCAATCGTGTCATTCCGACCGACGCATCAGCGATACAGACCGATACCGCCCGGAGCCTGCCGCGAACGCCGCCCCGCCGTTGTTGGTGGCGAGGGCTCGAGCCGCTCCTGACGCGGCCGCCCGCTCTGCCCACCTTCCTGACGGCCGGACAGATGCCTCCGCCGGAGCTTCCGTCGAAACCCGCATGTGCCCGACGTGCATTGCCGCCGTCGGCAGGATGGCCGGACCGCCGGTCACATCGCCCCCCGCAGCACGTCGGTGAGGGCCTTGTCGGACAACTCGACCGGGTTGTAGCGCATGCTGCTGGACTTGCGGGCCAGGGCGATCAAGTTGCCGAAGGCGTCTTCCGTCAGGCCGAAGCGGGCCAGCGGGGGGATGTCGAGCTTGGCGGCGAGGTCCTCGACGAAGCGGATGCCGGCGTCGGTGACCTCGTCGTCGCGGAGGTCGGCGCGCCCGGTCAGCACTCGGCCGACTACGGCGTAGCGGTAGAGCGTGTAGCTCTGCGGGTCGGTCTGGCGGAGGGCGTGGACGTTGGCCCGCATGACATGTGGCAGCAGCGCGCCACAGACGACGCCGTGGGGGATCGGGTAGTTCGCGCCGATCGGCGAGGCGAACCCGTGGGCCGCCCCGAGGCCGGCGTTGGTCAGCGTGATCCCGCCGATCATCGCGGCGAAGGCCATCTCCTCGCGGGCCTCGACGTCGGTTCCGTCGGCGTAGGCGCGCGGCAGGGCGGTCGCCGTGCGGGCGAGGCCCTCGACCGCCAGCGCGTCGGTCATCGGCCGGGCGCGGGCGGACGTGTAGGACTCGACGAGTTGGCACAGCGCGTCCATGCCGGCCCAGGCGGTGACCTCCGGCCGGACGCCCACACCCAGCTCGGCGTCGACGGCCACCACGCGGGCCAGGAGCTGCTCGCCGCGGATGCTGGCCTTGACGTGGTTCTCGGGCGAGCAGATGACGGCGTTGCGGGTGACCTCCGCGCCCGTGCCGGCGGTGGTGGGCACGGCGATCCACGGGGCGGCCTGCCGGGTGATCTTGCGGCCCTTGCCGACGACCTCCATGTAGTCGAGCGGTCCGCCGCCGTTGGTCAGCAGGCCGGCGACGGCCTTTGCGGCGTCGATCGCGCTGCCCCCGCCGAGGCCGATCACGACGTCGCACTTCTGTTCGCGCGCGATCCCGAGCGCCGACGCGACGTCGTCGACCGTCGGCTCGCCTCGCTGCCGCCACGTCGCGCAGCGCAGGCCGGCGGCCTTCAGCAGCTCGGCCAGCCGGTCGACGATGCCTCCGTCACCGGCCTGGCCAGCGTTGGTGACGAGCATGGCCGCTCCGCCTCCCAGTCCGGCGGCCAACTCGCCGATCCGCGCGAAGCCGCCCCGCTCGAAGACGATCCGCCCGACGCTGAGGAACTCGAAGCTCTCCACGGTCGCGCTCCGCCGCCCGGTCAGCCTTCTCCGTCGCCGAAGAAGATGCTGTCGTGCTTGACGCCCTGCCGCGGCTGGGCCATCCAGTCGGCCACCGTCTCGCGCCACCGCAGGTAGTGCTCGGTCTGCTGGTGGGCCTTGAAGGCGTCGGCGCTCCGGTAGACCTCGTAGAGCAGGAACCGGGTCGGGTCGTCGACGGCCTGGCAGACGTCGAACCGCACGTTGCCGGACTCCTGCCGGGTGTTGCGCGCGTTGTCGAGCGTCGCGTCGATGAACTCCCGGACGTGGGGCTCGGAGACGAAGACGGTCACGCTGACGACGTACATGGGCGGCTCCTTGTGCAGGCGGCGGGGCCTCGGCGCGTTGCCGCGCGGCCGGGCGGCAAGGGGCATTATAGCCGCCGGCCCGCGGCGCGGAAAGCCGCCCGCTCCGCCCGCTTCGTTGGCCCGACGCGCAGGTGAATCGTACGTTTCCTTCGACCGGCCCGGCGGGCGAGGACCGCCTTCGCACCGCCTCGGCCGGGCCGCCGGGGACGACGCGCCCAGCGCTCGCCGGCGGCGCGGAACAGACATAGAGGATCTGTAACCGGGCTCACGACAACGATACCGCCGCGCGCCGACGGGCCCCTCGTGGGGGCCGGCCGGGGCGGGCATGGTCCGCAGAGGACCGGAGGGTACAAGATGCACAAGCTCGCAACACTTCTCGCCGCAGCCGCCGTCTTGCTGTTGGGCGCTTCGCTCGCGCCCGCCACCATGATCCATGAGATCAGCGTCGATTCGGTCGACACGGCCTACGCCTTCGACGCGCTGGACCCGTCCGCCAGCATGCTGAGCATCGCCCAATCGGGCGTGACGGTCGTCATCGAGCGGCCGGGCAACGTCCAGGACGAGTTGTCCGACGCCGACTTCTCGTTCGTGACGTTTCTGGCCGCCGACTTGTCGGCCGGCGGAAGGGCCGTCGGCGATTTCGTCGGCGGGTCGATCCAGATCACCGACTCGCTCGGCGCGCTGCTGCTGAGTGCCGACGTGGACCAGTTCACAATGGAGGAGAACGTCTCGCTGCCGTTCTGCGTGCTGGCCGGGGCGGGCACCTTCGACGTGACCGGCGGCGCGTGGGCGGGCGACTTCGAGCCCCAAGGTGCGGTCCTGGAGCTGACCTGGCAGTTCGACGAGGGCATCGACAGCTTCCAGGAGGACTTCGCGGCCGAGTCCGACGTCACCCTCGCGCCGACGCCCGAGCCGACAACCATGAGCCTGCTGGGGATCGGCGGCATGTCCACACTGCTTCGCCGCCGCAAGCAATAGGCAGCAGACCACCGGGCATCTCGGCGCCCTCTGCGGCCCATGCGGCCAATGAGGGCGCCCGGATATCCGTGCTCCCCGAGCACGCCGACGCCGAAACGAACCTCGTCGCGGCCGGCGACGCGTCGGGCGGACGACGGTCACGCCGCGCCGGCGGCATGGCGGCTCGGTGGGACTGGCGATCGCTGGAACGCCGGACTATGCTCAACGCAACCACGTCGGGCAAGGGCCGCCGCGGGCCGGCGGAACCGGCCCTGCCGCCCTCCGGGCTATCGGAGCCGCCGGTGCGGCAACCGACGCTGAACACGTGTGCAGCAGAGCTGCCCGCCCTGCATTCCGGCCCGTCTGGCGGCGATCGGAACGACCGCCTCCGGAGGCCCGAGAGGCCGGCAGGGACCAGCCGGGCCGCGCAGACCCCCGACAGCGAACTGTCCATGGAGAACAGCCCCGGGGGGCGACGGAACTGCAATGAGCACGGCCGGAATGGCCATCACCGCAGCGCTGACGTTCTCGGTCGCCTTGGTGGCGGCAGCCCAACACGCCGCCGGCGCCGAGAGAGACGACCCGCGCACTGAGAAGGCCGTCGCCGCCGTGATGGCCCTCAGCGAGGCCGAACTGCTCGCGGTCGTGCCCGACCAGTGCCCGGACGTCGAGTCGGCCTGCCCGAAGTGCAAGCTCTACCTGCGGACGGTCCGCAAGAGCTGGCGGCGGCAGCCTGTACGGCCTGTTTCGCGGCGTCAGGCGGCCCCGGGCCGACCGGGACTTTCACGTGACGTTCGCCTACGAGAAGCAGCCGGCCGTCGGCACGCGAATTCACATGCCGGCCGACGACGCGATGGAGGTGTTTCTCGGCGCGACCCCCGCGCTCCGCAAGGCGGGCCACTACAACGACAAGGCCGTCTACAACTGGCAGATGCCCCACCTGATCGCTCGACGGCGCAGCGGGGAGGCGGGGCTGAAGAGCGTCTTCGTCGCCGTCTACGACCTGTTCGCCGGCGGGCCGAGGATCCAACGGGCGCAGCGGCTCGACGCCGGCGGGGGCGGTGTGGGGCTTCGCGTGGAGCTGGGCGACCGCGTCGACACGCTCCTGATGTCGCTGGAGGGCCCGCGGCTTCTCAGCGCCGGCGGCATGCAGATCCGCGGCCTGGTCGGGCTGGTCTGCGAGCAGCGGGGCAAGGCCGACGCGTACCTCGTCGGCGGGACGCGGCTCCGCAAGGGCGATCTGAAGCTGACCGCTGCGACCGGCGCGTATGCGGGCACGATCGTGTCCGCCTCACGGACCTGCGACGGCGCCGCGGCCGACACGTTCGTCACGCCAGCCGACCTGCCGCCCGGCACGGCGCTGCGGGGGAGCTGGATGATCGTCACGCACGGCGGGGGCAGGCTGACGCACGGTTACCGGATCGACCGCGTCGAGACCGCCGTCGGCCGGAGC
>Ga0180437_10007705_pt1 | contig 13921 bp, 9 predicted proteins | sample SS_ome_4_FD_132410 | JGI IMG/M metagenome (GOLD analysis project Ga0180437, IMG submission 132410) | Hypersaline lake sediment archaeal communities from the Salton Sea, California, USA - SS_3_D_1 metaG | ecosystem: Environmental > Aquatic > Non-marine Saline and Alkaline > Hypersaline > Sediment...
TCCTTCGGGATAGCCGGTGCCATCCCATCTCTCATGGTGATGTAGAATGGTGCTCACACAAGGAGCGAGGTTAGGTACGTTGCCAACGATGGTTGCCCCCAGCCTGGGATGCGACTTGATTGCTTCCCAATCATCCGGATTTAGCTTGCCCTTCTTGTTAAGCACTTTGTCGGGAACCCCGATTTTACCGATGTCGTGGAGCAGGGCAGCAGTACTCACTCTGGATACCTCCTCAGGCGATAACCCGATGGCTTCTGCCAGGGCTACGGCATAAGTATTGACCTTTCTGGAATGACCGTAGGTGTAAGGGTCTTTGGCCTCCACTGTGGAAACCAGGGCATAAATAGCACTCAGGCCGTTACGCCTCGCGTAGGTCCCTGCATCATCCAGTGGCTCGGATAGAATCTTGGAGGACAAATAGACCCGGTTGCCTCCCGTGCGCTTGGCAAAATAGAGAGCAGTGTCAGCCACGGTAACCAGTTCCCCGGCTATGACCCCATCCGAGGGGTATGAGGCTAGACCGATGCTGCAAGTTATGGCGATTTCCTTTTGGTCCATTTCTCCCGCAATTGTTTCCCGAACCCGCTCAGCTACGACGCGCGCCTCGTCCATAGCTGTGTGCGGCAGAATGACCACAAATTCATCGCCGCCATAACGGAAAGCCTGGTCGGCATTCCTGATGGAATTCTTGACAATTCTGCCCATCTGGTTCAGAAGGACATCTCCAGAGGGATGGCCATATACATCGTTGTAGGTCTTGAAGCTATCTAAGTCGAGCAGGAATATGGAGAACACGTCGCCATAGCGGGAATGCCGCGCAATTTCCTCTTTGAGTCGTTCTTCAAAATGGCGCCGGTTGAACAGGCCTGTTAGCTCATCGATACGGGGTCTTTGTTCGGCCTGGGTGTACAGCTGGGAATTCTCAATCGGGGTGGCGATCTGCAGGGCCACCTGTTCAAGAAGTCTTATTTGCTTGGGGCTGAAAGCATCGGGGTGCCGACTTGCTACGATCAAGCTGCCGATACTCTGGTCTTTGATGCTCAAGGGCAGGTAAACAACCGAGCGAATCCCTTTTGCCAGGTAATGCTCCCCCGTCCAGAACCTCTGGTATTGTGCAAGATCAGCTTCATATAGACTCTTCCGCTCCTGGCATACTCGTTGGGTAGCTGTGCCTTCAATCGGTATCCTCTGCTCTGCGTGCCAGGGAGAACCTACGGTGCTGGATAAGGCCAGAAAATAGAGGTCCTTTTCATCAACCAGAGCAATTGTAACCCAGTCGAAATCTATTACCTTCTTTAGTTCCTGGACGAAACCCTCAAATATCGTCTCAATGTTCACACTGGAGGTGACGATCGTAGTCAGACGGTTGATAAATGCTATTTCCTTGCCCTGCTCTCGCAACTGTTCGTAGATATATTCCTTTTCCATGCTCGCTGCCACTTGGGCGCCGATTGAATTCAGCAAGTCGAAGTCTTCGACGGTGTATGGTTTCTCGTCTCGCCTTTCACCCACTGCCAGGATACCCACAAGCTCGTCCATGTTTACAAGGGGCACGAATACCCGTACCCCTGCCAGTCGAATTGCTTCTCGCTCCTCCTGCCAGATAGATTTGAATTCCGGATAGATGCTGAGGTTCCTTGCCGGCAGCAGAACCTTTTCTTGCTGCAGCCAGCCCACGATAGGATTATCTGACCTGAGCCTCAACTCCTTCATCGGGTTATCTTGTACGGGAGGATAGCTAGATCGGGGAACGAAAGCGCCATCCTCTGCTTGAGGCAGAAGCAGGCAAGCTCTGTGGCAACCGATAGACTGAGAAAGCAAAGATACAAAATCACTGCCGAACTGCTCCATGCTGGAGACATTCTGTATTGTGGTGATGAATTGAGACAGTAGTTTGCGGTAATGGTACCTCTCCCCGATGAAGGCTTCCTCTATTTTTGTTCGCCAGGGGGCGCCCAACTTGTGAGCTACTAGAAGGATGGTTGGAATCCCCAGGGCGATGGTTACCAATAGAGACGCAAGGTTAACTTCGAAGCCGGCGAAGCGGTAAACGAGCCAGGAGATCAGCAACACAATGCCAATACCGCTTCCATAGAGTGCTACGTTAACAACGGCCTGGCGGAACACAACCCGGATATCCACTAGCCGATATGTCACAACTGCATAAGTCAGGATGCAGGCATTTAGGAAATTGCCAATGTGACCGACCGGGTATCCCTCGGCAGAGAATTGGAAAGTAATGAACCCAAAGACAGCCAGACAGCCCAGTCCAACGAACAAATAGATTATTTGGTTACGTTCCTCAACGTTGTCTGAGATCTTGAGCTTGCGTATCAGGTTATAGATATCCCTGCTGGTGAAGGCAAGAATGACAGCAGCAATTCCGATGACCCAGGGTCCGTAGTCAACGTGGATGTTGTCGGCCGTAACAGTAATGTCCTGTGGAACAAGGCCTCCTGCCAGCAAGCCAACAAAGGCTGCCAGGATAATGTAGGCAAAGGGTCTGCTTGCCACGTCTGATTTGTAGAAAGACTGCAGGAAATAGCGGTATTGAATGATCATCCAGACGGCAAAAAAGAGGACGATCTTCACCAGGATGAGCTTATCCTGCATCAAGAGGCTGCTGCGGAAGACTATGTCAGTTGCGCTCCAGAGCATGGCAGGAATGAGAAAAAGGAAGAAAAGTCTCTGTCGCGATTGCCACGGGCGGTTGATCAAGATAATGACCAGCAGTGGGATATACGCGATAGTGGCAACAAGGGGCGTCAGAACATGCACATTCATAACATCAGCCTCTTAGCACGAAGCTATTATTGACATAAATATGGAACGTGTCAAGAGGGACTATCGTAACCCCCCGAAGGTAATGGGGCCTCTGCTCGTATGCTCCAGCTAGAGGTCGGTAGTGCGACCCGTCAGGCTCGTGCCAGCCATCACGTTGTGCACTGTGTCCTCAGACATCTCACTGTGAGTTGGTGGAAAGGTATGCCCGCGCTTAACGGTCCGAGGGGAAGGCGAGGCCAGAGCCTCGCCCTCCCCTCTGTCTATTAGGCGCCCCCTTCTTCTCCCCACCAGACTGGCATCATCAAGCGGTCGCGCGTTCGGCTTCCGTCGCTGCGGCAGCTTCCACCTCAACCTTGGGAGCGCCGAGCAAGGAAAGTACTCTCTCGGACGGGTTTACGTGCGGCGGCTTCAGGTGGCCTAGGGCGGCTCCCTCAGCCTGCCGTTGATTGATGTAACGCATGAAAGCACCCTGGGGAAGAAAAGTCACCTCCACGGGTTTCAGGCCGAGCACAGTCTCGGGATCGCCGTAAGCTCTATAGATATTGTATTGATACACACTGTCCAGTTCTATGAACTTGTCATATATCGCTGTTGCTACCGCTTGTTCGCTGGCAATAAAGCCATCTTTAAGTTCAAGATAGAGATGTAGAGTTGGTTTGCTATCTACAACCTCTTTGCGTGCCGTCCAATCGGAATAAGGAATGTCCGCCCCCTCAATTGCTTCCCAGATTATTCTCTCTGTCAGATGACCAAAACCGGTAATATCGATCAGGTCATCAGCGCGGCTGTGGAACATCATTTGTGGAATATCGATGTTGAGTCTTTCGTTGCGCAGAGAGGTTATCTTTATCAGGTCGCCAGGGCGATACCTGGTCATGATACCACCATGTAAATTGGTGATGACTATCTCATAGACTTTGCCGGCTTCCAGCTCATCCAGCAGAACGGTCTTAGGTTGGTACGAATGGTCCAGTTGCCACTTGAACCATTCCCCTTCGGGGATGAACTCGAAGAAATTAAGGCTGGGCACGAAAGTCATGCCCTCGTAGTCCCAGGTCTGCGTAGCACACATTCCCCCTTCCGAACCGCCATACGCCTCCAGGGGATAGCGTCCCCAGAGTTCACTGACCCTCTGACCGAAGACAGCGCAATCTGCACCGCCGCCGCCGATGAATTTGATAGACCACAGGTCCTTGGGCAGCATAGGGCGCCCAGCCAGCTTACTCCTCATGAATCCCTTGGTTACCCGGAACAGAGCGTTAGGGTGAGACAGGAAAGAGCTAATCTTTATCTTTCCCGACTGCTGCTGGAGCTGCTCGCCCACGGCTACCAGAACGGAAGACAATCCACCAAATCCATCAAGTCCTTCGTACAAAGCCTCCCTGAAGCCGGCCTGTATCTTTTCCCGGAACGATGATAATACGTCGCCATTGGAAGGCAGCAAATCATAGTTGATCGCTCGCTGTGTCAACTGAACAGCCAGGCCGCTTCCATATTCCGGAGGCCCGACCGTATATAGCACCTTAAGGTGTTCCTTGACTTTGGAGGTATCACCCCGCTCGTCGCAGGTGGTGAAGAGGAAAACGCCCGTGGCTACTTTCTCGTATTCATCTAGAAATTCCTGGGAGACCGGTATCCACTTGATGTCATATTCACCGGTATGGCCTGAAGTGCGCACCCATCTGGCGGGCTTCATCGGCAACAGATCTTCGCGCTTATCCCCAAGCTCGGGCAAGTAATCGCCATAGGTGGTCAAAGGTACCTGCTCCCGGAACTCCTCCACCGTGTCGGGCATGGCGCCAGCCATCACCTTCCTGCCCAGCTCAGAGCTCTTCAACAGCTCGATTTGCTCCAGTAACAACCTCTTCTGGATGGCCATGAACTGTTCCAGGCTGAGGTCGATGAAGCCGCAGCACATATCCCACAACTCCTTCTTTTTGCCCTCTCGGAGTAGATCAATTGGTCTTGTCATTTCTGCACCTCCGTTCCTGTAGTCACCGGGGCGACAATACAGGACGTCATTACGTAGGAAACAGTATGACAAGGGCGGGATAGCTTGGGAAGAGATTATGTTCTAGAAGATAGTTCTATTTGAAGCTGTGAAGAGTGTGGTCGCGGAGAGAATGCGGAGAGAAAAGGGTTAGGAACCCTTTGCTTTTGCGGAGGCACCTAGACTCTGCAATTGCCGCGATAGTTGCTCGAATTCGCTATCGCCCGGCTGCTTGCCTAGCTCCAGTCCGTAGCTGATAAAGAATTCCAGGAAACTACGCAGTAGCTCTTTCGTTCCTTCCTGAAACTGGCGAAATTCCTCCCGGGTTATGCCGTTGCTCGGTTTCTTGCTTTCTTCCTTCAACTGACTGTCAATCAGAAAGTTGATGAAGTCGGGCCGGCTCATATCGCCCCGGTTCTCATCTATCCTTTTCACCAGTTCAGCATCGACTATTAGCATTCTTCTTTCAGCCATGTGACTCTCCTATCATAACACTCCTTCATTTATTGTATTAAATAAGGGGTGACCCCAATCTGCTTCCAGGCACCCCTGTGTGACTATACAGCATCCAGCTCTCAAGCTCCGTTGCCGTTCTGGAACTCGAGTATTTCAATTATGCCGTCGATATTCTTGAGCAGCGTGTCCCCTTTTTCCGTCACCCGGTAGGTGACCGAGGGGTTTCCCACGTGCACTTTGTTAATGAACCCGTGACTGAGAAGAAACCCAAGATACTTCTGTATCTGGGCATAGCTCATATTGGCGCTGTACATGATCTCGGTCTTGCCAGCACCGTTCTCGCCGACCCTCAGCATGTCGGCTATTATCTCTATATTGGACCTTCGCCGATTCATGATGTACTACTTTTGTACTGGTACCATTATACTACCCCGACGATGCATTTTGTCAAGCCCCCACTGCTTGACACGATAGGAAGGCTGATATAATATGAAACTGATATTCGTTTTCTGGACAGAGCAAGTCAGGACGATGTAAGGGTATAAAGCGTATAAAGGAGTTTGATATTGGACAAAATCAAGGTGATGATAATTGACGAGCAGGCGTTCTTCCGGGCCGGGGTACGCGATGCATTATCTACACAGACTGACATGGAGATAATGGAGTGCGACCCAACCGAGGAGACGTTCGAGACGATTGAAGCTAACCTTCCTGACGTTGTTTTGCTCGGCTCCGATCTGGCCAGTCTGAGCGGAATTGACCTGGGCAGGAAGATTGCTCAGTACTACCCTAATACCAAAGTGATAGTGCTCAGTCCCTCGCCCGATGATACGGAACTGTTCGAGGTTATCAAGACCGCAGCTGTAGCCTGCCTGAACAAGAAGACCTCCTCCGACGAGCTGGCCGGCACCATACGGCGGGCCTATGGAGGTGAATATCCCATAAATGAAAGCCTGATGACCAGGCCCCAGGTCGCCAAGCACGTATTGAACCAGTTTCAAGGTCTGCGGAGGACTATGGGAGGGGTAGTTGCTCCTCTGACCAACAGGGAAACGCAGATCCTCAACTATATTGCCGAGGGCAATTCCAATAAGGAAATTGCCTATATTCTGGAGATCAGCGAGCAGACGATCAAGAACCACGTAAGCGCCATCCTCCGCAAACTGAATGCCAACGATAGAGCCCACGCCGTAGCTCTGGCTCTGCGCAGCGGCTGGATTTCACCGGAACAAAGGTAGTCCCTACCTTCAGAGCTGGACCGCCGGTAATCCGGCTATTGCGTCCGAGAGGCTAACTAACTGCCTGCACTCGCCTCAACCTCTACCACCAGTACCGATGGCCTATTGACAGCAAGCGAGCCTCGCACTATACAATTAACACGTGTAGCGAACGATTTCATTTGGGTACGTACTTGACGAACTAGTCAACTACAAATATCTAGAGGTGAAAGGTCGAACAAAACAGGACGAAGAAATAGGAAAAGCCTGAAGCGAATATGCCCGGCGTAGACAACATCGAACCACAGAATAAGAACGCTCGAATCAGTCGGGAACCGGCCTGTGTTTCATACAATGGCTTTCGTCGATCGTTGGCGGTTCCGTTTTATCGTTGCGGGTCCTGGTCTATCGGCACCGCACGGTCTTGGGAGGGTCCGTCAGGGTACGCACAGATGCTCCTTTGCAGAACTGTGCTGAGAGCCTCGAATGGCGGGACAAGAGATAAGTATAGGTGGCTCGAGTGAACAAGGACGCAGTTAGCAGTCTTGACTTCGACCAGGCAGAGAACTACACTTCACGTGAGTTTTCCGGAGTCGGTAGTATGGTAAGTCGGACGAAAGTCAGTCTAGAGCTGAAGTATCGGATTAAAGAGTACCTGCAGGCAAGGGGGTACGAAGTAACCGAGGGGGCCGAGCTTGTCGGCAAGTCAAAGGTAACTCATGCCTTTGATATGCTTGCTGAGATGGACGACGGTTTCAACAGCTACACTATGGCAGTGTGCATCACTTCCGGTGGTGAGAGCGAGAAAGAAGCGGAGACCGTTTTCCACTTTGCTAACAAAGCCTATGACTGCGGCATCATTGACAGGCTGCTAATCGCCGCCCCTGAACTCCATCAGGACGTGAAACAGCTGGCTCGAAAGCAGCGAATAAAGGTCATCGACGGAGAGTTGATTGACAGGCTGTTGGCCTCGCGGCCTGAGGAGCCGGTCAAGCCCAAAGGGCCGCTCCAGTTTGAGACTAGAGAGCAAGTGCTGCAGTCTCTAGTTGACCTCGGCTATGACGTGCAGGAGAAAGCCAAAGTTAAAGGCAAGTCGGGGGTTGAATATACCTTCGATATACTGGCTCGTACCAATACGGATCAAGTAGGTCATACGCTGGGCATAGATTTCCTGAGCGGCGAAAAGGAAGTGGGCCTGGAGCAGGTGACCTTGTTCGACACCAAGGCCTACGACGTTGAGACAGATGGCAAGATTATCGTCGTATCCCCGGCCATTAGCCCTGAGGCCAGGCAATTTGCCGAACACCAGCGGATAAGGGTTTTTGAACTGGGAGGGCAGAAGGCGGTTACGAGACCGGGCACCGAAGAGCTGCCTGCCAAGCCGGACCAGAGGCTGACGAAATCGGAGAAAGTTAGACTGCTGAGGCAGCAGCCCCAGCCTGAGGCACTACAGTTGATTCCTGAGGTGATGGCTAGGAGATATAACGCCATACCTTTGACTATATCCGGTAACACGCTTGAAGTGGCTATGGTAGACCCGACCGATATCTTTGCCTTGGAGGCCTTTGCGTCTCAAAGTCGTAAGAGGATCAGGCCGGTGGCTGCCAGTGCCAAGGATATCAGGGATGCTATCGACTTCAATTACAAAGGCTATAGTGAGATCGAACAGCAGGTCTCCCGTATTTCCACCCCGGCCGCTGAGACAAGTGATGAGAAGATTGCTCTTAGCGCTGCTACCGACACTCCTTTAGTCCAGGCTCTCAACCTATTAGTTGATGAAGCAGTCAAAGCGCGCGCATCTGATATTCACATCGAGCCCCAGGAGGACAGAGTGCGCGTACGGTATCGTATTGACGGCACACTGCAAGATACCATGTCTCTACCCGTCGGTGTGCACCGTGCCCTCATTTCACGCATCAAAATCCTGGCTGAGTTGAACATCGCCGACCATTTTCGTCCTCAGGACGGCCAGTTCTCTACCGAATCCAAAGGACGCCCCATAGATGTCAGGGTCGCCATTGCCCCCACCGTCTCGGGTGAGACGGCAACTCTGCGGCTTCTGGACAAGTCCCTGGCTACGCTGGAGTTACCAGAACTCGGGCTGCTGCCCGATGGCATGGAGAAATTCGAAAATATGCTCAAGGTCCCCTACGGTATGATTCTGATTAGCGGGCCCACCGGAGCAGGCAAGACTACTACTTTGTATGCCGCCATCAACTCCCTTGATACGCTAGGAAGAAACGTCATTACTATTGAAGACCCGGCCGAGTACCGGTTCAAGGATATCAATCAGATTCAGGTCAACCTTCAGGCGGGGATTACCTTTGCCAGCGGCTTGAGGTCCATACTTCGTCTCGATCCTGACGTCATTCTGGTTGGGGAGATACGCGACGCTGAGACCGCCAACATAGCCGTACAGGCAGCTCTGACCGGTCATATGATGCTGTCTTCTATCCATGCCAACGAGGTTGGCAGTGTGCTTTCCCGTCTCATTGATCTCAAGGTAGAGCCCTTTCTGGTAGCCTCATCGGTTATTGGTGTTGTGGCTCAGCGGATGGTGCGCCGTGTTTGTCCTGACTGCAGCCATCTCATTGAAGGTTCGACAGTGGAGCAGATGGCGTATGAACAGGAGATGGGAGAGAAGCAGAGCAAGTTTCTCTACGGTACCGGCTGCAAGTCCTGCTCTTATACCGGTTACCTGGGGCGGACAGGTATCTTTGAGATTCTGACCATGAATGACAAGATAGGAACGATGATCTGTAACCAGGCCAGCAGCAGTGCCATAAGGGCTCAGGCTTTGGAAGACGGTATGGTATCTATGATGAACGATGGCATGCGTAAGGTTAAGGAGGGTGTTACCACCCCCTTTGAAGTGCTCCGGAATGCCTACAACATAGTGTAGCCATCGGGAGGTGATCAATGGATTTCGCTTATACAGCCTATACTGAAGACAAGAGATTGGTGAGAGGGAAGGTTTCCGCCGTTAACGAGGAGACGGCTTCTGAGCTGTTGAGCTATGGCGGCTACCGGGTAGTTAGCCTTAAGGCAAGTTTTTCCCTCATAAATAAAGAAAAACTGTTTGCTGTCTTTTCCCAGGTAAAGCCTGCAGAAATAGTGATGTTCTCACGTCAGCTGGCATTACTACTGGAATCCGGCACTGATATAGTGACATCTCTGGACTTGTTACAGGACCAGATAGAGAACCAGACCCTGAGGGACATAATCGCTGCGGTGGCCTCGGATATCCGCAGCGGTACCTCACTATCGGCGGCTTTGGCCAAGCATCCGCGCGCTTTCTCTCAAATATACCACCGGGCAATAGCTGCGGGTGAACAGGGGGGTAACCTGGAGATAGTGTTGAGGCAAATGGCAGATTACATAGAGAAGGGAGTTGTCACCCAGAAGCAGATAAAGGGTGCCCTGACCTATCCCTTGATCGTGCTTCTCGTTGCTGCCGGTGTTGTGGCAATATTGGTCACCCAGGTCTTTCCCACCTTTGCTGGCCTGTACGCTCAATTCGGGACTTCGTTGCCTTTGCCCACTCGAATGCTTATAGCCATCTCCAATTGGACCAACCAGTATGGCCTTTATCTTCTGCTGGGGATTCTGGTTGTTGTTGCTGCTATCTATATCTACATCAGGACCCCGGCCGGTAGGTACCACTGGGACACATTGATGCTTCGTTTGCCCTTAGTAGGACGCATTGTCCACCTGGGTGAGCTCTCCCGGTCGTGCCGCACCATGGCGATGCTGGTGAGGATTGGCTTGCCCTTACCGGAAGTCCTGGCCATGACAATTCAAAGTAGTAATAACAAGTTTGTGAAGGATAATTTCACCGGGGTTCAGCAGGAGTTGATAAGGGGTGAGGGTTTGTCGCGGCCCATGGGCAAGAGGGAATTCTTTCTGCCATTGATGACTCAAATGGTGAGAGTCGGGGAGGAGACCGGTAGCCTTGACAACACACTAACGACTGTAGCCGCAAGCTTTGAGACCGAGGCTGGCGATAAGACCAAGGCGGCTATCGGTATGATTCAACCGATAGTGACGATAATCATAGGCCTGGTAATTGGTTTCGTCGTTCTGGCTATGATGTCGGCCATGTATTCCATCTACGGTCAGTTGGGGTCATAGATCAGGATTATGCTGGGGCACAAATGATGATTTCTAGAAACGGTGCGACAAGACTCTACTGGTCATTGCGAGGCAAATTGCCGAAGCAATCTCGTCCAAGCCCATATATCATCGTGAGGAGTTGTTTCCCTTTGTCATTGCGAGGCTGGCAAACCCAGCTGAAGCAATCTCGTCCAAACCAATGTATCATCATCATGAGGAGTTGTCTCCCTTTGTCATTGCGAGGAGCATAGCGACGAAGCAATCTTGTTGGGGATGACGGGGTAGTAGCGAGGATTTCGGGGAAAATGAGAAAACTAAGATTGAATGGCAAAGCTAGAAGAGTCTGGCAAGGCCGCTCCCGCGGCTTCTCTATGCTGGAAGTCGTGATAGCTATAGGTCTCCTGGGCATAATTGCTGTCGCTGTGTTGAGCGCCCTCTCTACGGCCTCGATGGCTCTCATTATGGCTGATCAGCGCGCCACCGCTGAGAGCCTCGCACGCAGTCAGATGGAATATGTCAAACAACAGGACTATATCCCTGCTGAAAACGGAGGCGAACACATCTACCAAGAAATTGGAATTAACCCGGACGAACTCCCCGGTTACACCATTTGCAGTTACAACCGCGAAGGTACGATTGTTGACGATGTTATAGGTGTACCCTGGGACAGCGGAAATAACACAGCTGTATATCAAGATGATGGGCTTCAAAAGATAAGGCTAGTTGTCAACCACGATGATAAAGCACTGGCTACGCTTGACGGCTATAAGAGAGCGCTAGATACATAGTTGTGAAGAGGCCAAGAACGTAGACTACGGATGAACATGAGAAGACTTCATAAAGACCAGAGAGGATTTACCATCCTGGAGCTGGTAATAGTCATGTTACTTACCGGCCTCATCACCACGGCCATCACTACGACCTTTTTCCAGGTTTTTGAGATAAATGCACGCACGGCTAACCACATGACCGCTGTCAGCCAGGTGCAGCAGGCAGGCAAACAGGTCAGCGAAGATATCCTTGAGGCTCAGACCGTGACGGCCGGAGACACCGCGGGGTTTCCTCTTACCTTGAACTGGACCGATTCGCAGACTGATGAGGAGCATGAGGTGATATATAGCCTGGAAGAAATGGCTTCTGGCGCGTTTCAGATACTCTGGCGCAAGTACTATTTCGAGTCAGTCCTGAACTCTACTACTAAGGTGGCTGAATATATCAATCTCGCAGAGACCAGCTGTGAGTGTAGCTGTGATGGCTGTAGTTGTGCTGGTCTGGTGCTCACTTTCACTGTCACTGCCACTGTGGGCGATGAAAGCGAGACCAGGGTATACCAGGTTAAGCCCAGGCCCGACTCATAACACCACCCGTTTGTCATTGTGAGGGGCGAAAGCCCCGAGGCAATCTCTATCATCAGCAGTCACCTCTCAGTTTCCTCGCCTGCGAAGGGCTACGCCACCGTCTACTGACCACAGACTAGTTTGCGACTTTTTCATTTGTTTTTCTCTTTGATAAAAGGAGGAAACTCCCCCAAAAGTACTCCAGGCGTGAGGGATTTTCCTGTCTCCAGCGACTACTAGTATGACAAAGGTAATGGTTCGTCAGTCCTGCATTGACAGGAATGAGGACCGCAGTTATACTACCAAAGTACCGGGAGATGGTGTAATGAGAGGCATAGATATGAAGAATATCAGGAAGAGGCTTGTAAGAGATGAAAAAGGAGCAGCGATGATTCTGGCTCTGATTTTGCTCCTTGTGGGTGGGCTTATCGTCACTCCGTTGCTGGCTCATATGGGCAGTGGCATTCTCGCCGGTGAAATCTACGAGAAGAGAACGGGTGAGCTTTACGCCGCCGATGCCGGGATAGAAGATGCAATATGGAGGATACAAAATCCAGACAAAGTGCAAGGTGCTTGGCCATGTAATCCAAGTAGCCCGCCCTTCGTCTACAATATAACCGATGTCAATGGTAAGAGAGTACAAATATCTGTGAAGTATATTGATGGTAGCACTTACAGAATCAGCTCAACAGCCATTAGCGACGACGGCAGTGGTACTGTGGCCACTACGAGCGGGACGCAAATAGAGGCTTATGTTAGCCCCGTGACTGGCAACTATTCCTCCATAACAGACCACATTCTTACCAGTCAGAATGAACTTGAGTGGGCAAAGAAAGTGAACCTCGTCTATGATGAAGAGGAGAACGCACCAGCAGCGTATTACACTGACCCTTGGCCGACGCCTGAGGAACTTGCTCAATTCTACTGGCAAGACGTGAAGGACGAGACGCATTACTATGGAGATACTGAAATAGACCTTAAGGGCACTAGCTGCCCACTGGGGCCAATATATGTGAACGACGAAGGGAACAATGAGTGGTCATCTGGTTTAGGTCCACTCTATATAGACGGAGAACTGGATATCCTTAACTCAAGTAACGATGAAGCTACTCTAACGCTCGACGGAACTCTTTACATTACTGGTGACACATTAATCGGCCAGAATGGCAAATACACCCTGACCATAGATCTGAATGGGCATACCATCTTCGTCGAGAGTAGTTCTGCCGACGCAATTATTGTAGGCAGTAAGTGTACTGTTAAAGGCCCCGGCGCGATTATAGCAGTAGGGGACGTCTATTTTGCACCAAAGGGGGATGTAGGTAGTAATGAGGAGCCAGTATTTATATTCTCAGTTTCCGGTACAACGAAATTGCAGCCCAGCGGCGATTTCTATGGTGCCATAGCTGGTAGTGTCTGGGTAGATGTGCAACCGGGATACACCCCGACAATTATTTATCCACCTGGTGGTTTTGAAGATGACGATCTTAACTTCCCCGGTTTTGGTGGTACTCAGTTGGTTTATAGGATTGCTTCTTGGGAGATTACCCAGCAGTAATAATTGCAGACTCAACCGCAGATTCTTGGCCCCGCCGAATCGGGGCTCAAGAATTATAGAAGAATTGAAGGACGGCGGCATCGAAATACCGCTCTCCTTCTGACCCCCGCATTCACCCCACAGATTCAAGCTATTCCTATGTGAGATTGCCGCGACTCTAAAACATCACCGTCCGCCTACCTCACCCCAACCCGTTCCACCGAGCGGAGAGGGCACTATCGTCCAGGGATAGGAAGTCGGCCTCGCAAAGACAGAACCAACTCTAACTCTTGGATCCTCATCCCCCAATGCTACCCCCAAATCCTATGCCTAATCTATACCTCCTGATTCCTAGCTATCAACCGTTAACCATCCACTACTGCTCCCTAGGCCCCAGTCTCTCTAACGTGTCTCCACCGTATCTCCATTGAATCTCTACAGTATGTCTAACCATCTCCAGTCTCAATAAACTCTACGAACTCAATAA
>Ga0180437_10007707_pt1 | contig 13919 bp, 8 predicted proteins | sample SS_ome_4_FD_132410 | JGI IMG/M metagenome (GOLD analysis project Ga0180437, IMG submission 132410) | Hypersaline lake sediment archaeal communities from the Salton Sea, California, USA - SS_3_D_1 metaG | ecosystem: Environmental > Aquatic > Non-marine Saline and Alkaline > Hypersaline > Sediment...
CTTATGGCTATCAATATGTAATAAATCCTGTTTCTGATTTTTCTAATTCTACTGTTATACAAATTAGATGTTATGGTGAAGACTCATCTCCTGGGGAATACTCGGTTGACGAGACTTGGAGTTTTACAACTATTGCGTTACCGACTCCTCCTTATTTGATATCTGAACCTGTTTCACCTAATCAACATGTTACAGTTAATCCTATGGAGTGGTCATCAGGTAGTCCAGCTGCACAAGCTGATACGACAATTCTTACAATCGGTGGTAAAACAGCTGTTGTTAATAATGTTATTCAGTCTGATTTTACGGGTACTATTACTATAAATGCTAGTAGTGGATATGATATATCGTTAGTCGCAAATGAAGATTTTTGGGAAGCAGAATACTCAATAGATTGGAGTATTACTCTAGATAATGGTACAGTAGCAATATTTACAGGGACTATTGTTAAATATGTTACATTACCTTATGAAGAAGCTATTGTTACTAGAGAAGCTACCTTTTTAAGTGCAATTGATCTGCCTCTTAGATTCGAGTCAGATTGTGATGTTGTGTTTACTACAGATGAAAGAGCTATTAATAATAATATGGTATCATCTGTTATGGTATACAAAACAGGACTCCCGTTAATGGGACACTTAGGAAGTAAAGTTCCTCTTCTAGTGTTTGATCCTAATGATGATACAATAAGAGAACAAGTTGTTGAAGAAGTTACAAGATCTGTTAAATTAGGCGAACGTAGAGTTACTTTAGACTCAGTTGCTAGAGTCTTTGTTTCTAATGAAAATGAACTATCTATAGGATTTCCTTATAAAATAGATAATAGGGAAAATTGGGATGAAGTAATTTTTAGAGTCCCAATACCAAAACTTGATTAGAGGTGTTATCGTGACATTACCTTTAAAAATTTTTATTTATGTTGCATTGCCTATTGTAGGATTTATTTTAGGGCACTTTTTTACTAAATACTTCGGATAATGGCAACTGTTTATATAGAAAATATTTCATTTCCAATTAGATTTACGTCTAATTGTAATGTTAAATTTTCTGATAATGAAGAATTATTGAAAGATAATATTAATCTTACATTGTTTATAAATGAGAATGGTGTTCCTTTAATTCCGTTAGGCTTAGGGATAGAAAGATTTGTTTTCGATCCTAATGATGATGTATTAAAAGATTTTCTTGAAATTAGAATTAGAGATAGTATTAATGAAGATGTAGCAGGTGTTTTTGTTAGAGATGATATGATTCACATCAATGATGAGAATACTTTTAGAATATTTGTTAGATATGTTAATGAATTGATTTCTAAAGATGAAACTTTAATTATACCAACAGATAAAGTTATTGAATAACTAGTGACTAGATATAGTAGGTTTTATAAAAATGGCAATAACTCAACCTAAGAGATTATCTTATACTAGAAGAGATTTACTTAGTTATCATTCAGATATAACTAGATATATTAAGGAGTTTATTCCTAGAATAACTGATTCTAGTGAAATGAACTCTGGTAGAATATTTTTATCTATTATAGAAGCTTTAGTCGATAATTTAAATTATTCTTTAGATAATAATTTTCTAGAGAATAATTTAGAGACTGCTAGACAGAGAAAAAATATATTAAGATTATCTCGTGCTTTGGGTCATCAACCAACTTCTGTTTCTGCTGCTACTGTTGATTGCACATTTAGTATGATTTCTGGCGTTGCTCCAGGTGGAGGAAAAGCTATTCCTGTTTATACTAGATGTAGATCTAATGAAGCACCTAATGTTGAATTTCTAACTTTAGCTGCTACTTCTATTCCTGAAGGCGAATCCGAAATAACTGATATCGGTTGTGTTCAAGGGATCTTAGTATCTGCAGAAGTATTAACTTCTTCGTCAGATGGAACACCAGATCAAGAATATACTTTATCTAATGCTAAAACACCTCATTCTTATATTGAGATAGAGGTAGATGGTGTTAGGTGGACAGAGGTTGATAATTTTGTTAATTCTGATGACGATGATCAACATTATACTTTATCTTTTGATGAAGACGATTATACATCGGTTAGATTTGGGGATAATGAAAATGGTTTAGCTCCTTCAACCGGATCAACTATTACTGTTACATATATCAAGACAGAGGCAGATGACGGCAATGCAGCTGCTAACTCAATAACTAAGATAGTTGGGTCCCTTGCATCAGAGGTCTCGGTTACAAATCCTTACAAGGCATCAGGTGGAGCTGTTAGCGAAACGAATACCTCAATCAAAGAAAGTGCTCCAGCGGCTAGGAAAGCGTATGAGAGAGCCGTCACGAGCGAGGACTATGAATCCATGGCTATGGAAGTAGAGGGGGTTTACAAGGCGTTTGCGGTAAGCTCAGAAGGTGCTCGAACAGATGTATATATTTTGCCTGATGGGGGAGGGGTTGCATCGTCTGCCCTCCTCGATGATGTTCAAACAGAGTTAGATAATAAAAAGATACAGGGTACGATTCCTGTTGCTCAATCTTTAAGTCCAGCAAGTATCTATATTTCGGTTAATGTAATTACATTTAATAACAATATAAAGAAGTCTACTGTTAAACAAAAAATAGTCATAGAAACAGAAGATAATTTAGACTATACAAAGTTAACAAGAGGGAGAGGTTTTACTATATCTGATTTAGCTGGTATTTACGAGAATATTGATGATGGAACTATTATAGATTATATTGATTTTGTAATTTTGACTAGAATACCAAGAATTGTTAAAAGTAATGCTAGTGCACCAGACTTTGTAGGAAGAGTACAATTAACAAGTGATATAGGTTATGATGAATATTTAGTTACAGCTACAAGTACAACAGCGTTTACAGTTAGTAAAAACGGTACAGTTCAATCAACAGCCGGTATAGTAGCAACAGAATATACAACTGATGATAATGAAGTTACTTTTACATTAGGTGAATCGGGAGATACATTAACAGCTGGTGATACTTGGATCTTTAAAACATCAAAATATACTGATAATATCGTAATTGATAGCGATGAGTACATGCAGTTAGAATATAGTTCAGATCTTAATATATCTGTATTTTATCCAGGTGAATATGATATAGCTAATAAGACGGCTTTATAATGCAACCAGATTTTATAACTAGTATTGAAGCAAGTACAGCGTTAGAAACCCCACAAATACTATTAAGTTGGGAATTTGATACTACTTTAGTTACACCATTATCTAGTATCTTATGGTTGTGGGAAAATATTTATATTCGTAGAAGTAATATAAGATACCCTGAAGATACTAGTGAAGGGGATTCTGTATTATCAGAAGCTTATTCTGATGATCCTACAACTACCTTAGCTGATACTGGAGTTGATGATTTAGATGAATATTATTATTCTATATTTTTTAAGTATATTGAACATAGTTCTAGTACTATAGGAATTAACCAGGATATCTCTAGATTAGGTAATAGAATAGCTGGAGTCTCGTTTGATTCTCAAGAAGTTGTTGTTTCCGGCATTGATGGATCCACAACAGCTAGTTCAGCTGATTTTGATTCTAGTGGATCAACTTTTTTGACTGATGGTATTCAAGCTGGATTTTATTTTGAAATAGATGAAGGTGGAGCTGATGATGGTGTCTATAGAATAGTTTCTGTTAATTCTGAAACACAAGTTACATTAGATTCTAACTTAACTTTAACTGCTTCTAATGTAGATTTTAATATTTATGATTATCATAAGAAGTATTGGATAATTGGGAGAGATTTTAAGAATAAGCCAACTATTTGGTTGTGGAATACAGCTAATGAATTAGTAGATCAAAAAATAGATTTGTCTGAATTATTGAGTAGTGATGAAACAATTGTTTCTTTTACTATGGCTGATATAATTAGTTCTACAAAATATATAGCTTTTTGTACTAATTCTAGATATATTAGAATTCCTGTTGTAGACGAACCAGAAGACTCTGACGTAATAGAGGAATTTAACTTTTCTGGCAAATTAACTCCAGGATTTTTAGTAACAGGATCAACTTATAATGGTGGATCTGTTTATGTATTAGACGCAAATAACCAAGAGATTAAAAAAATAACTGAATCTACTGGAACTGTTACTAGTACCTATGATCTATCTGGTATTGATGGAATAGATACTACTATTTTTGGTTTAGGAACAGATGATGGTACTTACCTTTACGTTGGAGCTAACAATTATATTTACGGGTTTCTAGAATCTGTTACGTCTCCAGATTCTAGTGATATAGATTATTTAATGTATGCTAGAGATATTTTAGATAGTGATCTAGACTTTGTAGTTGATCTTGAAGGAGATAGATTTATAGCTGTAGTTAATGATAGATATAACCTATTACATACTTATGATGAAGAAGTAGGTGGGGAATATCTTTGGCAACAACCTTTTGTATCTGACGAAAACACAATAGCCTTGTATCATTTAGATGAAAGTAGTGGAGCACCTCAAGACTCTAGTGTGTACGCTAATCATGGGACTAATAATGGGATGACTCAATCTGATGAAGACGGGAGATATGGAGGAGCTGTTGAAGCTGATGCAGTGATAGAGTATGTTGACTTTTCGGCTATTAGTGGAGAATTTGATGATGCTGAAGGTTCTGTGTCCCTATGGTTTAAGATGAGTGATCCAGATAGCATTGATACTGGTACTCATATTATCTTTAATGCTGCAGTTGATGCAAATAACTTTGTTAGAATAAGATTTAATAGTGGTAATCTAGAATTAGAATATATGGCTGGAGGAACATCTAAACAAGTTGCTGCTACTATACCTTATCAAGATGAAGAGTTCCATAATTATTTAATTACTTGGTCTGTTAGTAGTGATGAGGTTAAAGCCTATGTTGATGGAATACAGTTTGGTTCTACATTAACTAGTCTAGGAACTTGGGTAGGAGCTGTTTCAACTGTTACAATAGGAGATTCAACAGCAGCTGCATTAGGTTATTACGATGAGGTTCATATTTCAGATATAGCAAGATCAGTCTATTCAAAGGTTGAGTTATATACTGATGCAAATAAATGTCATGCATTTTCTGGTAGAGATTATACAGAAACTTACGATAATTCGTTAGACTTTCATTATAAGGATGAGGTTTTTACTGAGAAGTTTTTTGGTGGTGATTTTTATATTAGAAATGATTATGAAAAAGCTAAATTACATCCTCCTAATAATGTAATTGATGAAAACTCTGAAGTTATCTTTAGAGACTCTGAGTTACCTACTTTAGGTGACGTTGGTAGACTTTCTAGGTTAATTGGTTTGTTTTTGGATCGAATATCTGATAATAGAGAAGAGTTTTTAAACATATTTGATTATTATAAAGTTGATATAGAATCTATCCCAAAGGTTGCTAATTATCTAGGCATAGTAGGCTTAGATACAGAGAATTGGAATGTAGATAAACAGAGACGATATCTAAGATTAATGCATATTATTCAAAAGAGAGGTGGCAGACCAGATTCTTATATTGCATTAGCTTATTTACTTGGATTTGAGATAGTTACTACTGTTCTTAATGCAAAAAGAAGGTGGGATAGTGTACATTATAATGCTAATTTCGATTCTAGTGTACAAGCAATTAATTTTGATGAGATGGGTTCGTTTGATACGTTTGATCAATACTTTCCGTTGTCGTTTTTAAAGTATAGAATCTACACTAGGTCAACTAGGTCTATCACTGGATCAACATCTATTCCAGCGAACAGGTTATTGACAGATACATCGGCTACTTTTAGATCTACAGCTAAGATTGGTAATTTAATAACGATAAAGGATCTAACAGATACTGATGATAATGGTGATTATATTATAGAAGAAATTCATTCTGACACAGTGTTAAAGGTAGATCAAGATTGGCCAACTGGTAGTTTATCGAATCTACTTTATACGAATAGTTGGGAGGTACCTTTTCCAGATCCGTATATTGATTTTCTTTTAAACAGATTTAGAGATATTGCACCAAATTGTATGAAACTAATGCATATTGATGATGTTATTTAAAAGGAGTTTGTAATGAGTTTTTATGACGATCAACCAAATTTATATAAGATAGTTAAATATATTGTTAATAACTGTGAAAAGATATCAACTAGAAATTTACATTATTTATTATTTATTTCTGATTTAGAGTATAGTACACTTGATAATGGTAATTCATATACAGAAGGTAAGTATATTAGATGCGACAATGGTGTTATACATAATCGATTAAATTCATGTTTAGCCTATATGGATGGAATTGAGATAATTGTTGAAGATACAGCTTGTTTTAATGTTAGCAGTAAATTATATACAAGATGGCCTATCAACAACGTAGATAAAAAATTTATAGAAATTTTAAACAACAACATGTTAAAATTTGGTTACAAAAGAAACAATTTTCCTATTTTAAAACATGCTATTTATAACTTATCATGTGTTAGTCATTCTAATCTAGGTGATATTCTTCTATCAGATAGGTTAAGTAAATAATACAATAGTTAGAGTTAAGGATAACAAATGTCAAGAACAAGGTACTTTGATTATAGGTCTGAGGACAGTACTTTAAATCTAAATAATCAACTTAGGTCAATAATTCAAGCTGGTGTCTATTTAGGTTATGATGTTTCATTAGGTGGAAGTTCGGGATTATGGCTCAAATTTACTCATGAGACTGATCCAGATGATAGCACCAAAATATTAGGAGCTATAAGAACTCCTGACGGTGTAGTAATTACTGAAGACGCTAACCAAGACGATGTTGTACAAGGTAGTTTATCTGCTGGAACACCTAATATTCATTATGTAGTGGCTTCCTATATCTATAATCAAGCACTTCCTAATAATGATGTTACATATTCTGTCAAACAAGGGACTAGCGGATCTCCCCCAACGCCTCCGACTTTAACTGATGATGAGATCTTATTGGCTGAAATTGATGTTCCCTCCGGAGCAACAGGTTACAACTCATCAGGTGTTGATATTAAGACCGTTGCTAAGAAAAATGCATTTGATATCAATGAGTATAACTTCTGGTCTAAGTTCGAAGATATTCTGGGTTCTGGAATATATGAAGGAATCGAGATGTCTGAGGGTTCTTCTGACTTAGATATCGATCTATCTGCTGGTAAATGGATTACTAAAGAATCTGCTAGAATTACTGAATCTTCAGATCAATCTGATCTATTTACTATGACTAATCCAGGAACTGATAAATATAAGTTATCTTGGATTATAGGATTACATAAGAATGAAGATCTAGATCCACAACCAGACGTTGATTATTTATTGGTTGAAGGAACTGCTGTTTCTTTAGGTTCAGAGGCTTCATTACCTTCTGATTCTGCTATTGTTACAGCAGCTGGATCTGTTGACACTAAATATGATGATATTAGTTATGCTAATAAACTTGGTTATGTTAGATTAGAAAATAGAAGCGGTACTTATTATAGTTTTTATTTTAGAGGTGAGACAGTATTACAACAAGATTCTATTACTGTTTATGGTGGAGAAGATGAAGCATTTAATAGATCTGGTAAATACTTTGGTCATAATGGTCTACAACAAGCTATTTCAGATATTTATGCTAAAGATAAAGATGGTGTAAAACAACCTTATGTAATTAAGATTGATGGGAATATACATTTAGCGGATCAATATCTAGAAATTCCTTCTCACGTTAAATTAATTGGTTTAGGAGCACCTTCTAGAATATCAAGTGATGAAGGAACAGATGGTGTTCTTAGTTGTCTTGGGTTTAATGCAACTTGGGATACGTCAAATAATACTGTCGCTCAATCAGCATGGGGAGGAGGATCGCCCCCATCTGGTTATGTAGCTCGTACTTTTGCTGTCCAAGCTACATATCAAGTAGGTCATGATTTAGTTGATAGGTTGTTTAGCACAGGTGATCGTATTCGTGTTTATTCAGATTCTTCTGGAAACTATTATGATGCTGAATTTAGAGAGTATGATACGTCTTCGGATAATTGGACTATTAGAATCTATATCGAAGATGTTTATAATACAGACGGTAATCCGCTAGATCTTGATTTAACTATCTGGAAACAAGATGTCCATCTTCATAATCTAGAGATAGATAATAGAACTACTACAGGTAGTGGTGTACTAAAACTTGATTATGTTGAACACTCTAGTTTTAATGATCTAAGAATTGATTATGCTTTATTTAGTAATATTTTAGACTCTAAATTTGGCAAAATAGAACTAGATGATGGTTCCTCGTCAACTTTTACTTCACTACAAAGAGTTGTATTTGATTATTTAAAGATTAGTGGCGTTGTAACATCTGATATAAGTTTAGAATTCATTGATTCTTCAATTAATAACATAGAACTATCTAATGAAGATTCTACTAGTGACTTAATTGTAGATGTAGATAATTGTAATGTTAATAAGATAAATGTAGTTAATGCCTCTTCATCGGAGTTATATATTAAAGGTAATCATTCATTTATTTCGTTTATTGGATCTGTAAATAAACTATGGTTTGATGATGCTGATTCTTTTTTGTGTGGGATGGTTAAATGTTCTAATGACCTTGAAATTAAGTCTAATAGTAGTGAAGTTGTTTTAGGTTATCTAGAAATTCCTGATGCAAATACATTTACAAATAATGGGGGCAATAAATCTTACGTACTCCAAGCTATTGCTAGTTATGATGATGATAACTTCTTAGGAATTAATGAATATCCGCATAGCGACAAGAACTTAAAACTTGTATCTGATGCTAATTTTTCATGGTCAGTAACTACTGGGATTCTATCTTGGGATACTACTCTAAGATTTGATCTACCATGGACGACTGGATATAATGATCTTGCTTCTGGTAGTGCAATATTATCTACTGATGGAGATAGACTATATGTAGATATAGATAGAACTGTTACTGCAACGTCGTCTCTTTCTGCTTTTGTTCGGAGTAAGGCATCCGCGAATAGCGATGCATTTTATAAGAATAGATTTTTTATTGCAGTAAGAAATGTGGATGCTGTTTATTTATATGATGGTACAAGAATTGAAGATGGGCAAACTGTTAAGTTAGGTCAAACTTCTTCACAGACATTAGACGTATATAATAACTTTTATAGAGATTATATTGTTGTAGATGACAATGTTGGATTTACTAATCAAGTTGTTGCTATGCCGAATACACTTTTTGTTTATACTCCAGCAGATGGTAAGTGTACTTTTACTAGTAGTGTAAATTTAGCAAATGTGCAAGCTGGAGATTTTATCATATTAAAAGAGACTGATTATCTCCCTGGTGCGGCTAATAGAGGAGCTTATACATTTGAGGAGATTTTAGCTGTTAATGATACTGCTAATACTGTTACAATAGCTAAAGGTTTATATTTTACTGAAGGGGTTGCTCATGTATGGAATGCTGCAATTTGTAGAGGCAATAAAGTTTGTGACAATTACTTAAGAACAGATTTTAGTTATGATGCTAATGGAACTAATCCTGGTAGAATAACTTATGCAACTGGTTTAGGTTTCTCACAATATCAAGTTAAACCAGGTTATATCTTTATAGATTCAGCAGGTAATAAACACCTAATCATAGAAAGAGATCCTTCAGGTAATGGTGATTGGGTAAGAATAAGACCAGACTCAAAAACTGTTGATACTAGTTCACCTACTTCTACTGATCACGGTTCAATTGAACTTAATAACAATCCTAGAAACCTTCCTATGGCAGATCTTAGAACAGCTTATGGTGCTGAGTTTGTTCCTATTCAAGGAATTGGTAAAGAAGATAATAGCGATGATAGTCTAATTAATAGAACTAATTTTGGAGGTAGTTATAGATCATATTTTTCTGTTCCTTATGATCCTAGAGTTAGATTAATGGTTGACAATAGTAAAGCTAATTCTGAATTATCAATTTCTACTGCTTCTCATACTGCAACATATTATGTAAATGAACCCTACCATGGTGCTTATTTTCTTGAAATTACAACTTTATGTTCAGGAATAATATTTGTTTGTAATACTGCTGAAAATTTTAGTAATGGTAGTGTTTATTTAGATGGAGAGGACCTCGGTCAAGTTCTTCATAAAGATGGTTTTGATGGAGCTAACGCTTATGGTCAGGTTTATAATAGAAGAGAATTAATAGTTACCAATCAAGATGGTACGTCTGATTCTCAATTATTTACTAGATTATTTAGGTTACCTACAGGAATTCATCATATAGTTGTAACTAATGGTAACTTTTCAAATCTTATAGGTTTTTACGTAATTTATCATCCTCATAGAGATGATACTGATTTAGTTTGTTATGAAAATCCTGGTAAGGCTATTCGAGAAGGAGATTTAATATCTTATAGTCAAGCATTGAATGTTACTGTTCCGAGTTCTTCTGAAGATTTTGATAAAGGTGGCAAAATTATAAGATATATAGATAAAGATAATGTTAGAAAGTGGGCAACTAATTTTATTTCAGGTTATTCTAGTACAGGAACATTTAATACTGGAACAAGTACAGTAACATCTGTTTCAACTGAAATTCAATGGAGAGTTGGTGATATCATATTAATTATTGATAGTGGAACTGCTGATAAATTTTTAAGGGTGATTACTGGAATTAGTGGTACTACATTAACTATTGATTCAAATGGTCCTGTTTCAGCAACACAACAATTTTTTTATTATGGTCATTGTATGTCTGGTTCGTCTGCAACAGGTAATATTGTGGGAACTGTTGAGAGAACTAATGAAACTGTTTCTGAACATTATAAATTAACAGATTTTTGTGCTCCTGGTGAATTAGATTTACAAAGATCTGCTGTTGATAATGGTGCAGGATCTCATGGAGGGTCTGATGGTTTAGGTGTTCGATTGAGTGATTGTACTACAGGAATACATGCTCATGTAGGTGCAACTTTTTATAAAACTAATAATACTTATGCTTTAGAGTTAGAAAGTCTTAATGATTTTTTATATATTGTTTTTGTTGGTAGTGGTTTAAGTTTAGGAATTTCAGCTGATATAGGTGCTGGAACTGTTGAAGTATATTTAGATGGTTATAAAATAGATGAGTTGTATAGTCCTTTTATAAATGATCGTAATGGTGAATTGTATATTTGTGGCGAATTGCCTTATGGTCAACATATTTTAAAACTTAAAACTACTGTAGCATGTACTTATTTAAGATTTTATTCATTTACAGTTTATCAGCCTAGTAAACCTAGTTTTCCATCTACTGATGAACCAGTATTAGAAATAACAGAGACTAATTTATTAGCTGAATATGAATCTTTGTTAGGTGTAGCTTCTCCAGAAAATGGAATATCTAATATAGTGATAGGAACTATTAATTATGAAGGAGTTAATATTATAAATCCTAGAGGTAATAATATAACTCCAGCTGTTAGAGAAAATTTTCAAGATGGAGGGGATACAGTTGCTATTACTGATTTAACAGTTGACTGGCAAGCTGCTGCTGGAACATCTGTTGATACTAGATCTGCTTTTGGTTTTTTTGGTTCTGAATTTGTATTAGTTACAGAAAACATAGATGTTAATTCTAGTACAATTTATGTTGAGGTTCTTGCTCATGATGGTGTTTGGAAAGATCCTTCTACTGCTGAAAGTTCTTTAGGATTTACAGTTACTGGTCCTAGTTCTTGGACTTCTAATGATACAACAAACGGTAGAAGAAGTACTAATGCTTGGAGTTTTAGTACATTAGCGTTTCATGCAATAAGATTTAGGGGAGGTACTAATCTACAAGATTTGTCAATAGATAGCATTGAAATTAATTGCCCATATCATATTAATAGATCCATTATTCCTATTACAACTGATAAATGGTTATCTTTTCAGAATTCAGGTATTGATAAAAGAAATTTAGTGCCTTTTAGATCTGATATGTTACATAATGCTAATGTTCCTATTTTACAAGGATTTGTAGCTTATATAGTAGGAACTTCTAATACATGGAATACAATAGATCCTTTTATTTTTTATAGCAATGGTGGATTAACTAAGTTAGAAGTTAGTGCAACTGTTGAAACAACTGGGGCTGTTGCTGATACTACGGTTACAATATTTGTTGATGGAAATGAGTTTAGTGATTTTTCAACTACTTTATCTGTTGCTTCAATCCAAAATGTCTCTTTGTCTCTTATTATAAATCTAAAACCTGGATACCATTTTGCTTACTTGAAAGCTTATAGTACAGTTGATGAAGAGATTGGTAATGTAAAATGGTCAGTTATTAATATTCAAGGTGGAGTGAATGCATTAGTTTCTCGATCTGGTGGTGTACCAGCATTAGGTTCTGGTGACCCCAACGAAAGTAATTATTAGAGGTGATTTATGCTAGAAGCTGTAGTAAAAAGTTTAAACATTAAACTAGCTACATGTCCGTATTGTAGTAGACAAAGACCCTATTACTTAGACGATAGTAATAGCCCTATACCTCTTTTGATTCCATTCTATAATATTTTACACGAATCAAGGGAGATGCACGTTAATAGCGATTCAGGAAATTTGATAAGTTCTTTTATAAATAAGACTACACTTAAAGATGATGATGCAAGTTATCAGGATGATGAATTGGTTGATAAAGTTATAGAGATAATTGATGAGAACTTAAAAGTATTAGAAACTAATGTCGTTAAATCTAATACGAAAGACACAATTGTAGTAAGTAATAAGTTCAGTGGCCAGAGGTTCTATAAACAATATGTTAACAATATTGTATTCTACAGGTTTAAGGGTACTAAGGTTATGGATTCTAAGAAAGCTAAGAAGTCGTTGTATAGTAATAATGTATTTATGTGTGAGTGTGGAGAGAAGTACCTAGTAGAAAAAATGTAGGTTGGTGCCTTGTAAGTTAAAAGTAACTAGTTTTTGATAAGTTGTATTAAAAGTAATTTTGTATAACACGTTTCTTAGAATTTATCTACTATAGAAAGTAAGATGAACGAAACTGAAAAAGGAGATAGAAATGAAAAAATTGCCAAAAACAACAATTTTAAAAGAATATTTTGGGACCCCAGATAAACCAGTCACTTTAGAGGAACTTAAGGACCTCATGAAGGCGGACAGACCTGGGTATGACGAACTTGCTCAGCTGGCAGCGGAAGAGCTTGGAGTTGAAATTCTTCAAAAGACGTCCTGAGTTCACAGAATCGATTCTAAGGTGCCTCTGACCGAGTAAATGGGTTATCGGTAGTCTAGATTTGGAGGCTCTTAGAATCGATTTCTTGTACTGTGGTCTATTGTAGTACTGTGTATACTGTATGAGGGGTATAATGGAAAGTTTGTTGGTTAGATTGTCAGAGGAGTTTAAAAGAAGGCATCCATTATTTAGTGATAAAGATGAAGAACCTAGTTGTACGATTAAATTACTTTATGAAGATTTAGTAGTTGAGCAATGTAAAATAATGATTGTTAAATATTATTTGCAGCAGGTTGATCATGTATTTAGTTAAACATTACTTTAAGATAGTTCAGAATTGTATTTATTTAATATATGAATTTGTGAGGATCAATTGTAAAGGAGAATGAAATGGAAAAAATTTTAAATTTAACTCAACATAAAGCTACAAATGGGCAGACTAATGTAGGTGTATTTGAACCTACTAATGAAGATAAAAAGAAAATTAAGAATTTACTTACTTTTAAAACATTTTTTGATTGTGATAGAGACATAATGAAAAAAAGAGCTGCTTTACTATCTTTCATTGCTCAACGTTATCAAACTAATTTGATTATGATAGGAGGTGCTCCTTTTTTTATGGGATATCTTGAGTTAGCACTTTTAGGTTATGGTTTAACTCCTATTTATGCATTCTCAAAAAGAGTTATTCTTGAAGATAAAGATGGTAAGAAAACCTCTATATTTAAACATGAAGGATTTATTAAAGTTACTAAATATGA
>Ga0180437_10007708_pt1 | contig 13917 bp, 12 predicted proteins | sample SS_ome_4_FD_132410 | JGI IMG/M metagenome (GOLD analysis project Ga0180437, IMG submission 132410) | Hypersaline lake sediment archaeal communities from the Salton Sea, California, USA - SS_3_D_1 metaG | ecosystem: Environmental > Aquatic > Non-marine Saline and Alkaline > Hypersaline >...
AAATACTGCACCTTCACTTTAAAAAAGCAATCGGATCCCAAGATTGCCCAACAGGTCTTACACGACAAGATCCAGCTACAGCTACAGCGCCTCGAGGATATGCTGAAAGACGAGATCGTCATTGACAAAAAGACCGGCAAGGAGATTGCGATCCCCAGGCCGATCGGGGTCAAGCTGGCGATCATCGCAGAGATCCGGCGCAATTCCAAGCTGTCAGCCCAGGCCCAATCCGCTTTTCTTAAACCCAATCCCAAGGGGAGCGGGGACCGGCCGATCAATATTATTATGCCCAATACCAATTCTGGCCAGGGTGTCAAAAATGCGGTGGTGATTGAAACCACGGCAGAGGATGTTGATGACGATTGATGCTATGCCGGTAGCTGATCTCAGCTACTATAAGCCAATCAACCGGCGGCAGGCTGAGTTTCACGCATCAGCCGCCAGGCACAAATTGCTGATCGGCGGGTACGGTGCCGGTAAAACCTACCCCACCGTTCACGCGGTCCTTGAGCATTGCCTGGAGAACCCTGGCCATACTTTCCTGGCTTGCCGGAACACCTGGGATAACCTGGAAGATGAACTCCAGGAAGATTATCTGAGGATCACAAAGGCCGCTGGTCTGCTTAAAAAGTTTATCGGGGAACGCGGCAAGAACGCGATCATCCTGATCAACGATTGCAAAATTATCTTCCGGCCCCTCACTCTCAAACGCGCTAAATTAAAAGGTCTGCACATCTGCGGGTTCCACGTTGATGACCCTGATGTAGTCAAATATTCAGATACCATCTCCTTTCTCTGGTCCAGGATGAGAAATCCTCCGGATGTGCAGGCCAAATCATTCAAATCCTGGGTGACAGCTAACTGGGAGGGGCGCAACTGGCTGTGGAAAGTGTGGATGCGGGACCGGCCCGAGGGCGGGGACGGCGATGATATTATTGTCAGGGGCGGCAAAGAACAGCGGTCAGATCTGGCTTACTGGGTTTGCCCCACCAATGATAATCCCACTTTACCAGACAGCTTTATACCGGATATGGCGGCTGTCCACTCTGAGGAGTGGATGGACCGGTACGTCTTTTGTACGGATCTCAGCGCAAATATCGGGCTGGTTTACCACAATTTTAACCCTGAGATCCACCACAAGCCGGCAGAGGTGGTCCTGGCAAAGAAAAACCTGATCAAGATTACTTCTACCGACCTGGGGATCACCCACAAAACCTGTATTTTGAAGATGGCCACGGATGGAAATGCGATCTATGTTTATGATGAGATCTTTCGTAAGGGATTACAGACCTCGGATGTAGGGAAAATCTTACAAGCTGTACTGCGGAAGGATATGTTTTTCCGCAATATTATAGATCCCGCCAGCGCAAAACGTGATCAGACATCCGGTGTCCGGCCAAAAGACGTACTTCGCAAGGAGTTTGGGATCCCATTATTGCCTGGTAATAACGCGGTGGTCCCAGGGATCCAGATCGTAAACGATCTGATTAAGCCTGCGCTCGGACCACCCAGGTTATATATTGATGTTCAGCGGTGCCCCAACTTATATAACCAGCTGGAAACTTACCGGTGGCAAGAACCCCCGAATATGGATTATGATGATCTTGATTATAAAGAGGAACCGGTAAAAAAGGACGATGATGCGGTAGATTCGCTAAGATATGGGGTTGTTTTTCTAAAAAAATTCCTTAAAATATTCAAGGGACAAATTGCCCAAAAGAACGTTCAAAGGGTAAAAAATCGAGAAAAAAGGCACAAAAAGCTACCATTTTACAAAAAATATAGCAATGTTGGTAAAAACTTTGACTTAATTCAGACGTATAAATCTCTTGGATTTTCTCCAAAAAAAATTAAACGCTTGATTTCTGCCGTAAATTAGCATATAATCATAGTCAAGTTAACATAATACCGTTATTATGTTAACTTGAGGAGCCTATGGCAGAGGGCGGTTTGCTTGCGGAATTATCAGAGGACCAAGTACAGGACCTCCAATCTTACCTGGTGAACAGGTTTGAGATCTTAAACACCTCCAGGAAAACTCTCGATGATGAAATAGCCAAAGAAATAGAGCGCTTTAATGGCAAAGACGAACTGATCGATGCCAAACTTGAGCACGAGGCCAAGGTTAAAGAAAATTATCTTTATGATCTGGTCCAGACAATGGTCGGCAGGCTCATTCAAACTCTTTTCCCTGATAAAAATTACCTAAAAATCTTCGTTGAACACCCGATGTTTAGAAAGGTCGAGCGAGATCTTACAGGGTGGATCCAGGAGGAATTAGACCGGCTTAAAATAAGGGCCCGCGCCAGGGATTTCCTGGAAGAGGCACTTGTCGGCCGGTTGTCCTGGCTCCATTTGCGGCCGGTGCCTACGAAAAGGATGGGAAAATCAGAGGGTAAAATGCTCCCGATTGAGGGATACCGCGCTGAGTTTGACGTTTTTAATTTCTTTGATGTCTGGTTTGATACCAAGGCAACGGATCCCGAGCAGACCGATTACTTCGTTAAAAAAACCAAGAAATTATACCAGCTGTACCAGAACAGAGATATCTATATGAACCTTGACCAGGTGGAACCGTCCACCGGCGGGGAAGATGACGATGCAAAACGGACCGATGCTTATGAGGCAAAGCATGGATCTGCCGCCAGTGACAGTACCACACCAGCTGAAACCGAAAGATCTACTGGAGTTAAGGCCACTGATGAGGTAGAACTGCTTGAATATTACGGTGTTTATGATTTTTCTGAGGGAGACAGCGCTGATCCTGATTGGGAGCCCGATGTAAAAGAGGTCATTTGCACCCTGGCTAACCGCCGGATCCTGATCCGTGCCGAGGTTAATGATCTTCCTACCAAGCGCAAACGGCTAATGTTTCCGATTCGTCCCTTACGGATGGGTAAATCTCTTATCGGGAAAAGCATTCCCCAGCTGGTGGGCGATAATAGCCACGATCTTAATGACATCCTCTCCCTTCAAATGGACAATTTTAAATTGCTTGTCAAGCTGTTATTCAAATACAATAAAAATGCGGATATTGATATTGAGGAGTTGTTTGCCGGTGACGGTAATGCAATCGGCTGGGATGAGAGTAAGGATGATATTGATGTGATTCAGATCCCCAACGTGCTCCAGCTGGCCGGATTTATGGCCGCTGAAAAAAGACAATCGATGCAGAGTACTGCCGGTACCCCTGATGTCCTTATGGGCCAGGCCGGTGGGCGGGGAGCCCCTGAAACCGCGACCGGTATCGGCCGCGCCAATGAGAATGCCTTGTTTAAGTTTGGGATCATCGCGCTGAATGTGGCCGATGACCTGATCGAGTTTATAAAATATGTGATGATCCTACTGGTCCAGAATAATCCTGGCGCAGTTTTTATGCGCTGGCCCAACCTGGGTGAGTTTTTAAACCTTCCCCCGGAACAGCTGGAACTGGATTATATTGCTGACTTGGAACTCCGCGACCTGTCTACCAGGCGAGAACTCGAGCGGCAACAGATTGCAAACCTGGCGGGGATCATTGGTCCCCTGCTCCAGCAGAACGGTGGCAATATGTCTCTGTTTCTGAAAAATGTAATGACCGCTTTTAACCTGGAAGATATCGATGAAATGATGGAGATGGAGGATCCTTCCCAGATCGCCGCTAAATTACTGAATAATCCCCAGCTGGCCCAGGCTGTCCAGCAGATCGTTGCCGCAGAACAAGGAGCGGCTAACCGGTCCAGGGAGAATGTTGGTAGTACACCAGGTGTTCCAACCGAGCAGGGATTTAATAAAACTGCTGAAGGACAGACAATATGAGCGGCACCCTGGAACGGAAAGATGAGGAGTTAACCCCAGAACAGCTGGCGGTGATGTACGATGATTTATTTCAGACTCCAGGTTGGAAACATTTTTGCGAGGCCCTGGTGGACCTGGCAGAACAATGTAATACCGTCAAGGGGATCAGCCAGGAGATCCTGGACGATCCGATGAAATTGGCAGTAGAGGTTAAGGCCCGCCGCGCCAAGTATGATGCCTATATAGGGATTATAAATCGGGCTAAGAAGAACGCAAAGAAGGTTAAAAAAACATTGGACCAAATAGACGAAAAGAAAAAACAGGAGGCTCACAATGCCTGAAGATGTAGGATACCCCGAAGAAGAAATGATGGCCGCGGAAGGTTTACCGCCTGAAGGTATGTCACCGGCTGAAGGTGATTTTGCGGAAGGTGGGATGCCCACTGAGGCCGAGGGCGAGATGCCCGAGGAAGAGATCCCCGAAGAAAACCTGACCGAAGGAGAGCCGGAAACCGGCGCTACCCAGGGGATCCCGATGAGCGGTGAAGATGTACCGGAACTGCTTAACTTGGAGATCGGCGACACGATCACGCTCCAGGTTGATGACCGCGCAGAAGACGGCACCTTTACGATGTCCGTTGTCCAGGATGTGGCCGAGGCTCCCGCTCCGTCCCCTGGGGCTGGTCTTGGCCCCGAGGAAAGAGAGATCGTACAGGGCCTTATTTAATTTTTAAGAGGAGAACAGTATGCCGAAACCGAAACATCGAAGTCTCGAAGATGACTTACTAGACGATATTTATGTGGACACTGGCGCGTATGACACGATGCTAGACGATTCCGATGAGGGCACCGTTGGTGATCCTACTAAAAAAGTGGGTAGCCAGGGATCTCAGAAATCGGAACTCGATATAGCAAAGGAGTTAGAACAAGTCAGGGGTCAGCATAAGAATAGCCAGGAGTTGGTCCGTCAGCTTGTTGAGGAAAACAAAAAACTAAAGGGGAGTTTCAAGAAGATTGAAAGAGCCTTTGGTCCGGATCCTCAGGAGGAAGACGAAAAAGCCAAAGAGGTCGAAGAAGAACTCTATGACGATGATCCAACAGGCTATGTGAACAAGGTTGTTGAAAGCCAGATGAGCAAACTCCGCGAGGAGAGACAGGTTGAAAGAATTGAGGAGTCCGCTGAAAAAGCTATGAATGAAATTAATCAGGAGTATGATGTGCCCTGGAAAGAAGATGGTGTTAAAGAAAAAATCCAGGAGGCCCTGGCCTCTTTAGACCAAGGTTTCAAGCACAAAAACCCCAAATTAGCTATGGAGCGGGCCCTTAAAATGACCGGACTCGGTAAAAAAAGATCGCGCCGTCTTCCTTATTACGAGACAACTCTTTCCCCTACCGAGGTGCAAAGGCAAAAAAAGAGTCTTGCATCGAAGTATAAGGAAAAGTTTCTTGCACCTATGAAGGAGCAGACCCCGCTCGATGACTTCTTTAACAACTTTGCCAAATAATTAAATTACAAAGCGAGGTACCAATATGGGCTTACAAGGAATAATCAGCGAATATGTAGACAATTCGCAAATCCTCCCCTCAGGGAGGCTCCGTGTTCAAATCGATGATGTCATCGATTACCTGAACGTTGATAAAACGATGCTACTCCGTTTTATCTCCAAAATCAAAAAGAAAGCAGTAGGTAGGATGGAACACCAGTGGCAGACCCAGGAGCGGAAAGCCGACACGGTTTCCCTGTCCGCGCAGACCGGCTGGAATGGCGCATCGACCACCGGTACTTTTACCCTGACCAATAGCACCGATGCCTGGCTCTTTGCCGAAACCGATATCGTGATGATCCCCTCGGAAAGTTTCCAGCAGGCTTATTACGTCACATCGGTCAACCAGAGTACCGGGGTGATCTCTGCGATCACCGTGGATGGGACCGCCACTCCCACTATTTCTACCGGCACCAAAGACATTCTGCTTGTGTCCAACTCGTTTGAGCAGGGCACTGGTCGGGGTGTCATTAAGAGCGAACAGCCGACTCTGGTATCGAACTTTATCCAGATTGTCCAAACCCCGATGGGGATGACCACCACCGCCAAGCACCTCAATTACCGTGGTGTCAGCGAGTGGGACAAGCAGAAGTTTGAGATCGGGGTTGACCACGCTTTCAAGATGGAGAAAAACTTTTTCTTCGGCGAGAAAGCCAGGGTGGCCCAGGGCCATACGGATGGTTCCTCTGCGATCGGTCTGAACAAGTACGAGCAAATGTTCATGGGCGGGATGACCGACTCTGCGATCGGCGCTAACACCGTTTCTGACGGCGGCGGCGCGGGCTACACCGAGGCTGAGTTCGGTGCCTGGGCAATCACCGCGACCCGCTGGGCAAAGCGCCCGGTAGTCTTCTCCGGCTCGACCATTTTTGAAGGTCTTACCGAATGGGCGCAATCCTATCTCCAGATGACCAGGAACGACCAAACCCTGGGTATGGCGATCGGTAAATACCTGACCCCCTACGGCGATCTTCTCCCCATCGCTCCCCACCGCGAACTGCTGACCGGCACCACTCTCGGCGGGATGGCCTTTTCCATCGACCTGGCTGACATTGAGTACCGCTTTCTCCAGGGCCTCGACACCCATATCGAGGTCGGGATCGAAGAAACCGGCACCAAACAGCACATCGATGAGATCCGGTCCTGGATGTCGATGAAGATTGGACAGCGCAAGAAACACGCGATCTTGCACAACGTCACCAGCGTAGCGTAACCGGCATAGCCTGGAAACAGGTTTAAATATGTCCTCCTCGGGGGGAGCGGTTTGGTCGCCGCTCTCCCCTCTATATAAAAATGAGCCAGGAGTAATTTATGGCTGAAAAAAAACAACAAACCGCCGCTGAGAAGGTTGCCGCGAACACCACTAATATGGGTGCCAAGGCCGAGGCTGAAAAAAAAGAGAAAGAAAAAGCCGCTCACGAGCAGGCTGTAAAGCTGGCCGCTGAAAAAGAAAAGGCCCTCGAGAAAGCAAAGAAAGACGAGATCGAGGAAAATAAAAAGAAAAAGAAAGCCGCCGACCAGCTGGCCAAGGAAGAGGCCGCCAAAGCAGATGAGATGCGGAAAGTTGCCAACGAAGTAGCCCAGGGCCAAGAGAAATCCACTGGTATGCGGATCTTTATGGCTCCCAGCTATCCCGATTATCACATCGTTCTTAAACCCAAAAACAGGGTCTACGATGAAAAACTAAAAAAAGTTAAGACGGAACCTGGGAAATACATCCAGTTTATTGCTGGCCGCTATGTAACCAAAGACAAGGATGAGATCGACTTCCTGATGGACTATGCTAAAAAGCATCCCAGCTACGTTGTTCCTCTGGAAGATCACCTCTTTGTTCTGCAAAGGGCAATTAATAAGGTTAAAGAAGAAGAACTTGCCCGCGCCGTTGCTCAGATGCCGGCCGGATCCCAAGGCCTTACCTCCGGCGGCTAAGAAATGCTGTTTAGCGACCTTATCCAGGCGGTTCGTCTGTACGTTAGGGTCGAGGGTGTCGATGTAGAGGAGCGGATAAAGCAATTTATCAACGATGCTTGCCTTGAGTTTCCGAGGAAACACGAGTGGAATAAGTTAATCTATCTTGATACCTTTCAAACTGACGGATCCGGCGGCCCTTATATTATAGACGATATCGTCCAGGCCCCTGTTGCGAACGTGATCCTGGTTAATGAAACTGGCCAGGATGCGCTGGCGAAGAAAACATATAAAGAGTGGATTACGTCTGCCTCCAACTCCTCCGCGTTCACGATGATGAACGAGGGGCTCTATGTTGAGGGGACCGGTACAACTTATAACCTACTCTATACTTCTTGCGGTGCGCCTTATCCTATGACCGATCCTGATCACGAGAACTTTGCGGCCAAGAATTATAGCGATATTATAATCCAAATGGCGATCACCAGGTACACTACGTTCCTCGGTGATGACGAATCCAGCCGTATTGAGTATGCGCGACTCCAGGGTTTGCTTAATGATCTAAAGCGGCTCGAGGCAAGAGAGGCCAAAAGTGGACGGACCCTCAGGTTGTCATCACATAACCGATGAAAATAGAGTCGATCTTTACTTTTATACGTGGCCTCTTTTCTCAAGCTGGGGAAGAGGCTCGTGTCGGGAAGGATTTTTTAACTGTTGCAAACAATGTGGATCTTTCTCAGACCGGCCGCATCAAGCGCCGCAGGGGATATGTCCCCTGGTCCGATCTCAAGGACAGCAATTCCATCCCCGCCACTTTCGACAGCCTCTCTATACCTGATGTTGCCAATTTTCTTGGTTTCTCAAAAAAGATCCAGAAAATAGACTCTTTCACCGATGTAGACGGTAACCGGTATATCATTGTCGTTTGTGATGGCAAGGTTTATATTGAAACCAAAAACTCGGAGGGGGATAGAGAGTGGCGCTGTCTTAACCCCTCAGGCAATATTGATATCAAAGAAGTTGTCAAGCCGATCGATATTGCTAAGTTTTACGGATCTCTTTTCTTTAACGATTATGCAAACAATGTTTATGTTTATAATACGTTAGAGCACGTCACCGGCGAGAGTGATCTCGTCACAACAAAGACCGCATACTTCTCTGGGTCCAGGATCTGGATCCGTAATTATGATTATACTGCTGTCAGGGAGTCCTTTGTGTGGGTTGACAGCGATGCCAGTTCTGATTGGGTCACTATCCCTAATGATGTGCGCCACCTTTTCCAGGTTGGGGACATAGTTACTATTCAATCTAATGGTGCGGCTAACGTTAATGACGGTGATTATGCGGTAGAGGCAATAAGTTTGCCTGGTAATACTAGGATCCAGCTTGAAGGTAACCCCATCGCCGCTGATAATGCTGGCAATAACGTTTCAGAACTTATTATCAATAAGCGTATTAGCCTTGACGGCGATACCTATTCCACTGTTGATAATAAAGAGGGCAAGCCAATTTTTGATAGCCTGGTTAGCATTGGCTTATGTGGCGCTGGCAATCCTATCGTGGATAGCGCGGATCTTAATTTAAGTTATGCGCTTAGAACTGGCAACGCATCTGATGGTTTCCGCTACTTCGTGCTCTCAAATGCCAACAATGAGTTGGCGGCAGACAAATGTTTTATAATTGAGTTTGATGATCGGTTTATTGCCAAACAGTTTGCAGAGATCCCGATGGATACTAATGCAAACGTGCTTAATTTTGATATTTATGACGGATATATTTATATCTGGTGTAACGATGGCAAGATTTCAAAGCTAGATCCTGATGATAATTTTTCAGATGATCCATTTCTCCTTTATGATGTCGCAGATCTCGAGGCCCCGCTTAACGCATCAAGCAAAAAAGAATATACTATTGCAGTTAATAGCACTGGGATGTGGGTTTATACTAAGAAACTTGCGGCCAAAACAGATTGGTGGCAACCAATCCCAGGCAAAGTTTACAGTGAGAACCTTGGGACACTGCAAAATGCCAGGAATGATTTTTCTGATATATATCCTCTTTACATCCCGAATAATGTTAGCAACTGGTCAGAGGATTCTTCACCAAATACCACTCTTTACTGGGCATCAAACGTCCTTGATACAACCCCAGACGGTAAAGCAAAGTTTATTACCAAGTTGTACAAGGGGGATTATTATCCGGCAGGCGGTGAGCGGCATATGTTTATTTATGGCACCGAAATTAACCCGCTTGGTGATCTTGATTATTTGGTAATACCCGACCTTTTATCTGAAATAGATGATGATCTTTTTGTAACCAAAAAACACGGTTGGTCCGTGGAAGTAACCCCCCCCGGTAGTGTATATACTTATTCTTTAAATCAGGTTGAAGGATATAAAATCTCGTATTTTCTTAACGGTGGAACCGGTGTCCTTATCGAGTTTACAGATTATTATACCGGAAAAGAAGTAAAAATACAGCGCAGAACCTATGAGCCTGGTGGCTCTTTTCCCACCACCTCTTTAGCTGATCAATTATTTTTACAGGTCTATCAGGGTTTGGCTATGGCGAAGGGGCAAACCAGCAACCTCACTCTAAGTCCTTATGCCGAAGACGTAACTGGTGTCAAGCTGGAGCGTGATGACGATGGCTGTATGCTCCTTATTGATGATACCTACTGGAACTCTGATTTTTTCTCTGATGCTCAGAACAGCCTGTATGCTTTGCTGGTTTGCATTGAGCACACCGGCACAAATGAGGGATACCTGGCGAAGAAAGCAAATTACGGTCCATTGGATCCTGGCTCGGACTTGGTTGATTGGCGCTGGATATTACCGGTCGCAAAGCTGGCTGATATTAGTACGATGGGCGCGATCCAAAAAAACAACAACTCAATTTATTTCGGAGCCCTTTTGCAAGATAATGCTGTTGGCGAAGATAATGGTGCCTATAGTAAGCTAGATCTTGATGATAATCACATTTTTACCGACCTGGCTCTTAATCTATATACTACCAGGCTTATTCCTGGGACTAATAATTGGGTAAGCCTTGAAAGAAGTTATTATAACGAGGGCATTGATGCCGGTTATTTTACGACATATTTCGGGACAACCGGTAGTCTCCCGATTAGACGGCTTGAGGATATGTATGATTTTTATAATACCAATTCTAATATGATTCTCTATACCGTCCGGCAAGCAATCGATACCAGTACAACGGTTATTGATCAGCTACGGTATCTCGGTACACCAAAAAGGCCAGGTGCATCCCTAGCCCCAGGCACCGCAGATGATCTACTGGCTGGCACGACCCTGCGTTACTATGTTGCCTTTGTCACCCTGGATGGAAAAACATCCCAGCTGTCCTTGCAGTCTGATGAGATCATTATTCCAAATGATAATAGTTCTAAGGATATCAGTACTTGGGGACAAACTAATAACCAATTAAATATGGTTTCAAATCACGGTTTAGCGGTAGATGATGTGGTCAGGCTTTATAATGACGGCGGCGCACCATTCCCTACAGGTTGGGAAGAAGATGTTGATTATTGGGTTGTTAATATTGTTGATTCCGACTCCTTTAAAGTGTCTGACACTAAGGGTGGGTCGGTAAAAGCTATTAGTAGTTCACCGTCTGCTACTGGGCATACCGTATTGCAACGGAATGATCAGGCTGTTAAAATTATTGTCTCTGGCCTTAATCTTTTCAGCGCATCCGATGTTCGTATCTATGAAGAAGATAGCATTAGCGCCATAGAGGTGTACCGATCTCAGAAAAATTACCAAGAGGCCGCCTGGTCCAAACCATCGAAGATAGCAACCCTTACCAAGGATGGGAGCGGGGATTGGGTTTACGGATCCTTTGCCCCTGAGACATATGAGGACGAGGCACAGGATGTCCCGCTGATCTCTTTCCCTTCTGATAATTTATTAAAATACCCTATCTATCATCTCCTGACACACAAAAACAGAATGGTAATGATCGGGGATGACTCTAGCGACAATCCAAACTTTTTCAGGTACTCCGGTATTGATTATGCAGAGGATTTTTCTGCGCTTAATCAGCGGGATGTTCAGCCTGCGGACGGCGATTTCCTTTATGCCGGTCTTTCCGTAGGCGATTACCTTTACCTTTTTAAAAGCAGTAAGATCTATGCGATCCTGGGCGATGTTGAAAATGGACAATTTTTAGATATTACCGCCAGGATGGGATGCCCTTATAAAAACTTAATCACCGCGTTTGATAACCGAGCCGCATATTTTATGAATGCAGATGGGATCTATGCCCTGGTTCAAAACACATTAAAAAATATTTCCCTGGGCAGGCTGGACAATTTCTTTGATCCAGAGCGGGATGATTGCATTGATTTTTCCCTGGTGGAAAATAATGCTTTTACTTACCTGGATCTGAAAAAGGCAGAGATCCAGTGGTTTGTGCCCAGGAAACAAAACAATGTGTCCCCAGCTGGCAATAATTGTGTGATCATTTATAACCTTGAGTACAATTATTTCAGGGTTTACCAGTACAATCATATAATTACAAGTAAGACGATAGCACATGATGTTATTACTGAGGACCGGATGGTGCTTATGGCTACTAATACCGGCACCATTTATAAGGTATCCCTTGATAAAAACGATGCTGGCCAGGCGATCAGCTGGGTGATCCGCACCAAAGCCTTTAATATTAATAGCAGTTTGATTAACAAGCGGTATAAACTGATCAAGGTCTTTGGCCGGTATATGAATAACCTCAGGGTTACTTACTGGCTCGATGGGATCCGTTCCACCGGCGGGGTCCAGCAGGGAGTAGACTTCGGCGGGAATGGAATGTCGGTCCTCGTTACCAATCACGGCATAGATTCCGAAATTATTATTGAATTGTCCGGCCAGGATCTTAATGATAATCCAGCTGAGATCAGCGAGATCCTCCTGGGGTTTGATGTTTTGCGGGGGTCGTTAAGGTGAAGGATCTAATCTTAAAAGACAACCCTACTCCTTTGGACAGCCGGATCAATTTCCAAATAATCAAAGAGTATTTAGAGTGGCCCTGGTGGGATGATCTAAGGTTTCCGGCATTCAGTGCGGCCTTTCAAGTATCCTCGGGTCGCTTGTCTTGGGGGTATACCCAGCTGGGTGTTAATTTCAAATACAACGCTCTTTATCGGGAAGAGGAACAGGTGAGTTTTATTTGTCAAATGCCTCATAAAAAAAAGTTTGGGACACCAGTTTATCCCCATATCCACTGGGGCCAGCGCAAAGACTATATTCCCAATATGATTATTGATTATCGTTTTTATAATAACGGCAAAGAGGCTTTTAACGCTACTGACCCAGGGGTATGGACCCAATCTATAATTACGGATGGTGTTTTCCCCTATCAGGGTGAGGCTTATCTGGCGCAGATCTCTGCATTCCCCCCAATACAGCCGCCGGAGAATGAGAATGTGTCTGCCATTTTAGAGATAAAATTATATAGGGACACTAACAATTCTTCTGGTCTTTTTGCGGGGGCCTGTCCTTATAATACCGGAGGAGATATATCGGTTCTTTTAAAAGAACTGGATTTACATTTTCAAGTGGACCAGCTGGGTTCTACTGAGGAGTATATAAAATGAGCAATGGTAATATGGGTGATTTCCCCCAGCTAGGAGAACAGGATTGTAAGGCACATAATTTAATAGCTATGGGCCATAATGCAAGATTAAAAGCGATGGAGAAAACACTTTATGATGATAAAGTCGGACTCACGAGAATTGTCCCAGTTTTACTCAGCCAGGGCCGCCTCATACTTACTTTACTTGCAGGCATTTTGTTGGCCATTGTTAGCATTGGTGTTGGTTATTTATTCAAGGGAGGAGCCTAAGATGTCTCACGAAGATATTTATACACAACAGATTTACGATTACAAAGTTACCCCTGGTAACACGAAATATATTCCTCTGCAATTTTGGGGCCGTGATCAATTACCGGTAGATCTGTCGCTGTATAATATTTATTTTGCGGTTTTTAATCCTCAAACCAAGGCGGTGATCCCTATGGCTGTTGGTGGATCTGCCACATTTTCTCTCAGGAACAGGGTGCCTGCTGATTATTCTTCCGATCCTTACGAGGGGATCTACCGGTATGGCGATACACGAGCGGCCCTGGAGCCCCCTGCTTATCTCGTTGACAATCTTGATGTGATCAATAAGATCATAATTGAACTGACTCCGACCTGGTCAGATAAATTGACCCCTGGTTTAATTTATCCTTTTAATATCCAGCTGGTGGCCGCCACCGGTGAGAGTTTTATACCGGCCAGAGGTAATGTTGTGGCAACGGAGGGACAGGTAGAATAATGGCATCGCTGATCAATCTTGATTTCCGGCCGGTTGTTTTCGAGCCGTTCAAGCTGGTTTACGCATCCGTCTACAGTGACGGTCCCAGGGAAGTGGTCCCCTTTTCTGATCCAGAGGAGCCTGAAACACCCCCCCCCGCGTTCTCTGCGGATCCTTACACCAGCGGAACTGATGGTAATCTTGATAGTCCTGATGATCAATACGATACGGTCAATAATTTTGTACCGATGGTTTCTAAGCTGAATGCGCCTGCGGAGTTGGGTGAGCATTCAATTTTAATTAAACTTGGTGATTATTGCTGGCAATATAAACCAGAGGACCAGGGAGATAATGATCGGCAATGGGAAGG
>Ga0180437_10007709_pt1 | contig 13916 bp, 16 predicted proteins | sample SS_ome_4_FD_132410 | JGI IMG/M metagenome (GOLD analysis project Ga0180437, IMG submission 132410) | Hypersaline lake sediment archaeal communities from the Salton Sea, California, USA - SS_3_D_1 metaG | ecosystem: Environmental > Aquatic > Non-marine Saline and Alkaline > Hypersaline >...
CTATTATTTCGCTTTTGTCTATGTCTAATTCACTCATGACTCTTTTTAGACTTTCGGACTGTTTTGGAGTCCATTCAAAACCTACCTTATTCGCAATAGCCTTTTTAAGCTCGCTATTGCTACATTCTACTATTTCGAGTGTATCGAGTAAACCCGAAATAAAATCCCTATCGAAATGTAGGAGAAAGTCTTTTCTCTCCTCATCTCTTAGGTATTGCTCACTTATACTTTGTTGCTTTCTTTGTGTCATTTTTTTTACCTCTCTACTAACTAATCTCTGTTAGTCAGGATATTAGTATCACTATTTGCTAAGTATATAAATGTTGTGTTTTTTAGGAATATTTTAAGCGATATTTTAACTAATAATATTCTTATAGGAATATCGTCGTTACTAGATAGTAGATTAATCCACACTACTAAGTGACTGTACTTAGTAAGTGTTGTGTTATCTATGTCATACTATGCTATGTTGTACTTATACTTACTCTTAGTCTTAGTGTTATACTTATACTTATACTTATACATAGACATAGACATAGACATACGAAAAAAAGACATAATAACTTACATAATAATCTATTACTTACTAATAGTAAATACATAGTAATATGGGATATATTGGTTAGTGATTACTAAAGTATATACTGCAATATATATATTACAGGTATTGAAAATAAATTATCTAGGAATATTCTACAGTATATAGTTTCTATTATATACATTGGGGGCTAGAGGTAAGAGAATATAGGTTTATATGGTAAAGTTGGTAGCTTTAGAAATTTTTTATATTTTTAACGAAAAAGGAATGCTCTTAGAAATTTTTTACAGATTTCAAATTTTTTTTGATATTTTTGAGAAAATTTATAAATGAGTACAATAAAATCCATATTTAGATCAAATTGACTTCAAGCTATTACTATGACATAATATCATGGCAAGTGTAAGCTTGCCATAGCAAACGAGCTTGCGAGATTTGCGTTAAGATGACATCAACATTTTATTATGACATAACATCAGGTAGGATGAAGAGAGGGTTCTTCCTGAATCAATCCGTAATCGAAGCTAAAGCCCTAGATGACTTCATGTTAGCAGGTTGTAACAGTACTGGAGTGATACAGAAGGCATCTAGGTTTGCTGAATACCGTAAAGACATGGAAGAAGATATAGAAGACAGTGAGGAAGATGAGGAGTAAATGATACAGACAGAAACAAGCAAGACAGATAGATTCTACAATCAAAACTTGCCTTGGATCACTATAGAAAAACAGAAGGTAGATTCTTCAGGAACAGTGATAGAAAAAGAGTACATATCAGTTGGTGGAAAAGAACTCACAGAAGTAAAAAAGATTGTAGACAAGCTAAGAGAATGAAAGAAGAAGTACAGATAGTAGGAACCGAAACAGAATCCAATGAGCGCAGGGCCCAGATACTCCTTGAACAGCTGGATAAGCTCTCAAGAGACTCCAATACCAGCACTGAATACTATCAGATCCTGCTTCTCGAATACCAGTCCCTTGAAGACTTTAACAAGTTCAAGAAACTGGAAAAGGACCTTCCCAGTCTCCTTAAGGGATTATCCCTTGAAGAACAGGCCATAGTCGAAGCCAGGATGAACTCCCTGAAGCTCTGGTGGATGAAGCAGAACAAGCAGCTCCTTGAATCCGGAGCCCATATGGAGGACCGTGACCTTAAGAGGGATGCCGTGACAGAGCTTCGCAGCATACCCCTCCATCAGCTCCAAGCAATAATGCGTAACGCTGCCAGGCTAGAACATAATGAGGTGAAAAATGAAACTTGAGATAATAGCTGGTACAAAAGAACAAGTACCTATGACTGGAAATGTGATAGTCAAGTTAGATGGTAAACCCATGCATCCAAAAATAAATTTTCTTGATTTCTCTTTGGATGCTGAGGATGGCATTGCTTATTGGAGGTTAGGAATGAAACGTGAACCAAGGATAGTAAGCAAACTTATAAAATTGAGCTTCAAGTTAAGAAGGGCGATATGGAAGATTACTAAGCCGCTTAGAAGAAAAAAGAATGAATTACAATAAACCGATCACTATAACGCATTTGGATCTAGCTAAATACAGGGCTAAGTTCAAGAAAGCAGATGACTTCCTCAAGACCGATGCCAAGGACCATGATGTCCTGGGAAAGCTCCTAAACGACCCTACCATCTTCGCATACTTCAACTTCAAGATCGATGGGGTCAGATGCAAGCTGTTCCCTTACCAGGATGCCATAATGAACGATTCATGGCGCTTCAAGTACTTTCGTGCCGCCAATCAGATAGGAAAATCTCTCTACTTCGATATCAAAGCAGCCCGTAATCTTCTCATAGACCATGGCTACTCGCATCACGAGGCCATCGTATCCAAGTCTCTCCCGCAGTCCACTTTCCAGATGCGCAGGATAAAAGGCCTCCTGAACTCCATGGAGACCCTGGACTGGAAGGAGCTCAAGGGCAAGTCAGACTCGCTTTCAGTGATAACCGTGGACGTAAACGATGACAAGGGCAAGCTCAAGTACACCAATATGCTCGTGTGCGCTCCATGCACCGAGGGTCTCCTGGGCTACGACCTCCATGAGCTCAACCTGGATGAATTTGAATACTGGGAAGACGTTGACCTGAACTACTTCTACAACCAGATCGCTGAACCCCGTACATATGCCACAAAAGGCCACATCACCATATTCTCCAATCCGAACGGTCAGGAGTCCTATGGCGCAGAGCTTGAAAGGCTTACTCTCCCGAACGGCAAGAAGAAGTTCCATACCTATGTCTTCTCGTTTCTGGACCGCCCCGGAAACACCGAAGAAGACCTTGAGCTCGCAAAAGTAGGCAAGACCCGCCAGCAGATCGAATCCACGCTTCTAGCCATCCGAAGCATCTCTAGCCGTAACTTCTTCACACCGGATGAGATAAGCCGTTCATATGACAAGGACCTCACAGAACTTAAGATGGTTGGTAAGCAGCCCTTCTTCTTCCTTGATGTCGGTGCCAAGCACGATCAATCTGTACTTGTTGGAGGCTTCATAGAATATCCAGATGGCGATGACGCACTTCCCCACATCTATATCCCTATCATCCACTGCTATCCTGTCGGATACCCATTATCGAGGGTAGTAGGGTCAGTATCACCTGAGCAGGAATCAGACGGCTGGCACTACGAAAAACCTATCACCTCTCACCTCCATGAATGGTCTAATGATGGGACAGTCCCGATGTTCGGGGTGGATGTCACCGGTAATTCCGGTATTTCACCACTGCTTGAATCCGTTGGTATCATTGCTGAGGACATCACTTTTTCTGGGCCACAAAAGTCCGGCATGTACCAGCGGTTCAAGTACTACATGGAAAAAGGCCTTTTACACAGGATAAAAAGCGATGAGTTCGAGTACCAGTGCAGCCATCTTGAGATGAGAAAGTCTATCCGGGGCTACCTGACCATACACCACGAGAACGAGAATGACCTTGATGACGTTCCTGACGCAGTCGCAGGCCTCATCTTCTTGTGCGACCCTATCGATCCAAAAAACGTCCCAGTGACATTCCGGGTGATATGAAAGATGAAAAAGCTAAAGAAGGAAAATGACATCATAAGAACACTGCTTACCATAGCCATAATCGGCATCATGCTGTTCTTCTGGGGCTATCACACGGGAGCCACAAGGAGCTCTGGAAGGCTCTCGCATGAACAGCTCCTTACAAACTTCGAGAACCTGATAAAATCTGGGGACTATCCCTATAAGCACTACCTTGATGATCTTACCGTAAGGGAAGCCAGGCAGTTCTACTCTATGTACAGTGTCATGGGCTCATCTGGCCAGGGCAGGCTGTACCTTGGGCCCATACTTGAGACACTGTGCTATAGCGTTCCGGTAGGCCCGATACCCTATAACGAATCTGATCCTGTCATGAAGGAATGCCTTGAGAGGTGTACGTGATGGCATCACTTGGCATATTTAGGTATCCTGCGCATATCAAGTCAGTAAAGGCAAAGATAATGTACACGGTGTTCTTCATGCTCAGGATACGCTCAACAGGCCAGGGCCAGATAATCGGAAGGTTTACGAGCTTTCTCCCTGAGATCGCAGGCATAGTAATAATCCTTAACCAGCTCGGCCTTAGCCTAGACAGGTGGCAGCTTATCTGGTTCATGATAGGCTCCCAGGCTTTAGTCATGATCCTTGGATATCTCTACATGTACCATGACTTTGATAGGATAGAGTCCGTGGTAAACATCCAGCGTGACCAGCTGCAGAAGGACTTGCATGAGCGAGTACTAAAAAGAAAAGGTGATGAACTATGAGATTCTCGATATTTCGGCCTACGAAGTCTTTTGAAGCTAAAGAGCGCAGGTTCAACTTCATACACTACGCATTCAAGTCAAAAATTTTTTTTCCGATGTTGAGGCTTTTGGAGAGGTTCCTTGGAAAGGTCATGATAAGGAAAAGGCAGGACATCCCGAACGATCCGCAGAACATCAATTTCTATATCCTCTGGGACACGTTTGAGAAAGCAGAGAAGGAATGGTGGTACAAGTTCAAGCAGATAGACCACATGGAGCCCACCCGCAAGCAAAAGCACATAAACGACTGGGATAACCGTGAAGACCAGCACTTCTACAAGTATCCCAAGCTTCTCTTGAGGCTCTTGCTCACTATATGCCTTGAGGACACTGCGTACCGTGAGCTCCTGAACTTCTTCCTGTTTAGGCTCCAGGGCAACATGAACAAGCACTATAATCCTGAAATCAAGCATGAGTTCCCGATGTACACCTCGCAGTATGACCAGCACATACCCTACTTCATAGAATGGATGGTCAAGGCCAAGAGGAAAGGGCAGATAAAGATCGACATAGGAAAAAAGAACAACAAATCTTCCAGGTTCAAGTTCAATCTGACAGAGGAAGAGCTGTCAGTCCTGAACATGTTCAAGCAGCTCAAGGAGCGAGGGGAAGGAAGGCTTGTATTTGAATTTACAAAAGGTGATGAAAATAGCGAAGGCAACATCAGTAATACCGTCAAAAAAGGAGATAGCGCAGATAAAAAGCGCAAAAAGAGCCCTGCAAAGAAAAAGAAAAAGGCTTGAGATAAGCGGAAGGAAGCAGGAGTTTATCCAGGTACAGAAGAACTACAGGGAAGCCTTCCTGCATAGGAAAGTGAAGCAGGCAAGGCTGAAGGTGATGGGGGAAAGGCTTGCGGCATACGCAAAGCTTAAGAAGGAGAACAAGGACTTTGTTCCTGATGAGGTGATATGGAGGGATGTCAAGTATACCTTTGGGGAACTATATTCAGAATACGAGCTTGAGAGGTTTAACTATGAGCAGTCTATCGCAAATGAGGAATACTTTAAGCAAGGCCTTAAGAACTTTGGCCTCAAGGATGTCGAGATACAGCTTGTCCTTGATGGAAAGTACGTCAAGGTTCTGCCGGAAGAAAGCGGGCGAGACAAGGGAAAGCTATAAGCGCACCAAAAGAAAATTAGAAAAGTTTATATACAAGCTATACCAGTATCTTCCGCATAGGAAGCTCATATGGCTTCATCAACAGATACTGCAGCTTGATGAAGTAAAACTCGCCGAGTACGCAGAAAGCCCAAAGAACCCATACCAGATATTCTTTGGATGGGTAGTTGAGGTGTTTCAGTACGGTCTATGTTCACTATTCATTTACGCAACGTTTGCGTGGTTCGATGGCTGGCTTAAGTTAGCCTGCCTTCCCTTCGCAATCGGGATCGTAAGGTGGCTATGGCTTGACATAGTGAAGGAGACTAGACGGGCAAAATGAGCTTTTTATCACGGGTATTCCAGACTGTTGGAAACCAACCACTTCTTAACACGAACCGCAGCGGGCTTCCGATGCTGAACGAACTGACACGATCTCTTTCATCTTTCCTCAACAGTGTCAATCAGATAAGGCGCAAGAGATCATTGGTATGGTGGTACAAGCGCATACCTGAACTGACTGGCCTTGTCGACAAGGTAGCCAAAGACATGGTGTACAAGTATCATTTTGAGCCTTCTAATCCTGACGAGTCAGGCAGGAACAAGATAAAGCAGGCCAACAAGTTTGCTGATACAGTCGGTCTTAGGAGGGTACTCCTGTCGCAGGCAGTAGACATGCTAGTCACAGGAGAGGCGTTTGGATGGCTAGGCTTTCTTAAGGAAAACCAGGTAAAAGACTCTATAAGAAAGGTGATGGCTAATGAGATATTCATCGAAAGAAAGATCAAAGAGCAGGTCGAAAGAAGGCTTTACGAAAGGCTCAAGCAAGCTGAAGGGTTTGCTGACAGAGATGGAGTTGATGAGGACCTATTACGACCACGTAAATATCGCTATGTAGCATCTTCAAGCATAGAGATAATCCATGACCAAATAGACATAATCCAGTATAACCAGGTAGTCGGGATAAACAATCCAGTTGTCTTTGATCCTAAAGAGATGGTCAGGTACACGCTCCAGGATGTTGATGGCAAGGTGTCTGGGTTCACTCCTGTTGAAGCAGTGATAGTCCAGCTTGAGCTATTGAGGTTCATGTGGCAGAACATGCTTTCCATACACAAGAACGGAGGCTCACCTGATAAGCTTTTTGTCATAGAGAACATGAGGACGAACGATCCTGCCTTCAAGCGCATAGAAGAACAGCTCAAGAAGTACAAGCTTGTCGAGAATAAGCATGGCAACATGCTCTTCACTGGAAAGGTAACGATAGAGGACCTTCAGCAGATAGACCAGATGCAGTTCAAGGACATGGGCCTTTATATCACTGGTGTCATAGCGATGCAATGGCAGATTCCACGCTCTTCCATCCCCTATATCATCGGTGGTACCAACACCAAAGACGATACGGGCGGAAATTCTGAAAGGGGTTATTGGAGGACTATCTGGCATTCCCAGAAAGTGTTCGCAGAGATCATGAACCAGCAGCTGTGGATACCGCATTTCGGGGTAAGGATAGTCTTCGATAACACCTTCGTGCAGGAAGATGTCCAGGTTGAGACAGCAAGGCAGCTCAAGCTGAACAATCTTGTCCTTGAGAACCAGATCCTTAGCAAGCACAAGGTAAAGGTAAGCAAGGAAGCCATAAAGCGTGACCTTGGAAGAAGCGACCTTGAGCTCGAAGAGCTATCTGAAGAGGAGCTTGAGGCGATAGAGATACAGTCCACGCTAAACAAGCAGCTTTCCCGTGACAAGCTAAAGCCTGAAGGAGAGCAGAACAGGGCTTCAGCGAAGAGGGATGAGCAGACATCAACGATAGCATCTAGGGGAGAAAAGCCTACTGGAGTTGGAAAAGAGCTTAAGCTTAAGGAATGGGACCATGCAGCAGAGATAGAATACAAGCAGATGATGGGGCAGGAAGTCGAGGTCATACCACTTTCTACTTTCGTCACTATCTACAACCAGGACAAATCTTTCAATCCTGGCATGCCACCAAGGGTCTTCATGCGAAGCAATGATGAGTTCACGACTTTTAAGTTCAAGAGCTCTGACTTTATCTATATGACCAGGCTGCAGACGCAGCAGTTAGATGATAGCAGGGTACTCTTGATGAACCTAGACAATATCTTTAGGTTGTGATAGCCATGACATCTACGCCTTTTATACCTGGGAGAAACGGCACATCTCCGACTGATGGTCCATTTCAAAGGGTTATAATACAGCTCCAGGATAACAACGGTGATGACTATGATGGTTCTAACACTATTCCTATAAGGGTGGTCAATCCATGACAGCGACACCATTTGTTCCTGGCAGGAACGGGACAGGAGCGACAGATGGGCCTTTCCAGAAGATAGTAGCGCAGCTCCAGGATAATGATGGTAACGACTATGACCTTTCTAATCCGCTTCCGATAGACGGTACTGCCCTTTCAGCAGTGTATCTCAAGCTTGACTGCTCTAACGACCCATTGACAGGGGCAGAACTAGATCTAGGCAGTGCTAATCTAGTGACTACTGGTTCAGGAACGTTTGGCTCAAATCATATAAATGGAACATATCCAGCATATTTTACTGATGGAACAGCAGAGGCATTTCTATCTGTATCTGGTGACGCAGGGAGTTATTTTGACAGTGGGTCAAATTATACAGCTTATCTCGGAAGCAATACTTATGGAGCAGGACTTTTTTCTGATGGAACAAGAACAATCTGGATGGCTGATGGAAGCTATCTTCTATATGGTGAGGATGGTTCTGGTGCATATTGGCAGATGTTTGATGGAACACACTATTTTTATCTTACCGATGGCGGTGGTAATAGTGTTTCAATGTTTGACGGCACATACTCTCTTAATGTTTCTGGTGGAGACTCGATATTTGGTGGAGCAGTAACCTTGTCTACACCCCTTACTATTACCCCAACAGCGAATGTTTCAACAATTCAAACCGGCAACGCAGACGCTGTAATGTTTTTTAAGGCGGATAGGTCAGCAGTAGGTAGCGATGGTTGGAGATGGGTCAAAGGCGATAATTCCGAGAGAATGGCGTTAACGGATAGAGGAGACCTTTCAATCGTTCGTTCTTTTACCGCTGGAAATTATATTGAAGGAACTCAGCTCATTATTGAGGGAACCGTCGCTCCGATTGCTTCTTTTACCTACACAGCAGCAAGTGCTTCAACAGGTGGTGCGGGGATGGTTGGAATTCAGGACGATGGGGCGGCTACTGCATCGGGGCATAGACTTGGTTATTTTCTATTCGGGGGGGCTTATGATACTTCCCATACTATTAGAAATACTGCGGGAATGCAGGGATTTGCAACAGAGTTATGGAGCGATGGAAGCTATGGAACAAAAATAGACTTTTCAACAACCCCTAATGGAAGCGACACAAGAACAACAAGGTTGACTATAGACCAGGATGGGACAGTGGAATTTGCAAATGAAGTTGGCATAGGCACAGCACCCGAAGCTAATCATGCTTTAAAGATACAGGGAGGGTCAGATGATGCCCTTACTATATTACAAGGTGCTGATAGAAAAGGGTTGATGATATATGGTTATGATGACCAATCGGGAATTTATACTGAATGGAGCGTAGACCAATATGGACATGGCAGACTTGTCCATCAAGGGGCAAGTAATGATAATTTTTATATCTCAACAGCTAATGGGGGGATATATTTTACTACTGGCACATCAGGTCCAGCGAGAGAAATAGGATTTGCTAATTCCGCAACAGGATATACATATTTTAAGATGGGCAGTAATGACGGGACAACATCAACGCAATTTCAAGATAGTGATAGTGCAATTGTTTTTAGTGTAAATAGTAATGGGGATTTACTTACAGGTGCTACACAAGATGAAATATTTGATGCTACAACAGCAACATTTAAAGCTCCAAACTCTTATTTTGATATAGTCACACCTGCCGCAGGATGGGCAAGAGGTTTTAGGTTTAGAAACAATGCTGACTCAGCTACTCTTGGTGGATTCTGGGGAAATGGAGGTTCTGGAACAATAAGTCATTATGTTATGGGTGCAACTTATGATGCTGCAGAACGATTTGAATATGATGCTCCAGATGGCGACGCAAGAATCTATGGCAATAGACCAGAACTACAATTTAAATGCAAAGAGACAGTAGGTGCAGCAGTTGCTTATTCTATCATGAGGCCTTTTGTTGAGAATGATACTACTGACCAAGATGTTGATGCTGACTATGGAGTCTATGCAGTAACTAATCAGGGAGCAACACCTGCACTTAGATATGTCTATATTACTGGAGCATGGGATGATACTAAGTTTAAGTTTGACCCGACAAATGGATTAGGATTAGGTATTTCAAGCAGTACAAGACCTAGTGAATTATTGGATATAGCTGGAATATCGGTATTTGATGGGAGTGGACATCTAGGGATAAAGACAACTTCTCCATCTTATCCTTTAGAGATTGTTATGGCAGCTACTGATGATAGGGCTATTCATATTGATGGCAATACGGACTACACTGCAAGTGGTGGAACAGCCTACACAATCTATATGGACAGAGATATAAATTATGGAACAGGAAGTATAGGAAGTGTCTATCCATTTTATAGTAATATTGATATGGTAAATACAGATGCTACAATAGATGGATTGAAGTATTGGTATATTTTTTATCAAATATTTGATAATGATGGCACAATCACAAATCCAAATGCTGATGATTATACTTTAACCCATAGAGGCACAATGTTTTATTTAGATGAAGATGGAACTTATGATACCGATAGCACAGGAAAGTTTAATGTATCTAGGACATGCTCTTATATAAGGATTGATGATGATAATACTTATCTTGATACAGGAGGAAATACACCTGCAAATATAGTAACACAATGGGGGGTGGGTATAGACTTAAATATGTCTCCTACTGTGACAAGTGGCACATGGAACTTTAATACAGAAGGAATCAATATAAATATATCTGACCATACAGGAGGAAATACTAATTATGCAAGAGGAATAAATATTGTAGCAGTATCTGGTACACAGTATGCTTATGGAATTGTAATCGGAACAATAAGTGGCTCAGGAGTTGCATATGCAGTTTGGGATGCTTCAGGAGCAAATTGGGCATTAGATGCAGACAATCAGAAATTCATCATAGGCGAAGGTCAGGACTTTGAGATATTTTTTGACGGAAGCTATGGAAGGCTAGATGCTACAGGAGAAAGTATCTATATAGGTGATGATACTACAAATGCTGTTGAGATTAAAAATGATGGAGAGATAAATTTACATGGCACAGCAAGGGTTTGGAAGTCACAAGATCTAAAGCCTGCTAACTTAACAAGACCACAATCGAATCCACCCGGAGATACATATTATCAGGAAGTAAAGTTTGATGCTTATGATGATACAACCGAAGAACAACTATTCTATATCTGGCATGTTCCTAACGATTTTGCAACTGGCACAGGTAGCGTGAGAGGACACTTTGGTGGAATGGTTTCAAATGAAGCAGGAGCAGAATATGTTGCTATGGGATATGAGTACTGGAAGTTTTCACCAGATGATACTTTTGACATAAGTGGTGCTGCTGATGGTGGGGGTGCTGTAAACATAACAATAGCAAACGGGGAAGGGAACTATGTATGGCATGAGAGTGCTACTGGTACTTGCGATACTACTAATTGGGCAAGTGGAGATATTATAGTATTCAGGTTTTTCAGAGATGTAGACGATACTTATACAGGTGGAAATCCACCTTATGCTGATGATTATACTGGTGATGTATTGATAGGTGTATATCATTTAGAATATCTAGTAGATAAATTAGGAGAAGCATCATAAAAGGAGGAACATAAAATGGCAGATATAGTTTTAAGTTATACAATACCTGAAGCAAAGGTATCGACAGCGATGGAAGGATATTTAAAGGTGTATCCTAATCTAGAGAAAGAAGAGGATGGTGAGACACTAAAGTACACAGATGCTCAATGGGTTAAGGAGCATATAAGAAGATTGGTCATAAGACAGATTCATCGTGGTCTTCAGCTAATAGCAAATGAAGGTGCTATAGTCGAGACAGATGATACGATTGTAGAATAACGAAGAGGTTTTGAACATGGAACTAAAAGAACTAGAAGCTGAATATGGCAGACTTATGTTGCAGTCTGAGATGCTGAACAATAGGATAATGGAGATCAAAAGAGCCATTATACAAGAGTCTCAGAAGATGCAGCAGAAGAATAATCCTGCTGTAAACATCAAGAATAGCGACTTGAAAGATAGCAAGGTAGTTGTCAATTCAAAAGGAAAATAGAAAAATTTAAATAGTTCGTTTCCAGTGTCTCTGGTAAGGTGACCTAATATCCCACTTCCTACTCCAAACAAAGGCGAGACTCAAGATGCTTTCGTGTCTAGGTTTATGTCTAATGAAGCTGCTAAAAAGGAGTTTCCTGAGAAGGACCAGAGGCTTGCCGTAGCTTATTCTAAGTGGAGGAAACGGAAGAAGGAGTCGATGTACTTTATCTCAAGGTTCGAGATGAAGGAGTCTGAAGATGACAATCTTATAGTCGGTGGCTATATAGCCACGACACACCTTGATTCTGGATTCTATGACGCTGACCGTGAAGTATGGATAAGGGACAAGATATCAAAAGATACTCTGCAGAAATGGGCAGATGAGATAAACTCTGGAAACCCCCGTGCTAACAAGGTATCCATAAACCATAACCGTGAGCCTCATGTAGCCGGTGTTGCTATCAAGGGCAGCGCAAAGGTAGAGGAGCTTTCAGATGGTAACTTCGGGCTTTATACGGATACGCTTATAGACTGCACCAAGGACAATTTCAAGGATACATCATACAGGCTAGACAACAACCTTCTTGACTCTTTTTCGATAGAGTTCTCGACAAGGGACCCTATGAGCGACAGTTATTTTGACGGTGCTGTCGTTGAGAACAATGTTGAAGGTGGTGTGATAAGGACACTTATGCCAGGAACTATCCTGGAAGGTTATACTCTTGCCTCGCAGCCGATGAACGAGCATGCTGTGAGGATCAAGGAGATCATTCCTAAAAAACAAAAGGAGGATAAATTAGAAATGACCGAGAAGAAAGAAGAAGAGACAGCCCCTGAAGAGGAACCCAAAGAGGAGGCTCCTGAAGAAGAGGCTAAAGAAGCTGTTGTAACTTCTAAAGACAAGAAAGAGATCTCGAAAGAAGACTGGAAAGAATTTGAAGCATACCGTGCTGAGATGCGAAAAGAAATGGAGATCAAGACTGTTGAGAGGCTTGTTGACAAGAAGCTGCAGAAGCTTAAAGAAGAGCTTGAATTAAAAGAGAAGGAAGTAGAGGAAAAGGTTCAGAAGAACACTGATAAGATCGAATCTAAAGAGCTGAAAGAGTTCAGCGAGATGATAAAAGGCAAAGAGGCATCTCCTGCACAGATGAGAAGGATTGCAGGTAAGATATCTGACATGTGCGGTTTTACCGATAAGGGTGAAATTAACGGTAAGACAAGAAGCGTTGAATCAAGAAGCTATGACTTTGAGATAAAGCAGGTCGGATGCAAGCATGTTCTTGAGTACAAGAACCTTGGGATAACCACAAACCAGAATACTGACACGGACTACTTATTGAGTGCTGCAGAGCTATCAGATGTTTTTGATCCACTGATCTTCAACATGCTGTACCAGCCTACTGTGACATGGAATGTCTTGCAGAAGGATGACATGAGCAACAAGGGAAACAACCTTGCACAGTTCACAGGAAAGACCGCAGCTAACTCAACAGCAGGTGCCTATACTGGCAATGCTGTGACTACAGGAAACGTAACAAGGCTAAAGTTCCAGACTAAGTTCAAGAAGTACCAGGTTGGTGTTGCAGTTGACGGTGACATGATCGCTGCTGCAAGAGGCGGACCGATCGGTGATGTCTTCGCAAGAGAAGTCCAGGATTCAACTGTTGACCTATTACAGGCAATGAACCAGGACCTATTTGCAGAAGTAGGTCTTGAAACAGCATCTGGTGTTATCGGCTTTGAGTACATCTGCGACAACGCAGGAAACGCAACATTGTATAACCTGACAAGGAACACCACAAACCTCCTTGCTCCGGATAGCAACACGGACACTTACATCAACGGAAGCAGCCAGGATATCACGCTTAGCAACTTGAGGCAGGCTAAAAGGCAGGCACTTAAGGAAGGCGCTATGCTTGAAAACCTGTTCTTCGTATGCGACCATATCCAAGGTGACAAGTTCAGAGGTATCTTCGATTCCCAGCAGAGGACTGTCCCTACATCAAGCAGATTTGGCTTTGAAGGCCGACCTGAATTTGATGGCATACCTATCTTTGAGGATAAGGACTGCAACGATGATGACTGGTTCCTAGTAGACCTTGAGACACACAGGATCGGTATATGGGTACCTCCTACGCTAGAGAGACTTGGCAAAGATAGTGACGCAGAAAAAG
>Ga0180437_10007710_pt1 | contig 13914 bp, 10 predicted proteins | sample SS_ome_4_FD_132410 | JGI IMG/M metagenome (GOLD analysis project Ga0180437, IMG submission 132410) | Hypersaline lake sediment archaeal communities from the Salton Sea, California, USA - SS_3_D_1 metaG | ecosystem: Environmental > Aquatic > Non-marine Saline and Alkaline > Hypersaline >...
AGCCGCCAAACGTTGAATCGCCAGCCCGAGCCTTCGTCCCTTACCGAACAGCATGAAAATGTTGTTCAGTACGATCGAGTGTTGGGCACGAAGCTAGCAGTAGCGTATGCAGCTGGTCTGATGGTCGTTGAGCGTGCTCGGCTTAGTACCGGGCAGGGGGGCTCAGCGATCGATTTGGGTTGCGGGCCTGGCCACTTCACTCTGTGCCTGGCGCGATACCTCGGGTTTGGCAGGGTCTTGGGAATCGACTTGTCGGCTCCGATGGTCGAGGTTGGCAATCGTAACGCGGCGGAGCAGGGGCTGGAAGCTGCGATTCAATTTCGAGTGGGCGATATTACGCGGTTGGCGGAAGTCCCCGCAGACGAGTTCGATCTTTCAAGCTTCACGCAGGCCGCCCATCACATGCCTGACCTGGAGACGGTGGCTCTCATACTTCGGGAAATGGACCGGATCACAAAGCCGGGGGGCCTTGTGATGGTCATGGATCTTGTGCGATTGCGGACTGCCACCTTGACCGACCGCTACGTGAACACGCTGGGGCGGGACTACGTCGAGCAGGGATTGCCAAGCTTCTTGGAGGACTTTCGACATTCCATGTACGCGGCGTGGACGGCACGGGAGTTGCGCGGGGCGATCCCCTCGAAGACGGATCGCTATTGGTGCCACATTGTTCCTTGGGGCTTACCAACGGTCCAGGTGATTCTGGGCTTGCCGGTTGGGCGCAAGAGAGTCTTCGAGCGATCGGGGGTCCCTTGGGGGCCGCAAGCAGGTCCGGTCTCGCGAGAAATGGACCTCGAGTGGAGGCTGCTCCGGTTGAGCTTGTCGCTCGCTTCGCGACGCCTGTACCCTCCGCGAAATCGTGGTGCCCAGGCTTGACAGGCTGACTCGTATCCTTCACGTTTCTCGTGACGACAGGACCGTCAGGCGAGGGGCTCTGCGAGTTGACGTTCCTCCGCGATCTCGCTATTTTCTCGATTCCAATCGGAATCGCGCGGTGGGGGGGCGTCGGCAACTATGTCGTGATGACTTCTTAACTCGGACATCCTCTTCCTGACCCTCAAGTTCATCAGGACATTTTTCGGCGACAACACTGACCTGGTTTGCAGCGCAGACAGGAGGAACCTTCTGAAGGGGTATGCCTTTCTGTACAGACCGAGAAACTCGTCATAGAACTCATCGAGCGGAAGTTTTGTCGGCATGACCGTATGGTAGAAGTCAATCAGTTTGAAGCTGTCCGTGATGAGCGTGCCCTTGACCTCGTTGTACAGGTCGGTTCCGGGAAAGGGGCTGAGAATGGTGAACACCGGATGGGTCAGCTTGTTCTCGGCGACGTAGTCCGACAAGCGTCGGAAATCGTCCCGACCGAACGCCGGGTCGACGATGAGGTAGGCTACGATTTCAACGTCGTTGGCATGACAGATACGGATCGCCTTCTTGTTGGCTTCCGTGGACATTTTTTTATTCATGCCGTTCAGCGCCTCTTGGTCGCAGGACTCAAGCCCGAGCAAGAGGAGCTTCATGCCGACGCCGCGCAGCTTCTCGATCAGATCGGGATGTCGGACCACGGTGTCCGCCCGGCCGTAGAACTCGTAGGTCTTTTGGATGCCTCTTTCCCGTAGGATTTCGGCGAGACGGTATGCGTTGGGGACGTGGTCGAGCGTGTTGTCGTCGATGAAATTGACATAAGGCTCCCAAATGGATTCGATCTCGTCCGCAACCAGTTGCGGGTGTCGAACCCGATAGCGTCCATGGTTTATCTTCCACATGCCGCAGAACTTGCAGCGATAAGGACAACCCCTTGAGGAAATGACGCAGTCGGTTGGACGCCAGCTCGCGCGGTAATAGCGATTTCGCTTCCTGTGTCTCTCGGTCAAGTGGCGGGCTGCGGCCGGCAAGCTGTCCAGGTCGGCCAGTTCACGGGGCGGCGTGAGAACAAACTCGCCGCTTCCTCTCCTGTAGCCGATCCCCTTGACTCCGGCGACGTCTTCTCGTCTGTCACATGCGCCGGCCAGCTCCCTGAGCGTGATTTCTCCCTCGCCGACCACCACGAAGTCGATGCTCGGATCATTGCAGTTTTCAGGGACGAGCGACGGGTGGTGGCCGCCGACGACGGTGAATATTTCGCTATCGCATGCCTTGGCGGTTTCAAGAACCGCCCTCGCCAGGTGGTAATTTGCAGCCACACAGGAGCACCCAACCATATGCGGGCGGAAACCTTCTACGTGTTCCTGAAGGTTGTCTTCGATCCGCATATCGAGGATTCTGACGTCGTGATCCCGGATCAAGGCGCCTGCCAGCCTTTCCAAGTGATGAGGTGGCGGCAACGCAAACGCTGCCGTTGCCACGTCAAAGGGACTCACCGGAGGCTCCACCAGGAGGATTCTCATGGCATGGTTCTCGTTTTCAGATCAGGTTTGCCGAAGAAACGGCGACGTAGTCGCCAGCGCTTGTACCGTTGCCAAGGGTGCCGATTGCCGAGCCAGAGTCGGCCCTTGCGAAGGACGCAACGATGTGCGTCGAACTGAAAGTACCAGGGAACCGGCCGAATCGGGCCTCGATTCAACAGGATTTTGATCACCTCCGCCGCGGCAACGCCGCTGGCAAGGTGACAGGCAAGGGAGGCGGAAGGTCCGACCCTGTCCCCAACATCGACCTGGCGAAGATCAAGGTATTTGAGGTGGGTGGCCCGCGGCGTCAGCCCCACGGCAAAAGCGATGAGTTGATCTGGGCGATCCATCTCATCAGTGAGGGCGAAGTACTCATCAAAACCCATGCCATGGGGGTTGAAGACCAGCCACGGCGTGCTGAAGCCGACCGGGCCCGCCGTCACGGCCCAAATGCCGCGGTTTCTCGCTTCGCGAAAGACGAGCCGCCGGGCTTCGATGTTGAAGAAATCGATGCCGTCGACGAGCACGTCGGCGCCTTCCAAAAAATCGGCGGCGCTCTTTTCCGTGATCGCCTCGCGGAAGATCCGCAGGTCCAGTTCGGGGTTGATCGAGCGGGCTTCTTCGGCCATCACATCGACCTTGGGGCGGCCAAGCCCACGGAGTGTGGCGCCATATTGGCGATTGAAGTTGACCGTCTCGAACGTGTCGGGGTCGGCGATGGTGAAGTGTCCGATTCCGAGCCGGGCGAGCGTGACGAGGTGGATCCCGCCTACCCCGCCCATGCCGACGATGGCCGCGCGGCTGTGGCGAAGGCGTTGTTGCTCTTCCGGCGCAATCAGGCCGAGGTTGCGGGAGAACGCCTCTTCATAGGACCAGGTCCCAAGGGGGATTTCTGAAAAGGCTTGAGAAACATCGGTCGTGCCGGCGGTTGCCATCAGATGATTACCCTCTTGGACAAGTGTCAAGTGTCGACGCCTGTTTCCGACGAGTCAAACGCGTCGTGCGCGTCGTCGACCAAGCGGCGCATGGAGCGGTGCTTCGGCGGGGCCGCGTAACCGAGGCGGAACATGATCTGGAGGGTGCCCTGGCGCGTTTCGGGCAGCAGTTGGCGCAACCTCTCAGCGAGTCTTTGGACCTTACCCTGGTGGCGCGGCGCTAGGCGTTTGCCTTGGAGTTGTTCCCAATGGGCCAGGAAGATCGGCAGGCTGCCGAGGGGATGCAGCGCGAGCCCTTCGGCGGCGGCTTGAAGCCAGATGCGCTGGAGGGCCTGTCCCCCGCGCAAGAAAGACGAGGCCGTTGGTTGCGGGACCGAGATCAGGCCGATCGCTCCGCTTTTCCAGACCGAGAGGGTCGAGGGCAGCGTGAGCAACCCCCCCAGGCCGAGGCTGTGAACCCACCGCATCCGCTTCCACGGCCGTAACGTCTTGAGCACCGCGCCGGCCCCGGGGGGCAGCTCCAAGGTCCGAAGGTCGAGTCCGTCGCGGGTTCGTTCGGCTTCCTCGACGGTAAACCGCAGTTGCCGGAATAACTCGTTGTGAAACGGCTCGTACTCGAATCGAATCCGGTCACTGGCGGCCAGTAGCCGTCCAAAGGATCGAATGCGGCGGCGATCGGTCACCCAGTCCAGCCGCACTTCGGGAAACATGCTTGCTTCCTCGGCAATCCGCCGGAGAGTGCCCTGCGACACCGGCCGGGTCGAGTAGAGCTTGCGACACGTTGATCGCTGGTCCAGGTAGCTAAAGAGCGGGTCGGGCCGGCCACTGGGGTGGCAGGTGATTGCGGCCGCCGGTTTGCTGCCGCACTCGACGGCATCGCCGCGCTCGGCGGCGTATTCGACGTGCGGCTGGTGGCCAAGCTCGCGGGCGGCAAGGCAGGCGTTTTCCACGGCCGCCCCCAGCCCGGTCAAGTCGAACATCGCGTGGACGTCCGAAGGCAGCGCCCGGCTCGGATCCAAGTACACCAACAGCCGATCTTCCTGGCTGACGAAGCGCCAGGGCTGATTGTTGTCGGGCGAAGGCGCCAAGACGGCTGCTCGTACCAGTTCACGGTGCGCAATCGCTTCCCGCGGCGGGAGGGCGGTGCTCATCGTTGCTCCGATGCTGCGTGTGCCAAAGGTTCGAGGACGGGGTGCGGCGTCTCGTTCGACTCAATTTCTTCCGACGGCGGAAGAGCCTCGGCTCCGAGGCCAGCGACCTGGGGGTCGATGGTCACGTCCACGCGCAGGCCAACGACCAAGTCCGAGGCAGGCTCCAGGTCGATCCACGCCTCGCGAGTCTTGGTGTCGAGGCGTTCGCCCGGCCGGTCGCTCCAGAGTTCCTTGTGGCTCATGCGCGGGGTGATCTCGGCCACGCGTCCGTTGAGCCGGCGGTCGGGCAAGCCGTCGACCGTCACTTTGCAGGCCATGCCGATTTGCACGCGGGGGGCGTCGATCTCTTCCACAAACGCCCTGACGCGGAAGCGGGTCGTGTCGGCCAGGATGACGGCCGGCCGCGGCGAGTCGGGGCCGGCCAGTTCGCCCGCTTCCACGTCGACCTCGAGGATCTGGCCGCGGATGGGCGCCCTCAGCACGGTCCTATCGAGCTGCACCTTGGCCAAGGCGAGCCGAGCTGCAGCCGCCTGTGCGCGAGCTTGGGCGATGCGGACGTCCTCTTCACGGGCCGGCGCTTCGAGCCGATCGAGGCGGGCTTTGGCGGCCTCCGCCTGGCCGGTGAAGGCCGCTACCAGAGCTCTTTGGTCGTCGGCCGTCTGCCGAGAGATGGCATTCGTCTTGAGCAGTTCCTCGAAGCGATCGAGCGACAGCCGCGCACTCTCCAGCTCCGCCGATTTCGCACGCCAAAGGGCCGCCGCCTCCGCAATCTCTTCCGGCCGGGCTCCATTGACCAATCGCTCCAACTCGGCGTTGGCCAAGGCCAGGTCCGCAGCCGCCAGTTCGACCTCGTACCGATGCTGCTCGTCGTCCTGACACAACAAGACTGCTCCTTGCTCGACGAACTGCCCCTCGCGAACGAGCGCTTCCTTGATGAGACCGGACAGCCGAGGCCGCAACTCGATTTCCGGCGTCGCTCCCTCCACTCGGCCGGGCGCGTAGATCAACCTGGGGCCGAGGGGACCAGCCGGCCGGTCCACCCGAACCCGCGATTGCGCGTCGATCACGAATCCCAACCCTGCAATCAGGGCCGCGCCTAAAAGCAGCAAGGTGAATCGTCTCATGGGCGTCTATCCTCCTGCCGCCGCCATCGCCGCGGCCGGCTGCTCCGCCCTGTCCATGATGCGGCCGTTTTCGAGGTGAAGAATCCGGTCGGCAAAGTGGAAGATGCGGGGGTCGTGGGTGACGACCACGGCCGTCTTGCCCTGTTCGACGGTGAGCCTTTTCAAGAGCGCCATCACCTCCTGCCCGTTGGCGGCGTCCAATGAGGCCGTGGGCTCGTCCGCCAGGATCAGCTCGGGGTCGCCGGCCAGCGCTCGGGCGAGTGCCACGCGCTGGCATTGGCCTGCGCTTAGGTTCCGCGGATCCACACCGGCCCTGTCGGCCAGACCAACCGCTTCGAGTAGCGCCATGGCGCGGACTTGCGCCTTGGGGCGGGTGAGGCCTTGCAGCACCAGGGGCACGCAGACGTTGTTGATGGCGTTGAGGCCGCGGATGAGATGAAACCGCTGGAAAACGAAGCCAAGGCGTGTGCGTCTGAGGGTGGTCCGTTCGTCCCGCCCGATCGAGCCGACGTCTTCGCCGAGGATCCGCACCGTGCCTTGATCGGCGGAAAGGATGCAGCCGAGAATCGACAAAAGCGTCGTCTTGCCGCTGCCCGACGGGCCTGCGAGATAGACGCACCGGCCTCGATCGACGGCCAGATCAATTCCCTCGAGTACGGGCGTGGCGGCGGCGCCTCGCCGGTAGGCCTTATGGACCCCCTTGGTGTAAACCGCACAATCGTCCGGATTCCGGTCGCTCCACGAGCGCGTCTGATCGGCGATCATGATTGGAGCACCATCATGGGGTCAACTTTGCGAATTCGCTGATAGGGCAACAGCGAGGAGACGAGGCAGATCAACAGCACCAGAGCGCAGCCACCCAGAGATAGCCACCAAGGAACGAGGATTGGCGCGCGGGGCGTGCTGTAGAAGTGCTGAATCCCCAGGACCAGCACCAGCCCGATCAACGAACCGACGGTAGCCATCACGATCGCTTGGGCCAGGAGGATGGAATAGACTTGTCGCTCCGTGGCGCCGATTGCCTTGAGCGTTCCGAATTCGCCCAGCCGATCCAGCACGAGGGCATACAGTGTTTGCGCAACCATCACCATCCCGACGAAGAGCCCCAGCAGGGTGGCGGCCCCGAAGCTGATCCCCAGCCCGGTGCGGGTCATCCAGAAGTTGATTGAGATCCAACTGTAGTGATTCTTGGGGAAGGCGTCGGCCTCGGGGATGTAGCGGCAGATGGCATCGCAGACCGCCGCGGCGTCGGCGCCGGGCGCGAGCTCGACGAGAAAGTAAGAGCAGAGGTCGGGGCTCTTGTGGAGGTATTCGGCCGCCCGTTCGTACGTGGTGAAGACGTAGGGGGCCACCAGGAAGCCCATGATGCCGCGGCTCATGGCCACGATCCGCGCGCGGCGACCACCCACTTCGCGGACCTCGCCCAGCTTGGGGTACTCCAGCTTCTGGCCCTCGCACTGGTCGATGATGACTCCGTCCGGTTGGAGGATGGCGTCGGGGCGTCCTTCTTCGACGTTCCAGGCGTTTCCCAGCAAGCTCTCGCCGTCGAGTCCCACGACCACGACGCCCTCGAAGCCACCGCTGGGCAGGGTCATCTCGCTGAAGCCGACCAGGTAGGGTTCGGCTTGCCGCACGCCCGGAATGCCTCGGATGCGGTGAACCCAGCGGCGGGGGATGTCACGGGGAAAATCGACGTTGTGCATCTGCTTGTGGCCGACCCAAATGTCGGCCTGGCCGTGGTCTACGAGGAGTCCTGCCTTGTTGATCAGACCGAGGAACAAGCCGCCCTGGACGTTGACCAAAACCACGGAAAAAACGACTCCGACCAAGGCCGTGAGCAGTTTTCCGCGATCTGCCGCGAGGGTTTCGAGGGCAAGAGACCACATCACAAAAACTCTACTTCACGACCCATGGGTTTCACGGAGACCGCAATCGGGGTTACTAAGCACGCTTGTCGTGCCAACTGCTATGACCGCTCCAATCGGCATCAGTGGAACCGGCGAAAAGGCCGCTCAAGCGGCAGAAGTAGAGGTGGTCGATCGGCCGGATGGGCGGGCGATCGAGCGCCGACTCGGGGACGGGCTCGGAGAAGTACTGCTCCCACAGCTCGGGGACCACGTTGCGGCGGAAGGTTCTCAAGTCGATGCGGTGGCAGACGGCCGGATTGCCGTTTGCCGGCTCGTGCGGCCGCTGGGGGCCCAGCGGGAATACCCTAAAGTAACGCCAGTAGAAGCGGTAATGCCTGGGGTGGATTGCCATCACCAGGTCGTCGTATCCCTCCCGGTAAACATGGTGGATCATCAGCTTGGTGATCGCGAAGAAGACGGCCGCGGCGAGGCGGCGATCGAGGTCGCGGATTGCCAGGCAGGTGATTTCGGCCAGGTTGCGGCCCTTGGCGCGGAGGGCCTGGATCTCGAGCGGGTAGGTCGTCTCTGCCTGGAGACCAAATGGATTGTCGCCGACCACGGTCAAGGTTCCGAGGACCTTGCCCGATCGATCAGCGGCGATGAGCGTGCGGCTGGAAGGGAAGGAGAAGGCCTCGTGGTAAAGGACTCGGCCGGGATGCGGTCGGATATATCCCTTGTGGAGATAGCGGTCGTAGGCCAATTCGTAGGCGCGGCGCAATTCCGTGCGGGTGGTGGCGATTCGAACGCCGACCGCCGAGGGCAAGCAGGGCAGTGGCATCCTACCGGAGGTGGTCACCAGGTTTCGACGAGCGAATGCTCGATGACAATTCGACATGGGCACTAGGGGCATCCGGCGCGCACAACGATCCCTCATGGCGGCCAAGCCGGCCCTTAAACGGCCCGCCGCCAAAGCCGGCCCGCGTTGGGGTCACGGGCGTGTTGCGATGAATGGTCGGTGCCGCTGCTCGGCTGTGCCTTCGTGTTCCGTAGGCGAAGGCCGCGGGAGGAAACAACAGGCAGGGTCGTGCCGCTTCGCGCTCCGTGACTGCGGTTGGATTTAGCAGAATCGTGTAATCGAGGCAAGCAAAATTTCGAAAAAGATGTCCTTTCTTCTTTCGGTCCTGCGAGTTAGGGGGAACACCTCCTCCCGGCAACGTGGGCGCCGGCTTCATGCAACCATACTTGTTTCTTCTTGAATCGCCACCCGTAGGTGGAGTTTTCGGCGGGAATCATTACTTGCCTTTGTGTGCTGGTCGCGATTCGACCGTGTTGAGACTCGACGATTGCGGGTCAATCGTCACGTCCACGCGGAGGCCGACGACCAGTCCGGTTGTCTGGTCGAGCTCGATCCAGGCGTCACGGACTTTCGTGTCGTAACGTTCGGCAGGACTGTCGCTGTAAAGCTGTTTGGCGGTCATACGAGGGCTGAGCCCGACGACGCGGCCGTGGAACTGGTGATCGGGCAGGCCGTCGGCGGTGATCGTGCAGAGGGCGCCGACGCTCACTCGAGGGGCGTCCATTTCTTCGATGAAGGCCCGCACGCGAAAACGCGTCGTGTCGGCCATAACGACGGCCGGCTGCGGCGAGTCGGGGCCCGCCAGCTCGCCTTCTTCCACCTCCACTGCCAGGACCTGCCCGCGGCATGGCGCCCGCAGACTTGTCCGCTCCAGTTGCACCTTGGCCAATTCCAGGCGGGCGGCGGCCGCCTGGGCACGAGCCTGCTCCATGAGGACTTCCTCGCGGCGGGGGGGCGCTTCGAGGCGTTCGAGCCGGGCTGCGGCTGCCTCCGTTTGGGCCTCGAGCGCGGCGACCAGAGACCTCTGATCGTCGGCCGTCTGCTGGGGCACGGCCCTTGCCTGGTAGAGCTCCTCGATGCGGGACAAGGCGAGCTGAGCACTTTGGAGCTCGGCGGATTTCGCGCGGTGAAGAGAGGCCGCCTCGTGGATTTCCTGCGGCCGGGCGCCGTTGACGAGACGTTCGAGCTGAGCGTTGGCCGAAGCCAGGTCCGCGGTGGCCAAGGCGACTTCGTGCCCGTATTGCGCACTGTCGAGCTGGAGCAGGATCATCCCCTGCTCGACGAGCCGGCCTTCCCGCACCAGCACTTGCTGGATGCGGCCGGCCAGTTGGGGCCGCAGCTCGATTTCCTGGGTCGCTCCCTCGACGCGCCCCGGCGCGAAGATCAACCGAGGTCCGACGGGAGCACCCGGCCGGTCCACGCGAACCCGCGACTGGGCGTCGATCACGAATCCCAGGCCCACGATCGCAGCCACGCTCAGGGCAATCACCGCAAGTCTTTTCATTGGGGCGCTAGGTCCCGACGAAGGTTTCCGGGGCGATGGACCGCATGGGCACGCAGCCTACAAGGCTCCAGGGGCGGGGGTTACTTGATTAGTACAACAAGAGACGGCTATTGTCGTTGGACGCTCCCGGCGGGTGGTGAGCTGCCACAAACCAGTGTTTTCCAAGCCTATCCGGCTGCTCAAGAGCAGCTCGTCGAGCCCGCAAAGCGACTCCGGCGCATTCGGGGCGGAGAGGGTACTGAGAATTGAGATTGAGGGGAAGAGCAATTGCGAAAAATTGAGGCAACAGGAAGTTGGGGGCAAGCGGGTGTTTTGGGAGTTGTGGTGAATTGTCCGTCGGATTCGAGAGAAAGGGCCTACCGATCAACTGCCTCTTGCCGCAGTCGGCCGCCCCATCTTTATATTGGGTGTCACTTAGATCGATTGGAGGGGCTCATCAATTCGCCGCCACGCTAACACGCCAGGGGGGGCGTTTGCCACAGACAGCGGGATCAATGCAGTTAGCGCAATCGATACAGTCTGCCTAATCGATACAACGCGAACGTCCGCTGCCAAATCGAGGTCTGCCCGACGCATTCTGCTCGAATCGGTCGTCTCGGTTGTGCCGATATTTCCGTTGAAGCGCTCGGGTCGCAATTTCGGGAATGATCGCTTTGTAGGGGGCGGCGTTTCCGCAAGAGAGTTTTAAAAAGGACCGGAAGACGTCGACATGTCACGCATTCCACTTCGCTTGTCCCTTCCCATCTCGATTCTGGCGGCGACGGCCCTTCTTGTGAGCAGCGGTTGCCAGACGGTCCCGCATCATCAACCGCAGGGGGCCGCCACGGCAGCCGTGATGATGTCGGATCCAACGCCGAAGGAATTGAGCAAGGTCGTTCTGCCTCAATACACGATCGAGCCGCCCGACATCCTGATGATCGACGCGGTCCACATCGTTCCGAAGCCGCCTTATCCTTTGAGGACCAACGACGTGCTGGCGATCCAGGTCGAGGGCGTTTCGGAGCAGCTCCGGCCGGGCGACGTGCTCGCGATCGACGTGATCGGGGCGCTTTCGGACGCACCGCTCACGAACGTCTACACCATCGGCCCGGGCGGGTCGGTGAATCTTGGGCCCCCGTACGGGTCCGTCACCGTCGCCGAGATGACCGCGGAGGAGGCCCAGGCGGCATTGCACCGACACCTTGCCGAGATCCTCGCAGAGCCCCAAGTCTCCGTGTCGTTGGCCGAATCGGGCGCTGCGCCGCTGACCGCCACCTATCCCGTTCAAATGGGCGGGATGGTCAATCTCGGATTGCCCTACGGCACCGTCATCGTCGGCGGCATGACCACCGAACAGGCGCAGGAAGTGATCGCCGGGCGACTCGGTGAGTTCCTCGACAATCCGAAGGTCCTGGTGACGCTCGCCGAGCCCGCCGGCAAGCAGATGATCGCCGGAGAGCACCTCGTCAACCCGGACGGAACAGTCAACTTGGGCACCTACGGCAGCGTGCCCGTGGTGGGACTGACCGTCGAGCAGGCGAAGACTGCCGTCGAGCACCATTTGTCCCGGTTCCTGGAGAACCCCGAGCTCGCGGTCAGCGTGTTCGCCTACAACAGCAAGGTGTACTACGTGATCATGCAGGGCGCCGGGGCGGGCGACGGGGTCTACCGTTTTCCGATCACCGGGAACGAGACGGTCCTGGACGCCGTATCGCAGCTCAACGGACTGACCGAGGTCTCGTCGAAGCGGATCTGGATCGCCCGGCCCACGCCCGATCCGTGCCAATGCCAGGTGCTGCCGGTCGATTGGGACGCGATCACCGCCCAGGCCGCCACCGGCACCAACTACCAGCTCTTCCCCGGCGACCGGCTCTTCGTGGCCCACGACAAACTGATCGCCTTGGACACGAGCATCGCCAAGATTACCGCCCCTTGGGAGCGGATAATGGGCTTCTCACTGCTCGGAGCGGGGACTGTGACACGCTTCTCCGGTCCGGTGCTCCAGGGTGGTGGAAACCGACAAGGCACTTTCTAGCCGCCGTATGAACAAAGGCCGTATCGAACGACTGGCATCCAATCACGATCTATAGACCGGTACCTTGACCGATGATCGCTAACGCAACTGCAAAACACCTGCCGGCCACGTCGCTTTCACTGCTATTGCTCTTCGGCAGTGGGGGTTGTGCCCAGGTCAAGACAGGCGACTTGAGGGACTACCATCGCGACACCATGCGGCAAGCCACGGCGTGCGCGGTCGATCCGCCCTGCCGCGACATGGTTTCCTTCGTCGGGAGCGGCGAATCGAAGCACGGTGTCCGATACGGGATCGATCCGGGTTGTTTCGGCTATCACCCCACGTGCTGGCGGCCTTGGCCGGCCGAGTGCCCACCCTGCCCGCCTTTTGCCGTGATGCAGCAGACGCCGCTGCCGTCGGAAGTGGTCCTCGAACGTGCTCCGGAGTCAGGGCAACGGCCATCGTCGCCGTTCGTGCCGGAAGTCGCGCCTCCGCTTGAGCCCACCCCGCTGGATTGGAACTCGGTCCCCTCGCCGGCCCCGCCCGGTGACAAATCAGGGGCGGCCGAGAAGGCCAAAGACGCCAAGGACCGTGAGGCCGCCGCCGGGACGAGGCTCCCGCCTGCTTCGTCCAGCAAACCGGCGCCTGCCCCGGCCAGCAAACTCCCGCCTGCCCCGGCCAGCAAGCTCCCGCCTGCCCCGACCATCAGTCCGGCCCCCAACCTGCCTCGCGAAGCGAGTCCGCCGGCCGACGTTCCTCCCCCTCCAAGTGAGGGCGAACCCGGGGTTCTTTCGGCTCCTGAAGGGGGCGATTCGACACGGTCTTTGTCCCCGCCGGCGACGACTCCCTTGGCTGGCGGCACGGCGCTCTTGCCGGAGCAGACGAATCGGAGTTCTTCGGGGGCATGGATTTCCTCGCAGAGTTCGGCGGGGAACAGCCCTCGCCCCATCACCATCGAGACCGTAGAGAAAAGCCCTGTGGGCATTGCCTGGGCGATCGCCGAGGACCCGGCCCCGGTGGCCGCCGCTTCCCAAGCTTCGCACGCCGATGGAACACTCGCAGGCGGCACCGCACTGTTGCCCGAACGGTCCAATCTCACCGCAGGTGCGATATGGCCGCCTTTGGTGGGATTGTTAACGCCGACGTCCCATGCGAGTCCGGCCACGGGCGAGATTTCCGCCGGCGCCTTCATCTGGATCGGCTCCGAGCGCTGACAGCCGTCGGTTGGCCTTGACGACGGACCCCGGTTGCGGCGATAGTCCCCCTTCCGGCGGCCGGGTTGGTACACGGCCGACCTCAAGGGCAAGGAATCACGGACCAGCCGATGGCGGCCTGCCGAGCGATCGTGGCCTCGCTTCTGCTGCTTGCGGGCGTCTCGTGTCGGGCGAAGGCGGCCGAGGCGGCGGACTGGGGCCCTGCGCTTCCGGCGCCGCTCGTCTTTCCCCTTCCAGAGCAGGGTGATTCGGTGCACGGTTCGACAGGTGGTCTGGGGGCGATGGACCCCTCGGCCGGCCTCCTCGCTTCGCCCGAGCGGGTCCCTGCCCCCGGTCCCGAAACTCGGGGTACTGCGCCGGTTGCCGCCCCCAACGGCCCGGAATCGCTCGAACAGGGCTGGGCGGTCGCACTGGCCTTCGATCGGTCGCTGGAGGCAAAGCGATTCGGGACCGCCGCGGCAACCGAGACGCTCTTGTCCGCCCGGGCTGAGCGGTGGCCCTCAGTCGCCGTCGAGGGGTCCTATGCCGTGCGGGACAACGAGCAGGCCTTCCGGTCTTACGCCGTGGGGCTTCCGATTCCGGGCAACCTTCGCTTTCCGTTCTTGCAGGAGGAAGGCTTTGCCTTCCGCACGCGGATCGACTTGCCTCTTTACACGGGCGGAGAAGTCGGGCAGCGGATCAGCGCGGCCCAGGCCGGGGTCGCCACGGCCGAACGGGACGTCGCCTTCGCCCGGTCTGAACTCATGGTCCGCGTGGCGCAAGAATACGTCGCGGTGCTGCGGGCCGAGCAGTACCTGGACGTGGCCGACTGCCGCGTCCACAGCCTCGAAGCGCGGCTGGGCGACGTCCAGACACTCTGCGCCCACCAGCGGGCAACGTCCAACGACCTGCTGGCGGCCCAGG
>Ga0180437_10007711_pt1 | contig 13914 bp, 12 predicted proteins | sample SS_ome_4_FD_132410 | JGI IMG/M metagenome (GOLD analysis project Ga0180437, IMG submission 132410) | Hypersaline lake sediment archaeal communities from the Salton Sea, California, USA - SS_3_D_1 metaG | ecosystem: Environmental > Aquatic > Non-marine Saline and Alkaline > Hypersaline >...
AAGTTCAAAGGAATTGATAACTGAACAACAATATGTTGAATTATTCAGAAATATTGGTAGCGAAATTGCTTTAGATGATTTAAATTACACAATCACTAATTCGATGCTAAATCCAAATGATGCCCAAATTGAATATAACATCAATCTAGAAAGTGCCATCGTTGGGGATATTATTCGAGATAATGCGATGGATCTAATTCGTGAGGCGGGCAGTGGCGAATTATTTGGGATGAAAAATTGATCTTACCAGAATTAGAGCAAGGGGATTATCTTAAGATGGAATATGATATCCCAACACGAGCAAATATATATGATTTGTACGGTGACCCTCTCGCTCTTCAGACAGAAGCAACTGCACTCGGTGTATATCCGGATTTCATAAATTTAGATGAAGATTTCGGGATCGTTGTCTTACTGGCTAGAGTGACTGGAATTCAAGCCAGCCTGATTGAAGGATGGATACGAGACGCCTTACCGGGTTCGTATCTTCCCATCGGTGAAGTTGCTTCTGAAGAAGAAACTCAAAGATTAGGGATTCTATCCAGCTATGGTGCCGTTGCTTCTTCAACATACACCACCCGTTTATATCCTGGCAATGGTACAGGGCCTCACATTATCGGTTATGTCAGCCCAATCCAAGAAGAAGAATTGGATGATTACCGCAGCCTCGGTTATCAAGGTGGAGAGCGGGTAGGTCGGGAAGGATTGGAACGTTGGGGTGAATCTATCTTAAGTGGGAAAACTGGTGGTGCTTTATATATATTCAATTCGGAGGATACTCCAATCCACGAAATCGGCTCAGCTGCAACCCAACCAGGTAAACATATTTATTCGACTTTGGATAGTAATTTACAAAAAGGAGCCCAAGAAGCATTGAGGAGTTTTGAAGGCGCTATCGTTGTTATCGAGCGCGACACAGGTCGGCTATTAGCCATGGCTTCATCTCCATCATTCAATCCAAATGCATATGAATTTGAGAATATCAATTGGAATTCTTGGATATCTGAAATTACTAATGATCCAAATTTACCGCAGTTCAATAGAGCTGCACGCGGTCAATATCCACTGGGATCTGTTTTCAAAGTAATAACGATGGCTGCAGCGCTTGAAAGTGGAGTTTACACACCGGACACAATTTATGAGTGCGGTTATGTCTTTGAGGAGTTATTTGGATTTCCGAGATATGATTGGACCTATGAACGGTTTCAGGACGACGGTGTAACAAGACCAAGTGGTACCCTTAATCTAGTGGAGGGATTAATTCGTTCATGCAATCCATATTTCTGGCATATCGGTCTTGATCTATATAATCAAGGATTAACAACGGCTATATCGGATATGGCTCGGGATTTTGGATTGGGGAGTGCAACTGGCATCGAAGTTATTGAAGAAGAACCAGGTACTGTGCCTGATCCACAGAGTGAAGTCGACGCAATAAATTTAGCAATAGGTCAAGGCGATCTTTTAGTTACACCATTGCAAGTAGCTAATTTTATGGCAGCAATCGGTAATGGCGGAACTTTATACCGTCCCCAGGTTGTCGAAAAAATTGTATCCGAAGATGGGCAAGAAGAAATTATATTTAAACCGGAAGTAATCGGTACGCTCCCGTTATCTCCAGAAAATTTAGAAGCAATTCAAGAAGGAATGAAAGGTGTGATATCCAGCGAGATACCGGCGGGCACTGCTTACAGGCAGTTAGCTGATTTGGATTACCCAATTGCGGGTAAAACAGGAACAGCTACATCGGGTGCTGGGGGTGAACCTCATTCCTGGTTCGCCGGGTACACTTTCGCAGAAAATGAAGAAAGGCCAGATATTGCTGTAGCTGTAATTGTTGAAAATATTGGTGATGGTTCTGAGTATGCTGCTCCAGTATTCCGCAGGGTAATAGAGACATTAGTATACGGAGAACCGCAAAGATTGTACAAGTGGGAATCTCAATTGAATATTACGCGCTCTCCAACACCAATTTTCACTGATACTCCTACACCAGAAGCGCTCATTCAACGCTAAATCTTTGATATATGATGAAGTAAGGTACTCTCAATTGATTTTATTGGATAAAAAATTAATAGGAAATGTGTTGGTAATTCTGAAGGATTGTGCCAATAATGTGGAATAGTTGCATCAAATAAAAGACTGTCCCTGTATTCTAAGCGATACGATTTATTCTGAATCAAATATTCCAACGAACCTGTTAAACAGAATGCAAATTCATATCCGGGGTGAGTGATCAATTTTATTTCAGTATTTCCCTTTGCCGAAAGATGAATTAAAAATGGTCCAATTGGGTGGGAAGTTTTTTGAGACCCAAGGTCGATATATTTGCCATAATCATATTCAATAGAAATTCTAGCGCTTTTTTCAGTAAACCCGATATCACTTCTTGCTGCGCTTGAGTCAAAAAAAGCAGTGATTGGTAATTCAAGAGCATTTGCTATTTTTGATAATGTTTTTACACTTGGGGATGTTTTACCATTCTCGATTAAGCTTAATGTATTAACAGCCAATCCACATAATTCAGATAAAGACCTGATTGAAAGATTTCGAGTTCCTCTGATGTTACGAAGGCTTTTGCCAATATCTATGGTTTGGGAAGAGTTTTTCATTTCAATTTCCGACATAAAGTTACATAATCAACCATTAACAGCGGAATGGATGACTAAATCCATCAGCAAGAAACCCTTAGAGAAACCCAACGAGGAGCCAATTGCTGACAAAAACTTGTTGAAGAGTTATCACAATAGTATTCGAAAAGAACATAAATTTTCTAGTATCGTTTCAAACCAAAATAGTAAAGAAGGTAGTAATTCAAACGTTCAAAAATAAGTCCCTGCTCTCCAATAATAAACAATGGAATAATCTTGCACATGCGAAAGGTTTTTCATGAATAAAAATGTAGTTTGCGCTATCCAGAGATAATGAAGTAATTAAGCAAGGCAAATGCAAACCAAACCACTATAGATCAATAATATCGGGAAATGTTTATTTGATGCGTATTATATCGCCTGATTCAAACAAGTTACCAACTTTTAGGGGTGGAGTTAGCATCTGATATAACTCTGGAGGGACACTGATATTAGCTAAATATAGCTCGCCGACAATATGATTACAATTCTTATTAAATAATCCAGATTTTGGGAGCGCGAGGGTCATCGTTGCAGCAGCATTGATAACTGGATTAAGAACTTGACCTGTCGTACTGTCAAGACCAGATGGAACATCCAGAGAAATTATTGGCGAAATGTTTGAATTTGCCCATTTAATCAAATTTGCTGCACTACCATATGGATTTCCTTGCAGACTGTAACCAATGACACCATCGATTATTAAATTGGGAACTGAAGAATTATAAATCTCATCAGCGCGTATAATTTTAATGTTCATTTTTTCAAGGGTGTTTAATTGTATAGCAGTGGTTTGAGAAAAATTATTTTTTGGTTTGGTTATTACTACAGTGACTTTAATACCGATATTACTTAGATGTCTGGCGCATACCATCCCACCACCACCATTACCTCCTGAGCCAGCCAAAACAATAACATTTGTAAGACCTGTTATTTTATTCGAGGAAAACCAGGATTGAGCTAATCGCGCCAAATTTCGACCGGCGTTCTCCATCATTTGTATCAGTTGAATATGAAATTCATTGACCATCAAACTATCCACGTCCCTCATTTGATCTTTTGACAGTACAGGGATTGGAGCGCTGCGTAATGGAATTTTCAGCTTAGTATTCCTTTAAAAAATTATGGTAATACGAAGAAAATGTATTACCAAATTATAAGTTCGAAATTTTCTAGGGGTAGGTTGATCGGTACGATATCCTCACGCAGGTAAAGATGAGATGATGGAAAATAAACTCTCATACTCTTCTCGGCAATCGGTACACATATCAAGATGATGTTTTATGAGCGGCATCATATGTTCTGCATCCTCACCGCGAGCAATAATCTCAGTATATTGATCGATTAGATCGAAAACATCGTCACATGAATATTCTACCTCTTCAGTCATGCTGATCATGCGCATAAGTTTCGTGATCATTGTACGATTGCCCTGCACACTTTCAGGTTTCGGACTGAAAAGCTGTATAATTCTTTCTATAAATGAATTCATCTCAATAATCTTAAATTAATTGACATCGATTGTGACAAATTTCTTACCTTCGTTCGAAAATGGATAAGACATCTTCCGTCGATAATCCATCTTCAGCCATGCGTTTTTTCAGGCGAATTCGTGCATCATGGAGAAGTTTATATAATGCATTCCGAGAAGTACCCATCCTACGAGCAACTTCTTCCATCGGCATTCCTTGAATACCTATTGCAGTTATGGCTAGGCGTTGTTTATCGGTAAGTTCCTCCCTTATTAGGCGTTCAATTTGTGAGAACATATCTTGCTGTTCAACATTTATATCTGGCCCAAATGAATTATCGGCGATAATGGTTGGGGTCTGCGATAAATATTTCTCTTCAATAATTTCCTCTAACGATACATCACGCCATTTCCGACGTCTTAATTCTGTAAGTGCAATTCGGATGGCGATTTTATGAACCCAAGTAGTAAAATGGCTTCTACCTTCAAAAGTGTCAAGGCGAGATAAGATGCGCAGCAGAGTTTCTTGTGTCACTTCATCCGCTAATGAATCAAATTGAGGGCTATCGAAAGGAAGGTATTTTCCGATGGAGTAAGGTAAGCCATTGTATATAATTTGACGTAGGTCACCTAGAGCAGACTCCTGTGCCGATCCAGGTGACCTCAAATCCGAAAGCCATTCATCATTTGATCTTTTACGCATACAGAATAAAATCCCAATGGTATATAATCATTATAAAAATAGGTGATGAATTGTGGAACAATCTTGCGTGGGATTTATACCATTGAAAATTCAATTGCGCTAGCGATGAGGTTGATTTGAATGGTTCCCATATTCAATTTTGAAAAAATAAAAAATTAAGCCTGGCACTAATTAGATAGCATTACTTATCAGCAGGTATCTAAATCAGATTGCCAGGCTTTATAATTTGGATATTATATATAATCTTACAAAATGTATGTTTTTCTAACGAGTAGTGTTGTTGTAAAACCAATTATATGCAAAATACCCTGAGCCCGTCGTGCTTTGCAGTCGAATTGCTATCTTATAGGAACCATAAAGTTGATGGGGAATATCGAAAGTGAACGTTTTGCTACCCCCACTACCAGAACCAACCAGGTCTACGAAATATCCTTTTCTTGCTTTCGTGCCGATAGGACCCATGTGTACTTTAAACTCATCACCAGGGGGAAGGTTGTGCGTTTGTATCGTTACGGATTTATTCTTTGTAACATCCGTTATTCTAAATGTAGGGATACCGGAGTAGACGTTTTTAGGTGGTTTTCCTCCACCACCATCCCATTTTCCAGTTGAGTTGTTATAAAACCAGTTAAAGGCATAATAACCTGAACCTGTAATACTTTCTATGCGGATTGCAATTTGTCTGGACCCTTTCAATGGATTTGGGATTTCGAATGTACAGATTTTCTTCCCTCCTCTGCCGGATTCAAATTTTGCTACTAAATATCCATCTATACCTCTGGAACCCATAGGTCCCATCTCAACTTTGAATCGATCTGCAGGCGGAAGATTATCAATCCGAATAGAAACGGTTTGGTTTCTTTCAACCCCAACAATCATAAACACTGGATATCCTGAGTACCAGTTATTATGGAAACCCTCACCATATTCTGGAAAATTATGGATATCAGGTGAAGCTAGAGCAGAAGTCGTGAGAAAAAGCGACAAGATTACCGTGGATAGAAAAATCAAATTGCGGACCCTCTTCATTATAAACTCCTTGACAGAATGGATTAATATTTCCTGAATGCGGTAATTAATGTATACACCATTTCAATCAAGTTGTAAATAACCCACAATACCGCCAATTAACGCAGAAAATGCGCATAGAATAAAGGAATAACATTTGTGTTTTGAAATTTGTTGTTGTGCACCTTGCTACAAATACTTCCCGTGGTTATACTTTGAGATTACTGATAGTTGGTAAAGACCAATGAGCATTGAAATTCTATTAAAAAAACTGCCTGATAATTATTCGCAATCTGACCGGGAATTAGTTTTACGCGCATATCGTTTAGCAGCAAAAGCGCATGAAGGACAAAAACGCGCTTCGGGTGAAGCTTACATAAAACACTGTCTGGCTGTTGCCGCTATTCTAGCTGAATTATGTGTTCCTCCTTCAGTTGTATCAGCTGGTTTATTACATGATACTGTCGAAGATACTGACATCACGTTAAATGATATTAATCGGGAATTTGGGAAAGAGATTGAATCTCTTGTGGATGGTGTTACTAAATTAACCCAACTACCGAGGGTTTCTCGGGGTGATCAACGGCCTGAAGATCAGGCAAAAGAAGATGAGGAACGACAAATTGCTGCTAGAAAGGGGGAAAGCGATCCGGTTGAAGAAGCAGATAGGATATTAAAAAGCAGAAGATATGATCTCGTTTCAGAGACTTTGAGGAAAACATTTTTAGCCATGGGGGATGATGTACGCGTTATTATTATCAAGCTTGCAGACAGATTGCATAATATGCGTACTTTAGGACATATGCCGCTGGAAAAGCGCCGGCGGATTGCACAGGAAACACTAGACATTTTCGCGCCTCTTGCAAATCGGTTAGGTATCTGGCAAATAAAATGGGAGTTAGAAGACCTGGCATTTCGTTATGTTAACCCAGAAAAATTTCGCGAAATTGCGGAGAAGTTGGCTGCAGAGAGTACATCACGCGATAAAGAGATGCAATTAATCATAGCGGAATTAAGGGATATATTGATTAAAAATGGTATTCATTCAGAAATCACAGGCCGAACCAAACACATTTTTTCTATTTATCGGAAAATGGTAAGAAAAGGTGTTCCTTTTGAATTAGTCCACGATATTCGGGGAGTCCGTATTATTGTTAAAGATATTCCTGCATGTTACGCGACATTAGGTATTATCCATACTCGGTGGGTTCCAATTCCGAATGAATTTGATGACTATATTGCAGCCCCTAAAGACAATTTTTACCGCTCACTACACACTGCTGTGAATTTTGGAGAAGGGAGTACTTTAGAAATTCAAATTAGAACTCCTGAAATGGATCAAAATGCTGAATACGGTATTGCGGCTCATTGGAGATACAAAGAAGGGTCAGCCGGTGATGATGATTATGAAAAGCGTATCGTTTGGCTTCGTTCATTAATGGAGTGGCGGCAAGATGTTGAGGACGCCCACGAATTTGTAGATAGCATGAAAAGTGATGTTTTTGAAGACAGAGTGTATGTTTTCACTCCGCGCGGAGATATTATTGATTTGCCAGTTGGTTCAACGCCGATCGACTTTGCATATCATGTTCACACTGATATTGGACATCGTTGTAGAGGAGGAAAAGTAAACGGAAAGTTGGTTGGCTTGGATTATAAATTAATAACTGGCGATAAAGTGGAAATATTAACCGCAAAGCAGGGTGGACCCAGCCGGGATTGGCTAAATCCTAATTTGGGATTGGTAAAAACCCAGCGCGCTAGAGCAAAAATTAGGAGATGGTTTAAACAACAGGCTCGTGAACAGAACATACTCCAAGGAAAAAATATTTTAGAAAAAGAACTCAGACGTCTTGGATTGTCAGATATCAGTTTTGAAAAGTTGGCGAAGGAATACGAATTCAAGTACGTTGAAGATTTATATGTTTCGATTGGAACAGGCGATCTTCCAGTTGCAAGAATCGTGAAGCATCTTCAGCTTGATGGGAAGGAAGAAGAGGAAATTCCTGATACATACGTAGTACCAGGAAAAGAAGTTAGCGATGACTCAGTAAAAGTATTAGGATTAAAAGGACTCTTGACAACCTTTGCTCGATGTTGTAATCCAGTACCTGGAGATGAGATCATAGGTTATATCACTCGTGGTCGTGGAGCTACAATACATCGTCAGGATTGTCCGAATGTTCTTAGAATTAAGGATCGCGAAAGGCTAGTTCGTGTATCATGGGGAGAACCTAAAACAACATATCCGATTCCGATAAGGTTGAAGGCTTATGACCGAGATGGATTGATGAAAGATGTCTCCACACTTATCGCCGATGAAGGAGTGAATATGCCCAGTGTAAAAGTTGAAACTCATCATAATTTTGCTGTGTTTGATTTGATTTTGGAAGTAAGGGATATCGTGCAGCTAAGTCGTTTGTTGGACCGGCTAGAAAATCTACCAAATGTTTTAGAAGCTCAACGGGTTCGACCCGGATGAAAATTATTGTATTTTCCCAGTAGAATTACTTGACAGAAAATCCTAAGTGGTATAATTTTTCGCCAACACTTTTTACGTTACTGTATAAAATTCATCCAATTATTTTTCGATCAGGAGAAATAAATGCCGAGAATTCGCTGCCATTACATTGATTGTGTTTTTCTAGATGATGGTTATTGTCAAGCAACAACTATCGAATTAGATTCCGATATTGGTTGTATGACATATTCGAGGACTATTATTGACGGAACTGATGACCAATGGGAAGATGAAGAAGAAGGTTTAGACGAATGGGAGGAAATCGATGATGAAGAACTTTGGCTTGAGGATGATGAAGAATTCTAATAAGTAGTCATCAAAATTATTTGGAATATCGACTTTGGTAAATCAAAATAATATTTTTGTATAATGTAAGAAAGATATCAATATTTCCCAGTTGTATAATCTAATTGATCCCAGAATATATTTGTAATTATGCCTTTAATAGAACACTTTGATATTATTGCCCCATATTATGATCGCATATTTAGTTCCAATCATTCGGAAAAATTATATGAACTAATTGAACTACCAATTTCAGGATCTTTGCTTGATGCAGGTGGGGGTACAGGACGGATATCTGATAAATTTAAAAATGAAGCTGGATTGGTAGTCATTAGCGATCTATCTGGAGTAATGTTGAACAAAGCCCTGGAAAAAGGCGGGCTTTTTACTGTTTGCTCACATACTGAGTTTTTACCATATCCTAATGGTTATTTTGAGAGGATAATTATGGTAGATGTTTTTCATCATGTTTGTGATCAACAGTTGACAGTAAATGAATTATGGCGGGTACTTGCGCCAGGAGGGAGGATTATCATCGAGGAACCAGATATAAAAAATTTTGGGGTTAAGATGGTAGCGTTGGCCGAGAAGATCGCTTTAATGCGCAGCAAGTTCCTTTCCCCACAATCCATAAAATCAATGTTTAGATTTCAAGGTGTAAAAACAAGGATCGAAACCGAAGGATATAACTCATGGGTGGTTGTGGATAAGTCATCCATCAATAACTAAATCAACATATCCTTGGCAGCAGTTCACCGGATAAAATATCTACAACCCTTGTTGTCCCGATAGAAGTTCGCATCAGGACCCGTCCTTTAGGATTAGCGCGAACTCTACCGATAATTACAGCATCCTGTCCGTATCTATGCGATTTCATTTTTTGAAGTATGGGTTCGACAAAAACTTCCGGGACAATCAAAAGAAATTTTCCTTCATTTGCTATATAGAGTGGATCAAAACCAAGCATTTCGCAAGCAGATAGAACAGCTGGGTTGATAGGAATTTTGGTTTCATAAATTTCGATACAGACTTGTGATTGTTTCGCAACTTCATTAAGACTCGTCGCTAAACCTCCACGTGTTGGATCACGCATGGTATGTATTTGATCGGTTATTTTAAGGATGTCTTGAACGATGCCGTTTAATGGGGCGATGTCACTTGTAATCGATGATTTAAATCCCAAATCCCCTCGGGCTTCTAAAACGGCTATCCCATGATCGCCGATTGTTCCAGATAAAATCACAATATCTCCAGGTTGGGAATTTGCTCCATGGATATTTACTCCTGGAGGAAGGATGCCTACCCCAGCTGTATTAATATAGAGGCTATCCGCTTTGCCTTTCTCAACAACTTTTGTATCTCCGGCAATTATTTGGATGGCGGACTCTGCGGCAGAATCTTTCATTGATTCCAAGACATTCTGGAGGATTTCAATATTCAAACCTTCTTCAAGTATAAAGCTAGCAGTCAGATAGGATGGTTGGGCGCCCATCATAGCAATATCATTCACTGTCCCGCAAATCGCTAAGCGTCCAATATCTCCTCCAGGGAAGAATAATGGATTTACAACGTGAGAATCAGTACTTACCGCCAGACGGCAGGTAACTTTTTCTCCATTTTTTTGCGGTAAATCAATTACTGCAATGCCTGCATCATTTGCAGCTCTTAAAATGGGATTGTCAAGCGGGGGAAAAAAGGTTTTCTCGATAAGATCTTGGGACATTTTACCGCCACTTCCATGTCCTAGAACGATCTTATCGTCATGAGCTAGTGGAATAGGACATACTAGTCCAGGTATATCTTGAGAATTTTCTGTCATCATATTTAAAGATTAAGTCGAAATAAAAAATTGGTTATTATTATGAAACCTCAGTATAACGAAAATATGCAGCACATGCCCCCTCCGATGAAACCATAGTTGCGCCTAATGGGTTGACTGGAGTACATTCGGCGCCAAATGCTGGGCAATCTGTAGGTTTATTCAGTCCCTGAAGAATTTTTCCTGCTATACAAACTGGAGATTCCTCTGGTTGAATTTGTTCAACATCGAATATTATTTCTGCATCAAAATCCAAATAATTTGGATTTAGACACCAACCACTTTTCGGTATGTTACCTATTCCGCGCCATTTTCGATCACACTCAGAAAAAACCTGATTGATGACCTGCTGGGCTTGTATGTTGCCTTCCAGTGAAACAACTCGGGAATACCCATTTTCGACAGCGACACGACCTTTTTCTAATTGGTCGACGGTCATAAGGATTCCATTCAAAATATCGATTGGCTCGAATCCGGTTACTACGATAGGTACTTGGTATTGCTCCGCAATTGGTAGATATTCCCAATAACCCATAACTGTACATACGTGACCAGCCGCCAGAAATCCCTGTACACGATTATGAGCAGAACTTAATATTGTGTGCATCGCAGGTGGAACACGCATATGTGAAACAAGAAGATAGAAATTATTTATTCCCATCATTTTTGCCTGGATAATACTCATTGCATTTGCAGGAGCGGTTGTTTCAAATCCAATGGCAAAGAAAACAACTTTTTTATTTGGATTTTCTTGCGCTATCTTGACAGCATCCAAAGGCGAATACACGACTCGTACATCACCACCTGAGGCTTTTACAGAGAACAAATCACCATTTGATCCTGGCACTCTAAGCATATCACCATAAGAAGCAAATATTACCTCTGGCAATGAGGCAATCGCAAGCGCTTTATCTACTAATTCGAGTGAGGTTACACATACAGGGCATCCTGGGCCATGGACAAGTTGGATGTTTTTTGGTAAAAGTTGGTCCAAGCCATAACGCATAATAGAATGAGTCTGTCCTCCACAGATTTCCATCAGCACCCATTCATTAACCGCTATACGATTAATTTCTGCCAGGATTCCCTGAACAATATCTGAGTCACGGTATTCTGTAAGAAATTTCATGAGTGGAATACAAAGAAATTATTCGGGATTCAATTCAGAATCAACGTCAGCAATTTCCCGAAGAAGTTGCATCGTCTCTTGGGCTTCTTTTTCACTAATAAGATTCAACACAAAACCGACATGAACTAAAGCATAATCCCCCAGGTTTGCTTCAGGGACATATTCAAGGCAGGCTTCACGGGTTACTCCACCAAAATCAACTTTACCCATTTGCAAGCCGTCTTTATTATAAATATCGACAATTTTTCCTGGGATTCCAAGGCACATATATAAATTCTCCGCTTTTCTCAAGTAGATTGTTTAGAGGCAATCACAGCCTGACCGAGTGATAGACCGCCATCATTGCTGGGAACGAGTTTATGGATAAGGACAGTAAAACCATTATCATTCAGTAATTTTACCGACCTTGATAGTAAAGCCGTATTCTGCCATACACCACCGCTTAACGCAACCGTATTAACGGAAAAGGCGTCTCTAATAATTTGACAGGATCTTAATACAATTTCACTCATACTGTTGTGAAAACGAGCAGAGATGGTAGATATTGGAACACCACTCCCAATCTCTGTGACAACTGATTGGAATAATAAAGTTGGATCTAAAACGAAGGGAGAAAAACTATGAGCATTTCTACTATCCTCCATTGCATTTAGTTGTATTGGATAAAAACCTTGCTCATCCGGATTGATAATTGCCTCTAATTCAATTGCAGCTTGTGCCTCATAGTTTACAGTTTCTCTGATACCAATTAATGCAGAAAAAGCATCAAATAATCGTCCAACACTGGATGTTTGGGGTGTGTTAATACCGGTTTGAATTTGATGGTTTAGTACATCCAGTATGTTTATGTTCTTCTGGTATTTCTTTAATGCATATCTAACAGGCGGTAATGAATCAGACCATTCGATCTTTGAATTTTGCAGCCATGATAATGCCATCCTCCACGGTTCACGAATGGCAAGATCACCTCCCGGTAAAGGTACATATTCTAAATGTCCCAAACGTTGAAAGCCTTTGTAATCAGACAACAGGATTTCCCCTCCCCATATCGCTGCATCTGTTCCGTACCCTGTACCATCAAATGATATACCGATGACTTTATCCTTGTCATTGAAGCCATTTTCAACCATACACGAAGCTACATGTGCATGATGATGTTGAATACCAATTGTCCGAATACCTTCAATTTCGGAGCGTTTCAATGCATAACGAGTGGAAAAATAATCGGGATGTAAATCATGGGCAATCAATTTTGGGTGAATTCTAAATAAACTTTCATAATGCGAAATACCCTCTTCAAATGAAATCAGGGTTTCATAATTCTCTAAATCACCTATATGATGGCTGATTATGGCATATTTGTCTCGTAAAAATCCAAAAGTATTTTTTAAATCAGCCCCAGTTGCGAGGATCGGTTGTGAATTAAAGGGTAATATAAATGGGTTTGGGGCGAAGCCTCTCGATCGCCTCAAAGGATAATTGTTTGAATCAAATTTAGATCCTTGTGAAGGAGTATCGATGTTATTTTTTATAAATATCCGATACACAGAATCATCACAGCGGGAATATATTAGACGATTATGAAGTAGAAAAGCATCAGCTATACTTGATAACTTCTCCTCCGCTTCAATATTCTCAACTGCGATGGGTTCTTCACTCAAGTTTCCACTGGTCATAATTAATGCAGCTGGAATGGTATTGTCTGAATTTGTTCTTCCCAGTTCGGCGAATAGGAGATAGTGTAAGGGAGTATAGGGAAGCATTACGCCAATGGTGTTTTGATTGGGCGAAACCTCAGCAGCAATTGTGGACGCAGGATTTCTTTGAAGCACAACGATGGGGCGTTCACGGGATTCAAGCAACTTTCTTTCAGATAGATTGACATAACAGTGTGAGGAAACCGTGGAAATATCTCCAAACATTACTGCAAAAGGTTTGTCGACTCTTAGTTTTCGGTCGCGTAATTTCCGTACAGCTTCCGGATTAAAGGCATTACAAGCAAGATGAAAACCACCTAATCCCTTTACAGCGATGATATTCCCTTCGGCAAGTAATTGTTGAGCTTCAACCAAAGCTGGAACCGAAACTTGATCCGGAAAATTATTCAACGAAACGTTGTTATTATATTTGCGGATACTTTTATGATTGGAACCTTTTTCTATCCAAACATGAGGGCCGCAATCTGGGCAAGCAATTGGTTGTGCATGAAAACGTCTGTCTAAGGGATTGTTATATTCAATTGAACACGCATGGCACATACTAAATTCGGCCATAGTTGTTTTGGGCCTATCATAGGGAATGTCTTTGATGATTGTAAAACGAGGCCCGCAGTTAGTGCAGTTGATAAA
>Ga0180437_10007712_pt1 | contig 13914 bp, 6 predicted proteins | sample SS_ome_4_FD_132410 | JGI IMG/M metagenome (GOLD analysis project Ga0180437, IMG submission 132410) | Hypersaline lake sediment archaeal communities from the Salton Sea, California, USA - SS_3_D_1 metaG | ecosystem: Environmental > Aquatic > Non-marine Saline and Alkaline > Hypersaline > Sediment...
ACCGTCTCCTCCTGAGGTGCATGAGGTGCATGAGGTGCAACGCACTTCGGAAGTGCGTTGCACCTGGTCGTCCCGCACATCGATCTTGCCCGTGACGGCGGCGGAGATGAGGGCGGTGCGATATTCTTGCAGCCGTTTGATCATTTCCCGCGCTTTGGCAATTAGGACGTCGAGTTTGGCGGCCTCTTGATTGAGTTGTGCGGCGATGGCGCATTGTTCAACGAGAGGAGGCACAGGCAAGGGCAGTCGTGACAGGATTGCTGTATTGAGATTATCCATTGTCGAGCCTACAGACTGAAGTAGCAGCCATTCGGCGATCCCACTTGTGGACAGAACTTGGTTGAGGTAGGATGGATGAGCCAAGTCCAGGTTGGGACGCATCCTCAGACTGCCCGTGCCACAGAGCCAGCCTTCTTCCCCCCGTGTAGCCACTGCACAACGACCCAAATCCCCTCGACGTGCGAAGACAATGTCCCCAGCACGCAATCTATGACGTGCCAGACGTCTCGCAGTTTTTTCGTCAACAGCAACATCCCAATCCGGCTCGATGCGCCCGTTCTGCATATGGGAAGGATTAATGACAGGAACACCTCCTGTGGAGTAGTCCGAGGCATGTAGTTGGCTGCCAAAGGGGCCCGTTTGCAGTGACTCCGCAATATGACGAGTTTGTACTACTTCCCAGTGCGCCGGTATCTCGCCCAGCCACGAAATGCCGGAGTCCTTCATCGGAACGGTGGGATCGAGACCCTTGGTGACAGCGTGGCTGATAAGGGCGGCGCGCTTCTCCTGGAGCAGTTCGATCAGCCGCTCCTGCTTCGCCATCAGCGCGTCGATCTTTGCCGTCTCGCGGTCGAGGAAGGCGGCGATGTTGCACTGATCAGAAGGAGTCACTAGCGGTAGCCACTGCTCGTAGGCAAACTCTCGGCTTAGTCCCGGAACGGCACTGTCCTGAGTGAAAGCATCCAGTCTCAGCAGTTGAAGCGCATAGAAAAGCCACCGCAGGCCTGCCCTCGTGTTCCTAGAATCAATGTAGTAGGTCGTATCAATGGCAAAAACGGGCTGCGTTGAGAAGTTCACTTTCCCGAAGGAGCCCTTTCGGCCGATGATCAATACAGGTGCAAGAGTATTGGGTCGTGAATGCGAGCCAACTGCCCCATTTGAACCAAACACAGGGACATCACCCGCTTTGCGTGAATCCTTGGGCAAGGAATCACCATACTCTAGGCGTGCCACGTGTTTTAGTCTCGCTATGTCCCACTGGGCTGGAATCTCCCCCAACCACTCCACACCCGAATCCTTGTACGCCGGGTAGGGCTGCCAGCGACCGTCCGTGCTCACCCCGTCACCTCCGCCCTCCTAAGGTGCAACAAGGTGCAACGCACTTCGGAAGTGCGTTGCACCTTAAGCTACCTCCCTCAACATCCCTATGATCTCCTCCTCCAGCGTGCGGATGTTGGCCTCGATCTCGGCAAGCGGGCGCGGAGGCTCGTACTGGTAGAAGTAGCGGTTGAAGTTGATCTCGTACCCCACCTTACCAACCTCGCCATCCTTGTGGTCGCGGGTGCCCTCATCCACCCAGGCATCGGGCACATGCGGCAGCACCTCGCGCGCAAAGTACTCGTCCACGTCCTCGTCTAACGGCACGCGCTCATAGTCGCGCAGGTCGGAATCGGGCTCAGGATGACCGTGCCTATCCCGGCAGACCTCGGCTGTCTCGTCCTGCTCGGAAAGCGCGCTGAGGATCGCCCTGCGCACAGAGGCGGTCAACTTGATATGGCGCGCACCGTCTAGTGCGTGCGTGCTGTTCCACCGCTCGATCGCCCCGTCCAACGCCTCTAGGAAGGGTGCACGATCCCGGTAGAGCGTATCAGGCAGCGTGGCCAGCATGTCCAGGATGGCCTGCTGTAACTGGCGGCCGGCAGCTTCCTCGGCCGCTCTTACAGCCTTGTCCCGCTTGCGGCTCTTTGCCAGGTTCTGGAAGGCGCGTTCATCCTCCAGCCGGGCGATACGGTCGGGGCTGGCCTGGAAGTTGAGGCGCAGCGGTCGCTCCACCGTGACCTTGCGGTAGCCAAAGTCGGTGGTGCTGAAAACCTTTGACCGGGAGGTGCAACGCACTTCCTCCAAGTGCGTTGCACCTTGGTAAACGCGGGTGATCTCTGCGATATGGTCGGGGCCGATCTCGCGACGCTTGTCGCCCAGGCTCCTGCGCATCGGCTTCCACAGATCGGTGGCGTCGATGAGCTGCACTTTGTCCTTGCGATGAGGCTCCTTGCGGTTGGAGAGCACCCAGACGTAGGTAGCGATGCCAGTGTTGTAGAAGAGCTGTTCCGGCTAGGGCAACGATGGCCTCCAGCCAGTCGTTCTCCAGAATCCAGCGCCGGATCTCGCTCTCGCCGCTGCCCGCGTCGCCCGTGAAGAGGGGCGAGCCATTCATCACGATAGCGACGCGTCCACCCCCTTGCTTGGTATCCTTCATTCGCGAGAGCATATGCTGCAGGAAGAGCAGTTGCCCGTCGCTGATGCGGGGAGTACCCGCGCCAAAGCGCCCGGCGTAACCTCGCTCGGCCTCCCGCTCCACTGCGTCTCGGTCCATCTTCCAGTCCTTGCCGTACGGCGGATTGGCCAACTGGTAGTCGAAGCGCTTGCCAGCGTGTCCGTCGCTGGACAGCGTACTGCCGAACACGATGTTCTCAGCGTCGCGCCGTCGGCGCTCTTCATATACAGGTCCGACTTGCACACCGCGTAGGTTTCAGGGTTGACCTCCTGGCCGAAGAGGTGCACGTCGGCTCGAGGGTTGATCTCCTCGATCGCCCCTTTGTCGATGATCAGCATCCCGCCCGTCCCGCAGCAGGGGTCGGCAACGGTACGGATGATATGGGGCGTGCTCAGCGACTCCCGATCCGGGGACACCAGCAGGCTGACCATCAGGCGGATCACCTCGCGCGGGGTAAAGTGCTCGCCGGGGTTCTCGTTGAGCGCCTCGTTGAACTTGCGGATCAACTCCTCAAAGATGTAGCCCATCTCCTCGTTGGGCACGCGGTCGGGATGCAGGTCCACCCCTTTGAAGCGCTCCATCACCAGGTAGAGCAGCCCTGCCTCGTCTAGGCGGCTGAGGGTGTTGTCGAAGTTGAACTTCTCGATCACCTCGCGCATGTTGGGACTGAAGCTGTCGATGTACTGACGTAGGTTATCGGCCAGGTTGGCTGGGTCAGCCAGCAGCCGCTCGAAGGTGTAGGGCGAGGTGTTGTAGAAGGCGTAGCCCGACGCCTTGCGTAGCAGTCCATCGGGAAGCGTGGCAAGCCGGTCCTTGTATTCGTGGTAGGTCTCCAGGACCCTGGCCTTGGTCGGCTCGAGCACCTGGTCGATACGCCGGAGCACGGTCAAGGGCAGGATCACATCCTGGTACTGACCACGCTTGAACGTATCGCGGATCAGGTCGGCGATGGACCAGATGAAGTTAGCTTTCTCGCTGAAGTTGGTGACCATGTAGACTGTACCTCAAACAGTGAAGAAAAGTCAGTCGGGCCTTGACGGCGGATGGGTCTCGCGGTGATTGAACGTTGACCACCGAAACGCTCCTACTACCTCGGGCAACCTGGTCGAGCGTGCATAGTATAGCCCTAACTGGCAGAGAAGTCAAAACCGTAAAGCCGCGCTGCGCCAGCTAGGTGCAAAAGCACCCAGATACGGGGCCTGGACGCATACTGGCCAAGGCTTGCACACTGAGCACAGATATGTTGGAATAGGAATTCAGCTATTCTGGGTCATTCCTGACATCGTTCGTCAAGTTCGTGGGCAAGTCTCTCCAGTGCCCTGTATCTATCACACAAGAAATGTGAAAAGATGCAAGCTTCTATCCTGGATTCATCATCCAGTTCTTTCATCTGGAATAGCTTTTCCAAACGAGCTATGGCATACTCTATGCATTCATAATCATCCCCTAATCCTTCATAGACTTCGCTGTCCACTTGGCCCACTGCGGCCCTGAATTCTTGTAAAGCCTTCTCGACAATCTTGAGGTTTGTAGCGCCGGAGCCCCGATTGGAGTCCCTTACGAACGCGACTTCTTCGACCTTCTGACAGTGGTAATAGGGTGGGAAAATGCCGGCCAGCTTCTTCATCTGGAATCCTCCTGTTTTTTAGTTATGTCAAATATTGTACCATTGTTTGAGACTATGACAAGGCCTGATCGCTCAATATCGAAGCGAAGCGAGGCGACGAGCAGGTTCAGGATCAGGGTCTTGCCGCCCGCCTGGAACCCCAGTTCCCAGTTCCAGCCACCACCGAACCTGCCCCACAGGTTCTTCTTCGAACGCCACTCGAACTTGACCCAAGCCCAAAGAAATGGGATCGTTCACCAGATCTATACCCCCTTGTTACCTGCATCCTGTATCATAATGACAACAGCCCTGCCGTGCGTGAAAGCCGACAACCCGTTTTGAGCCAACACCTGTTACAGACGGGAGCCGTGTCTTCAGAGCGGAATGCGATGGCCTCCGGGCAAGGCAAACCCGCCGAGCAGGTTCCCGCTTCCGAGAGCAGGTTCAAAACCAAGGTCAGACAGCACGGCAGGGTCCGCTCTTCATTCTGCCCCATCCTCAGTCACTGCCTCTCGCTATTCCAGACTCGCCCGCTCCCTATGCCGGGTCCGGCAGCACCGTTAGAGACGCGCTGCGGCCGGATTCGACGATGATTTAGTGAATCTTTCACCAGCCCTTCACACCATGTGCACAGAAGTATGGTATTAATAGTACTGCAGCCTTATGGCTGTGGTTGGACACCAATTGCCACAGCCAAGCACTTGAATGGATGGGTAACCCAGCAAAAACGGACACGTTCTACGGGAATCCCAGAAGAATATTCATCTCACGAGATAATCCACCTTCGCTCGCGAATTCGGTGCCCACTTGGGAACTGAAAAAGCCGAACTCGCTGAAGCTGAAATAGGCATTGCTGGGAACAAGGAACATAGGTAATGACAGCACGCATTCTGGTTGTAGACGATGATGACTTTATCCTGAAACTCTTGACCGTTGCATTGTCACGGGCAGGGCACACGGTCTTTACCGCCTCCGACGGTTCAGAAGCGCTCAGCCAGGTCAACGGTATCCAGCCTGACCTGATCATTCTGGACGTTGGGATGCCTGGCCTGGACGGATATGAGGTCTGCCGGAAGCTGCGGCGCAGGCCAAGGTTTGCCCACCTGCCCATCATCATGCTGACGGCCAACGATACGCTGGAGCAAAAGCTCAAGGGCTTTGAAGCCGGCACCGATGACTATATGGTCAAGCCTTTCCAACCGGCAGAATTGGAAGCCCGCGTACAGGTACTTCTTCAGCGCAAGGGCCCGGTGTTGGAGAGTCAGATGGCCCCGATTGAGGGCCAGATCACTGCCGTCTTCTCGCTGCGGGGAGGGGCAGGTGTTTCAACAATAGCGACCAACCTGGCGCTCGGCCTGGTGCATACCTGGGGACTGCCCACCACGTTGGTAGATATGGTGTTCACATGTGGCCACGACGCGCTGATGCTCAATTTGCCGTTGCACAATACGTGGGCCGATCTGGTAGGGGTTGCCCCAGAGGACCTTGACAGAGACACGGTAATGCAGGCATTGTTGTCCCACTCGACAGACCTCCAGGTCCTGGCCGCGCCCCCAACTCCCGAGGAGGGAGATCTTGTCAGCGGTGGACTCGTTTCCAGTGCTCTCGGATTGCTGACGGAATGCAATCACTACCTGGTACTCGATCTGCCCCATGATTTCCAGGAAAGGACGCTGATAGGGCTAGATATGGCCCACAAAATCATGGCAGTGATGACTCCCGATATAGCGTCCGTCTATGGGATGAAGCGTACCCTGGAGATTTTCGACAGTCTGGGATATGATCCAAGTATCATTTCTTTGGTGCTGAACCAGACGTTCGAACGGCGTGGTGTACCCCGCGAGGCCATTGAGGACACCCTTGGACGACCTGTGAATTTTGCCATTCCCTTCGCGTCAGAGCAATTGGTTGACGCGATCAATCGGGGGGTTCCGCCGGTTGAAAAGTCGCCCGATAGTAGACTGGGCACCCTGTTTAGAGATATCGCATTTGACTTGAGCAAAGAGGAGCATCGGATCGAACCACCGGCAGAGCCCGCGCCAGCGTTGGAACATATCACCCGCCAGTTGCAGCAATATCAGGAAGAGTGACAATGGGCGACATCGGGCTGAGGGCCCCAACGTCCATATGCCGCTCCTTCATCACGTTTTGGAAGTCTGAAGAACAGAACAGAACGGTGGTACGCAGACATGTTGGACATGACACTACTGCACAATATCATTAATATCACGAACGAGGCGATCATCGCACTGGACGACGAGCAGCATATTTGCCTCTTCAACACGGGTGCGGAGCGGATCTTTGGCTACAAGGCCGAGGAAATGCTGGGGCAACCGCTCGCCCCTCTCTTCACGACAGAGTTCTATGAGACTCTCCGGCAGCATATCGAGCGCTTTGCCACCTCCAAGATCCCGTGGATTATCGGCCCACACCGCCCAGCCTCTTGCCTGCGCAAAGACGGCACAGGGTTCTCCACCAACGCCTCCATCAGGCGCTTTATCCAGAACAGACAGCCGATCTTTGTCATCAGCCTACGAGATGTGCCGGACCAGATGCAGGCGGAATCGTTGCTCGAGGCGATGGCTCACTTCCCGTCCGATAGTCCCAATCCCTTGCTCCAGGTCTCTGTAGATGGCAACGTGCTCTACGGGAACGCTGCCGGCATGGAACTACTATCTTGGATGGGCGCTGGCGACCAGGTTGTTCCCGATTCCTACTCACAAGCCGTCGCCCAGGCACTGGACACCAACGAGTGTGTCGAGGTGGAATACAAGCACGACGAGCGTGTCTTTGCCTGTCTGTTCGTCCCGATGAAGTCTGCCGACTATGTCAATATCTATGGATTGGAGGTCACAGAGCGCCGGCAAGCCAAACAGGTCCCGTGGGAGAGTTCAACCCGTGAACAGCAGGCACCGGCGCACCTACCGGCTGTGCTGTGGACCACGGACGTGGAACTCAAGGTCGCATCTGCATCAGGGGCCGACCTGGCCAAACTGAACCTGGACCCCGACGAAGCCGTGGGATTGTCTCTCGACGAGTTTCTCGATGCGGCAGACCCCAACTCTGCGCCCATTATGTTTCACCAGGACGCCCTGAAAGGGCGAACTACAACCTATGAGCACGAGTGGGCCAACCGCACGTACAAGGTCTATGTTGAGCCGTTGCTCAATGCTCAGGGGGAGATCATCGGTACCCGTGGGATTGCGCTGGACATTACCGGCAGCAAACAAGTTGAACAGAAGTCGGTTCAAACCACTGCAGAACCCCAACTGGTGCACGATATATTCCCTAATCTCTACCTCCGCCTGACCGCCGATGGCACGATCCTGGACTACAAATCGGGGCGCTATGATGGGCTATGCGTACGGTCCGACGATTTTGTAGGTCGACCACTTGAGACAGTACTCGAGCCATCAGTCACCCAGGTACTGCAGAGGGCCGTCGCTCGGACACTGGAGACCAACGAACCGGTCTCGGTGGAGTACACGCTTCCTCTGCCGGCGGAAAAGCAACATTGCGAAATATGCGTGTTGCCGCTCCCCGATCAGGAAGATCAAGTTATCACCGTCGTTCGTTTCATCACCAGGGGCAAGCTCGCGGAGCAGATGCTCACCCAACGGGATCGGTACTCTGCGACGTTGGCGGAGGTCCAGCACCGCCTGCTGGCGACACAAAATGACGAACCTCTGTACACCCAGGAGGTTCTGGAACCGCTGGGGCGGGCTTCTGGCGCAAGCCGGGTCTACGTGTTTGAGAACCACTACAGTCCCGAAGGTGAGTTGCTGACGAGCCAACGTGCTGAATGGGTGGCCGAGGGCATCTCCCCCCGAATTGATGACCGCAACCTACAGGACTTGGCTTTGGAAGCGCTTTGTCCACGCTGGGTCGAGACACTCTCGCAAGGCCGGGTCATCACTGGCTTCGTCACGGATTTTCCAGAATCCGAGCAAAAGATTTGGGACTCCCCCGACGTGTTCTCGGTCCTGGTCTTGCCGCTGATCGCACAGGGCGAGTTCGTCGGGTTTATCGGCTTTGACAACTGCGTGGAAGCCCGTTCCTGGGGATCAGCAGAGGTCGATCTGCTGCGAACAGTGGCGGTAGCGATGTCACTGGCACTGGAACGCCGGCAGGCAGAAATGGAACTAAAGCTGGAACGGGACTTTGCGCGGCAATTGACAAACGCCATGGGGCAGGGATTGGCAGTCATCAGCACCGAAGGACACTTTGTGCACGTCAACCCAGCCTGTGCACGGATGGTGGGACAATCGCCGGAAGCGCTCATCGGCATGACACTGTTTGACGTGACGCTGCCCGCAGATCACACTGTGCTCAAGGAGATGCACACGGAGCGCCATCCGGAGAACATGAGCACCTACGAGGCGCGCTTGAGGGGCACGGATGGCGACACCGTCCATGCGCTTATCACCGAGGTACCGCTACAGCGTGGCGAACGCGTGGTCGGCTCGATTGCCGTGATCACCGATCTAACGGAGCAGAAACAGGCTTTAGAAGCACTGCACGAAAGCGAGGAGTCCATTCGCACCCTATACGGCATCAGTGCACAACAGACGAACTTTGCCACCAAAATCCAGGCACTGCTGGCGATGGGGTGCGAGAGGTTTGGCCTAGAGTCCGGGGCGTTGGCGCGTGTTAAGGACGAGCGGTATGAAATCGCCGCAAGCCACTCACTGGACAACTCGGTTCTTCCTGGCACAGTCTATGACCTCGACTCCAGTTATGCCCGCGACACGCTGCGCGCCGGCGGCCCGATCAGCTTTGAACACGCCGGTGGGTCTGAGTGGGCCGGTCACCCCGCTTATGAGACCCTCAAGCTAGAGGCCTACCTGGGCACGCCAATCTTTGTCGGCAATAAGGTGTACGGTGTGCTCAGCTTCTTCAGCCCTGACCCGCACCTAGAGCCTTTCAAGCCCGCCGACCGGGAATTTCTGCGCCTGATGGCCCAGTGGGTTGGCAACGCAATCGAGCGCGAGCAGTACATCTACCAACTGCAAACCTATGCCGCAGAAGTCGCCAGGAAGAACCGTGCGCTGGTGGAGGCACGTGATGAGGCCCTGGAAGCCGCCCGTCTCAAGTCTGATTTCCTGGCGATCATGAGTCACGAGATCCGCACCCCCCTGAACGCGATTATCGGCACGGCCGAGATGTTGCTGGATACGCGGCTTGACGACGAGCAGAGCGAGCTGGGCAGGATTGTCAACGATGCCGGGAAGACGCTGCTGACCATCATCAACGACATCTTGGATTACTCCAAAATCGAAGCCGGCAAGCTCGTACTGGCTGACGTGGAGTTTGAGCCATTAGCTGTCGTGGAAGGTGCCGCGGACTTGATGAGTCCCCAATCCCAGCAGAAGCACCTTTCCCTGATAACCTTCGTCGCTCCAGATGTCCCAGACCGGCTGGGGGGAGACCCTGGTCGCCTGCGCCAGATTTTGATCAACATAGTGGGTAACGCCGTCAAGTACACCGACCAAGGAGAGGTCGTCGTGCGAGCCATGGTCGATTCCACTACAGAGCACGACGTAATGCTCCGCTTTACGGTCAGCGACACCGGAATCGGCCTCTCCGAGGACGCACGCCGTTGGCTATTCCAGCCCTTCTCACAGGCGGACAACGGCGCCATCCGCAACCACAGCGGGACAGGGCTGGGGCTGGCGATCTCCAAGCGTCTGGTTGAGGCGATGGGCGGCGAAATCGGCGTGGAGAGCGTGGAGGGCAAGGGTGCCACCTTCTGGTTCACCGCACGCTTTGGTCGTATGGACGCCGCGGTCCCCGCGCCCAGGCCACGCGCCGACCTGGAAGGGCTGCGGGTGTTAGTGGTGGATGACAACGCCACTCAGCGTGACATTGTCCTCTCGTATCTGGACGGGTGGCAGGCGGCAGGCAACGGCGTCACCAGCGGCGAACAAGCCCTGGAAGCCCTCGCTGAGGCTGCTGCCGCGCACCAGCCCTACGAATTGGTCGTTATTGATTCGATGCTGCCGGGGATGGACGGCTTTGAATTGGCTCACGAGATCCAGCGCCAGCTCGATACCCGGCTCATCCTACTCACTACCCTTGACGAACTCGGGCAGACGAAGCAGGCCCTGCAAGACGGGTTCGCGGCATGCTTGACCAAACCGCTCAAGCGTGAGCATTTGTATGAGGCCCTCGTCGGTGTGGAGTCAACCCCGCCAGATGAGCCGCCCATTTCCCCTGCCGAGATACCGGAGGCGGCGGTGGTTGCCGATCAGCCTCCTGCAGCGCCGCGTGCGCCGATTCTCCTCGTGGAAGACGACCTGGTTAACCGAAGGGTCGTGCAGTTGCAGTTGGACAAGCTTGGGTATGCCGTCCACGCCGTGCACAACGGTCGCGAGGCGCTGGACACCCTGCAGGCAGGGGCGGATTACGCGCTGATTCTGATGGACTGTCAGCTACCGGAGATGGATGGCTTTGAGACCACACAGGCGATTCGAACGTGGGAGCAGGCCAACGGGGGGCACACCCCTATTGTTGCGATGACTGCCAGTGCGTTCCAGGGCGACCGTGAGAGGTGCATCGCGGCCGGCATGGATGATTACATTCGCAAACCAGTGACACACAAGGAGCTTCGCGATGTACTCAAACGCTGGTTGCCGGAGGCGGAGGCAGTGTCACAGCAAGCGTCAACCGTCGAACCACCATCGGCTGAGCAGCGTCTGCTCGCCCCCGACATGCTACAGAACCTGCGCGACATCACCGATCACGATCCAGCGATGTTGAGTGAACTCATCGATGTGTTCCTCAAGAAAGCATCTCCCCGACTAGCGGCAATCCGCGACGCCGTAGACAAAGGGGATGCGCAAGCCCTGGAGCAGACAGCGCACGTGCTCAAATCCAGTAGCGCCCAGATGGGAGTTATCCCCCTGGCCCAGTTGTGCGCTGATCTCGAGGCGCTGGGGCGATCCGGCACGACGGCAGGAGCTTCCGAGTTGATGGAGGGACTGACGAGCACATACCAACGAGCCAAGATAGCGTTAAAGTCGGAAGCCAGTCGCGCCCTATTTCAGGGGTATCACATAAAGTAGCACAACCCCAACTGACACAGAAGTCAAAAGCAAGCAAAACCATCCGAACCATGTTATCCTACCACAAAGACCACCTGCGTGCATCGGCCACGTGGGGAGCCTTTGACCTACACAAGTGAGCAGACTTCCACCTGGTCACGTGATCAGGTGACCACCAGGACAAAACCACTAGTATTACATGTCGGCTTCCCCAGTCCCAACGCACGCCACATTGAAGCCACGGCGCAAGCTGCAGCTTGCCAGACTCCTCAGTATGATGTAAACTCCGAGGGAATTTGTGGAGGATGTCGGCTTCAATGCCCGCCAGGTCTAGATGAGCGCACCTATCCTTGTCACCGGGGCAACCGGTTTCCTGGGGCACACGCTGTGCCCCTATCTTATTAAGCGTGGCCATCGGGTGCGCGCGCTCGTGCGTGCCTCAAGCACCTGGGACTTTTTGCTTCCGCTGGGGGTGGAGCTGGCGTGGGGCGACGTCCGTGAGGCCGAGGCCGTCCGCGCAGCAACCGAGGGGTGTCGGGCCGTGGTGCACGCCGCAGGCAAGTTTCGCTTCTGGGGTCCACCTGAGAGCTTTTACGCCGTCAACCTAGACGGGACACGGAACGCGCTCGAGGCGGCGCGGCTGGCCAAGGTCGAGCGGTTCATCTATATATCCACGGTTGCCATCATTGGCGCGCCCCGCGACGGCGTGGTGATCGACGAGACATATCCCCCCACCCCCAGGGACGATTATCAGCGCAGCAAACTAGCGGCCGAGCAGCTAACGCTGCGCTATTATCAGGAACACGGACTGCCCACCCTCATCCTGCGACCCGGCGCGTTCTACGGGCCAGGCGGGCGCTACGCCTTCAACCGGCTGTTCTTCGAGGATCCCCTGAAGGGCCTCCAGTTACAGGTGCACGGAGGACGGCACATCAACTTCCCTGTTTACATCCAGGACGTGGCACAGGGCGTGGACCTGGCTCTGGCTCGAGGGCGGTCAGGTGAAGTATACGATGTCAGCGGCTGCAGCCTGAGCCACGGGGAAGCCAACGACACTGTGGACCGCCTGCTGGGGTACCGCATCCCACGGCTAAACGCGCCAGCCTGGGCTATGCTCGCGCTGGCACGAGTGTGGACGTGGCTCTCGCGCTATACCGGGCGCGAACCCTACTACCCCATCAACCTGGCACCCTACGTCTTCTACGACTGGGAGGTCTCCAGCGAAAAGGCTCGACGCGAGTTGGGATTCGTCCCCACGCCATTCGAGGAAGGCGCCCGGGAGACATTGGCGTGGTATGACGAGCTGGGCGTGGGCCCGACCAACTGGTTGACAAAGCTGATCAGACGGATAACCTGGAGGAAGCTATGAAAGTCGTCACTGTGGATGAGATGCGGCGGATCGAGGCTGCCTCGGATGCCGCAGGTCATTCCTACACGGCAATGATGGAGCGGGCCGGGCGCGCCGTGGCTGAAGCCATCATCGCACAGCAGAATGTTCAGGACAGGCACATACTGGTGCTGGTAGGGCCGGGCAACAACGGCGGTGACGGACTGGTTGCGGCGCGCTACCTGGCCGAGGCGGGTGCCCGCGTGGCGTGTTATCTACTCAGGCCCCGTGACCCCACCCAAGATGAGAACTTTCGGCTGGTGGCGGAACAGGGGTTGGAGGTGACACTCGCTGAGGAGGATAAAGAATGGGAAATGCTCCAGCACTTGGCGGACAAAGCCGACGTCGTGATGGATGCCCTGTTGGGCACCGGGGTGCGCCTTCCGTTGCGAGGCAGACTGGCCGATATGCTCAGCCTGGTGAGGCGAACGCTAGCGGCACGCGGGCAAGCCCCCCTCCAGTCGCTGACGCCATTGGTCGCTGACGTATCCCCTGCCCCGCCCTCACCGGGCTTGATGCAGAAGACACCATTCGTCGTCGCGGTGGACGGCCCCAGCGGCCTCGACTATGACAGCGGTGCTCTGGACGAAGCAGCCCTCTCGGCCGACCTGACAGTGACCTTCGCCTACCCCAAGGTGGGGCACTTCCGCTTCCCTGGCGCGGGCGCGTTGGGCGCACTGGTCGTCGCTGACATCGGAACCGATCCAACCCTGGCGGATGACGTCGCGCTGGAAATCATCACGCCGGGAAGGGTCGCGAGGTGGCTGCCGCCGCGCCCCCTGGATGCTCACAAGGGTACCTTCGGCAGGGCGCTGATCGTGGCTGGCTCAGCCAATTACACCGGCGCGGCCTACCTGGCTGCTGCAGCGGCGACCCGAGCTGGAGCCGGGCTGGTCACCCTGGCGCTGCCCGCCGCCATCCACACCGCGGTCGCATCCCGGTTGGCCGAGGCGACCTATCTGCCGCTGCCCTGTGAGCAGGAAGGCGGCGTTTCCACCATCGAGGCCACACAGGCTGTGACTGAGCAGCTGGCAGGATATGACGCCCTCCTGGTGGGCCCGGGCTTGGGGCAGGCGGGGCCGACGGTGATCTTTGTCAAATCACTGTTGAACGAGATAGAAGAACGGGGATTTGGAACCCCACTGGTGATGGATGCCGATGGACTGAACATCCTAGCCAAAATGGAGGATTGGCCAAGGCGGCTGCCAGCGGAGAGTGTCCTAACCCCACATCCCGGAGAGATGGCACGGCTGATGCGGTGCACCATTGGCGAGGTACAGGCCGACCGGGTGGCGGTGGCACAGTCGCAGGCCGCCGCCTGGAACCAGGTGGTCGTTCTCAAAGGGGCCCATACCGTCGTGGCGGCGCCCAGTGGCCGAACGGC
>Ga0180437_10007714_pt1 | contig 13912 bp, 14 predicted proteins | sample SS_ome_4_FD_132410 | JGI IMG/M metagenome (GOLD analysis project Ga0180437, IMG submission 132410) | Hypersaline lake sediment archaeal communities from the Salton Sea, California, USA - SS_3_D_1 metaG | ecosystem: Environmental > Aquatic > Non-marine Saline and Alkaline > Hypersaline >...
AACCTCATCCTTTAACAAATCCCTCACATTAATCCTACTCATTCTTTCACCTTCATTGTTTCTTTTTTAATACAATCAAAAAAATTCTTTTTAGCCTGTTCCATTTCATCAACCATTTTCTTTACTCCTATTTCTTGGACTATCATGACACTTGTATTCTACAACAACCCATCTTGGAACGAACAATCCTGTCTTGTCTTCTATGAACACTAAATCTGCCACATAAGACAAGTCGTTCCTTTCATACAATTTAACTTCTTTTGCCTTCCACACTATGTCTTCTAAACCTATCCTTTTCGGGTCGTTGAATATCGTGTTTACTCTATTATCGTGGATGTTAGTCTTGTGCGTCTTCTTCAACCCCCCATTGTCTTTCTCTCATCTTTTGGTCTCGTCATTCTTTCGCCTCCTTGAACTTTACTTATAGACATCTTAATTCAACCCTCTTAACAGCGTTTAAGTCGCCTAATGCACCACCATAATAATCAAATAGTTCTAATTTAGTTTTGAATACTTCTATTGAATTATTAGAAGTAACTACAATTTTTCCGTTTTCCATCAATACCCAACCTTTCATTCTTTTGCCTCCTTGTCATCTAAACCTAACATACTACATTTACACCCTTTACAAATAGGGACATTTTTATCATCATAATCAGGTTGGTCATCATAATAATTATAACCACAATTAGGACATTTATTATCAATCATTCTTTCGCCTCCTTGTTGATTGTTATTTTTCCGTATGTTTTTATTTTCATTGTGTATCACCTTTGTGTTGTTGTAATATGTATATAGTGGGAATACTATATAAATATTATTGTTATTAATAAGTATATTCTAAAGTATATAGTACACAAGCTAATAACCTTTAAGCATTGCTAACAATCTTTAATCATTGCTTAAAGGTTTTAGGCAGTTTATATATGACACACTACATATAGTGCCAAACCATATAAAAAAGATTCCCCCCCTCTCAAAAAGAACCAAAACAAAGGGAATAAGAAAATACATATTTTATTATATGTTTTATTATGTGCTTCTCTCTTTGGAATCCTGATATTATAATTGTGGTTTTAGAAAAATATAATGGTGTAGGTGTTGCTGAGAATAGACAAGTCCAACAACACAACCAGTGACAACACCTACACCATTGGTGAATAAACGCAGTAGAATATTTATTTAATTTACTAGTACAAAATCATTACTATTATACATAAGCCTCTCTTTAAAATGTTTTGTTTTTTAGCCTTTTAGTATCTTATTTATTTCTTTTAATCTTTTGTCTACATATCTTTTTTTGTTCTTAAATAATTCTTCCCTTATTATTTTTTGCAAGGGGTTTGTTTTTGATACTTTGATTTTCAAATTTTTGCTGTCCGTTTCAAACTCAATCTTATTCATCATCATCCTCTTTTGTTATTATATATTATATATCCTAATCCTAATATAATGAATACTAATACAATAACGATACAGCTAATAATTAAAAATATTGGAGTCATATTATTCAATAAATCCAGTGCTGCAGTATTGCTTGTCATTTGTATAACTCCTTTAGTGCTGGGCTGAATGTGCTTATGTCTTTTCTGAAGTATATGGTTGTTGTCATAAGACTTTTGTGCCCGAGTGCTTGTTGTATTATATGTATTGGGTAATCTTTATTTTTTAGGTCTTCGGCGAAGTTTCGCCTGAAGTCGTGGGGTTTGAATCCTGTGATGTTGATTGTTTGGGCTGCTTCTTGTACTAGGGTATAGTACCTGTGGTATATTGTTTTTGTTACCTTCATGCTATGCTCATCGTTAATATCATTTATTTTTTGGTTAATGAAAGGGTATACTCCTCTGTTTTCGACGTACGCCCATACTGCGTTGGATAGGGGGGGATATAATGCTGTTGCCCTCTTATACCCTCCTTTTCCTATTAGTTCGATTAGGAGGCTTTTGTCGGGGTTTTGTTTGATGTTTGCTTTTTTGAGTTTGATGGTTTCTTGTGGTCTTGTGCCACAGTATGCTTGTATGATTGCTAGTATATAATACTTTTTGTCTGGGTAGTTTCTGAGTATGCTGAGTATCTTGTTTATTTTGTTTCTTGGGATGTACGTGCCTGGTTCTTTGTCTGTGTCTGTTATTTTGGGTTTGGGTAGTTTTGGGATGGTTGTTTCTTTGCCTTTGTGTTTGAGGTAGTGTGCTATTGCGTATCTGGTGTAGTAGGCTCTGCCTTTGATTGTTCTTTTTTTGAGGTAGGTGTTTATTAGGTCTAGGGGTTTTTTGTTGGTTTTTTTCATTTGTTTTTGTAGGTTGTTGATTACGCTGGTGTAGACTCTGATTGTTTCTGGGCTTAACCCTTCACCTTCCAAATACTCTTTATATGTCTTCGTCATCGTATATTGCTTTCACGTAGTTTTCTACTTGTTCTCTTGCTGTTCTTTGTGTTGGTTGCATCTTGAATAAGTACTTGAAGGCTTGTAGTCCTTCAATGAGTATTATGTTATAGAGCTTGACTATTTTTTGCAGGTTAGCGAACATTTGAGGGCCTGGTTTTACTCTTAATAGTTGGGCTTCTGTTTCTTGATATTTTTGGCTTAGGTGGTCTAGGCCTTTTACTATTGTTGTGCTTAGTACTGGTCTGCAGAGTGTCGCTAGGCTTTCGCATTCTTCGAACCATGCGCGAGTGTGTTCTATACAGGGTTGATTGGTGGCTTGTCTTCGTAAATCTCCTATGTTAGGTATTATTTCGCTTGTAATGTATTTTGCCATGTAGTCGTGTGCGCTCCATTGGCTTTCCTCGCTTCCTCCTTCTTGTGTTCCAAACCTCATTTTCTTAAGTTATGTGCGACCATTAGTAGCATTATTGCTGTTGTCATTCTTATTGTTTCTATTGATGCGTTGAAGCTGGTTGTTATTATTGTTCCTGCTCCTACTAGCATACACCACCAAAACCAAAATCTCTTCCAATTCATACTTATCACCTTTATCCTGGTTGGGGTGTTAACGCTCCGAAACTGTCAGTTAACCCCCTGAAGTTGCTTCCTTCTTGTGTTGTTACAGTGGCGTTGCTTACTATGTTCTGTACTGTTCCTGTACTGTCTGGTGCATTAGGAAACACACATTGTATAGTATCTTTGTCGGCGAAGCTTTTCATGAATATTAGTACTGCTACAGCTGCGATTACCAAAAATATTCCCGCATAAATTAGTATCTCCCTACTTTTTTTCTGTAAGCTTAATTGTTGACTTACGTTATGGTGTACTAACCTTTGAATAGCGTTTCCACTCATACTTCCTCGCAAGTATTCTGTAAAGTCGTTCAAGCTGAATGTTGTGTGTAGAGGTACTTTTATTTTTGTGCCTACATCGATTAAGAATTTTCTGTCATGAATTGCTCTTTTCACGAATTCTGCTCTTGAAAGTGTGGTTTTTAGTCTTTCATTTAGTTTTTCTAATACGCTTTGCATCCATATTGGAACTGTCACCCCATGCGGTGCGAATACATTATATCTTACTCTTCCTGTTCCTTGGTCGACGTAATGGCTGTTTTTGTAGACTATTATTTCACCTAGTTTTTTGTGGTGTAGTACTCCTGGGATTTGTTGTTTTATTCCGAAGAGTTTGCCTTGTCCTGCTCCGTTGTATACTATTACGTCGGTTTTGTTCATTACTCGATTCATTAGTTCTGTCCAGCCGTTTGTCCATATTCCGAATAGTATGTAGAATATTATGCTGATTCCTGTTGTTCCTATAAATACTAAGAAAAGTATTACTTCTGCGCCTGTCATAGCCATTTTATTTTCCTCCTAGCCCAAATAAGCTTCTTTTGTTATTGTTTGTGTTGGTGGGTAGGGGGTTTTCGTTTCCGCTTAGTAATGTTCTGTTATTTCTTCTTTCGGTTGTGTCCCCTATGCTTTGGTTGACTTGTCCATAAAAGTGTAGTCTTATTCCGCTTACTTCTTTTTGGCGGTCGAATGTTAGGTCTATGGGTGCGGTGTTCATTTCGTCGAGTAGGTTTACTTGTTCGAACCCGTGTAGTAGGAATGCTGCTTTTTCTTCTTTGTAGAATGTGACGCCGTGTACTGGGCTTAGTATTCCTTTGAATCCTTCTTTTAGGTTTTTTTGAAAGTTTGGTTGTTTGCTGAATTCTTTTATGATTGTGACGCCTGCGTGTTTTTGTAGGTATGGGTGGTCTGCTACGTTGTCTTCTCCTGTTTGGAATTCTGTGTAGTCTTCTCCTTCTTGTTCTGGTATTTGGTTGTTGAGTTCTTCTATTATGTCTAGTGCTTGGTGTGGACTATCTTCTACTTTATGGGTGTAATTTTTTGCCATCTTTTTCATCTCATCTTATTATTTGTTTGTTTCTGGTGACGACGACGTTTATTATTGTTATTATTGTTGTGGCGAGTCCTATGACTGACCAGAAATAGGCTAGTCCTATGTTTTCAACTGCGGTGTATGTGCAGGCGGTTGCTGTGCATCCTAGTTTTTCTATTACTAGGCTGTTGAATGTGAGTAGAATACTTAGGCTTAAGCTCATGAATCCGAGCATCCAGAAGTTTTTTATTTCTGTGTTTGTGCTTAAGGCTATGATTATTAGGTTTGCTATTGCTATTGTTGCGTATAGTAGGACATCCATTTTATTCTTACTGTTTTATTATTTCAGTTATATTTAAATGTTTTGGTTTAGAACAACGAAAGCCGATACACTCCCCGAAGTCGGCTGTTAGGAGGGCTCGGGGAGGGACAACAAAATGTTCTGTGAAAGAAACTAATTTCTTCCACGAGCAAATGCTGTTAGCAAGATACCAATTATGACTGAAGCAGCCAGCACAATAAGTGCAACGGTTGTTAAGTCAATACTGTCGAAGAATGTACTTGTTACATTCGAAACAGTGGTATTAGCCTCTGCTGTGAATTCAGTTTGGTCGATGCTACCTGATACCTTGTTATATACTAAAACTCCGATAATTACCAGAATTCCAACAACAACAAGAGTTGTTACCAGGCCTACAAGGCCAGACTGTGCTTTTTTATTCATGTTCTAAACACCTGTTTTTGTAATTTATATATGTTCTTCTTATTTTTTTCTCATGTGGCCGCGCACTCTAGTTTTCTTCCTTTTTCCAGGAATATTACGCAAGTGACCCGCCACTCTAGTTTCTTTTGCCATTTTATCACCTCGTCAACTAAAAGGACTGTTACGTTTACCAAAAATACTAAACAATAATAACCCAATACTAAGAGCTACAATAGCATAAACGAAGTTATGCGCCCAATCAGGGAACTGAGTATAAACTGCAATACTCAAAACCCCCATGAACGCAACCATCCCAAAATTATGAAATCTCATATAAGTCATCATAAGAACCGCGACAAGCAAAGCAACATAAAACCATTCACCCATAACACTAGTGTAAGTTGTATCAGTAACTTTAATGATACTACCATTCATTAAATAATCAAATCCTTCACTCGTGAAGTTCTGTTGAGCTAACAAAAATGCGGGTATCATTGTAAACTATGACCTCCGAACTTTCCGAATATTTGAATTGCCGCAGCAATCCAACAAACCCAAACAATAGTGGTAATCGCCCACGAAACAGCAGTATCCAAACCTAATTTTTCCATCGTTGCGGGAATCCAAAATACCGTGCCTACAAACTTACCAACATTCTTTAATCCTCTATAAAACTGTTCAATACCACTAACATCATATTGTTGGTCTTCGCTAACTTGACTTGGTTCGTAATCATAAGCATCATCAACCGCACTAGGGGTAAAGTCATTAAGTAAATTTTGGTTATTAGTCTGACCAACAGCAAACATACCTGTTTGGTCTAACAACGCAAACCCTATATTAATCATAATAACAACATACGCTATATTAATTAATCTCATGTTCTATTCCCCGCAAGCCATGTTAGGCCACCTATTAATGTTAATAATCCGATTGTTACACTTACATTAGGTGCTGAAATCACAAGCCAGTCTATTCTATAAAAGAAAATAGCAACAACTAAAGTTGTTAAAGCGCCGATACCAGCGTTCATCCTATTAAATATGAAGAAAACAAGACCTATTACCATTATACTTATTATTTGCAATATAAGCTCGAGATTATTTTCTTCGAAAACCCCTAAGTTTACGTTGCCAAGCATTTCTGTTCGAAAAACTTTCTCTTCGTTTATAGTCCCGAGCGTTTCGTGTATTATAGTTAAGTTGGTGTAATAGGTCATGTTCTCAACAATTAAAGTACTTGGACTTTGAATTACAAACACACAACTAGTTGCGTTAGTGCAAGTGAGCGGTAAACCAACAAACAATCTGCTTGAATTATCTTTACTTATGGTACTATTAAAAACATCAAATGAAACACTAGTCGTAGCGTTATTAGGGTCATAGTACACTAGTTGTAGTATGTGAAGGTCAGTATCAAACTCATAATCCCAAAATGCGCCACCAGTATTATTCTCACCACCAAACTCAGTACCCATAACTTCTTCAGGTAAACCAGGATAATTAGGAATATTAGGCGTACCCTCACTATCCCCATCAGGAATAACAACAATCTCAGGTAAAGTTATAGTAATAGTAGTAGGTAAATCAGCAATAACAACACCCAAATTAGTTTCGACACCATTATCATCACGAACCTCCATAGTATACTGACGATTCTTCACCAAATAAACTGTGGCCTGGTCACTAGCATCAAACGGTGTTTGAATAACATCTTGGTTCGTATCATTAATATTAGTAGTCATAGTAAGAGTGGCACTATCATAGTCACCACTCAAATCATTCAGTTTAATAACAACTTGAACTGCAGTATCCCCATTATCCAAATCAATCAAATAAGCATTATAAGGCTCTGTCTGCGCGCTAACAGGAGGAATAACACTACGGAAATAACTATCACCATCACCATAATCAACATAAAATATAATCTGACTCCAATCACAAGTAGTATTCAAAATAAAATTAGTCTCAGTAATATTCTGCTCTAACATATTACCATTAGTACAAACAACAGCAGACCTAGTACTATTAGCCCCAGAAATATCAAATAACATACCCGTACTCTCCCGATACAACGTGAAATTAATCGCGCTGTTCACAAGAGTAACATTAACAGTTTGGTTCTCGTACTCAGTAACATTAATATAAAGAACCTCTTCAGTATCACTTGCACTACTAACATTAAAACCATAATCATTCCCTGCATCAACATAATATTCAATAGTACCATTAGTAGTACTAACACCACTACTCACATCATCACTGATAATCGTACTACTAACATTAAACACAGTAATAGGCAACAAAGTAACCTCATCAGTAGCAACAATATGAATCACTGACTGATAAGTACTAAAGTTAGCATTCCCACTATCTAAATTATAACTAATACTTTGGTTAAAATAACCATCAGATTGGAACAATAATGTCTGAACTCCAGAATAAGTACTACTAACATAACCAGAATCACTATAAAAGTAATCGCCATTAATACTTAAATTAAAATCACTAATTAAACTACCATCGTAAAAATTAATTAAACCAAGCACTGCCGAACTAGAAAGCCCAGTACTATAATCATAACTATAATTAATGTTCTCACTAGAATTATAAACAAACCCGTCAGCAGTCACATTAATACTTAACAAACTTGTAGCGTTATCAGATTTGTTGTAAGTAGTATAAATAGTTCCGTTGGTAGTTGTGAACAAACTACCATTTATAGTAGCGTTAAAAGTATCAATGTAATCATAACTAGAAACATTATAAGCACTAACTCTAAAGTAATCGCTTGACCCAAAGAATAGATTATTATAAGTACTTAATATTTCTCCTGCGTCAACACTAGTTGACTGAAATCTTAACTCACTTATACTACAATTCTCTGATAAGTAACTTCCAGCACTATCAGCGCCAAGATATAAACCAGTATTGAACACAAGATTTAAGTCTTCAATTAAAGTTTTATTATCGTGTAATACTCCATCAACATAATGATACAAGTTACTATCAACAGCGTCATAATCCCTAACCATAGTTAATAAATGCCAATCATTATCATCATAAACAATAGGAGTACTATTATACCAATCAACACTGATACCATCAGCATCATCCCGTATAAGATTAAACAAATCACTAGTCGTAGCGCTCAGTCTAGTGCTAATCACAGAGTTGCCCTCTCCTAACAATAACTGTGACCTAGCTGAACTAGCAGAACACTTAAATAACAAATCATAAGTGACATCTTCATTAGAATATATTTCATTAAAGTTCTGATTAATTTGATACCAGTTACTATTGCTAAAGTAAATTGCTGTGTTACTTACTCCGAACTGGTCAACTCCAAAAGTATCTGTTCCTGCTTGTTTAACCCAACTATAACCGAAACCGTCGTCACTGCTTAAACTACTATTAAAATTAAATAACATAATCGTTGTACTAGTATTAAGCAAGCTTCCCCCTGTTGCAGGTACTACTTCTATATAGCTTATGTTTTCTAAACTTAAATTAAATTCTTGGTCTGCGTCGGTATCGTAATAATCAAAGAAAGGAGTATAAGTTAGTACTTCTAGTATCTCTTCTGTTTCGTAATAATTAAGGTTTCTTAACTTACCATTACCTCCGCTTGGGAGTTCTATTTGGTAGTTAGCAAATATTTGATGTACGTTATATCCTTCGTTCCCAATATCAGTACGATTACCTGTACCATCCCCCTTGTTATGTCCTGATGTTACTAGTATTATTTGGTCGTCGTGGTGTTGGATTACTTTTTCATATACTTCATCTCCATTATTACCATTATTAAAAGGTGTATCGTACGCTGGTATTTGGCAGTTGTAACTATCTCCTGCGGTTGTCCAGGTGTCGTCTGGTTCTAAATATAAGTGTGTATTGTATATTACTCTTTTACTTGGGTTGTTTTCTATTGTTGTATTAACCCATTCTAGTACTGAATCTGATGGACAAAATTCGATACCGAATACTAAGTAATCGTATGTGTCGTCGCTAAATTCAATGTATGAGTTACTGTAATTGTTTACTTCATAGCTTCCACCGTACCAACTCTTGCCTGATACTCTGCTTGTTGGAAAGTAATTGTTCCAGTAAGTTAATGCTCGACCGCCTGCTGTTGCTTCGCCATCGTAGTCGTGGTTTCCTGGTGCTAGTATATAAGGCACACCACATTCTTCTAAGATTGTTACACTCGCGTTCGCAGCATCCCATTCAGCAGTATAAGTATCTCCATTTTCGACGACATCCCCATTGTGTATTACTGCGTTGATGTGCCCGCTTTCGTAAAGGTCGCAGGCGTATTGTGTTTGGTTACCGAAATATGCAGGTATGTCTTCGTTTTCGCTGTACACTTGGGTGTCTGGTAATATTAATATACTCATATCTCCTTTGTTTTCTCGTATAAATCTAAAACTGGCGTTTCCTACTTCGTCACTCCCGTATACGTTGGTTATTATTGCATACCATGTTTCAAAGTCACCAAAATCCCCTGTTAATTGTACGCTTATGTTAGCATTGCTTGCTGTGTCAACACTATCTATATAAGAATTGTTTCCGCCATAGTAGAAGCTTACGTTTACATTACCGCCTGTGTCACTAACAAATACAGTAAGGTTAGCTATTGGTAGGTCGGTTATTGTTCCGTGTACGTCATCTATTGCGGTTCTATTATTTTTTGGATAAACTAATGTTGCTATTGGTACTGGACCGCTTATTGTTAGTGCTGTGCTATTTACCCAACTACTATAGTCTTCACCGTCGTATAATCTCATTTCACATATCCATTCATCTTCGATTGTTGTCAAGCTAGAATCGACAGGTAGACTTATTAGTGTTCCTGTTGCGAAATCATCATTTAAGTTTGTAGTATTATATTCTGTGCTGTTACGCCATAATTTTATTGTGACGTTCATTGTGTCACTGTTAGGGTCTGATATTGTCGCACTACAGTTTAAGTCTTCAGAAGTATAGTTGTTCCCGTTTTCTGATACTAAACTTACACTAGGGTCTGTTGGTGCGCTGTTTGATTCGGTTATTGAGCCTGTATTATATATTTCTTGTATTGTTTCTAATGTTAGTGTTGTGTTGAATAGTCTTACTTCATCTAAGTATCCTGTCCAAGTGCCTGCTGTTCCTCCGCCTATTTTTATTTTGGATGGTGAACTAATATCAACGTTTGTGCCACTGTATCCCATTGTTGTCACACTAACATTTTCCCCATCAACATAAAATTCAGGCAGTGTCGCACCTGTCTTTAACATAGTTATGTGATGCCAACTATCATCATCTAAAGAATGAGTATTTATATCAATGTAACCACCCCATTGTGCGCCAGCTAGTGGGCCGCCATTAGCAAATATTCTATGATTAGCTCCATTGTCCCATACTATTTGAAAATAATTATCTGTGCCGTGCTGTGCTTCAACTATTTCTGTTGTGCTTGTTGATGTTGACCGTAACCAAAAACTAATACTCCAATTGTACACGCCTAAATTGTCACCTGTTAAAGTATCTGTTTCTGCGTAGTCACTACCGAATTGTCCACTGTAATCTGCGCCATCTCCTGACACATTGTATGTTGGGTAGCTTCCAGACCAAGTTAATGAACCTGTAATCGTAGCGTTTTCCAAATCCAAAGTATCTTCTAGAATAGACCCGCTACCTTCATGAAATTGGTAATGAAACAATTGTTTTAATGCACCTGGAATTGGGGTTTCTACTATTGTTAGTGTTGTGCTGTTATCCCACGCACTATAATTTTCTCCATCGTATGTTTGCATTTCACAATTCCATACGTCTGTAACTGCAGTCACACCAGAAATTACAGTTAGGTCTACTACACTACCACTAGCGTAGTCATTGTTTAAGTTTGTAGTATTGTACAAAGTATTATTACGCCATAACTTTATTGTTGCATTTAATGAATCTCCATCAGAATCAGTTACAGTCGCGCTACAATTCAGGTCTTCGGTGGTATAATTATTTCCTTCACCGACAAGAGTAACATCTGGTGTTGCAGGAACATAATTGCCTTCTTGTGGTTCACCATACTCAAACAACTCAGTGATTTCTATTTCTGTTAAACTTCGGTTGAATAACATAAAGTTATCAAGCGCCCCATTAAATTTACTACCACCATAACCTATTTTTAACGCTTGACTATTACTAACGTCAACACTACTGCCACCATACGGTCGTGGTATAACACTTTGATTTACTCCATCTAAATATATTAATGGTAGACTAGTATTAATAATATCTGTTTTTATAAGAACTAAATGATGCCAAGTATCGTCATTAATCCCGCTATCTGTAATGTCCAAGTCCCCCCCAAACCTTTCATTTGTGCTAGCTAAATCACCACCTTCAAATGTTAATCTATCCTCGCTAGTTTTCCAGTATGCTTGAAAGTAATTTCCTGAACCTGGTTGGCTCTCAAATATTTCAGGTGCTGTCTCAACTACTGTTCCTGCTTTTATCCAGAACGCAACAGTAAAATTTCCTGTATTAAACAAATTTCCTGTAACAGAAGATATAACTCCTGTAGTTGTAGTATTCGGGAATATAGAATAGTTTGCACCATCACCACTAACATCATACGTCGGGTACAATCCGACCCACATATCATTTGCGCTCATTGTAGCATTATAATTATCCCAGACGTCAACAACGTTCGTACCGCTTCCGCTACTAAAATCGTAGTATGCTATATTTGTTATGTCTGTCCACGCGAGTGCTTCGTGACTTGTGATTATTATCATAACTAGCAAAATAACTATTTTTGTTGTACTCTCTAAACTTTTCTTCATTGCGAGTTACCTGTTAAAAAAATTCTTCTTGCACTCCCGATTGAGTGTCTCTTCTTACCATTTGCGTAAACGCCCATAGGAATAAACCTAGTACTATTAGTAATGGGCTTACTTTGTAGGCGACCACCATTTTATTTATGCTATCTTCTCCTGGTGTCCCTTGTATTTCTGGGTAGAGAGCGTTATATATGTCGCTGAAGGGTTTTGCGAGTACTGTGTACGTGATTGCTAATACTGCTAAGCTTATTAGTAGTAGCATCCATACCATCGCTGCTCCTTTTTTGTTTTTAAACATAATAACCATCTAATCCTTTACCTCCACTTTTCTTTTGCGATTTTGTTCTGTATATTATTTTAACTTTTGGTTTTCGTTTACCAGAAGTATTCCTCGTAATTTTTCTTTTTTTTGGTACGCTTGTACTTCTTTGTTGTGGTGCGCTTATGAGTCCGTCGCCGACGCCTGTCATTATGTTAGCTGCACGCTCCCATCCACTACCTCCGCCTTGTTTCTTATACTGGTGTAGTTTAGCTCTTCGCTTTTCTAACTCTATCTTTTTATCTAATCTTTCTTTTTCTTGTACAAACCTTCGTTCTCTTTGTTTCTTCTTCTTTTGTCTTAATATTTCGCTTTCTTCTGCGCTTAGTTTTTTAAAACTTAACAATCCCATTTTCACTTCACCTTTTTCTTTTTTTTCTTTTTTCGCTTGTATTTTTTTAGGGCTTTAAGTTCGAGTTCTAATGCTTTATTAAACTGCACTTTCACATCACCCCTCCAAGTTTAGTAATCCTATCGATTGTAGGAACATCATACAATTTAGTACTACCTGTCTTTTTAGTTTTTCTTTTAGCTTTCTTCTTACCCTTACCCGTCAAAACAGGCACAACAATAGGTATACGCCTTTTCTTCGGATTCTTAATAATTTTAGGAGTACTTGTTCTTGCAGGTTTTGTTACGTTTCTTATAGGCAAGCCTTTAAACAACACTTCCTCATCTAATGGCTTCTTATTTTTCTGTTTAGTTTTTTGCTTAATTGCAGTTTTTAAAAAATACTGTTGCTTTAACATTTGCTTTTGTACAACATCTTGTTTAATTCTTGGCGATTGTCTAACTTTAATATTGTTTTCCAAAGCAGACCCAGAAAATAAATCAAGACCAAATACTGATGCACCTACAGTAACACCTCTAATCCCTAAGTTTACATTAATTCTACTCTTACTTCCTGTATTCATACCTACTAACACATCTTCATCAATAGAGGGTTTTCTACCTCCATATACATCTGAGTAGTAATTTCTTCTAGTTCGTGGTTTAAAACTATCAATAAATCCTTTTCTTCCTTTACCTCCGAATATGTTGTTTCCTTTATTACCACCTACTTGAAACAAGCTAACTGGGCGCTGACCTTTATTTGTCTGAAAGAAACTTTTCCTCATACTAGCCCCTATAGTTATTGTACCATCATCACTCGTAGTTTTTCTAAACACAACTAAGTCATCAATATCACCAGGTTTAAACTCCAATAGTTTCTGCGGTTCATTACTTAATAATTTATCACTCAATCTTGCTGATTTTGGTTTATACCTTCCAACATCTAAAAATAGTTCTTCTTTAGTAATATCACCTTTACTTATTTTAGTACTTAATTTTTTAACTTGACCATCCGCCCAAGTATCTTTAAATAAGTCATCAACTAACTTATATTGTGTGCTTCGTCTAGTACTTAACTCAGCAGTACCGAATATATTAAGTGATTTATCAAACTCATCTTTGCTAAGGGTTTTTAGTACGTCTGTAACTTCTGATTTACTAATAACTTTTCCATCAGATATAGTTCTTATATCTCCTGTTAGTTTATCCACTATCCTTTTGTTTGTTACTTTAGTTACTTCCCCTCTCTTAAATACACTCAAACCTCCAGAAGGTATAGCTTCATCCATTGTTAGAGTTGTTTGTAATTCAGGCAACCCAATATCTATTGGTTTACGTTTTGGTATTACTTTTCCTTTGCTTGTTATTGTTACATCTGTTAAATCTACTGGCTTTTGTATTTTAAATCCTGTGCCTTTGTCTAGTAGTTTA
>Ga0180437_10007715_pt1 | contig 13911 bp, 14 predicted proteins | sample SS_ome_4_FD_132410 | JGI IMG/M metagenome (GOLD analysis project Ga0180437, IMG submission 132410) | Hypersaline lake sediment archaeal communities from the Salton Sea, California, USA - SS_3_D_1 metaG | ecosystem: Environmental > Aquatic > Non-marine Saline and Alkaline > Hypersaline >...
CCACGGGATTGATCTCATCGGCATACAAGAATGCCATAGCCTTCATCATCCTGTTGCTGGTCCTTTTTATTCGCCCCTGTGGTCTTCTGGGTTCGCCAGAGGCAGAAAGGATCTAGTGGAATTTTCCAGACTCAAAAAGCATCACCATCTCTTCTACATGATGGCCCTGGTCTTGGTCCTTGCCATCTTGCCCCTCTTCATAGAGACGAGTTATTACCTCCTCGTTCTCAATGTCATCGGGCTTAATACCATGGTGGTGATAGGACTCAATCTTCTGGTCGGCTATGCCGGGCAGATCTCCTTGGGACATGCCGCGTTCTATGGCATGGGGGCCTACGTGTCGGCCATCCTCACGACCAACATGGACCTCTGCCCGTGGTCTTTTTCCTGGCTTCCTGGATGGTCTCTCCCTTGGCTCATCATCCTTCTGGCCATGCTGCTTACGGGGGCGGTGGCCTATTTGATCGGGATTCCCACCCTGAAATTGAAAGGGAATTATCTGGTCATGGCCACGTTGGGCCTGAACATCATTTTTGGAATCATCCTGGTAGAGTGGGATTCTGTAACAGGTGGAGCCAATGGAATGGCCGGCATACCGAACCTGACAGTGGGCGGACTTCGTTTCGACTCTGATCTGAAATTCTATTTTCTCATATGGGGCCTGAGCCTTGTTGCGCTGTCGGCTTCACTGAGCCTGGTGGACTCCCGGGTAGGCAGGGCCCTTAAGGCCATCCACGGAAGTGAGGTGGCAGCCAACACGCTGGGCATCGATACGCACAAATACAAGGTGAAGGTCTTTGTCCTCAGCGCCATGTTTGCCTCCCTCGCAGGGAGTCTGTATGCCCACTATATTACCGTGATCACGCCCAAGTCCTGCGATATCGTCTATTCAATCCAGGTGGTGATCATGGTGATTGTGGGAGGGTTGGGCAGCGTTTGGGGCTCTTTGTTTGGCGCTGTTATGCTCACCCTTCTCTCGGAGGCCCTCCATATTATGGAAAAGTTCAACGTGGTGGCCATGGGGCTCATACTCATGGTTGTCATGATCTTTTTCCCCGAAGGGGTTATCCCCGGCATCTTAAATTTCATCCGAAAAAGGAGAGGCCCCAATGTGATCTTAGGTGAGGCATTGGAGTCCCATCCATGGAAATAGGGCAAGAGGTTAGGTTTCTTAACGCCATGAACGGTTGCTATAAAAAAGGGCGCCACAGGGCGGAATAGAGGGGTTGACTCCATGTTGGAGGTAGTTGAGCTTTACAAATCCTTTGGCGGCATCATGGCCCTGATGAATGTCTCTTTTCATGCAGATCCGGCAAGCCTTACCGCCATTATCGGTCCCAATGGGGCAGGGAAGACCACGCTTTTAAATATCATTAGCGGTGTTTACCTTGGAAGCGCAGGGGAGATTTTCTTTGATGGGAAAAGGATCACTGGCATGCGACCCCACCAGGTGGCGTACTTGGGAATCACCCGGACCTTTCAGAACCTGCAGGTCTTTGACAACATGACAGCCCTGGAAAATGTCATGGTAGGGTTTCACTCGTGCACATCCTCCGGGTTCGTCGCCTGTCTGGCGAGGTCCTGGAAAGTGAGGCGCGAGGAAAGGGAGGTTCGACAGGGGGCCGCCGAGATACTCAAATGGGTCAATCTGGCCGGCAGAGAGAATCAGCCGGGTTCTGCCCTTGCCTATGGAGATCAGAAGCGATTGGAGTTGGCGAGGGCACTTATAAGTCGCCCAAAAATGATTCTTCTGGATGAACCGGTTTCCGGGCTGAACGCTTCTGAGACAGCCGAAATGGCGGAGCTTATACTCAAACTAAAGGAAGCAGGAATAACCGTTCTGCTGGTAGAACATGACATGAATTTTGTCATGCAGGTTTCTGACAAGATAGTCGTTCTGAATTATGGGGAGAAACTGGCCCAAGGCACGCCTTACGACATCCAACACGATGAGAGGGTCATCGCCGCTTATTTAGGCGATGATTGAAAGGGGTTTTAGGATTTATTGGCAACGTTCAGCGGTTGTGGCATCGTGTATTTCTCGACAAACATTGGGGATAGGGACAATCGCTTCTCTTCGGCATCCAATGCCTTTCGGCAGCTGTGCCATCCCTGTAGATGGAAATGGCTGTATGCCTACGTTCAGCGATCCTCCCTATCCCCTAACTGCCTATTAGAGGGGTTTGCGTCAACTTTTGAACGTTACCAAAACATCTTTATCAACAAGGAGGTGATGTTGGGTTCTTGAACTGAATGACCGGCCAGGCAAAGAGGAGTAAAAAGACAATCATAAAAGGAGGGAATCATGAATCGTTTGATCACAATGTTGGTAGCACTACTTTTCGTTGCAGGGATTTTTGCCCTAAGTGGTCCGAGCATGGCGGCAGAGCCGATCAAAGTGGGAGGCCTGTTCGCCCTTTCCGGGCCAGCGGCCCACATCGGCATCGATCAGAAAAACAGTTGCCAGTTTGTCTTTGACAAGGTGAACGCGGCAGGAGGCATCAGCGGTCGGAAGATAGACTTCATTGAGGCCGATACAGAAGGGGACCCTACCAAGGGATTGCTCGCAGCAAAGCGACTGGTAGAGCAGGAAAAGGTCAGCGTCATCATCGGACCTGTAAGAACCGGCGTGGGCATGGCCATCAAGCCATATCTTGATTCGGCCCAGGTGCCGGCCTTCATGCATTGCGGAAGCGACGTCATCGTGGACAAGCCCCCTACACACTGGGCCTTTAAATCACCCTATCGTGCCAGTCACGCCATGGGTCGCGTCTTTACCTATATGCGTGATCATGGCTTGAAGAATATCGGCTTTATGTATATCCAGGGGGGGTTTGGAAAAGACGGCCTGAAAAACGCGGAAAAGCTTGCCCCTGAATATGGTCTCAATGTGGTGGGTATTGAAAGCTTCGGCGGCAAGGATGTGGACATGAAACCGCAGCTTGTGAATCTGCGGGCCAAGAAGCCTCAGGCCATCCTGTGCTGGACCATTGGTCCGGCCGGTCCCATGGTGGCCAAAAATATGCAGGAATTGGATTTCAAGGTTCCCCTTTTCCAGTGTCACGGGGAGGCCAATTATCAGTTTATCAAGATCGCCGGTTCAGCAGCAGAAGGTGTCATGATGCCCGCCACCAAGATCTATGTGGCTGACGAACTGGCCGATACAGACCCCCAAAAGGCCCTGATAGCCCAATTCGCGCCTGAGTACACCAAGGCGTATAAGGAACCGGGCGTTATGGTCTCTTATGGTGCCGATGCAGCCTATATCGTGGTGGAGGCCCTGAAAAAGGCCGGGGACAATCGGTCCGCCATTCGGGACGCCATTGAAAACACAAAAGGCTATGTGGGCTTAAGCGGTGTCTACAATATGTCGCCGTCGGACCACAATGGCCTCTCCCTGGACGATGTGGTGCTTATCAAGGTAGAAAAAGGAAAGTTCCGCCTCGTAAAAGACTAGCCCTGACCGTCGTCGCCCATAGGGCGACCTGACCCCTTGGAGCAATAGGAGCCCCATCTTTTTTGATGGGGCTTTTTTTGTCTGCCAAAACCGCACGTCGGCACGTGTTAACTTGGACCAAACATCAAGCCCTTTACATGTTAGATCACGGACAACAATGCCTCATCAATGAAGGACGAGAGATCGATCCGAAACAGCATTAGTATTTACTGTTTATGATTTGATTACAACAAGTTGCAAAATATCGCGGACGACCGATCTACAGGTTGGCATGGGGAGTGCAAATAGGCTTAAACAAAACAACGAAACAAAAACACAAAACGAAAGGAGAAAGAAAATGACAAGCATCGAAATCAGAGACCTGGAGATGGCAAAGGAACTGGACGACAAGGACATGGCAGGCGTATTCGGCGGTTGCCCGGGCGGCGGCATGGGCCAACCCGTATACACCGTTGGTTACCCCTATGTGACCCTGGCAAACCCGTACGATCCCTCAACCCTTTATGGCAGGATGCCTACTATCCCGAGCTGGATGTGGGGCCTGTTGACACCGGCGCAGTAGTAAAGGTGAAGGTGAACGCAAACAAAGATGACAGAACAATAAAAGAATCCAAAAAGAAAGGAGAAAGAAGATGACAACAATCGAAATCAGAGACCTGGAAATGGAAAAGGAACTGGACGGCAAGGACATGGCAAAGGTGACGGGCGGCTGCCCGGGCGGTGGCATGGGCCAACCCGTATACACCGTTAATTACCCTTACGTAACCCTGGCAAACCCGTACGATCCCTCAACCCTTTACGGCAGAATGCCCACCATCCCGAGCTGGATGTGGGGCCTCTTCACACCGGCGCAGTAGTAAAGGTGAAGGTGAAGGCAAACAAAGATGACAGAACAATAAAAGAATCCAAAAAGAAAGGAGAAAGAAGATGACAACGATCGAGATCAGAGACCTGGAAATGGAAAAGGAACTGGATGAGAAGACAATGGCAAGCGTGGTCGGCGGGTGCTGCCCGGACCCGAGCAATCTGCCTGACGGCAGTGCAGTCCTACCCGGTGGCGGAGGGTCCGTGATGATGGTAAACCCCTTCGACCCTTACACCGTCATGGGTCGGTATCCCCGAGTACCGAGTTGGATGTGGGGCCTGTTGACGCCAGCCAACAACGGGTGAAGAAACGGCAACTGACAGCCGGGATGGCTACAATAGAAAAAAGATGGGGGGCCCTTTGAGCCCCCTCGTCTTTTGGGACGGGCCGCGGTGCCCTATGGCCCGTCCAAATAGTCCAGAAGCTCCAAGGGCTCTTTAATGGTTGCCCGGGCTCCATTTTCCAACAGCTCTTCCAGGGCTCGAAACCCCCGTAAGGCTCCCACTGGAAACGTCCCGGCATTGACGGCCGTCTTCATATCCACCAAGCCCGCCCCCCTGGCATAACGGACCGCCCCATATGCATGAGGTCCTTACTCTTGACGTTTACCCTCATTGTGCTAAGGGGTGGGGACATAGGCACATTTACAGCGAAGCTATTAGCGGTGAAGCCTTCCTGGACTTTAGTGCGAGGTTGTCCCCGAGGGGCAGCTTCGTAAGCGGGGAGCAGGCGGCTGAGGGAGGGTTACTCCATGACAAAGAAAACCGTGGTTTGGCCTGTCTTCTCTCCGCTGACTATGGCACGAAGCATTTATCATGGCGCACGTTCTGATAATCGACGATAATCGAGTCTTTTGTGAGCTGCTGTCCCGAACGGCGACTCATATGGGCCACCAAGTCCACTGCCTTCATACGGTGAGGGAAGGGCTCAAGTCGGCTCGGAGTGGACTCTTTGATGTCGTGTTTCTTGGCGTTGGGATGCCGGATGGCTGGGGAGTCAATGTTCTGCCGAAGATCCTGAAAGTTGCTTCTTCCCCTGAAGTGATCATCATAAGTGACACGGCTGACCCCGATGAAGCGGAACAGGCCATAAAGGCTGGTGCATGGGATTACATTGTAAGGCCCTCTTCAGAACATGAAATCACGCTGCCACTAATTCGCGCCCTTCAATATCGGGCGAAGAGGGTCCCCAAGAAGCCTTCTGTTACTCTGAAGAGGGAAACTTTTCAGGGCATCATAGGGCGAAGCCCCCAGATAAGAGCGTGCCTTGAAGTCGTGGCCGAGGCCTCTGATAGTGACGCCAGTGTACTCATCACAGGTGAAACCGGGACGGGCAAAGAGCTCTTTGCATGGGCCATTCACAATAACAGCGGTCGCGCTGACAAAAACTTCGTGGTAGTCGATTGTGCTGCCCTGCCGGCGACTCTTGTGGAGAGCACACTTTTCGGGCATGAGAAGGGGGCTTTCACAGGAGCGGAGATAGGACGTGATGGTCTGATCAAGCAGGCTGACGGCGGCACGCTATTCTTGGACGAGGTTGGCGAACTTCCCTTATCCCTTCAGAAGAAGTTTCTTCGGGTCCTCGAGGAGCAGCGGTTCCGTCCTGTGGGCAGTAGGCGGGAGGTGGAAAGCCGTTTCAGACTCATTGCGGCGTCAAACCGGGACCTCGTTGAAGCCGCACGCCAGAAGCTTTTCCGTAAAGATCTGCTTTTCCGTCTCCGGTCCTTTTCCATTGAATTGCCGGCATTGAGAGATCGAATTGAAGATATTGAGGATCTGGCAAAGCATCACATGGTTCAGGTCTGCGAAGAATACGGTTTGGAGGAAAAGGAGTTTTCACCTGAGTTCTTTGATGTCATTGCCAGGCATGACTGGCCTGGAAATATACGAGAACTGGTCAAAGCCCTTGAAACCGCCATTGTTTCAGCCAGGGATGAGCCAATAATTTTCCCCAAGCACCTCCCGACACAAATTCACGCAAAGGTGGTCCGCACGGCAGTAGCTACTGGGCATGGCAAGACACCACTGCGAGCAACGGGCACAAAAGCTGAAAAGACCTTGCCCACTCTTTCGCAAGTGCGAGAGGCTGCCCTTTCTAAGGTCGAGGAAACCTATTTGCAGGACCTTATGTCTGCCGCCAGAAATGACATCATGAAGGCTTGCAAGATATCCGGTCTTTCCAGATCCCGCCTCTATGAGCTTCTCAAGAAGCATGGAGTGCCTAGGTCACGCTGATCTAACTCCTTTCGGGCTGCTCGCAGCAATGTCCTGTGGCGTCGGACCCTGTCCGATACTGGAAGATTTTGTCCGGCCTCACCGGACAACTTGAGCTGTCTGCTGTCTCTTCTTAGCTCCAAGTATCACCATATCCCCTTGCTATTCTTAATAAAATTTATTGCACATGGCTGCTGGCATGCTTCTTGTGTGTGAAAAGAAGAGATGCCAGCATTTTGGCCAAATGAGGCCGGGCGATTCAATGGAGACCTGATCTATGGAGGTATTCTTATACACAACAGCCGTTGAAAACATGGCGAGACTTGTAAAACAGGCGCTTGAACCAGCCGTTCCAGAGGGAATTCTGGAGACCTATCGCTCGGCCAGCCGCTTCGCACGGAGGCTTCGGCAGCCCAAAGATGATTTTACTATAGTCGTTCTCTTGCTGGGCAGCCCGGAGGACTTCCTCGATGTTCTAGCCATAAGGCATCTATTTCGCGGCGTTCGTACGATCGTTGTTGTGCCGGACACGCAAGATGAAACCATAGCGATGGCCCATCGTCTGCGGCCTCGCTACCTTACCTATATAGATGGAAACTTTTCAGGGCTTTCGACGGTTGTTGAAAAGATGGTTGAGGGTTACTCCAAAAGCGCTTAGGTCATTTCCTCGTAACGCGGTGCGAACTTCATCTGAAGTCTGACGGCGTGACAACAAAGTAAGAAAAGCATGGTCCCGTGCTGTTCGTGATCCCATGCTCCGGGATGCAAGAGAATCAGAGGACCCACCAGAAATACATGGGCAGCTCTTGAGACCACTGTCTCGTGTTGTCTCAAGAGCGTCGGAACAGCCGCTTTGGTATTGTGCAAAGCAATGGATTTCGCAGGGAAATTTCTATTGAAAGGAGATTCTATGACGCAGGCACACCATGGAGATACTGTTCGGGTGCATCTTACTGGCCGCCGTCAAGACGGCAGGATATTTGCCACCACGAGAGGACGGGAGCCTGTTGAGGCCACGATTGGTGATGGAAAACTGATGTCGGGGTTTGAGGAAGGTGTGGTTGGCATGACGGTGGGAGAAAGAAAGAGTATAAGGGTCCCACCGGAAAAAGCTTACGGGCCTTGGATCCCCGAGCTCATGGTCGATGTGGACAAGGAAGATTTCCCCAGCAACATCACCCCGGATGTAGGGAAAGCACTAAATGTGCGACATCCAGATGGCAGTGTTCTGGAAGTCGTTATTACAGCCGTCAGTGAAAAGACTGTAACCATGGACGCCAATCATCCCTTGGCCGGGGAGAGTCTGGACGTTGACATCCATTTGCTTGAAGTCAAGCAAGCCGCACCAATCAGTCTTGATGGTTAAACAGCATTGTATCGCGTGACCCTGCTAATATTGCTGACCGGAGGCCCCCATGCCCAAAGCGAAATACGGAGATACGATAAAGCTACACTATACGGGATGTCGCTCAGACGGGAGTGTTTTTGCCAGCACGAAAGGAAATCCGCCCATTGAGGTACGGCTGGGAGACGCGAATCTCATTCCAGGACTGGAGGCATCTGTGGTTGGGATGGAAAACGGTGAGACCAAAACCGTCATCATTCCACTAGAGCAAGCATACGGACCGCGGAAGCCAGAACTGGTATTTCATGTAAGAAGAAGCGACATGCCAGATGATATTGTGCTGACCGTTGGCAAGAAGGTGACAGGGCAACGCAGGGACGGCAGTCTTGTTCAGCTGCTGATAGCATCTGTATCAGAAGGGAGTGTGACCTTGGATGCAAACCACCCTCTAGCCGGTCAGGCATTGAGTTATGACATTCACCTGGTTGAATTCGGCGAATCATCATGATTCAGGATTTTGCGACATGGAGCTATGTGTTTGGGTCTATAGAATAAGAGATGATCCGTCACTACTGCATGTCCGCAAGAATTAGCGACCGAATCAGCAGGAAAGGAGGATCAGATTCAGATATCCTCTATGACAAAGATCTGCAAGAACCCTAGGCACGTTTTACTTCTTCTGATTTTCTCAGCGTTGCTCTTATTTCTGCCCGAAACCGCGACGCCCCAGGGCAGGGCACTGCGCTTAGATTTCAACAAAGGCACTCTTACAGCCGATATAGAGGATACACCCTTAAAAAGCGTTTTTGATGCCATTAGGAAGCAAAAAGGGATAAGATTTCAAACGAAAAAGGGCGCAGACTTCCTACTTAACGAGAAGATCTCTGTCCGCTTTAGAGAACTCCCTATGCAGGACGCCCTGGGGCGAATCCTGGCGGGAATGAATCACTGCCTGATCTTCAAGGGGGACAGTATATTTCGTGTAATGGTCTTTGGAAAGGTAAAGAAGAAACGATACACCGGAAGAAGAATTAGCCGTCCCAGAAGGCCCCTCAGACGGAGGTGATCTGAGAGCTGAGGGATGGCAGGGAAACTGACAAGAGGCAGTGACTGAAGACTGAGATAGATAGGGCATGAGAATCAAGAGCGTTTTCCTTGCCATGTCAACGCATGGGGGCGATAGCGCCGATATCAGGTCCAACAAGCTGTATACCTTGGCTAGGAACGATTCAACAAGCGATACAGTCATGGTAGAGCCGACAGCGCACTTTTGTGAGCTGAGCCCCAGTGAGGCCATTGCTGAATTGAGGGCTCATGTCGAAGGCTCATTTGAAAAGCTGAGACCGTACGTTGAGGGAAACCAGGACAATCCTGAGAATCTGGACAAAGCATATCACCTGCTGTTCGAACTTGAAGGGGCCAAGCAGTTCCTTAACCATATACGTCAAGGCTTTGCCAAGAAGGGTTATTCAGTGAAGTGACACGGTGCTTCAATCGATATCTCCCATCTGACTGAGGCCCAACAAAGAGGAGGAGGTCAGTCGGTGGCCAGCAGGTGGTTGTGAGAGACAGTGGGCCCTGAATCGAATGCATTGCTTATGGCATGACCATGCAGATGGTTGGTTACCAGATGTCAGAGGAGGAGAAGGTGGCAGACATGGATAAAGGCAAGAGCATCTCTATAGTTGAACAGGTTCAAACAAGGCCGACAAGGAAGGTTGGTTCACGCAGGATATTTCATCAACCGCCGACGGCGGGGATAACCCAGCGACAGACCGAAGGGGATGTCCGTTATGTTGGCATGGTCTTTACAGTACCGGTTGAAGATCTGGCCAAGGTGAGAGACTCATGTGACAGACAGGTCCACAGACTTTTTATGAACTCAGAGGCCGAGCAAGCGGGATACACGCCCGTGCCGAATGGAATCGTTGAGCGGTATGAGGCGTATGATATCAACAGAACCATGGTGCACATCCTATATCGTCTTCCTTGTATGCCAATGCCTCGAAAGGCCGGATAGGCGATTTTGCTACCCCCACTGTATAGTTATGCCCAGGGCTTGAGATAGGTTTGCGGGCTTGTAGGGAAGCAATATGAGGTGGGGCTATTAACAATTGGCCATGGAGAGCATGTTGTCATGTAGCGCCAACGGTGCTGCAAGCTAAGGAAGAAGGCCGGGCGGCTGTCATGGAGACACTTGGCGGCAGACCTGCGGGGGGAGCTCGCTGGGCCTTTGAAGACAGGTCCGGCGAGGACATGTAATCATAGGAGGGAACGACGTGGGTAAGGATGAGCATATGACCAAAAGCTTGAAAGATGCCATAGAAAAGGCAAGGGTCCGCTTTGCTGACGATCAAATGCACAGATATGTCGTGGTTGACACCAACGTGGTGTATCATATTGTAACCCTTGAGGATGTTTCTATCGGCGGCAGGTATGCCAGATACCCCACGGTTTTTTCAACCTTCCAATAGGAAGTGCCACTCCTAAGCGGCAGAAAAAAGCGATGATGTCACAAGGCCCAAATAGAGGTTGACAAATGTGCTAGCACGCTATAATATTTTGAGTTGAAATCATTTTAGCTCAAACAATATGCCGCCATGAGCTCAAGATTGTCTTCTGTATCCTGCAATTTCCCACCACTCGGGTATCCACCCCTAGGAGAGACTTGGCCATTCTGATCGCTTTTCAGGAGACGACCATGCTATCACTGATGAGAACTCCCCACCACGGGGGAAAGGAGAACTATTCAAGATGTGTACCATATGTGGGCACTTCGTCCAGAACGCCAAGATACCATCCACAGACATCTATGACATGTTAGTTAAGATGGCGCACAGAGGGCCAGATACCCACGGCATCTGCCTGGATCTGGACATCCTGAGGGCCGACGAGATCCATGACTTCAGAAGGGTGCTGTCAAAGGAAAGTCACATTGCCCTTGGTCACTCCAGGCTGAGGATCGTGGGCAACGAAAGGCCCAGCCAGCCTTATGCCTCTTGTGACGGAAAGCTTGTTTTGATACATAATGGAGAGATCTACAACTACAAGAAGCTGAGAAGTCTGCTGTACAGGACCCATCAGATAAAGACCACGAGTGATAGTGAGGTGGTGGTTCATTTGCTGGAAGAAGCGTATCAGGGAAACCTTCTCGAGGCCATGCAGAAAGTATTGGGCCTTCTAGACGGCATGTACGCCATTGCAGTGACAGACGGAAGCTGTCTTGTGGTAGCGCGGGACCCCATAGGGAAGAAACCACTTTACTATATTCAGAATAAAGAGGTGACTTATTTTGCCTCAGAGAAAAAGGCATTGTGGAACGGCAATGACAATCCCATGCGGCTGGATCCCGGTGATATCCTATGCGTTGATCAGTCTGGTCCCAAGATACACGAGGGATTTCACATGCAATTTCCACAAATCGATATTGTCGACTTCCGAAAAGCTGTAGAATCTTACAAAGAGGCCCTTATTGCAGCGGTCAGAAAGAGGCTGACAGGGCTTAGTGAGTCTAATATCGGGGTCATCTTTTCTGGTGGCATAGACTCTGTCCTTGTCTCAAAGCTGCTTCAGAGAGAGGGAAAGAATGTCGTCTGCTATTGTACGGGCACCAGGGAATCAGGCGACATTTTGGCGGCAAAATCGGTGGCAAAAGATCTTGGGCTTGAGTTAAAGACCACAATCATTGATGAGTCTATGGTAAAGGGGATACTCCCGGAGATCATAAGAAACGTAGAGGAAAGTGGCCTTCTCCAAGTGGAAGTAGCCATTCCTATGTACCTGGCCGCCAAATTAGCGGCAGAGGATAACATCAGGGTCATGTTTACGGGACAGGCGGCAGACGAACTCTTCGCCGGCTATCCCTGGTACAATGATGTTCTGAGCGAATCTGGCTACCTGAGGCTCCATGAAAAACTGTGGGAAGATCTCACGTTTCTTTATACGGATACCTTGGAAAGAGAAGACAAGCTCACTATGGCCCACTCCATAGAACTCAGAGCCCCGTACCTGGACAGAGATGTCATTCAGACGGCCATGCGTATATCTCCAAGGCTGAAACTGGAGGGGAAAGACGACACCCTGCGCAAGAGGGTTCATCGTCAGGCCGCCGTGGAGTTGGGGGTGCCTCCTTATCTCGCTTTCCGCGTGAAAGACCCCGCACAATCCGGTTCCGGCATTCATGATATTATACAGAAGATCGCCAATGCCAAGATCAGCAACGTGGATTCAGACCTTGTAGATGAGAACATAAGAAGGGATAAAGGCAGCCTTTATCGTTATGGGGACGACGCATACGGAGAGGACGCGCCGCGTTTCTATTTGCAGCGAATTGAAGAGGAGATCAAACGGAAATACATACCGCCCTTTCTGGCTGCGCACGATGGGCGTTGCTCTGTGACTGGTGCTCAAGGAGTGAGATGAACCTGTGTAGACTGGGTGCTGAGTAGCCTCGGTGGCAGCTCTCTTTTGTGAATACCAAGTGAAAAGGGGATAAGGATGTCGGAGCGTTCAAACAAAAAGGTGTGTATAGCGCAGATAAATTTCAATAGCGAGAACATTCAAACACATCTGGCAAAGGTTGAATCCATTATCAACAAGCATAAATCAGCCGATCTCATTGTTTTCCCGGAATTGATCCTCCACGGACATCCCTCCATTGAAAAGCCTGAAGGGTTTCTCCACAGAAGGATGAAGACCGTCTACAAGTCTATTTCACAGGATTTTTATCAGCTTGTGAAAGACAATGGGGCAAGAGTCATCATTGGCGAGTCAAAGCGGTGGGGGGAAAGATATTACAACGTGGCCACATATGTAGACGGCGATACCATAGATAGCTACAGAAAAACCCATGTCCATTGGACTGAAAGCTTCATGCCCGGCCGCAAACTCAAGGTCTTTGATTCGCCTTTTGGAAAGATCGGCATCACGGTTTGTTTCGACGCTGCCTTTTCTGAAGTCTGGCGTGTCCTTGCTCTAAAAGGCGCTGATGTCATAGTGAATATATCTGCGGTTCCCAAAACCTTTCCCAAAGACTACATGTGGCGACGGTTTTCTGGAGCGGCTATTTTTAATCAGACTTATGTCATCTATGCCAACAGGCCTGGTCCCTTTTTTTCAGGCTACAGTGCAGTATTTGACCCTAGGGGGAACACGATATGCGAAGGTGGCAGGAGAGAGACCATTCTTGAGGCCGACATCGATCTAAGAGAGGTAGACAAATGGCGCGAGGAAGAAGTGATCTATCCGTATAGACGCCCCCTCCTTTATCGTGAGGTAGTAAATCGCCACAGGGCTGAGACCGTTGTGGCAGAGAGCCAAATTCGAGAATGCCAACTGGCGGTGGTCAAGAAAGGCGAGACGAAAAGGGTGGCATGAAGATAAAAGGACTAAGGAGACAGATTTTCTTGCTGCTGAGCCTTGGCTTGGTTTTTCTCGGAGCTTCTCACCTCAGGGCCGAGCAGCCAAAGACCCTCACCTTTCTTACCTGGAAGCCCAATCAGCCCGGGGTCTGGGACCGGCTCATTGGCCGTTTTCATGAACAGCACCCGGGAATTAAGATTAAAGTCCAGGTTGGGCCTCATTCATCCACCGAATACCATGCCATCGTGACCCAACGCCTGAAGAACAAGGATCCGTCGGTAGATGTCTTTTTCATGGACGTGATCTGGCCCCCTGAATTTGCCAGTGCCGGTTGGGCACTGGATCTCACGCCCAGATTTTCCAAAGAAGAACAAAGGCGATTCCTCACCGCCCCCATTGCCGCGAACACTTATCACGGCAAAATCTATGGGATTCCTCTTTTTATTGATGCCGGGCTCTTTTACTTTCGCAAGGACCTGCTTGAAAAATACGGATTTGATCCTCCCATGTCCTGGAAAGAGATGCTCACCCAGGGCGAGGTCATTTTAAAAGGCGAGGCTGACCCCACCCTCCACATCTACTCGGGCCAGTTCAAGCAGTATGAGGGCCTGGTGTGCGACATGCTGGAGTTCATCTGGTCCCGAGGCGGCAGGGTCTTGGATCCGGCAAC
>Ga0180437_10007716_pt1 | contig 13911 bp, 10 predicted proteins | sample SS_ome_4_FD_132410 | JGI IMG/M metagenome (GOLD analysis project Ga0180437, IMG submission 132410) | Hypersaline lake sediment archaeal communities from the Salton Sea, California, USA - SS_3_D_1 metaG | ecosystem: Environmental > Aquatic > Non-marine Saline and Alkaline > Hypersaline >...
AAAAAAAAATTTGATTCATTTACCTGCTACTCTTGCAGCTTTCTCTTTATGCAGTTTATTTACTTCTTCTTTTATCTGCTCGAACTTCTCTTTTGTGATTGGATAGAAATACATCGAGATTATACCAATTGTTAAAGCAATCGCTGGAAAGACAAACATCAAGAATCTTAAGCCTAAACTGGTTGTAGCGGGATCTGCCAATGGATCGAATACTCTCCATCCTACACTATCAAAAACTAAACTGATTGATATGAATATGAAAATGGTAGATAATCGTATCACTAGGGCATTTACCCCATAGAAACTCCCTTCTCGTCTTACTCCTGTTTTAAGCTCATCTTCATCGGCGACAGCACCAACTAATGGATCTCTGAAAAATAAGGAACCAGAAAGACCTAGACCTACAAAGAAAAATACGAGAATTCCTGAGAGGAAGTCAGAGATAAACATAAAAGGAAATAATGTGATAATAAATGCAACCATGGATAGTATAAATCCTTTCCTTAAACCAATCTTATGAGTAATGTAACGCCAGAAAAAGACGAAAATAGCAGCAGAAAGAAAAGCTAAACCTAAAAGTATTGATTGAAGCAATGAATTATCTATATTAAGAACATATTCTCCATATAATGGAACAATGGTAGGAAGCATTCCAAATACATACCAATTAGCAAGAGCAGTAATAGCATAACACACGAAAGCTCGATTTTTCAGAGTTATTTTAATCGACTGGAAAAACGAAGGAGACTCTTTTTTACTGACACTAAATTCTTTCTTTTCCTTTATTCCCCATTTTATCAATATTAATGCTCCAATCGCCATAACTATTGCCATGAAAATTCCTGCGAATACATAATTTGTCTCAAATTGCTTATCAGTATATTTTGGAATAAAAAAACTTGGGACGATAAATGCAAAGATAAGAGCAAGTACCGAGAAAATTTGGCGTACATTATTTACCTTTGATCTTATTTCTAAGGATTGAAACATTTCAGGAAAAAGAGAGGTTTGGTTGATGCTGAACATTGTATAGATAGTATCAAAAGCGATTATAACAAATAAAAAGTAAAGAAACTCGCTTAAAAGAGAGATCCGTATAGGAGTCCATAATAGAACTACAATTATACAAAGTGGGATAAAGCTTGCTATAATATAGGGTCTACGTTTTCCCCACTTAGTGTTGGTACGATCTGAGATGATTCCCCACATTGGATCATTGAGTGCATTCCAAATACTCCAGATAATCCAACCCCACGTCATAAGATCAATTGGAATCTCTATAATCGTATAATAGAAAGTAAATATGAGGAAGGTGAAGAATTGGTAGGATAATACATCCGAAAATAAACCCGAACTATAAGCTAACGCATGTTTTAAAGAAAATTTTTCTCTTTCTATTTCAGACATAAGTGTCAAACTTCTTTATACTTAGATTGTAAATTGATTTTATTAAACTATTAAACTATTTAATAGTTACTTGTCAAATATTGTAAATATCACTTTGAAGGGTTTAGTAGAAAAAGTTCGTGAAACCATCCTTTCACGAAGAAAGTTATATCTCCTTGTGATATGCAGAGGGCTATTGGGATAATATAATATACAGATTTGTCTAAAATAGCTAAAGCTTAGATAAATTTAATATATTCAAGACTATTATTTTAAAAAATTCGTGCTACTTATTTTGAAATTTTTAAAAATATAAATTATGGTTATTTAAAATGAGCGAAAGAACACCTAAGGAAAAATTTATAATTGATGATGAGAGTTTAGAAGAGGAAATAATTACACAAGAAGAGCAAGAAGAGGATGAAGGGAAAGGAAAGCTTTCAGAATCTGAAATTCAAGAGCGTATAAAGAGAAGCAATGATTTAAAGGAAAAGAGAAGAAAAGAGAAGGCAAAAAAAGAAGAATTTGCAAAAAATTTGAAGGATGATTTAGAGAAGCGAATCCTTAAGACCCTAAAGAAGGGAAAAGTTGATTCAAAGTTCTCTTTAACCCATCTATTAATTAAAGATGGAATCCAAAACTATAATTTTAGGATTAATCTTATTGAAAATAAGCTTACTCCCGAGATTCCTTTTATTGGTAATGTGCTAAAAAAGCTAAGATTTGCTCATAAGATATTTTTTGCTGTAAATAACGGATCACACGTATACTATACGCATATTAATCAAAAATTGTTAAAGGTTAAGGAACAAGATATTGAATTTGATTGGAAATCATATAACATTCCCAAAGGAAACAATGAAATATATTTGATTTTCAAGGTACCTGGAAGAGATGTTAATACCCATCATCTCCTTTCTAGTTGCTATCCTGAAGCATCTCTATCGAATTTCTACTTGAAAGTAGATAAAAAATATGAGAGCACTTTTGGATTTACAATTTATAAGAATAAATTATCAGGTTATTTTGATGATGATAAACTGATCTTAAAATGCACGACTAGTGATGTCAACAGAACAAAAACTCTCTTTAAATTGATTCAAATCGGAAGAACAATAATAAAAGAGTTATTAAAGCTTAACTTAAGGTACTCTGAAGCATTAACCATTATCAACCAAAATAATTCACTGTTTGTCCCTTTCTTGACCATATTTAGAGCAAAGGAGCGAGAAGCATTTTATTCCTCAAAATTTACAAATGCCTTGAGAGGAATTTATGATTTTCCTGAAGAATTTGATAAAAAAGTAATTTATGGAAAATATTCAGCAATTTCCAAGGAAGAGGATGATAAAGATTTCGACATTAAGGATTTCTATAAGTTTTTTGAGAAAGCATGTGATTTTCAAACCAAAGCTTTTATATCTAACGCAATTTTGAAAGATTGGATCATAAATCCAAATAAAGCGATCAATTACATTGAAAAAGATGATGAGATTAAAAATTTAATTAATGAGTATTTACAAGAAATCGATACTGACCGTATCATCCAAGAAAAGGTGGAAAGTTCCATGGAAAAGGGCGAATTCATAAAGGATATTACAACAAATTTATTGTTAACTTTATTAGGACTTTCTATTATTGCAGATTGGGCTCCATTTCAATGGGCAATCGTTGGAGTGTTCATTATAATAAATGTCTACTACTTCTATATTAAAACAAGAAAAACAAAGAAAATCATTTATTAAATTTAGAATTGCTATAAATTCTTATTTGCAATTTCCTTTTTTTATTTAATGAAAAAGAGTGAACCTCTCAAAATAAGAAATTCTAAATTAATAGAAATAGTAATTTTTTTACTATTTTGGTTGGGACCACTTACTGGAAACGTCATATTAGTCTTATTTAGAGTACTCTCTACAGAATTTGGTGTTCCTGAAAATGATATATTGATTGCTATTCCTGCATTCATGTTTCCCTTTGCCTTTGTCCAATTATTTTCGGGAGCGATCAGCGACGTAAAAGGAAGATTCTCCGTTATTTTATTTGGACTCATTATCTTTGGCTGTGGATCAATAATTGCAATATTTTCTTTTTCCTTGATTTCCTATGCTATTGCTAACATTTTAGGGGGTATAGGGTTTGGATTTGTAAATCCTGTATTGATTGCATTACTTACTGATATCACTCCTGAACAAAATATTTCAAAAAAAGTTGGGTTTCTAGTAGCTATTGCGAATCTTGGTGTAGGATTGGGACCAATCATTGCTGGTCAGATTTTACTATTTAATTGGAGATATCTATATATAATCTTTATTATCATAATAATAGTAGTTTTTGGGTTCATGCTTTTTCTCAGACAAGAATTATTTCGTAAGAGTCAAGCTAAAAGTATCAGGTTGTTTATAAAACAGTTAGGGCGGGAATTAGGTAGATTTAGTGTTATTTTAATGATTTCTTCTGCCTTTTTAGCAACTCAAACTTATTTAGCTGTTATAACAATGACTTCGAGAGCATTTACCGGAATTGTTCCAGAAAATTTGTCCGGTATCATAATAGGATTTGCGGGGATATTTGGTGCGATCTCTAGCATGATTATTGGATTCTTAATAAAAAAATATGGAATTTTGAGCGCTATTGTTTTAGGAATTTTGACTTTATTCACAGCATTGATTCTCTTAGTATCATTAGGAGATATTGCTAAAAATGAGGTCTTAATATATGTTTCAATTGCGTTTATGTTACTCGGAACTGCAGGTGGAAGTTTAATTTCTACTGTGATGTATTATAGTCAAATTCTATCAAAAGAAAGTCGAGGAACTCTAGCTGGATTAGCTACATTTGGACAATTTATTGGAACAGCTCTTATTCCATTATTTTTTACTTCTCTTCTTAATTCAGGAGGTATTCAAGCAATTTATTATGTAGTTCTTATATTAACATTTCTGCTTGTGGGAATCTTAAGCTTATTATTTAAATTTTCGAAACAAAAATAAGAGCAGTTTATCTATTAAATATTTAGAGGACCTAATTTCTTAATTTGGTCAGTAAATTCAGTAATCAATTCTGCAAAACGTTTTCCTTCTGAAGCACTCACCCATTCTAGTCGAACTCTTTTGGGATTTATTCCAAGTTGCTTGATTATAATATCATGTAGTCTCTCAAACCTTTCTTGGGCATATTCGTTTCCAGAAATATAATGACAGTCTCCGATATGACAACCGCTTATTAATACACCATCTGCACCATCGTTTAAAGCTTTCAGTATAAATGAGGGATCAACCCTTCCCGAACACATTACTCGAATAATACGAATATTGGGAGGATATTGAAAACGTGATACTCCAGCTAAGTCTGCTCCAGCATAGGAACACCAATTACAACAGAAAACCAAAATCTGTGGTTCAAATTTGCTGACTTTCGCTTTTTTTTTCGTCCTTGACATAATTATTCGCCCTCCATTGAAGTTCTACCCAATAAATATGAATCGATCATAGCTCCGATTTGATTAAAATCATAATGCTTTACTGATATTGCATTAATGGGACATGTTGCTGCGCATGTTCCGCAACCTTTGCATAGTGCTGAGTTAACATGAGATTTTTTGATAATAATGGTTACCTCTTCAAATTCCTTGGTGGTATCTATAAGTTCTATAGCATTATACGCACAAACTTCTTTGCATTTTCCACAACCGATACATTTTTCAGGGTCAACTTCGGCAACAAGCCCAGAAGTTTTAATTTCTCCCGCACTCAAGAATCGACTCGCTCTCCCAGCGGCACCATTCGCTTGAGATATAGAGTCTTGGATATTTTTTGGCCATTGGGCACATCCACATAAAAAGATGCCGTCTGTGGCAAAATCAAGTGGACGCAATTTCACATGTGCTTCAAGGAAAAATCCAGTTCTGTCGAGTGGTACTTTAAGCATTTTTGCCAATTCTTCAAGATTATCGGCTGGAATCATCGGAGTTGATAATATAATAAGATCCGTTTCAAAGTCAATATCCTCCTGTAAATTCGTATCAAATAGGCTAACTTTGAACCTTTCTGGTGCTTTTCCTTTTGATATTTTCGAGACTTTTGGAGGTTTATCTAAGCTATAACGAAGAAAGATCGCATCCTTCCGTCGTTCGCGATAATAATCTTCAAATTCTTTTTTAGCCATTTGAAAATCGCGATAGAGAACTAGAATTTCAAGATCAGGTTTTAATTCTTTTAATAAACCGATATTTTTGATCGATATTCCGCAACATAAATTCGAACAGTATGTGATCCCTTCCTTTTGACGCGCATTTACACATAAGATAGTAGTAACTCTTTTTATACTTTCAAGCCATGTGACATCTCCATTTTTCAAGCGATCTTCTAATTCTAATTGGGTAATCACATTCTTATTTTTTTTATCATATTGAAATAATCCTTGAGGTTTGTATTCTTTTGCTCCTGTAGCGACAATTATCGCGCCCACTTTCAATTCTTTGCTCTTTTTCTTAGAATTTTTAATAGTAATGTCGTAATTGCCTATATATCCTTTAATAGTTTCAATTTTGGTAGAGAGATGAGTTTCGATGTTTTTATGGTTTTTTACTTTATTTAAAATTTCATTGAGATAATTTGAAGCATCTTCTTGGATAGGATATAAAATATTAAGATTGTTAAGATTACCTCCTAATTCTTTCTCTTTTTCGATTAAATATACTTTGAATCCTTGATCTGCAAGGTTTAGAGCCGCTGTCATTCCTGATACACCGCCTCCTATCACGAATGCACTTGGAATCACTTTTAAGGTCTCTTCTTTCTGAGGTCTTATTAGTTTTGCTTTTGAAACCGCCATTCGTATAAGATCTTTTGCTTTCTCTGTTGCCGCTTCTTTTTCATTCATATGTACCCAAGAACACTGATCTCGTATGTTAACCATTTCGAATAAATACTTATTCATTCCTGCTTCTAAGCAAGTTTCTTGAAATAGGCTTTCATGGGTTCTCGGAGTACAAGAGGCTACAATAAATCGATTTAAATCCATTTCCTGAATAACTTCCTTAATTCGTTCCTGTGAGTCACTAGAACATGAATAAAGATTATCTTCGCAATGAACTACATTTGGTAATTCCTTTATATAGTTCACAACCTCGGGAACATTTACATATTTCCCGATATTTATCCCACAATGACATACTAATACTCCAATTCGTGGCTCATCCGTAATTTCTACTTTCTTTTCCGGTACTTTAATTTCTTTTTCTTTAATTTGAGTGAATTTTTCTTCATTTAATAGAGAAGCTACTTTAGCAGCAACTCCACTTGCATCTGCAACTGTCTCAGGAATATCCATTGGACCTTGGCAAAATCCACAAAGAAATACACCTTCTTTAGAGGATTCAGATTTTGAAAAATAGGATTTTTCTTTGAAGAAGTTATAATCATCTAATTTAATATCAAGAATGGTAGCTATTTCTTTAGTGCCATTCGAAGGAATAAGAGGTGAGGCAAGAACCACTAAATTTGCGCGAAAATCAGCAAATCCTCCCATTTTTAAATCCTCATAATGAATGATTAAATCATTAGTTTCAGGATCTTCTTCAATCCTACTAATTTTTGTCTGAAAATATGTCACTCCATATTCATCTTGAGCGCGTTGGGTGAATTCATAGAAATTTTTACCATAAGCGCGAATATCATGACGGAAGACAAAACATTCAGTGTTTTCAGAATGCTCTGAGGTAATAATTGCCTCTTTTGCAGTATACATACAACAAACACTAGAACAATAAGGCACATCCTCATGTAAATCTCGGGATCCAGCACATTGAATAAATGCTATTTTCTTGGGCTCTTCATGATCGCTAGGTCGAAGAACATGTCCTCCAAAGGGTCCAGAAGCACATAAAATCCGCTCATATTCTAACGCACTAACAACATTTGGAAAACGATATCCCCAACGAGCAGATAGCTCTTTTGCTTTCACATCAAAGCCTGTCGCAACTACTACCGCTCCAACTTCTAATTTTATATCAATCGGTTTTTGTTCATAATCTATCGCTTCTGCTTTACAGACTTTCTCACATACTCCACATACGCCTTTTGTTATTTTTAAGCATAATTCGGGATCGATTAAATATACTGGAGGGACAGCTTGAGGAAACGGAATATAGATGGATTTTCTCTTTCCCAAGTTCATATCAAAAAGATTGGGAACTTCAATTTTCGGACATTTTGACGCACAATCACCACAACCTTTACATTTTGCCTCATCGATGTATCTAGGCTTCTTAGTGACAGTCAGTTTAAAGTCTCCCGCCTTACCCTCTAATCTTTTAACTTCACTATAGGTAAGTAATTCTATATTGGGGTTTCGAAAGACCTCGACCATTTTCGGAGCAAGAATGCATAGGGAACAATCGTTAGTTGGAAATGTTTTATCAAGCTGGGCCATTCTGCCACCAATGGAAGGAGTTCTTTCTACAAGGTATACCTTGAACCCTAATTCGGTCAAATCAAGGGATGTTTGAATTCCAGCTATGCCACCACCGATTACTAGAACTGAGCCCTGCATTTCTCTATACCTCCTTCTTTTTGACTTTTACAAAATTCATAATGAATTCTGTAAAATCTAATATTTCTAGATGAGAAATGTCTTCATAATCGTCTTGAAGACATCTAAAATGCACGATACACTTTGGACAACTTGTCACCATCATCTGACCAGCTTCTTTTGCTTCCAACAATCGTCTATATCTCAGTGCCTTTGATCGTTCATTGCATCCAATCCAGCTACCAATTCCGCAGCATAAGGAATTTTCCTTGTTGTGATTCATTTCATTAAATTGAGGACCAGATTTGTTCAAATGGTAAAAGATTTCCCGTACTTTTTCCATCAAATTGTTTTCTTTAGGGAGAAATCTACTCATCCGGCATGGATCATGGAATGAATAAGTTGTATCTTCTTTAATTTTCTTACTCGGTTCAAATTCGATAATATCTTCCTTCCATTTTTCATAAACATATTCAATAATATGTTTTACTTCGAAGTGGTCTCCAAAATCCTTAAAATATTTCGGATAATCTACTCTAAAGGTACGATATCCTTCAGAGCAGGTGGTTATGATTGTTTTTATTCCTGCTCGTTCGAAATTCCGTATATTTTTCTTTGCGAGACTAAGAAAAGCTTCAAGATTACCATGGCCCCAATATACATCATGGCCACAGCAATATTCATCTTTAAGAACAACTATTGGTTCGGATTCAGTTTTGCATAATAATTTAACTGTATTAATCGCAATTGGATCAAGACCTTCAAATTCAAACTTAAAATAAGGAAGACATCCTACATGGTAGAGAACATCTCCTTCTTCTGCGATCTTACATCCTTTTGGAATCCAATCTAAATTTCGTTTTGGTTGCACTTGAGGTTTGCTCATAAGTTCTGAGATCGATAAATAGATGCCTTTATGAGCAGTATAATTATCCGGATCGAACTCGTATGATTGAACCATTTTATGACGTGCTATTCGGACGATATCCGCGAAATTTATATCTTCGGGGCAGTTCTGAAGACAGCTATTACACATTAGACAATCCCAAAGTACACCTGATTGAAGTACTTGATCCTCAAACCCTTCTAATATTCTCTGAATGATGCGACTTGGAGTGAATTTCTGTACTTTACTAAGCTGACAGACACCTGAACATCTTGCACATTGATAACAATGTTTCAATAATGATCTTAATGAAAGAGTAGCTGAATCCTCTACTAATTTTTTATTCAATTTTAATTCTGGTTCTTTTTTAACCTCAGTCATGATGCTTAACCTTCGATGGTTTTCATAAATTTTTCCATTCTATTACATTTGTTTTGAGAAAAAGCAGAAATGAGTTCCTTCATCTTCTGTTTCCGGTCTTCAGTAAGATCTAATTTTTTAATTATCCCACTATTTATTGCCTTTTCAAATATTTCCTTTCCCTTTTTAGTTCGTGGAATGACGGTAGTGTATTTTTCTGGTGAACCGAGCCCACCAAAGGAAATATCAGAATATATGTTTGTAAAGTCAGCACAAGCTTTACAAGCAGGGCGCATATAAGGTGCTAAGTGATTAAAAGGAATATGAATTACTTTACTCATCGCTTTTGGATCCTTTAGAGTGAAAATAACATCTTCCTTAATATTTATTTTAATAATATCTTTAAAATTTATGTTGAAATCCTTCTCAAACCTATCAATTTGTGATCTTTCAAAGAAAAAATTTTCATAACAAAATAATCCTAAACATACTTCTATATTCTGTGATGGAGTGACTCCTAAATCTTTCATACTCGCAATTGTATAGAGTTGACAGGGTGTTCCCACCACAGCTAATTTTTTAAATTTATAATGATTCAACTCGGGAATGGAATGAGTATAAGTACTAAACTTTTGAATTTCATCTAAATGGGGAGAGATATCTAATTTTGCTCCCGAAGCTTTTAGTAAATCAGATTTAGAAGAAGCAAAAGTTGCTTCTCTTGAAAATGGTGCTTCTGTTTTTGATACTACTGCACCCTCAACCATTTTGTTTATGATTAAAAAGTGAAGGATGGAATTTACTACACCCCCATCAGTTCCATAATCTAGGAATTCTTTATCGGTGGCTTGGCAAGAATAAATATCATCATAATTTCCTAAAGGCATTGAAGAAAAATCACTGAAACCATAAGTTTTATTCAGTTGGTCATCTAATATGTGGGTTTGAGGGCATATATAATAACAAATACCACATTCTAAGCATTTTTCTTTATTTATATATACCGGTGGTTTATATGCGTTTTTAAAGCCGATAACATCATATTCAGCAGAACTACAGAAGCTTACACAGCCTCCACATTCTTGGCAAATTCCTTTTTCGTGTACTTCTTTTATCAGATCTTCAAAAGTTTTTGTACTCATAAATACATTATCCACTTGGATTTTTTATTTTATCATAGGGATCTTTACATTTATTTCGTTTTATACCACCAATTTTCTTTACTAAAAATAACCCTGGCTTGACTTCATTCAGACTTTTAGATTCAAGAGCACCATTTTTTATTATCTCATTATAGATATCATCTGCCTCCTTAGTGCGTGTAATTACGGATGACCAGCCATCTTGAGACCCAATGGAACCTACAGAAAAATCGGCATAATCCGAGGTTAGATCTTCACAAAAATGGCAACTATCCCGGGCATACTTCTGTACTTCTTTGAGAGGAACATCTAGCTGCTCTCCAGATTTTAGTCGTATGATAAATTTTCCCCCACCAATGTTCATTTTCGTCAATTCATTGATATCCTTATCAAATTGTTCTCTTGCAAGTTGAATAATTCCCTCATAAGGAAATGATTCCATGCAGAAGAGGCCTATCCTGTACTTAATATTTTTAAAGAAAGGGAGTCCACTTGGAAAGAGATTACCTTTCTCTAAAGCCTTCATCATACACGGAACTCCTACGAAAGCAAGTTTTTCATACTTTTTTGCTTGGTCAATAATTGATAAAGAAGGAGAATTCGCATATTTTGTTCCCGCTGTCTTGTAGAGTTGTTTCACATCATCTATAATTACAGGTTCTGGTTTCCATAATCGATCTGAATGTTGCACCGCGATTACCGCATCAACAAGTTTATTTTTTAACAAATATTCGGCGATCGTGGTCACTACCCCTCCATCTTGACGAACTTTTATTATTTCATCATTTTTCGTACTCCCGGTATAAGTGTTAATATATGCTCCAATTTTGTCCGACCAGTTTAAACTCTTATCTAATTTCTTAATTGCTTCATTCATTTGGTCTATAGAAAATGAACGAGGGCAAACGGTAAAACATAGTCCACATTTCATGCATACTGCATCGTCGATTTTGAGAGTTTCTGCATCAACCTCGATAGCATTTACAGGGCATATTGCAGCGCACCATCCACATTGACAACATGCACCAGCATCATATACGATGGAAACAGGCTCAAAATGGTGTTCAATAAAATCGGGTTCAAGATCTTTAACTTGATATCGATAAAAATACTCTTTAACTTCGACTTCCTTCTCTTCCCCTTTAATTTTTTTAGTGATTTTTTTAGTTTTTACTTCAATAAGTTCCTCTATGTATCCTTGCTCCTTAAGATAGATTATATCTCGAATAACATTTTCGGGGGGAAATTCTTTGATTATACTCGCAATCGCTTCTAAAAATAAGGGTTCTTTACCTCTTAGATGCTCTAAGATAAGCTTACGCTCTGTTTCAGCATCAACCATGGCATCTAAAATTTCAAAAAATTCCTCTTTCGTATATTTTTCCGCTTTAAGAATCTCATCCTTAGCTTCATAAAAAGCTCGGATCTGAAAGTTTTTTGAAGCTTCATAGGTCGCATCCATTAATTCTTGAGCAGAGATCCCTTCAAACAACTTATTATTTATAATCTGAACCATTGAGACTTCAATTTATATAATTTTCTTAAAATATCTAATTTCAACTTTATTTTTACAATTAACTCCCTCCTGGGCTAGGAGTGTTATCTTATAACTATAATTTTCTTATAAGAATCATTCAATGGGAGCTGATACTATTTCTGTCAACCGAATCGGATTGGGTCCAATTCTCTTAACTTTTTCATAAGCATCTTCTACACTTTTTACTAGTTTTTCTCCTTCTGCACTACTACACCAATACATATTTACTCGTTGATTGCCAAAACCTCGTCTTTCAAGTAACCTATTTGCTAAATCAACATGCTTTTGTGCGGTAAAGTTTCCTGATTTAAATTGGCATTCATCTGGTCTTCATCCTACAACCATAACACCATCCGCTCCTGATTTTATCGCATATAAAATTAATTTAACATCGACTCTTCCTGTGCAACGTACTTTTATAATCTTTACTGAGGGTGTGTATTTCAAACGAGAAACTCCAGCTAAATCAGCAGCTCCATAACCTCATTTTAAACATGCGAACATGATAATCTTATATTTATGTTCCATTTTTTACCTCCTCTCTAATAAGTGCTTCAATTTCAGCACGTAATTGATGATCACGATAATATTTGATGTCAATTGCAGAAGTTGGGCAACATGTAGCACATATTCCACACCCATCGCAATTTATTTCATCAACTATAGCCTTATCATTTTCTATAGTTATAGCTCCTTTAGGACATTCTTTTTCGCAGCGACCACAAGCAATGCATAATTCTGGGTTTATTTCAGCGACAATTAATTCAAGGTCAATTTGTCCGGCCGAAGTGAGTTCTACCACTTTACTGGCAGCGGCTCTCGCTTGGGAAACGGAATATGCAATGTCTTTTGGTCCTTGAGCGAACCCTGCGATGAATATTCCTTTCGTTTTTGTCTCCTGTGGCATTAATCCGAAATGTGATTCCGTTAAAAATCCATTTTTATCGACGTCTAAATTGAGAACTTTTGCAATTTGCTCCGTCCCGTGAGAAGGAAGTGCTGCAGTAGATAACACCACTAAATCGGCATCAATTTTAATAATTTCATCAGTCAGAGAAGAATAAACTCGTATCTCCACGTTTCTAGTCTCTGGGTTTTCAGAAATATCCCCAACTTTTCCACGGATCATTCTAATATCTGAATCTTTAGCTCGCTGGTAGTATTCTTCAAATCCTTTTTCATTGGTCCTGATATCTATATAGCAAATAGTTATGCGAGCATCAGGGATCTCTTCTTTTAATAATTTTGCGTTTTTTAACGCAAGCATACAACAAACTCCACTACAATAGGTTCGTTCTGTATCTCGAGATCCCACACATTGAATGAAAACTATCTCTTTAGGTTTTTTTAGGTCTGATGGGCGAGCAATATGTCCCTCTAAAGGTCCATTCGGTGCGAGCATTCTTTCAAGCTGAGCTTGATTGATAACATTATCATACTCCCCATATCCGTATTCTCCAAAAGGTTCATAAATGTCCCAACCCGTAGCTATAATAATCGATCCAACTGTAAAAGTGCTTTCTTCGGCCAATTGACTGAAATCAATAGCGTTTAATTCACATGCTTCCACACAACTGAAACATTCAATGCAGTGCTCTCTGTTGATATCATATAAAAATGGTACTGCTTGACCAAATGCAATATCTATAGCTTTTCTTGAGCCTAAATTTTCATCAAAATAATTAGTAGTAAATACAGGGCATACTTCTGAACAAGAACCACATCCATTGCAATCTTTATTGATGAATCTTGGTTGTTTTTCTACAGTAATTTTATAATTTCCAACATGTCCCTCTACTTTGGTCACAAAACTATAGCTAATAAGTTCGATATTTTCGTGGCGATTTACTTCAAGCATTTTTGGACCACAAATTCAAATACTACAATCATCTGTTGGGAAAGTTCGATCGAGTTGTGCCATTCTTCCTCCAATCGTAGTATTTTTATCGACCAAATAGACTTTTATCCCTTGATTAGCTAAGTCCAAAGCGGCGTTCATCCCAGCAATACCTCCTCCAACCACTAAACATGCTTTTTCTATTGGAACAGTTTTGATAGGGATAATC